>FLOH01000657.1_pt1 | contig 66870 bp, 76 predicted proteins | sample 756751 | NCBI WGS metagenome assembly FLOH01 (sample SAMEA4026879, study PRJEB14308) | marine metagenome | biome: coastal water; material: water | depth 74 m
TACGCTTGCATCTTCGTCAAAATCTTCTTCTCTAGATAAAAAACTAGATTCTTCTTCATCTATTTGTTTGGCATGTAGGTGAATTGGGTGCAATCCAATCGTAGCATAAATATTTTCATACTTTTCTGCCAGCTCCACGGCCTTTTTACTTGTGTCCATTTGCGTCCCCACAGCGTTCATTACCACGCCTTTTTCATCACAACGCAATAAGACGGCCTCTCGGTCGTCTTTGTAACCTTGGAATTGGATGTGGCAGTGGGTGTCTATTAACATCTATTATTTATATAAAACTAAAACATCAACGCGACTTTCATGTGCTCTTACAAACTTATATTTGAGGTTTGTTCCACCTATTATGGTGTCAAAATCAAAAAATTCTCTTGAAACCGGTGACAATCTAACCTCACAACCAGGCGTAGTAATTCTATCTATTTCACTAAGAACATTTTTCAATGTCTCTGAGTTTTTTACATAGTATGGAAAAGCCCAAGTCGACAGTATTCTATCAAAAGAACCGTCGGCAAAAGGTAGTGCTAGTTTTATATCCCAAACAGCCGCTACAGAGCTAATATGTTGATTTTCTGGTAAAGCAGTATGTCTCTCTCTGTGGTGTTTTCTAGAGAGTTTGGGTTCCATCGCAACCATTTGCAAATTTCCCACCTTATCAACATAAGAGCTTAGAATATCTTTTTCAAGCTTTAACATACCAGCCCCCATATTTAAAACTCTCTTATCCTTTATCCAAGATAAAAACTCTTCTGGAGATTCAAAAGCGAGATTTTTTCGCACACTCTCAACATCTCTATCTGTACATATAATCCAATCAAATTTTTTTTCATGTGGATTAAAGGGGGTGTAGTTTGGTTGATTTTCCACCATACTATAACATAGGAGTAGATGAAGTAATCACATTTTCAAAAAAATCAATCGTACCTTCTAGCATTTTTAATGCATCAGGTAGTAAGGGTAATAAAATTTCTGCCATGTCAATTGTGATTGGAGCAATAAAGGATTCTGCAATATGACCCATTATCCAGTTAGACAATGGAAATTTGTCAATAAAATAAAGAATCAAACCAATCGTAATCATACCTTCAAATAAACCAACGGCTAAACCCAAAAATCTGTTTATACCTTTTATAAAAGGAAGGTTGGTAATTATACCGGTTGTTTTGTCCAAAACCCAAAAACCGAAACCAACAAGTCTGTTGATGATTATAAAAGCAATAATAAACATTATTACTTTTGAAACATGATCTCCCCAACCGGTAATATTGATTAGCCAATCAGCCATTGGCTCATAATATCGAGACGCCAAAAAAGCACCGAGTATGGTACCAAGCAAAGAGCCAAGCGTGTGGATAAAGCCAAACCAAAAGCCAAACATGGCAAAACCACCGATGATAATAAATAAACTTATGTCGAACAGGCCCATATTTTTGAGGAATTAGGAATAAGGGCTAGACGCGGGAATTCTCGCTTCTAGACCCAACTCCCTATACCCACTACTTATTTTTCTAATCTAGGAAAAAGAATTTCACCTTTCTTTATTATATCACCTTCTTGTAATTTTCCCCAGTCGCGTGAGAAATCTTTTGTATTTAACTGATCAAAAATTTTACCGGCTGACTCTGGAATGATTGGTAATAAGGCGACAGCAATATGACGCAAGGATTCGGCAAGTTGATAAAGCAAACCAGAAATATCTTCGCCAGCTTTGGCTTTTTCCCAGGGTTTTTGTTCTGAGATTAAACCATCTAGTTCTCCCACTAGTTCATTAATTAATCTAACAGATTCATCAAAATTAAAACTAGCAAAAGCACTCTGATATTTATCCCAAAATTCTGTTATCTGCATTCTGTTATCTGCATTCTGTTTTGGTATTTTACTATCAGAATATTTTTCTAACATCGTTAAAATTCTACTCGTCAAATTCCCCACTCCGTTAACAAGATGCGCGGTATAAAACTCTTCAAATCTCTCAATTGAAAAATCACCGTCTTGATATGATGAAACCGCACCAAGTAAATAATATCGCACAGCATCGGTTCCGTATTTTTCTACAATTTCATATGGATCCACAGTATTACCAAGGGATTTACTAATTTTTTCTCCTTCAGCTGTTAGATAGCCATGGATAAATTCCTCTGTTGGTAAAGGTAATTTTGCAGATAATAAAAATCCAATCCAATATAAGACATGAAATTTTCCTATTCCTTTTCCAATTACATGTACGCGTGAGTCAGCGTTTTCCCAAAACTTTTTATACAGTTCTCCATCTTCATGATAATTTAGGGCTGTAATATAATTTGACAAAGCATCTATCCAAACATACATAATCTGACTTTCATCTCCTGGTACCGGTACTCCCCAACCATGGGCACGTTCTTGTGAGCGAGAAATACTAAAATCTTGCAACCCTCTATCAATAAAAGCCAGCCATTCATTTTTTCTAAATTCTGGAACTATTTTTAATTTATTACTGATAATCAATTCTTTTATTTCTTCTTGATATTTTGATAATTTGAAAAAGTAGTTTTCTTCTTCTACTACTTCTGGCTCACGTTTGTGTTCTGGACACTTTCCTTCTACCAACTCTTCCTCTGTGTAATAAGCTTCGCAACCAACACAATAAAGTCCTTTGTATTTTTTCTTGTAAATGTCGTCTGGGTCACAAGCTTGCCAAAGTTTCTGAACACCTTTAAAATGTCTTTCTTCTGTAGTGCGAATAAAATCATCAAAAGAAATATTTAGAGAATCTTTGAAATTATAAAAATGAAGATAATGTTCATCGACAAATTCTTTGACATCTTTCCCTACTGCTTCAGCTGCCTGGACATTTTTTAATGAATTCTCATCAGTTCCAGACAAAAAGAAAACATTATTTCCAATTAATCTTTGGTAACGAGCTATTGCATCAGTCTGGATATATTCCAAGGCGTGACCAACGTGTGGTTTGGCGTTGACATAAGGGATGGCGGTTGATATGTAGTAGTTCTTAGTTCTTAGTTCAGATTTCATAGTATTTAATTTATAATTTTAATAACCCTTGTCTTTAAGTTCTTTCAAAGCCATCTTAATTAATTTATCTACATTATTTATTTCATCTTCTGTGGTTCTAACTGGATCACCCATTTGACGACGACTATCAAAAATGTCTTTAAAATGATTGTAAAATTGTTCAAACTCAGTAGAAAGGACACCACGAGTCATAAGTCCATCTATAGCAAGATAAACGCCTTGTATATAATTTGGTCTGTATTTACTATCTTTTTTGCCTGCTTTTTTAGCTTGCATACCTGTCATCATTTCGTCAGGAATTTCATTAGAATAATTATTTAAAAAATTTAATAATAAATTTTTATTATAAAATAATAATTTCTCATTCTCTATAGCCTCATTTTGCAAATCTATCACCTCTTTGTCAACAAAATCTCTTGGTTTGTTTGCAAACCATTCGTGTTCTCCTTGTGTAAAATTTTTTTCAGTCATATTATAACTTTTTACTTTCAACTATTACAACAAACTCCCCCTTTGCTGGCACCTGCATATCCCCTATTCCACCAACGCTACCACGATAAATACTTTCAAATTTTTTTGTAAGTTCACGGCAAACGCAAATTTTTGTTTCTGGTGATAGATTTTCTTCTAGCTCACCAAGACATTTTTTAATCCTATGATTTGATTCATAAAAAGCTGTGATATATTTTGATTCTTTCAAACTTTCAAAAAACCTCGCCCTGCCTTTGTGTGGTGGAAATCCCATGAAAAGAAATTTATCAGTTGGAAATCCAGAAATACTTAAAGCTGTAATAACAGCAGATGCCCCTGGAATTGGAATAATTTCTACATCCGTTAGCGACGCTATAAGAAAATTTCCCGGATCACTTATTCCTGGTGTACCAGCATCTGTTACTAAAGCTAAGTTTTTGCCTTCTTCTAATAATGTTTTGATTTCGCGTATTTTCTTTTCTGTACTATGTTCGTGGTAAGAGATGGTCTTAGTTTTTATTTCAAAATGATTCAAAAGTTTAATAGTAACCCTAGTATCCTCGCATAAAATAAAATCAACACTTTTCAATGTTTCAAGTGCACGTAGCGTAATATCACCCAAATTTCCAATGGGTGTAGCTACGATATAGAGTTTCCCTTTTGTTAGTTCTAAGTTCATAGTTCTAAGTTCATAGTTTTTAGCGGAAAATTTTTTAAAAAATATTATATGAACTCCGAACTGAGAACTGTGAACTAGTCTATGGTATCAAAAAAGCCCGATTTTAGCAAGAAAATAGGGCTTTTTAATAAAATTAAATTTCAGTTAGTTTTGTGCCTTTGTTTGCCATATATAAACCAAAACTTATCGGGTCTTTTAATTCATCGAAACTAAATCTTGGCACACCACCATGACCAGCAGGAAAATATACGTAATTTATTTCAAACTTGTAATTTCTTGATCTACCATTAACCTTTGCTGAAAATTCTGTGTTTACTTTGCCTTCTATATAAAAAGTTCCCGGCTTTCTTTTAGATTTTGTTAAATGAATGTTTGATTGGAACAATTTGCCATTTAAAAAATTTTCAAGATCTGCTTGGTCGGCTAAATTTTTGGCTTCTTTCTCGTTTAATAATATGGGGATTATTTTTTTAAAGTAATTTTCAGACATTGAAAGTAGTTCTCCACGTAGATGTTCTAATGGATTTATTAATTGTTCGGGCATATTAATTATCTTTTAGACTTTCAAAATAGACAATCTTACTAACATCCAATGCATCATCCCATTCTTTATCTCGCTCATCCTCATCCAAAAAATGATGTAATGGATTGAATAACTCTAGAACAAGGTTAATTCGTATTTTTTTATTTATTATTCCATTACTGTTAGTATCTAAGATAGGTACGTCTAGATCTATAAAAAAATTTCTTAATCCTATTTTTTTTTCATGATATCTTTTTCCCAAAAGGGTGTGAGTGTCTTTAATTCTCATTCTATCATTAATCTTATCTGTAAACATCTTTGTAAGTAGTAAATTCTCAAAAGAAATAAGGTCTTTAAAATTTCCTAATCTAGAGACAAAATCAGTCAATTGTTTTTGCCAATAATTTTTTGCTTCCTGAAGGATAACTTCCGTTTCTCTTTCGGGGTTTGTATGTGGGGATGATTCTACTGTCATACTATTCTTCCACCTTTTCAATCGCTCCCACCGGACATGAGTCTAGGGCGGCTTGTACTGCGTCGTTGTCATCACCATGGGGAATGATCTCTACGGCTTTACCATCATCATCCATTTTGAAACTATTTGGTGCAAGAATTGGGCAGGTGCCACAACCGATGCAGGCGTCTTTGTTTACTTTACATTGCATACTTTAAAAGCTTAAAATGCCTGGAAAGCCAAAGAGGCTTGAGAGGCTTTTATAATTCAGTTAATTCATCTAAATCAAATTCTAATTCCTTAACATCATCGGAAAAATCTGTCGGATTATCAATTTCTGTGATAACATTTTCAGTTGTCACACTGTGAACTACGATATTATTAACCCGTATATTTGGAGCTTTGTGACAATGTCCAGTACAAGTACAGATATCAAGAGATATTTTATCATTTGATTCCCCTTTTTGCAAACCAGTTTCCGATTCAATTTTGTGCAAAATAGAATCTGCCCCTTGTGAGGCACAGGCCATTCCTTTGCAGATTTGGATTTTCTTTTTACCCATAGACTTTGTAAATATTATAGCACGCCAATTACCAAAATAACCACAATTTACCACAATAATAATTTTGGATAATTTAGGTAATTGTGGAAATTGGTGTTCTATCTATTTTTGCTTTGATATTTTTTTATTGCTTTTTGTAAAGCCTGATCACCCAAAACAGAGCAATGAATTTTTCTAGCTGGTAAACCGCCTAATCTGTCAGTTATATCTTGTGGTTTTATTTTCACAGCATCATCAATACTCATTCCCCCATTTTCTAGTACCATGTCACTAAGAACGGACGTGGAAGCAATGGCCGAGCCACAACCAAAAGTTTGCCATTTGCAATCCACAATTTTTGGAGATTTACCCTGAGCGTCAGTCGAAGGGTCAATTTTTAGCCAAATTACCATTTCATCACCACAAGCTGGTGAACCTACTCTACCTTCATAATAATCAGACAAATCAAAATTATCGCTATTAAGTAACATGTTATGTGGATGAAAAAAATGTTCTTTCACTATATCACTATATAGCCAAGCATTTCCCTCTTTGTCTTGAATTTTGGCATCGTCGCATGTTGCTGTCATATTATTTTTTGTATTTAAGATTTACCGGACTAATTTCACGTAATCTTTCAACAATACTCGGTAGATATTTAATTACATAATCAATATCATCTTTTGTAGTTCTTTTTCCTAGGGAGAAACGCAAGCTACCATGAGCATACTCATATGGCATCCCACAAGCTGTGAGAACATGTGACGCATCTAGTGACATAGAAGTGCAAGCAGAACCCGTAGAACATACTATTCCGTACTCATCTAAATATAATAGCATGGCCTCACCTTCTATATCCATAAAAGTAACGTTGAGATTATTTGGGAGACGCTTTAATTCATCATTTGAAGCTTGCCCGCCGTAACCCTGATGTAATTCAGGGTGAAGGAGGGGGCCATTTAATTTAATTTTAGGAATTTCTTTTTGTAGTTGCTGATAAAAATAATTTCGCAAATCAACCAAACGTATATTTTCATCTTGTCTATTTTCTTGGGCTATCTCTAGAGCCTTGGTAAGACCTATGATTCCAGCAATATTTTCCGTACCATTGCGCATACCAAACTCCTGTCCACCACCAAAAGTAAGAGGTTCAATTTGTATGCCGCGTCGTTTGTAGAGTACTGCTACGCCTTTTGGCCCATATATTTTACTACCATTTATTGTCATTAGGTCAACATGAAGTTTCTCAACATCCAGATCTAGCACTCCAGCAGCTTGGCAGGCATCTGTATGGAAGTAAGGATACTCTGTTTTATTTTCTTTTCTGTATTTCAAAATTTCACGACCAATGTCAGCAATAGGCTCTACTGTTCCAATTTCATTATTAGCATACATTATTGAGATTAATATTGTATCCGGGCGAATAGCTTCTTTTACTTTTTTTGGAGAAACAAAACCTTGAGAATCCACATCTAAATATGTTACTTCAAAACCATGTTTTTCTAAATATTCGCAAGGATGTAGTACGGCATGGTGCTCAATCTTTGTAGTAATAATGTGTTTACCGTGTTTTTCGTGTTTTCTAGCAATTCCTAAAATTGCCAAATTATCTGACTCTGTTCCCCCACTAGTAAAAATAATATTATCAGGTAGAGCGTGCATTATTTCGGCCACACTTCTGCGAGCATTATTTAATTCACCATTTACCTCTCGTCCAATAGCATAAAGTCCAGAAGGATTAGCAAATTTATCAGTAAAAAACGGATCCATAGCCTTTTTAACTCCAGGATCCATATAGGTGGTAGCCGCATGATCTAGATAAACTAATTTTTTATTTTTTGGTTTGTCTGGGAACATATTTTTCATAAATCATGAAACATATAACATTTAACAAAATTACGATTTCACTTATTTTTTACCAATTACTTCAGAAAGTTTCAAATCTTTCAAATATTTTTTCAATTTGTCATTCACAGCTTTGAAAACTTTTTTGGAACAGCAGGTGTCGGCGTGATCACATTTACAACTACAATCTTTTTTTAGACAATTGGCAACCGCATACTCCCCTTCCAAAGCTTCTACAATTTGTTTAACAGTAATATTTTTGAAATCAGTGGCAAGTTTATATCCACCGCAAGCCCCCTTAGTAGAATCTACTAAGCCAGCTTCTCGTAGTTTTTTGGCAATACGTTGCAAAAATAAAAAAGATATTTTTGTATCTTTTGAAAAATTACGCAAACTCAATAATTCATTTTCTTTTATATTGGACAATGCCACAATGAATTGGATACCATAGTCTACTTCTTTGGTGAATTGCAACATAGACACTAATATTAACACTAATTAACACTAATCATTATATACTAGGGTGGTATGAGATGTCAATAATTGATGGGAATTGGGAATAGGGGTTGGATGCGAGAATACAAAATCATTCATTTGACTAATTAATATAATTATTATAATCTAAATATGGAAATAACTAGCGGAGCCTCGAGATGAAACAGGAAGGTCGGCGAAATCACTTCACCATCCTTCGCGGGTCCGAGGTGCATGAGCTGGAGAAGCGTCCCGATGAGACCGTGTTCTTCACGCGACATCAAGTGAATGGGAGGTTTTATTGTCTCCAGGGCAAGCGTATATCCCCCCTGAGACAGAAGCTGGATACAGGCTTCTTCCACTTCGAACTACTTTCCAACGGCGTGGTCTACCGAGTGGTCTACAGCCCTGTTGGTGAGGATTTCATGGGAGAGATCGTGCCCCATCCCAGCGCCAACGCTCGCGGCTGATCATCGTCAGCCTGCACCTCAAAACATCTTATGTAGCCCAAGGAGGAAGGAGGGCTGCATCTGTGCATTTTAATTTTAAAATTTACAGATGAAAAAACATCCGGATTTTGTCCGGATGTTTTTTGTATCGTGTTATGTGTGTCGTGAATCGTGTTTAGAATGGTAACGTAAGATTAATATTACTCGCCACCTGACCATTAGATCCCATGGCTTGAACGGGAAGATCAAAATTTACGGGAAATGGTGTTAAATCACCTGTTAAGGTTTTTATATAAAGCATTTTGTTGCTTTTACCATATTCATAGACCTCCTTGGTAACTTTTACATCTTGTTCACAATATCTTTTTACTTTTTCTTTTTCACCATTATTCCACCACTCTTGGGCTACTAATCCGTCGGCACTTTTTGATATATTATCAAGATTCGCTTTGGCAATATCATCTAATTTGTATCGTGAGCCAGTAGATTCCTTAATCACTTTAAGCAAATCTAGATGAGGAAATTTCATCAAATCTCCTGCGTAATATCTATCAAGAATTGGTAAATCAAAATGTTCTGAATTATAACCAATAATTCGTTCAGCTTTTTCTAAAATTGGCCATAGAGAACCAAGTTCCGACTCTTCAAAAGATGTATATTTGTCAGTTTCATATTCATAAATAGAGACTACCGTGATAACCATAGTATCAAGGTTTCTAATGTCACCAATTGTTTCAATATCCAACACGACTTCTTTTGACATATCTTATAATTAATTAGGCAATCTTTTTAAAATTTACTTTGAAAATTGGTTCATATTCATTATTATCTTTATCTGTTATTGCTACGGTCTCCCCTTTCATAATACTAGTAAGAGCGATATCCGCTAACATTTCATTATCAGTTTCAATATCTATTTTGAGATCTTCTAACTTGATAATTTCACTAGAAAATTGTTCTTTTACTGCGGTTTCAATTCTTTTTTTGTTTTCTCTTAATGTTTTCATTTTGTCTTGAATTTCTTGATACTCACCATTTCCATTAAGACCTTCTGTATACATTTTTTTAAGCTCTTTTGCTTTGGCTTTGTTCTCTTGGATGCGGTTGAATACTTCTTGTAGGTTTTGCATAAAATTTACTAATCCTGAGGAGCTCCGACGTTAGTCGGGGCGACGTGAGGATCCCTTTCTTATATTTAAATGTTAACATGGATACCATTTTACCACAAACTAAAATTAAAAACAAAAAACCCAGATAAATTCTGGGTTTATTCCTTGAAAAGGGATCTCGCACTATGTTCGAGATTACTTTAGAGCCGCTTCTATTTTTGGTTTATCAAAACCAACAATAATTGTGCCATTAATGTCAATGACAGGCACACCCATTTGTCCCGATTTTTCGACCATTGCTTGGGCTTGGGCTTGATCTTCGGCGACATTTACATCGACAAATTCTACTTTGCTTTCTTTTAGATAATCTTTGACCATATGACAGTATGGGCAAGTTGGGGTAGAATAAACTGTTACACTCATATTATTTAATTTAAGAATTATATATTAAGTTTACTCTATATAGTTTTTTGGTCAATCTGTGGATAAAGTACATGGACCATGAATCACAAAACATAATACAAACCAAAATATTTCGTTTAAAAAACATCTATATTATAGATGATTCAAATATTGATTAAAATAATATTAACTAGGGGGTGCTGTGGTACAGGCTCCTCCTCCCAGTAATAACATTAGTATTATTACAAAGATTAATTTTTTGTATACTATTCGTCCTTATGGTTTCCATCTTCTATTTGCATGGCTAGCTTTTGCAAATGATCTACATTTTCACAATTGCAAACCATAAGACGTTTTCCGTGCATATTGCACGAAGGATCTTGGCAAGCACCTGGATGTTCTGAAACATGTCCACACTCACCAGTACAAACATAGTGTTCCATACACCTGATAATTAAAAATAAATCTTGCAACGCAGACTTACCCCCGTGGTCTGTTTGTGGTGCAGGACCAATTTTTGACTCTATCAGTTTATATAATCATATCATAATTTGAAAAAAAATAATACTAATTTAAGATATTTTGTCAAGTATAAACATTGACTTTTGCTTCTTTTTACGTTATGATTAGTTTTCTATTGAGGTGTGAGATAATCTTTTAATTTAATATTTTAATTGGACACCTACTTTAGATATATAACTATATATGGATACTTCGAAAGATCCTTCATCCGACTTGGGTCGGACTCAGGATGACAGTGTGCGAACAATTTTGATCCACTACGACGAAATAGGTATAAAGGGTAATAACAGACCCATGTTTGAGAATGCCCTGATGAAAAATCTAGAGGAGAAAGTATGTACACAAAAACTTGCTGGTGTGGTAAAAAAACTTTATGGCCGTATAGAAATTAGAATTGATGAAATAAAAGATGAGGAAGAATGGATAAAACTTGTACAAACTACATTTGGTATTTCAAATTTTTCTTTTGCTTGGAAAGTAGAGAATAATATTGATGCTGTAGAAACGGTTTTGTTAGAAATTTTAAAGAAAAAAGATTTTGAGACTTTTCGTATGTCTGCCAAGCGTGGCACTAGACTTTCTGATTTGGATTCTATGCAAGTGAATATAGAATTGGGCGGTAGGATAGTAGAAAAGCTAGGTAAAAAGGTAAAACTGGAAAATGCAGATGTAGAGTGTCATTTAGAAACTTTGAATAAAGATGTATTTATATATTTGGAAAAACTTCCCGGACCTGGTGGACTACCAGTTGGGGTGAGTGGAGTTGCTGGAATAATGCTCTCTGGAGGCATAGATTCGCCTGTGGCTGCGTGGTATGCCATGAAACGAGGCCTAAGACCTGTTTATATACATTTTCACAGTGCACCCTATACAAACGACCTTTCTATTGATAAAGTAAAACAACTAAAAACAGAACTGGATTCTTTCTCTCCTGGTGCAAAATTGTATCTTGTTCCATTTGGAGATTTGCAAAAACAGTTGATGTTAAATATTCCAGATAAATTTCGTATTATTATGTATCGCAGGTATATGATAAGATTGGCTGTGGCAATTGGAAAGTGTGAAAAAATCCAAGCCATAATAACTGGCGAAGCTTTGGGTCAGGTAGCATCACAAACTTTAGAAAACATTACAGTGGTGGAGGCTGTCGCCACATTGCCAATCTTGCGTCCACTAATTGGTTTTGATAAACGTGAGATTATTGATAAAGCTAAAATTATTGGGACTTACGAAACTTCCATTCTTCCACACGAAGATTGTTGTACGGTCTTTATGCCAAAGTCTCCTGAGACTAGAGCAAAGCCATATGAGGTGGAGAGTGTTGAGAGTAAACTAGATCTGGATGATTTGATGAGAGAGACAATGGAAAAAACTGAAGTAATTTAAAATCCACCATATCGGTGGATTTTTTTGTCTTACTCCTCCCCTATCAGGGGAGGTTGGGAGGGGTCTTTTTTATAAATACTTTGTGTAACACAGAACGACCCCCTCTAACTCCCCCTAATAGGGGGAGAAAATATTTCTACAATAGTCTTAATCCTCTCAACTCTCTTCTTATCACTTTGTGATCTGGAATTGTCTTGGCAACTTGGTCCCAGAATCTTTTACCATGGTTCATTTCTTTCAAATGACAGAGCTCATGAACCACTACATAGTCACGCATTTTGGTAGGAAGAAAATATAGTTTGTAGTTGAAGTTTAAACATTTTTGTGATGAACAGCTTCCCCACACAGTCTTTTGTTGTTTTATAACTACTTTGTCGTATTTAAAATTGTAAATTTCGTTGAAATGTTTTAATCTTTCTATTATTATTTTTTTTGCTCTAGCTTTATAACTGTGATAGCTTGGTTGGGTTGTTAAAGTTTTTTCTTTGTTTTGTTTTTTCTTAAATTCCTCTACTTCTTTTTCTATCCACTCACGTTTTTGTTCTACAAATTTTTCCATGGCCTTTTTACTCACCCAATACGGACCAGTCACTGCCACACGGCCATTCTGGTGGATAGAAATTTTAATATTTTTAGAACCTTTGTATTTTTTTATTGTGTATTCAAATTCGGACATAAAAATATTAGTTTACCTAAGTATTGTCATCCTAAGTTCTGCAAGAAATGAAGGATCCCTCTAAATTTATAAATAACAAACTAGTTCCACGAAAAGGGATTCTTCATTGCGTTCAGAATGACACGCTTTCCCCTACACTATGTCCTGTGCTCCAGGCAGCAGTAAGATTATACCCTCCAGTTGGAGCATCTATGTCTATTATCTCTCCGGCAAAGTAAAGATTATCAATCAGTTTTGATTTCATAGTTTTGGGATCTATTTCTTTTATACTCACTCCACCACTAGTAACGATTGCCATGTTATAGCCCTTATCCCCTGTCACAGTTAATTTTATATTTTGAATTGTTTCTACCAGACGTAGACGTTCTTTCCTATTGATATCGTGGACTGGTTTGTCAGGATCGATACCAGACAAGTTTATCAAAATAGGAATCAAAGCTTTTGGTGCCAAATCTCCCAAAGCATTTTTAAATTGTTTGTTATTGTATTTTTGAAAATCTCGTTGAAGTCTTAAATCTAATTGCTCGGCTGTTAGGGCTGGTTTTAAATTTAAAATTAATTCAAAGTTTCCATTTTTCTTTGCTTCCAAAACGTACTTACTAATATCTAAAACAATCGGGCCAGTAATCCCAAAATGAGCAAACAGCATGTCACCCTGACGAGATTCTAATCGTTTGTTTTTTTGTAAGATTGTTAGCTCTACATTTTTTAAGGTTAAACCCATTAAATCTTTACACCATTTTTCTTTTATAGTGAGTGGTACTAGTGCTGGGGCTGGATTGATAACAGTATGACCCAATTTTTCTGCCAGCCCGTATCCTTTACCAGTACAACCTGTGGCTGGATAGGATAATCCGCCTGTAGAGATAAGAAAGTTTTTCCCTGTAAATTCATCGCCATTTTCTAATGTCACAGATTTTATTTTTGATCCTGTTTTTTTAATTGATTTTACATCAGCATCATAAACTATTTCCACATCATTTTTTTTCATAAATTTTTTCATGGCACCTACAATATCTGTCGCCATATCACTTTCGGGAAATACTCTACCACCACGCTCTATTTTTAATTTTATGCCCTGATCTTCAAAAAAATCTATAATACTTTCTGGTCCAAATTTAGTAAAACTAGAAAATAAAAAAGGACCATTTTTTCCAAATATTTTTATAAGTTCTCTCACATCAAATTTATCAGTTGTTACATTGCATCTGCCTTTACCAGTAATAAGAATCTTTTTTCCTAATCCTTTGTTTTTTTCCAATAACAAAACTTTGGCACCATTCTGCCCTGCAATACCAGCCGCCATCATACCCGCTGGTCCCCCACCTATTACTATTAGGTTGTAATTATTTTTCATATTATGTTTGTAATCCTGAGTTCTGTAAGAAACGAAGGATCCCTTTCATTTGTGAAATTATGTTTCTTAAATTATAGATACCTCGTTGGTGTGTTGAAAAGGGATTCTTCACTCTGTTCAGAATGACAGATTTCCTTTACTATTTTTTAACTTTTATAAAATAAGTCGCCAAGATTGTTGTAATAGGAAAAGCCAAAGCCAAACCAATACTACCAGATAAAGTCCTAACAATTTCTGTAGCTATCACCTCATTATTTATTGCTTGGGCAAAACCAAGACCCACAGTATCATTTAAATTAAATAAAATCAACAAAGGCAAAGATGCCCCAGCATAGGTAAGGAATAGAGTATTTACCATAGAACTAAGATGTGTCCTTCCAATTTTGTTTCCAGTTTTCATTATTTCTTTTTTTGATAAATTTGGGTTTAGTTTTTTAATTTCTGAAATTGTTTCAGTTTGCGCCAAGATTACATCATCGAGCACACCCAAAGTACCGATAAGAATTCCTGCTAACAATAATCCTCTAAAATCTATAACCCCACTACCAGTGCCAACAAGAAAAGAGGTGTCTTCTGAGGCAAAAACAGTTAATTTTGTAAGACTTACAAAAAGCCAGGAAATAAAGAAAGTTAATGCTAGGGAAAGAAAAACGCTAAGTACTGCAATGTGAGTTTTTTTATTAAAACCCTCTGTAATATAGATGATCGAGAATAAAATAAATGCAGACCCTACCAAAGAAATAAGGAGTGGGCTATAGCCAGCCATTATTCCAGGTATTATAAATTTTATTATTACGGCAAAACTTATTACTAAGCTAAACAAGGAGCGCACACCTTTCATCCTACCAACCAAGATAATAACTAGAGCAAAAATAAATCCTAATAAATATAGGTACCCACGACGCACAAAATCCATGATATAAAATTGATCGTTATTTTCAAAATCTTTTTCATAATTGACTACCACTTTATCTCCTACCTCATAGACACTTTGACTAAGGACGTCAATGCTACTAATTCCAAAATATTCAAATTCTTTATCTTCCCAAGACCCAGACAAGCCTTTTAATCTTATGTTTTGTTGTATATCTTGTGTTCCATCGGCTCTTTCAATTATTTTTTCATCTATGATTTCTAAGATTTTTGCTTCAAAAGTCTCAGGTTTAAAATTTTCTAACTGACCAAAACAAACACTTGGTAAAAGTGTAAAAAAAAGAACTAATAATAAAAGCCTTTTTTTCATAATTATTAATCCAAATAATGTTTCAAAGTGTAAACTAGATCTTCATTTTGTTCTGATTCTGGTTTAGAACTCTCACTATTAAAAAGCCACTCCATATAACTTTTATCTTCGCCAGCAACTTCTTTGAAAGTCTTTCCACGATGTTTTCCAAAAAGAAAAGTGTCTATTAAAACAGGCATTTTTGTAAGTTCTTTCATCTTATCCAAAATTTCCTCATCTGTTTGCAAAGAAAATTCGTCTACCAATTTTGTTTTAAGATGTTCAAACAACGACTCCAAAACAATCACATCTCCCATAGCATCATGTGCCATACCTTCTATACCTAAATCTAGTGAATAGCGTAGAAATTGTAAGCCATAACCTTCGCTGTCCAAAATATGTCTGGCAATACGCAGAGTATCAATAAATTCACTAATCTCAATACCTTCATTTTTCAAAATATTAATGTCAAAAGGTGCGTTATGTGCTACCACAAGATGATCTTGCAAATCTTGTTTTAATTTACTTTCTGTTTCGCTGCCAGCAAAAGCAGGTTTATCTTCTACCATTTTGCTCGTAACATGGTGAACTGCCATAGCACCAAAAGTAATTGGTACTGGTGGTTTAAAGTATTCATTTACAATGTCTCCGTTGCCATCATTTTTGTAAGCTAGTTGAACTAAGCGTGCATCTGGCTCGGAATCTGTAGTTTCTGTATCTAGAAATAAAATTTTCATAAATTTATTTATTACTCCTCCCCTACCAGGGGAGGCTGGGAGGGGTCGTTAGTGTGATTTAAGTTTATTTTTATATCTACCTATTGTTTGCATATGGACCCCCTCCAACTCCCCCTGATAGGGGGAGGGAAATCTTAATTTAACAATCCTAAACTAAAATTGAGAATAGTAGCAAAACTAACCCAAGCTAAATATGGTATAAGTAAGTACATGGCTCGTTTGTCAATTTTATTGAACCAAAACATAGACAATACTATCATTAACCATAATATTATTATACACAAGTAAGCTAGCCAGATTTGTTGTAAACCAAAGAAAATTATAGACCAAGCAGCGTTAAATGCTAAATGGATTCCAAATAACCAAACGGCTCTTCTTACTTTTGTTTTGTGTATTCCTCTACGCCAAACTAAATACAAAGCTATACCCATAAGGGTATAAAGTGTAATCCAAACTGGACCAAATAGCCAGCCAGGTGGATTAAAAAATGGTTTATTGAGTGTAGTATACCAAGTAGTAACACTACTAGCAGTAAAGACAGAACCAATAATGCCTGCCAACTGGCAGACGATGATTGATAAAATTAGTTGGAATGTTTTTTTCATATATTTAAAATTTGCATTTACAAGGTTTATTATTTAATAATTCTTTTTGTTTTTTTATTGAATCAAGTAAAACTTCTTGTTTGGATTTTCCTTTTGCTAGTTTTTCATCCAATGGAGAAAAATGATTATAACCACGTTTTAACATTTCCTTTACCAATTTTTCGTGACGTAGGTACAAAGCTTTTAACCTTCCTATCCAACGCAAGGTTTCTGGATGGTGTGAATAGCCACCTTTACCACCGTGCTTTGTCAAAATATTCCACAAGCCATGAAGTTCACGGTGTTCTGCTATTAGATGTTTCTGACACAAATATTTTGGTGATATATCCCAAACACGCATATAAAATTAAAGTTTATTTAAAATCCAAATAGAAATCATACTAACTAGTCCACACACGACAGCTCCCCAAATCATATCTACGATACTTACTTTCCAAGTCCAGCCATTGAGTGTTGCCATATTAGTCATATCATATATACCATAACTAATAAAACCAAATAGCGCTCCCCAACCAAGAGCTTCTAGAGGTGAATTTGCTTTTGGTAAAATAAAAAATATAACACCTAAGATTAATAGAAGATATGCCAGACTAACAGATAGCCAATTTACCTGCTCTCTCATGAGGGATCCAAAATTTGTTTTGTAAAATTTATTAGCAATCCCCAATAACCAGATACCATCCAAAATTAAAAAAACTGGTACTACGACTAAAAATTGTTTCACAAAATTTAACATACAAAATTATTTAATAATTAGATTATTTAAATTTTCATAGGGAATTAAAATCCTGAATTCTCCTGCAGCATATGGTGCCACATGATATGGGCTAAAGTTGAATTGAAACCCCTGCTCTACTAGATTAAAATTACCAAAATTGTCTAAAGTTGGCTCTATACCTTCTGTATACATCATCTCTATGGGCATTTCTATATTTGTAAATTCTTTTCTTAATTCTGCTGTAACCAATTCCGCAACTGTTGGTAAATATTCTTCTTCTGTTCCAGCAAACAAATCACTCAATTCGACAATCTTATTACTTATCAAATCAAAATTAATAGAAAAAATAAAATTCATAGGATGGGCAGCTCCGGCAAAATATTCTGAAACAACATATTCGATACTTAAATATTTTTCATCTAGTAATTTTATCTCGTAAGACATGTCCAAACTATTAAAAACGCCTTCTGAGACGAAAGAATCATCCCAATCAAGTAAATTATTTCTAAATCCATCGACAAAAACTAAAATTTGATCTTCAATTAACTTATTAATCTCTTCTACATCATACCCTCTGTTTTGTAAAGTGGGATATAAAACGTTTATATCATATTTTTTAAGCTCTGTCTCACTTTCTATAATACTTTTTTCTGTGACAGAAAAGTTGTGCCTGTTCTCTACTACTTTTGGACCATAAGAACAACCTGTTATTAGTAAAGTTGCTAGTATAGACACTAAGGCAATGTTTTTCATAGGACTGTATTATATCACAAAAGAAAAATACTAAGGTATGTTTGTAAACTGTTTTATTTGATCCACGTTCATTTCAATATCACTATCAACATTATTTGCATAATATATTTTATCTTTACTACCAATAGCCAGGCAATATTCGCCATCTCTCAAATCTGAATATAGTGTTTTTACACTCGTACAATCGTCAATAAGTAAAAATGGTGTATTCTCGTCCAAATCTTGCATTCTTACTAATAAGTTATTACTTTCTCCTACATTAAACTCAAATTTTAAATTTGTATTTAAATCTTTATCTAATTCTATTAAGGCAGGAAATCCAAACGATCTTTTATCTATTAAAATTTTCTTTTCTAATATCTTTATAACTATGGCACTCTCAATTTTTGGAAAGTCAAAAAATTTATACATGTCTGATCGCCAAGACCCTATATGTTTATATACATATTTTTTTTCATCTTCATTATAATTTTTTTCTACCAAATTACCCCCAAGACCTATAAACCCTTCATAGCCCATAAAAGACAAAACCGTAGGCCCTATATCAAGTGTGGTGCCAAAATTAACCACCTTTTGTCCTCCTTTTTTACCTGGTTCTAGAATAATAAGACGGTTGGTCCTTTCTTTTTTTTCTAACAAATCAGAAGCAGTATTACGCAGCGCAAGATGATCAGAGGCAATCACTATCAAGGTATTTTTTCCATATACAGAATTTTGTATCTTTGTTACAAATTCTGAAACTAATTTATCAGTACAAGCCACAGCATTTAAAATATCATTATAACCATCTTGATACACCATGTCTTTACAGGCCGGAGTAGGAAGACCACCAGGATGGTGAGTATCTAAAGTTAACAAAAAGAGAGCCATTTTTTCTTTTTTTTCTGATAATTCAATAAATTTTTTATAAGATAAGTCTAAAAGGTCATCATCAAAAATACCCCAGCTGGATCTTATACTATCATCCTTGATCTCTGGTAGTAGCTCATTCAAACCTCTTACCTCGTCAAAACTATGAGTTTTATAAAACTTTCCTTTACCCGAAAAATCCAAGTTAGCTCCTCCTTGATAAACCAAATAATAACCCTCTTGGTGCAATAAATCACTCATACAAACAGCCGAAGGTAAAAATTCATCCATACCAAACATAGAATTACCGTGAAAAGGTGGTAGAAGAGGTATTCCACATTGGCTTGCCACAATACCAGCTATTGTATAATCAGCCCCATAGGTCTGTCTAATGTTAGTAAAATAAGTGGCATCACCTTGAATCTTGTTTAATCCTTTTGTAAGTCCTGGAAATAAATTCTCATCAGAATAAGTTTGCTCTAAGCCTTCTAAATATATAAAAACTAAATTTTTTGACCCAACATTTTTATTGATGGAAGGTTCTTTGTAAAAATGATCAAAATTAACTTTTAAATCAGCTTCAATCTCTTGATTCTCCTTGGCCATAGCTACAGGAACTTTTATTGCTGAACTAACAAAAAGTGTATATAAATTTATGGACGCTGGATTAGTTATTATTGAAATGAGGATAAAAATAAATCCTAGCAAAAAAGAAAATTTTATCTCTTTTTTATTTTTAATAAAAAACACCCAATAAACAAGTGAGATAAATAGTAAAATAAACAAAGATAAGATAATTATAAGTTGGGAGTATTGCCCAAACCCAGAACCTTCTAAACCATAACGTAGGTGGTAGATAACAGCATCATTTATTCCCTGACCAGTAAAAAAATTGGAAACATAATAAAACCCATAAAAAAGGCCTGAAGTAATAAATAAACATAAAAAAATTAGAGATCTACCAATATTGGATCTTGATCTCTTATAGAAAAAGACAGACACAGCAAGTGAGATTGTAGATAAAAATATGTATATAGTCATAATAAAACCATAATCTTATGTGACTAATTATAGTACAGTATGTTTGTTTTAACAAATGCTATCCAAGGATAATTATACACTAAAAATAACAAAAGTTAGTTTGTGTGGACAAACCTTGACTTATTAAAATTTTTATGATACAATATTTGCGTCCTCATTACAATTCAATGATCGGTCCGTCTACGTTCTTGCTATGCAGAACTACGCCGGATAAATTTTAACTTGTTCATTAATTTGCATCTATTTATAACAAATTGTTGTGGGTAGATTACAATTCAATGATCGGTGGTAGCTCAGTGGTAGTCCCGATTTTATCGGGAGTGACTTAATTTCGTTGTATTAAATCTATCTATAATATTATCGTGGGTAGATTACAATTCAATGATCGGTGGTAGCTCAGTGGTAGAGCAATTGGCTGTGACTTAAAGTGGTATTCTTGATTTATTTAAGAATAACTAAATAGCAGCTCCTAGTAGAAATATTAGGATGAAAACAAGGTGAACTGCTGGAACCCCAAACTCTATCTTTGGTAGAATGGGCAATCAGCATCCAAGCTCTAATTTCTTCTCCTATGCGGGATTAAATAACATTTTCTTTGGAAGGTTTTATGAGAAATTAGAGAAGGTTCAGAGACTATCCCTTACGGGAGTACTTTCTCAATTTTGTTGAGACGGGAAGCGCCTTGCACCCCAACGCTCTTGATCTTTTAGATCAGGTTTTTCTGCCTTTGGCAGAATTGGCGAGGGTGAAGATATAGTCCACTCTTTTAGGAAACTAAGAGGTAAGTGTAACCAATGGGTCGTGGGTTCGAGCCCCACCCACCGAGCGAAATTTAAGAAACCGCCGGTATGTCGGTTTCTTATTTTTACTCAATTAAATAAAAAACTATGAAATTAAACAAAAAACTATGAAATTAAACAAAGTGCTAAAAAAAATGAGAGAGAAAGAAAAAGAAAAAAAGGGAAAATCTAGTATACCCAAAGGGACACCTTTAAAGACTAAAAAGAAAGAAAGGACAGGATTTCATGCCAAAGCAAATAGTCAGGAAGGTGCTGCACTGCAAAGAAGCATGGGAAACAGAGATGCTAAGGCTGGTTAAAAAAATAGACAAACAAAAAACAGAGTAACTAACTCTGTTTTTTAATATAATTTTTTATTTCTTTTTCTTGGCTACTGCTTTTTTATCCACCTTAGCTTTAGCGGCGGCGGGCTTTTTTGCAACTTTTTTAACCTTTGGTTTTGCAGTTTTCTTAACTGCTTTTTTAGCAGGAGCTTCTTTCTTTGTGGCTTTTTCTTTTACCTCTTTATTCTTGCTTTTAGCCTCAACTTTTTTTACTGACTTTGCTTTTGGTTTTTCTACTTCCACTTTTAATCCAAGAGCATCCATGATCATGTCTAATTTAGTGTTGATAGTTTTGAAGTCTTCGTAAGAGCTTCCACCATCTTTACTACCTTTAGCACCTTTTTCAAAACAATTATCACAAAAGATTGGTTTACCAGGAGTAGGCTTAAATGGTACTTCACAATTACCACCACACTTATCACAAGTTGCACTATGCATTTGCTTGTCACTAAACCCTGGTCTATCACGTCTACCACCACGGTCATTTCCGTAGCTAGGCCTGCTATTTCCACCGCCACCACCTTGTTTTTCAAAACAATGACTGCAGAATATAGGCTTGCTTCCACTTGGTTTAAATGGAACTTGACAACTATCACCACAGTCACTACAAGTAGCTCTGTGCATATCAGGTCGTCCACCACTACTTCTATCATTAAATTTATTTCCACCACCAAATGATCTTCCACCACCGCCACCAGAATTACGGCCAAAACCAATATCTGATCTGTTATCGTCTCTATTATAGTTTCCCATATTTATATATTTAATCCCGTTTAAGTCGAGATAATTTCATTTAATTTATCATGTTTTTACATGAAAATCAATAGACACAAGAGTATACTACAAAAATTTACTTCTGTCAAGGGGTAAATGAGAGATAAATTACTTTAAATATTTTAAAACAAAAAACACCTCAGATGAGATGTATTTTGTTGCTCCTCCTTACCTCCTATGGTTATTAAAAAGAGCGGATTGTTGCGACTGAAGTGTCGCGGGTTGTTGATGCATGAACCTAGGAGGGTTCGCGCATCAACCATGCACGCAGGGAGTACCCCACATACTTGACCGTCGGTCCGCCTACGATGACTGCCATCGCAGCGGTGAAGACGAATGCCATACCTACCGTAGACATAGTCTTCTCGCGAATCTTTCTGGTCATGGAGTTATACTCCCGAGGTTGATATGTGAGTGTTTATACACTACATTCATAATTTTGTCAACCCAGACAACAAAAAACACTCATATTTATTGAGTGTTTTTTCCTTCTCAAACTATAATAATTTATAATCTAAGAAGAAGTGTCAGATTGTGCGCAACCTGACTCCCCCTTCAACTACGACTGGTTCCTCCAAATCAGTCGTCTTGTTGGTCTCTCTCGCTCGCACTCGAGATTATCCCTCCTTTAGACCCCGAGAATCCAGAGGATTTCTTGGGTCACACCACCTAGATTTATAGAAAGGGTAATGATGCCGCTGACAAACACTACCACATTTCGTCGTCTGATGAATGTAGCTGTCTTGTATATGTAATATGCTTTCCCGAACCCCTCGAGAAGCATCTTTTCTTCTTCGTGTACGCGCAACATTGAAATGGTCGCGTAGGATATCGCCAGACCACCGATGATCCAGTTCTCAGTCGAGAGCAAAAAACCTGGAGCACTAAGTAGGTAGGAAGAGTATATGGGATGGCAAAACCATCCATAGGGACCCTCCTGAATCAACTTGTGACCCTTCTTCATGCTCAGGTCTGCCGACCATTGTTCACCAAGGATCTTTTGCGACCAGACTCGCAGTAAAAATCCAAGAATGAACAAGGAGATTCCCACATACCTCAGCCAGAATGGGAAGTTGAGAGTGTATTCGCTGGGTATTGTCTCTGGCCACACAATATACCAGAACAAAAGAGGTCCTAGACTAGCAACGAGAATGGTCCGTAGGATCGACAGGCCTTTCCGATCAGCCAAACCACCTCGCCCTTGTTTCCCCGTCTTCATCTGCAATCCAAGACCTAACGCTACCAAGAGCGCTAGACCAAGGATTATCCTTATCAGATATTCCATAGCTAGTCTCCTGCGCGTGAGATTATAGGTACTTGGACAGAAACTCCCATAACGTCTCGGGAATGTCTTCGAGCATGGAGGCTGTCTGGGCGTAGCAAGCCTTCAGGCAGTTGTCTGGGCACGACTGAAAGGATTTGTACAAATCCAATCTGTCGGACAGAACAGAAAGCACCGTGGTGTCCCTGTTCAATCTACCTATTGGTTTGAAGTTTAGGTCACACGGGTGGAGGACTTCTCCACTTGGTGAAATGGGGAGGACAGCTGTCGGCCTACAAGCCACCCTTCTAAAACTCCGGAGATGCTCCAGATAGGTTAGGGTCCCCTGAATGGACTTCGGGTCTTTCCTCTTCTGCTCTATCACACGTTCCATGAGCCGGTAATAGGCCGAGAGCTCGATGATACCAGCGGTTTGGATGGTTGGTTGCTGGCTTTCTATTGCTGGGACTACAGCGAGCTCTATGCCACGCTCGACACAGAAATCCAGCACGTGGTGGGCCGTTAGGATGTTGTCCGGAGTCAACACACAGTTTGCCATGACGCTGGCATGTCCCGGTTTTTTGGCAAGGCGCGATACTTCCACGATGTTGTCGAGGATGCGCCTACCTTGTTTTACCGGAGTCCTGTAGATTTCTGCTAGTTTCGCAGGGTCTACTGTGTGTAAACTCACGACGAGGGTATCAAGTAATCTCAGCACCCCCATGTGCCTATGAAGCAGTGCGCCGGCGGTGTTCATAATGATTGGGTAGAATCCGAGATCGTGAGCGACCTCCAATCTTTCCTCGATATCACTTAGCACCAAAGGCTCTCCTCCCGTCACATAGAGTGTTGGGGTGATCTTACGCACCTGAACAAGAGTCTCCCTCATTTGGTCTAGGCTGACTTCAGGAACTAGTTCTCCATCTAGCTCCTTTTTTCTACTACAAAATGCGCAGTGCATGTTGCAGTGGTAGGTGGTGTAGTACAAGGCCAAATATGGACGCAGATGCTGGCGCCCCAAAACATTGGCCCTGACGTAATTACCGAGGAACCTTCTCACTTGCAGGGCGACAGCCCTGCTCTTACGAGCATTCATGGCTGTCTCCTTTGTAGACAAGTTTGTTAAGGTAGTTCAGGCTTGGCAGGAATGATTCCAGGCATTGAAGTGCTCGTGGAAATTTTTCTTTTGGCTTCTATATTCTGGGTGCGAATATCATAGAAGAAGCCAAATACAATAGCCAGCAGGACCACGAAGGAGATGACTCCTATTGTGTTGATGATACGATCACGAAGAGACATTTTCTTAAAACCCAACCCTTCCATGTTGAGATGTTCCCTCTCTTCCTCAGACATAATACACCAAAATTTTTATAAGCCTAATAGGATACTACTAAAATAATAGAGCAAAGTCAATTAGTTATTTAGCAAGGAAAAACAAAAAAGACACCTCGATCTCCTTACTAAATTCTAGACTAATCTAGAACTTGGTATGGGTGAGGTGTCTTAATATCGACTCAGTCTACTTGGTAATTACCAAGACCAGACGTCAATGGCAGTCCACAGTTTGCCTAAAGAGCATTTGCTCAGGAAAGAGCAATCACTTTCCTTTGTTAAAGAGCTACCACAGTAGTCACCATGATCATCAGAAAGATGATTGAGGTTTTTACCTGTTTGTCAAGGTAATAACCCCCTCAATCCCCCTCTGTAGAGGGGGAAGAAAGGTGTGTCACCCCCCTCTTTCCGCAGAGAGAGGGGGTTAGGGGGTGAATCTTAAACTTGACAAACTCCTCCACTTCTGTTATACTTGTGCATTCAATTAAGCTTGGACGATTAAATTCCCAAGCAAAGACTCGTCTCTTTTGCGTCATGTGTGTGACTTTCAAGAACTTCGGGTCACATAACAATATATATGACACAAAAATATCCCACAAAGACGGATAGATCTTCGTCTAAAAAAACAGGTTTTAGTGGTCTTGGCATAGGTCAAAACTTCCTAGACATCATCACAAAGCAGGGATTCGAAATCCCTACTCCCATCCAACACCAAATTATTCCTGGTGCAATAGAAGGAAAAGACGTAGTAGGTATTGCCCAGACTGGTACGGGTAAGACCTTAGCTTTTGGTATCCCAATGATTCAAAACTTAGCTATTACCAAAGGTCAGGGCCTTATTCTTGTTCCTACTCGTGAGTTAGCCTTGCAAGTAGAATCTGCCTTAATGCAGATTGGTAAACCACTAGGTTTTCGTTCTGCCATTGTTATTGGTGGTGTAAATCAGCGCCCACAGGTCATAGCTCTTAGAAACGATCCACATGTTGTGATTGCTACTCCAGGACGACTGGCCGACTTAATGCAACAAGGCCATTACAATCTTAAAAAAGTAAAAATTATAACTCTCGATGAAGCTGATCGCATGCTAGATGTAGGATTTCTTCCAGAAATAAAACGCATTTTAAGTTCTGCTCCAAAAGACAGACAGATTATGCTTTTTTCTGCGACCATGCCAAATTCAATTTCCAAATTGGCAACAGAATTTATGAAAATGCCTCTTAGAATTGAAATTGCACCACAAGGAACTTCTTCTGAAAATACAGAACAAGCAGTATATGTTGTAAGGAAAAATGAAAAAATGCGTTTGCTAGATACTCTTTTAACACAACATGTTAATGATAAAACTTTAATATTTTCCCGTACCAAACATGGTGCAAAAAGAATTGCAGGAGATATTCGTGCTATGGGACATACTGCTAGTGAAATTCATGGCAACCGCTCTCAAAGACAGCGAGAAGAAGCTCTTGGCGGATTTCGCAGAGGAAAATATCGTATCATGGTAGCGACTGATATTGCTGCCCGTGGTATTGATGTAGTAGATATAAATTTGGTTATTAATTTTGACCTTCCAGAAAGCTCTGAGGATTATGTGCATCGTATTGGTAGAACAGGACGCGCTGGCAAATTTGGAAAAGCTATTTCTTTTGTTGCCCCTCCAGAAAAAGCCGATATCAGAAAAATTGAACGTCTAATTCGCAAATCTATTCCTATTCTTTCTCTACCAACTCTACCACCAGAAAGACCAAGGGCACCTCGCGTAGAAGAACGCCCTGCTGGAAGAAGTGGAAGACCTCCTCGCGGTGGTGGTTTAGGATCTCGCCAAGGTGGTGGGAGTTCTCGTCCAGCAAGAAATAGTGGAGGTAGTAGATCATACAGCGAAAGAAGTGCTGAGGATAAACCTAGTTACCAAGCTTCACAAGGTAGGTCTGCTTACCAAGGTACAAACAAACGATCTGATGAACGCAGTAGTGAAGATAAACAAACTAACAATCCTAGAAAACCAAAAAGAAACTTCTATTCAAAAAGAGAAAAGCCTTCTAGTAAGTCTAGCTCGGGTGGTTTTCGTAGCAGAGGTAGAGACTAAGTAATATTCATCAACAATAAACAAAATGAAAAAAAGCTTACAAATAATTAAAGAAGTAATAACAGAGATGGGAGGCAAAATTGAAGAATTTGTGCCAGAAAGAGGTTGTTATTATATCAATATAAAAGGTAAGCGTGTTTTTCTAGAACGTAATATCTCTATTACTCGTCAGTCTTTTATTAGTGTAAACCTTACAAAGTGCAAAGAGATTACCTACAAATTACTAAAAGCAAATTCTCTGCCCACCCCAAAGACAGTTTGTTTTTACAATAGAAGTTATAACAAGGAAAACGCACTTGAAAAACTGAATCAATTAACATACCCTGTTGTTCTAAAAGATGCTAGCGGCTCCAACAGTCGAGGGGTTGTTCCTTTTGTTGAAAGCATAAATGAAGCTTTAAAAATAGTACGAAGAGATCTTCCTGGTCATCGTAGTATGATTGCTCAGGAAATGGTTTTTGGCAAAGAATACCGTATTTTAGTTTTGGGTAAAAGAATCATAGGCGCTCTGGAAATGATTCATCCCAATATCACTGGTAACGGAGTCTCTACTATAAAAGAATTAATTAGAGAGAAACAACAGACCACAGAACAACGCACAATTTTTGATAAAGAATTAAATAAAACATTACGAAGTCAGAAAGTTACCCTTGACACCATTCTACCAAAAAAGAAAGTTATCTATATAAAAAATAATTCTTGTTTGGCGGAAGGCGGAGAGACTAGTGATGTGACAGATTTGGTCCACAAAGGTGTAAGGGATATTTGTGTCGAGGCTTCAAAAACTGTTGGTAAATATCTAGTGGGTATAGATGTTATTTGTAATGATATTGCAAAAAAACCAACCAAAAAATCTTTTAATATCTTGGAAATAAACGCCAGACCAGATATGTACATTCATTATAGTCCTACACATGGAAAAACTCGGAACGTACTAAAGGATATAATAAAATATTTAGTAAAACAATCATCTCCTCTTTCCTCTCGTATAAAAAAATAATTTAAAAACAAAAAAACATCTGATAATATCGGATGTTTTTTTATTCAAAATGGTTTTTCTATTTGACAAAAGTATTCCTATAACCTAATAACCTATCCTACCTAACACCTAATACAACACACCCCACGACTCTTCCACCAATTTCAATTTCTATAACATCACCGACTTTATGCCCCAACAGTGCCAAACCAATTGGTGAGTTGTGAGAAATAACACCTTTGGCGGGATCTGTTTCGGAAGACCCTAATATTTGATATTTTTTTTCTTTTCCTTCCATGTTTACCGTTACTGTGTGGCCTACTTCTATATTTTTATTTTGTGTTGGAATTATAATTTCCGCATGATTAATTTGGTAATCAATTTTTAGAATTGCACTATTAACTCCACGCAAACGTCTTTTGGCAAGTTGGTATTCTACGTTTTCAGAAAAATCTCCTAGCTCTGCCAAACGAGCTACTTCACGAGCCAAGGCTGGTCTTTTCTTTTTTAGACTAGCCAATTCTTTTTCTAATGCCTCAATCTTATCCTGAGTCATGGCATAATCAGGTTTTTGTAGGGAATATTTTCCAGGTTTTCTTTTTGGGAGTTGCATGTTATTTCTTTGTAGCAAGCTGGCCACAGGCAGCATCTATGTCTGTTCCAAAAGCATGGCGCTGAGTAACTTTTATACCAGCACGAAGTAAAATATTTCTAAATTTTTTAATTGCAGTAGGGGTAGAAGGTTTAAATTTTCCAGTTGGATTATAACGGATTAGATTTACCATATAGAGTGGATTTCTCATAAGAACTGCTAATTCTTTGGCATGGAATTCACTATCATTTACTCCGTCTATCATTAGATATTCAAACATTACTTGTCTTGATCTATTATAAACATAACTCTCTACAGCCTCCATTAATTTTTCCAATGAATATTTATCATTTATTGGCATTAATTCGGCACGAAGTTTATTAGTCGGAGCATGGAGTGAAATAGCCAGATTAACCTGCATTTTTTCTTTAGCAAATTTATTTATTTCATCTACCAAGCCACTAGTGGAAACAGAAATATGACGCGCACCAATATTAAATATTTCTTTTTCATTTATCATTCTAATGGATTCCATTACATTGTCATAGTTTAAAAACGGTTCACCCATTCCCATATAGACAACATTAGTGACATGTTTTGGGTCTTTTTCATTATTATTTAAAAATCTCTGCCAAAACAAAACTTGTTCTATAATTTCTGAAACAGTTAAATTTCTTGTAAAACCCATTTTTCCAGTCGCACAAAAAGCACACCCCATAGGGCAGCCCACTTGGGATGATACACAAACTGTAGCCCTACCATCTTCGTGTTTCATTAATACTGTTTCAATTTTTTGACCATCTTCTAGAGTTATCAAAGCTTTTACAGTCTCACTTTTTTTTGAACCAAATATTTCTGCATTTATATCTAACGAACATTCCTTATTTAGTGTTTCTCGTAGTGATATTGGTAAAGTGGTATTATCGTTCCAATTTGTTATCAGGTCAACAAAAATAGCCTTATAAACTTGTTTAAAGCGGAACTTTGGTTGATTTACCAACCCTATTTTTAGTTTTTCTAGATTCATATTGAACTCTTAGTAAAAAATCGCCTAACAGGCGATTTAGCTCGGAGATAGGGATTCGAACCCCAATAGTCAGGATCAAAACCTGAAGTCCTACCATTAGACGATCTCCGAATAATGACGCCTACATAATACCATAAAATATTACAGATGTCAATAATTAAAGACTTCGAACAAGAGGTCGACTGCTAATTTTAGTACCCGCTAGCATGACACTTTGTTTCAATATTTTTAAGTACCGCTTCCACATCAGGGGCTTTTCTTCCCTCTTCTCCCAAAACCACAAATGCAGAAATGTTTTTTCCACTTGGTGAAAAACACTGCACAGCCTCACCATCAGTCAATATCCTAATCTCCTCATCTCCAAGATTGTAATACTTTTTATAAATGGCTTGAACCTGTGTAAGTACAGATACTTTAATAGTATTTCTATAAGCATCACTTAAAAATGACTTATTACGGGCAGACATATCGGGAGGAAGTTTTCCTTCAATAGCAGCATATTCATTTTGAATATAAGCTGCGATCTTCTGATCTTCTGGGTCCCAATCTGGCTTTGGCTCGAGTTGAAAAAAATTTGGAATTGCTGGTTTCTGACTTTGAGTTAGTTCGACTAGATTACCAAAATATTCAATTGCAGATTGAGGATACCCCAAAATAAAACCTATTTTTGCTAAATCTTTTGGTGGTGCTGAAGCATCATATTGAAGACTTTCAATATTTTCAACAACACTGATATTTTCATCCCACCCCACAGATAATGCCAGTTCAGGCTCAGCCTGTAAACGCTCTTTTACCAACTTTTCATTTATAAGTGCTGTCCCTGCAACCACTAGTGGTATACCAGACTCACTAAAACTAGCCGCCACACCATGTAGATCAAGAGGATCTTTACCAAAAATAACTGCCGGTCGCGCCTCTGCTGCCAAACCAATTAAATTACCAGACAAATCTCTTGGTACTTCTCCTTCGGGAAAAAATTGTCCACATTCAGCAAGTAAATGTTCTATTTTTCCTCTATTTTGCTTTCTTTCGAGTTCTTCTGGAGAATTTATAATTTTTTCACCAAAATTACGAACTGTTTTAAAAGTTCTTCTTGTCCACTCATTAAAGCCCCTCTTACTTTCTGATGGTTCGACACCTACGGAACCTCTACTCATACAAAAATATTAAACCCTCAAATGTTTTCTCATGGCCAAGAGACTAGACAAAACAGTAAGAAGTAAAACTGAACCAAATTGAATTGAAAGTAATGTAATTGTATTAGAATCGTAGTAACTGGTCAAAATTTGAGATTCACCAAAGACAACTTCTACATATGGGTCCATAAAATAAACCCCAAACCTTACTAAGATATAAGCAATTACCAAACTCACAAAACTAAATATAAAAGCCTCCAAAATATATGGACCGCGCACAAACCAACTACTTGCACCAACCAATTTTTTGATACTTATCTCTGTGCGCTGAGTATAAATAGCCACACGAATAGTATTGAAAATAATAAAGAATGCGATAATAGCAAATAAAATACTTATAACACCAGCAAACCTTTCTACTTGCGTAGTTATAATATCAATTCTTTCGATAGCTTTTTCTGTGTCAGCAAAAGTCTTTGCTTCTATAATATTTTCATATTCAGGAATTGTAAGGGCGTTGATAACCTTTTTATAATCTTTTGGATCACGAGTCTTTACTACCATAGTAGGACCCAAAGGATTTTCTCCCAATTCTTCTAGTGAAGATAATATTTCTGGATTATCTGCGTGTTGTTGTTTAAATTCTGCCAAAACTTGATCACTATTTAAATAAAGAACTTCTGTTACTTCTGGAAAAGAATTTATATAAGATTTTACTTCGTTAATTTGATCCTCTGATGCATCATAAGCAAAATATACACTCACATCAATCTGTTCTTTTACAGATTTTACTGCTTGTCCAGTTATTACATTTACAACCATCATGGTGTTGATGGACAAAAGCATTAAAACCAAAATTAAAATTGTCATGAACGACAAACTAAAATTACGATAAATATCTTGCAAGGCAAACCTGATTAGACGTAGAAAACTTAACATATTATTTTAAAATTATAACCTATATTTCCCCACTTTTTCGTCAGAGATAATTTTTCCACCATGCAGGGTAATAACCCTATCTTGTAATTGGTTTACAATTTCTCTGTTATGAGTAACAAGTATTACAGTAGTACCAAACTCATTTATTTTTTTAAAAATTTCCATTATTTCTTGGGTGTTAATGGAGTCCAAATTTCCAGTAGGTTCATCCCCTATTAAAATTTTTGGTCTGTGTACTAATGAACGAGCAATAACCACACGCTGTTGCTCTCCACCAGATAATTGATGTGGGTAACGATCTTTTTTATTTTCCAATCCAACAATGTCCAAAACTTTTGGAACTACATCTGCAATCCTATGTCTTGGTTCTCCTGCCACCTGTAGAGCAAAGGCTACATTTTCTTCTACAGTTTTACTAGTTAATAATTTAAAATCTTGAAAAACCACTCCTATTTGACGGCGTAAAAAAGGAATATGTCTATAAGGAATATTTGTAATATCCCAGCCACCGATATCTATACTACCATTTGTTGGTCTTTCCTCGGCAATCAAAAGCTTTACTAAGGTTGATTTGCCCGTACCACTTTGACCAACAATAGAAACAAACTCTCCCGAATCAATAAAAAGATCAACACCGTCTAGACCGACACTGTCTTTACTGTATTGTTTTGAAACTCCCTTGAGGTGAATCATAGTAAAAATATTATACCACAGAAATACAAATCGTAAAATACATGATATATAACATGAACATGTGGAAAAACAAAAAACAACCTATTCCAGATTGTCTCAGAGCCTCCTGTCAGAATCGGACTGACGTCCACGGTTTACGATACCGTTGTTCTGCCACTGAACTAAGGAGGCATAATCAAAAATTTTCAATTATCAATTTATAATTCAAGCCTAGGAACAATGTCTATCGCTGGTTCTTCGTAGGGATGTACCCGCTTTAACTCCAAAATTACAGTTTTTAAAATATCTTTATGACAAACACACTCTATACAAATTTCTTCTACTGTTTCTAGCTCTCCTATGGATCCTATAGTTGGATTTGCACCCTTTGTGGGCCTAAATTTGCCCTCTACAGGATAAGAGTATGAGCAATGTTCGTAATTACCCATTTTACCAGCACCAGCGTTTCCTAGAGCATTTCTCACTTCATCTAGATTATCCTTTGGTACTGTTACTTTTATTTTTATGTAGTCAGATTCATTCATATTTTAATATCTTTTTATTTGAGTATTTTCCCCTCGTTCTTTTCTATACTCAGCAACACTAGCCTCAATTATTGGATCAATTTTTTCTCTCACCATTTCCATTGTTTCCCCATTAATCTCCTCTACACCCAGTTCAGATACAGCTTCTCTTATAGATTTTATAATATTTTCTGGAAGATGATACTCACTCTGCGTTATTTCGCGAAAACCATTTTTAAGATCACTTTTCTGACCCTCCTCCGAAACAGGATTAGTAAGGATAGATTCTGCTCTAAATTCTGTAGACAAAATGACAATAGCAGCCCTCATTAATTCTTCAAAAATTCTTGTGCCATTCCCTTGTTTTCTGGCCCTATAATCTTGATGAACAATACCTTTATCAATATGATGACCAACATAACCTTCTTTCTCACCTCCCCTAACATCAAAATCTAGAACGCCTACGATTTTACCTTCTTTTTTTGCCACCAATAAATAATATTTTTTAAATCCCCTTTCTGATCTATTGCGTTTTTGTAATTCCCCAGTATTTGGGTTTACAAAATCTTTTAACCCCAATCCGGACACGGATGAGGTTTCTGCACCTCTTGTTCCCACACGAGCGCCTTTTTGATGCTCGGAAGTTAATTCCTCCACCTCACTCATGTCAACAGCATCTCTTTTTGTGGAAACCTCTTTATTTTTACGCCATACAATTTTACTCCCCGAAGGAAGGATCATACCTTTTATTGCTCTTTGTGTACCCAAATGCTCAACAATAAAATCATAGCCATTATCTTTGGCAATCTGTTCTGAATCTAAATATTCATATTGTATACCATCTTTTTCCCACTGCATAAAAATTAAATTAAAACCATCACAGCCAAAATTAATGCCAAAATAATAAATAGCCAAGCAATTGTGTGTAAGAGCATATTTAGAGCTTCTTTTTTCTCGCCATCAAGGTACATCATAACAGGTTTAGCAAAAACAAGACCACCAACCACTGAAGCAGACAGAACAAAAAGAAGTAAAAAAGCTATTGTACCAACTAATTTATCTTCTTTACCAAAAATTTGTTCGCCGTTGTTCATAATTATAGCCACAAGAAAAACATACACGGCCACACTAAGAGCGTGTAAAAAACCGCGTAGAGATGTTTTGGGTTTTTGTCTGAACATATTATAATAATAAATTATTTGAGCGGGATACGAGAATCGGACTCGCGTCTCATGCTTGGGAAGCACGCATACTACCACTGTACTAATCCCGCATAAAAACCCTCCGATGTTGTATCGGAGGGTTTAAAATTATTCTTGTGTCTCTTCGTCTCCAACTTCAACTAGAGGTTCTGTACCTTCTCCTGTATCCACCACTTCTACTTCTTGCTGTTGCTGCAATTGTTCAAATGGATTATGAACAGGAATCAAAACTTTTATATTAGCATTTCTAAATTGATCATCCATAAAAGCAAAGTAATTTTTAGCCTGTTTTTTGTCGTCAACTTTTACAATATGAAAACCATAAGAAGTTTCTACAAGCTCCTCACCAAGTTGTCCTGGTTCTAAACTAAAGACAGCCTGTTCAAATTCTGGAACCATTATTCCTCTACCAAACCAACCCAAGTCACCACCATTATCTTTGTTGGCAGAATCAGCACTATATTCTGCGGCTAAGGCTGCAAAATCACCACTACCGTCTTTTATCTGGTCCAAAACAACCTGAGCTTGTTCTCTTATAGTCCCTCTTCCATCTTCATCTTCTACTGCAAAAAGAATATGCCTAACACTAACCTGCTCTTCATTGTATTTTGCATTATCATCTTCCTGCTCTTCAGAGTTACTAAAAGCTTCTTGTAGTTTTTGTTCCATCAAAATTGGTTCGACTACTTTTTCCATGTATTTTGATAAACTCCAACCATATTTTGCCATTAGCTCTTCCTCTGCTTTCTCCTCACTATCAAATTGGGAAAGCAAATTGACTTTAAATTCTTCAATATCATCAGATGTTACTTTTACATCATATTCGTCTGCGATCTCACCAATAAGTTTATTGGCAATAAGACGGGATAAAACTTGATCTGAGATCTGTTCTTCTGTTGGGGTTGGTACTTCTGGTGTATTAGTATAAAACTTTTCTAAAGTTTTTAGGTCGTCTACATAGTCTGTATAGCTAACCTTCATGCCATTAATTTTGGCAGCAGGAACATTCATGACACTAGCAACTTTTAGTACAAAAGCATTTTGAGACAAATTGCCCACAGCCTTTACAGCTATCCCTCCTGTAATGATTAAACCCAAAACTACCACGGCAATAATACCATAGAGAAACAACTGGCTGTTAGAGCTCTTGCTCTTTGTTGTTTTTTCGTCTTTTTCTTCCATAGAAAAAAAGTTAATTATTAATAGTCTTATGCATGAAATAATACCACCATTTGGCCTGATTACTCAAGTCATTGTTTTCCACAGGTCTATTTTGTTGCTTTTTATCATTTTCAACCAAACCATCAATTATCATAACCTGTTCTCCTGGAAGCTTCATATTTAGTTCCGTTCTAGCCTTTTCTTCCACAAACTCCTGGCTTGTCACATACTTTAGAATCTCCATGGATTCCAATTTTTTCTTTTCCAAACCCTTTACCTCTTGCTGTAGAACTCTGATCTCTTGTTTTATTTTATAATCTTGATAATAAGCACGTGCATAACCCAGAGCAAAAAGGACTGCTATAACAAAAGCGATAATTAAAAACATACGCGATGCAAAAAATCGCCGTACTAAAGTATGTTCTTGACGCTTGTTCATAAATAACATTATACCACAAGCCTATTAAAGACTAAAGCCCTTAATAACAAATTTTATTAAACGTGTGGACAATTTTTAATGTTGACTAAAAAAATATTGACAAATAGGTATTAGGGAGTAAACTAGAAGTAGGAAATCTACCAGGAGGAAGTTATGAAACTTTCCCGTACCGTAGCGTTCCATGTCATGGTTACCCTCACCTCTAGTGTTGATCCTTCTCGGATACACAGAGTCCGCGTCCAAGGATCGATGGAGGTGAAGCGTCGGCCTCGTTCGCAGAAAAAGCTCCTCGCTTTGGTGGAAGGACACATGCGTGTCCACAAACTACTCGAGTGGGCTGACCTTGTGTCTGTCACACCTGGTGCGACAGACGTCGAAATGTTCGTGGAGGCCGTGTGATCAACAAGACAAGGAACATGGGGTTTGCGTCGCACCCCGTCCCCCAAGCGACGTCGACCCCTAAAACAAAACCCGCCTTATCGGCGGGATTTTTATTCTTCATCACTTTCCTCTTCCTCTAAAAGCTTTACTCTTTTTCTAACAGCCTTTCTTACTCTTAATAATTCCGGTAATTCTAACTCGTGTAATTTTTCTATTATCACATCGGCTACATCATCAGAAAAATCATGGGCATATTTTGCCATATACTTATCACGTAGTTCTGCAATCTCCTGCTGAACAAATACTGGTTGTTTTATTTTATCTATCAGAATTTGAACTTTTCCATTACCAGATTGGATAGTAACATTTCCATAACGAAAAATCGTACCAAAAAAACCCGAAATTCTACCCATTACATCTTCCACCTGATCATAAGAAATATTAGAAATAACCTGATCAAAAAAACCACGCTGATCTATATCTACTACTCTGTGTGTGGTAATAATCAAAATATTTTTTTGCCAAACAAAAATTGTTCTTATTAAGAGTAATATTCCTAAAACTAAAGGGACTATAAATAATGTTTGACCCCACCAACCGTGCTGAAACAACCAAAACATAAAAAAGAACGGCACAACAATCAAAACCGCACTAAAAAACCAAGCTGGAAAAAACGTAAAACCAAAACGACGAATCACATTTATAATACGTTCGTTTTCTTTTAGTTTTATTTTGTTTTCTACTCCCATATTATTTTTATTTAAGACTATCTCTAACAATTTGTCTATCATCCCAGGGGATCATTTTGTCACCAGCTACACACATAGCCTGTTCACTCCCTTTTCCTGTTACCAAAACCAGATCACCCTCTTTGGCCATTTTAACACCCATCTCAATCCCCTGTCTTCTATCCAAAACCTTAAACAGATCTTTATCTACTTCTTTTCCAGTTTTCTCTACTGCACCTGCCACATCATTTATGATAATCATTGGATCATCATTATAGGGGTCTTCATCTGTAACAATACAAATATCAGCTCTTGTACCCACAAATTCTCCTACTGTAAAACGACGTTCTATATCGCGCCCCCCACCAGTAGAACCAAATACATGTATTACACGCTTAGGCTTTAACAGCTCGACAACAGAATACAATCCCTTTATAGCACCCGGCTCAAAAGCATAGTCAACAATAACCTGAAAGCCTTTTTCTTCAGCTTCTTTTATAAATTCTATTCTACCGGGAGGTGATGTTAATTTTTCTATTGCATTTTGAATATCTTGCCATGGCATATCCATAACTCGAACAATATTAATAACACCTAGTAGATTTTCTACATTATGCTTACCATAAAGAGGTGCATTGAAATGATAGCCATGTGTTTCAAAATGTAGACCATCTTTACTTACTTTTATATTCTTATCTTTTGTATCAAATTTAATTTTTTGGTCAAAATTGTATTGTAAAAATTCATCGGCATATTCACTATCACCGTTTACAATGGCAATCTTCCCATTCTTTTTTCTTTTACACTTGGACACATATTTAAAAATATCTAGTTTGGCTTGTTTATAATTTTCAAAACTACCATGCGACTCAATATGTTCTGGATAAAGATTTGTTAAAACCATCATGTCATAATTTATAAACCGATGACGGTGCTGGAGCCTACCCTCTGAAGTTGTCTCCACAATTGCAATATCACATTTTTTATCTACCATCTCACGCAGATACTTTTGAATCTGCATCTTACCAAGCATGGTCATTTTTTGATCATTCAATTTTTCTTCTCCACCGACATAAAAATCCACAGTAGAAAGTGAGCCAACCTTATAACCAGCATGTTCTAATACTTGGCGTAAAAAATGAATTACACTAGACTTTCCAGTCGTACCAGTAATACCAATAACAAGCATCTCTTCTGAAGGATGTTTGTACTTAAAAACTCCATACCAGGCGTAAAATAGATGGATGAAATTTTTTATAAATTTTGGTAATAATTTCTTTATCATAATACTATTATTTTATCTTAAATACGAGCTTTTTGCAACCCAAGAGCTTGACAAAATACTAAAAATAACGTACTCTCAAACAGAGTACGGCAGTGTTTTCTGATCTGGCTGGATAAAAATTGGCCGCTGCAAAAGCCCTCCCAAGCCGCAGCAGGCCCCCACGTTATTGGTTGAGCACACCTCGCTCCCTTTCGTGGATCTTCTTTCCAACCCAGACCCAAACCGAGTTGCCGCCTTGATTTGGGCTATCTTGCTTCCTCGCATAGGCAAGATATTTGGGGATCGCTGCCGTGCTCCTCAAATAAAACAAAACTCCCCTATTACGGGGAGATTTTTATTTTAACAAATACTATTCTCTCAAAGAAAGTTCATAAACCACATTCTCGAGTCTATTTACAGCACCTTTAGCTTGATCAAACTTTGTACGTAAATAACTTGTCAGATTAAATTCAATAAGCTCTCCTACAATATCACCCCCCATTGTGGCACATTTCTTGGCCATTGCCACGTCTTTATTTGTAGCAGCCCTAATTGCATAACGATAAAGCTCTCCTGGTACATCACATAAGCCTGCTAAGTAGATATCTCCGTCCACTGGCAAATCCTTTATCTCTCTAATTTTTCCAGTTGTTATAAATTGATAAAAACATTTTGCTTCTACATACTCTTCTAGCCCTGCTTTGTAAGCTCCTTCGTTTTTTATTTCTGGCTCTTTTTTATATTTTGTATGTAGAGCTTTGAAAATACCTTCTACTAATTTAATTTTTTCTACCGCTTCTTTTTGATTGTCACGATGCAGGGCAAAAATCGCTCGCTTGGCATGGTGAAGAGCCTCGTTGGATTTTCCGATTACATCTCCTCTACGTTTGTGATAGGCGTGTAGGTTAGACTTTATTTTGTTTAAATTCTTTTTGTTCAACATACCAGTTATGAGTTATCAGCTGTGAGCTGTAAATAATTTGTTTAATATTTTTTATTTCTAACTAAGAATATTCCTTTAATTATTTCGATTAAAAAGATATTTAAAAATCCAAAGCCTATCATAATTCCCCAATATTGCCAAGATAGAGCTACGGTTCTAAGGAGTGTTTGTAATGGCGGTAAATAAACCGCACCTATAAGCATTAACCAACCAAATAATAATGCCAGGTTTAAATATTTATTATTAAATGGATTCATCTGCCAAACCATATGACGCATCGTGCGCACTGAATAAATATAAAGAAGAGAATCAATTCCCAAACCAACGAAAATTATTGTACGAGTAAGAGCTAGATCATTAGTCGTTTTCCAAAAGTATAAAAATAATCCAAACAAAACCAAATTGGAAACAACACTAATAATCATTATCATTATTTTCATTTCTTTGTCTATAATAGAATCCCCCTGCCTACGTGGTGGGTCAGACATATTTTCTCTGTCGCCCTTGTCAAAGGCCAATGCCATGTTTGGAAAAGAGTCTTCTATTAGATTCACCCACAAAATCTGCACAGCAGACACAGCTAGCGGTAACCCAGCAATTAGACAACCAGCAATTAAAATAACCTCAGCAAAACTTCCAGATAATAAATACAAAATTACTTTTTTAATATTTTGATAAATTCCACGCCCTTCTTCTACCGCTGCCACAATGGTTTTAAAACTATCATCAAGTAATACCATGTCGGATGTTTCTTTGGCTACATCAGTTCCAGAGCCGAGCGCAACACCTATATCAGCGCCTTTTAGAGCCGGAGCATCATTTACTCCATCTCCTGTCATGGCTACAATCTCACCATTATCCTGAAAAGCTTTTACAATTCTTATTTTGTGTTTTGGATCTACCCGAGCAAATATATAAGTGTTATTAATCACAGTTTTAAATTCTTCATCTGTCATTTTTTCCAAGTCCTGCCCTTCCATTATTTGACTTTCGGTAGCATTAATACCAATCTCAGCACCAATACTCTGGGCTGTGCGTTTATGATCACCTGTTATCATTACAATCTTTATACCAGCGCCCTGAGCAAGTTTTATGGTTTCTAATACATCACTACGCAATGGATCTGACAATGCAATAAGACCGACCAAAATTAAATCTTTGATATCATCACTTTTTATACTTTTTATTCTACCTTTTTCTTTTTTGTAAGCTAGGGCTAAAACACGCAGACCTTTTCCTGTTAATTCTTTTTCTTGTTCCTTGAACCAGTTTGATTTTTTGGTATCTAATTTTTTCTGAACTCCGCCTTCTTCATAAAATTTACATTTTTCAAATAAAACATCACTAGCACCTTTTACATAAATTTCTGATTCACCATCAAGATGATGAAGTGTCGCCATAAACTTGTTGTCACTATCAAAAGGAATTTCATCTACCCGTGGAAAAACTTCTTCCAAGGAATGCTTTCGTACTCCCGCTTTCATACCAGCAAAAATTAATCCTGTGTCAGTAGTATCCCCTATTAACTTCCAATCCTTTTCACTTGCTTCTGGATTTTGCAACAGGCCATCATTGGCTAGTATTCCGATTCGCAATGCCAAATATGAATCCAAGTGTCTTTCTCGTTCTTCCATCTTTAAAACATTTATTTCTTCAAAATTAAGATCATCTCCTGCAGTAATAAGTCTTGTTAATCTCATTTTCCCCTCGGTAAGTGTACCGGTTTTGTCTGTACAGATAACACTTACGGATCCTAAAGTTTCTGCCGAGACAAGTTTTCTGACCAAAGCATTCTTTTTCAAGATCTTTTGCATCCCAATAGCCAAAATTACAGTAAGAGAAATTACTAAACCCTCTGGAATGGCCGCCACAGCTACGGCAATGGCTGTTTCAAACATCTCTATAAAACCATGTCTTTCTGAAGGACTAAAAACACCTAGTAAAAATATACCAACAGAAATACTCACTACCACTATACCAATAATCTTTGCTAATTTACTCAATTCATCTTGTAAGGGAGTTTTATCTTCAGCGGTTTCTTTTACCAAGACAGCAATTTTACCAATTTCGGTATCTTTACCAGTGGCTGTGACCAACACTCTTGCTCTTCCATTTGTAATAGAAGTGCTTCTAAAAACCATATTCTTTCTATCTCCTATGGACAATTCATCTTTAATTGTTATGGTATTTTTCAAAACGGGTTCTGATTCTCCTGTAAGAGCGGATTCATTTACTCTCAAGTCTCTTGCTTCAATTATTCTACCATCAGCCGGGACTTTATCCCCAGCATCAAGAAGTAGAATATCCCCTGGCACAATATCACTACTCTCTATTTGCATTTTCTTTCCGTCTCGGAATACCAAAGCTTTGTATTGAATCATCTTGGAAAGTTTGCTCAAAGCTTGGTTGGCCTTGTCTTCTTGAAAAAATCCAACAATAGCATTGATACCTACAGTAATAAATATTACTGTCATATCTATAAACTCTCCTAAAACACCACTGATAATACCAGCGACTGTAAGGATAATAAGCAAAGGACTCTTCCACTGGTCAATAAATATTTTTACACGAGTAATTTTTTCCCCTGCTTTTGGTAGTGTGTTTGGTCCATATTTTTTAAGATGTTCCTTCACTTCCCCCAAACTCAAACCAGACTCCGTTGTCTGGAGCTCTTTTAATATTTCTTTGATTGATTTTCTATACATGACTATATTTTAGCAGAAAAATGATTGATTAACAAGAATATCTACTTTTCCACAATAAACAGACTTCTATTGACTTAAAATTAATTCTTATGTATAATAGCGCCTGTAAATTCAATGGTCCGGTAGCTCAGCTGGTAGAGCAGTAGCCTTTTAAGCTAACGGTCCTGGGTTCGAATCCCAGCCGGATCACACCGAAAAACTACGCTAAACAAAGCGTAGTTTTTTATACCCCGATTGGGTCAGATGGAACACCTCTAGAAAAACCTCACTAAACCTGTGGTGTTTTTTGTATTGACAGATAATAGTTTTTATTGTATTGTTTATCCAAGAAGATTAACAAGAGGTCTGTAATGTCAGACTGTCCGACGTGCGAAAAAGCTCGAAGTAGTTGTGACACACGACCCTTCTGCCCTCCTGGAGGATCTGTCCATCAACGATTCTTTACGTGTAGCTGTGGTCAGTTGTGGTATCAGTTCAACGAATTCTATCACCTCTGGCAACGCAACAGCCAGGAAGAACAGGATGGATTCCGGAAGGATTACAACGACTTCTTGCTCTACGGGGCTGACGACTACTGACCCTCCCACCTACAAAGCGACGTTCGTCGCGTTCACATTTGCTCGCCGCTCAGGCAGGTGAACACATTCAAGCAAAATTCAACTGACCCCTCTTGGTCGAGTAGAATCTCCTGGGAGTCAGGAGACGTGAACGATCAGAAGACCATCTCGCAAATCACATTTCTCAATTTTACGAAGTTGAGAGATAAGGAGAATGTGAGGTGGTTTTTTGTTTATGCAGATTGAATATTATACATCCTAAAAACCTCCAACCATTGCATTACTATATTCTCTACATAGTTCCATTCTAAACCCACGTAGTTCACATAGAACAAAGTCTATATTACAGACTTTGTTTTTTTATCTAAATCTTTATATTTCAAATGACAGCTGGGATGAGAAGTTTACCCGTCCGCAATTCTGTGAAACAAGAATGTAGGCGGGAATCCCAGCCGGATCACAAATTTAAAACTTCGCTAATCTATGCGGAGTTTTTTGATATAAAAAAACACTCACCTATCTCCTTGATCTAACTCCATAACATAGAATCAAATCAAGTTTGGTGAGTGTTTTTATCCCTACCAAGATTCCCCCATCCGCTCCGGATGGGGCCAACTAGGTTCGCCCCTCCCGAGACGACTGCATTTTTTTCATCGCTCTCCTCCGTAGCTTCATTTCAATCCTTAGTAATAGGACCGTACACCCAGTTCGCCCGAGCCCTAGCGAAAAGAGGAAGTAGAAAACTCAGTACGACCAACGACAGCCCACCGAAGATGGTCTCGAGTGGCGGTGTGCCAGCGAGCCACACGAGCAAGACTGTGATAAGTACAAGCACCGCTACGAAGTAGTTTCTGGTGCTTTTTGCGTCAGTCACAGTCTCCACATGCCTGCGCCTGTTTCTGTGAGCGCTACTCTCGACCAACACGGTCTGATGGTTGAGAATGGTAGTGACGCAACCCTTGTCTGGACCGTGGACGGAAACGGCATTAGATGTCTCACCCTTTCTGGGTGAGGTCCTGACGAGCCAGTTTACCGCTCCTTCCGTTGCCTTGAACCACCAATCTTTCTCTACTTCATCGAACAGCCTGTCGTCCATTTGGGACACCTCGTTAAAATCCATTTTGGATTCTAGCACAAAACACCAAGATAATCAAGCTGTTCAATACAAAAATCACCCAACCAGGGTGATTTTTTATTTTATAAATTTTATTCTTCCAGTTATTTTATTCCTCTACTATGTTTCTTACGATCATTCTCAGTAAGAAAATGTTTTCTAATTCTAAGGTTGTTTGGGGTAATTTCTAAATATTCATCTTCGGCAATAATTTCCAACCCACGCTCCAGAGTCACTTCCATTGGAGGAGTAAGATTAAGAGCGTCGTCAGCACCACTAGAGCGCATATTACTCAATTGCTTTCCTTTAATTGGGTTAACAGACATATCCTCGCCTTTAGCAGTATTTCCAATAACCATTCCTTCATATACTTCTGTAGTTGGCCCAATATACATAGTTCCACGATTTTGAAGGTTGGCAAGAGAAAAACCAAGTGCTTTTCCAGATTCCATAGAAACCATAGAACCAACATGACGCTTTTGGATATCCCCAACATGAGGACGGAAACCAAGCACCTGGGCACATAAGATTCCTTCACCTCTAGTGTCGATAATAAATTGACCACGATAGCCTAGTAAACCACGGGATGGAATCTCATAAATCATACGAGTCTGACCATCTTTGCTAGACATGTGTGACATAATTCCTTTTCTCTTTCCCATCTTTTCGGTTACTACTCCTACAAATTCATCTGGCACATCAATGGTCACCTCTTCAAAAGGTTCATTTTTCTTACCATCAATTTCTTTTATAATAACTTGTGGTTGGGATACTTGAAGTTCAAAACCTTCACGACGCATATTTTCTAGAAGAACCGCGATATGCATTTCTCCTCTTCCATACACTTTGTAATGGTCGATAGCAGAAAAATCAATTTTTAACCCCACATTCATTTCAAGTTCTTTTTCCAATCTTTCTTTGATCTGACGACTAGTTACAAACTTTCCATCTTTTCCAGCAAAAGGTGAACTATTAACAAGAAAATTCATAGAAATAGTAGGCTCATCAATGGTGATAGCTGGAAGAGCTTCTTGATTTTCGTTTTCACAAATTGTTTCACCAATATATATATCAGGAATTCCAGAAATCATTACAATGTCTCCGGCAACAGCCTCAGCCACATCTTGCTTTTGGATTCCGCTAAATGTCTGAACTTTTCCAATAGATGCTGTGCGTGTTTCACCAGTTGGCTTTTTTATAATTACTTTTGCTCCGGCTTTCACAGTACCTTCGTAAATACGACCAATAGCCAGGCGTCCTAAATAGTTATCATAACCAAGGTTGAAGGGTTGCATTCTAAATGGAGCCTCAGTATCTGATAATGCTGGAGAAACATGCTCAAGTACAGCATCCAAAATTGGCATTAAATCTACCATTTCATCTTCCATATTCTTTTTGGCCAAACCAGCTTTAGCATTGGAATAAAGTGTTACAAAATTTAGTTGTTCATCATTGGCACCCAAATCCATAAACAACTCTAGAACTTGATCATGAGCACGAACTACATCAGCAGCCGGCTTATCAATTTTATTCAAAATAACAATTGGTCTCAATCCTAAATCAAGAGATTTTTTCAAAACAAATTTAGTTTGAGGCATTGGGCCTTCCTGAGCGTCTACTATTAGAAGCACGGAATCAATAGAGCGAAGAACACGCTCTACTTCTGAACCAAAATCAGCATGGCCTGGTGTATCCACAATATTTATCTTTGTATCCTTGTACATTACTGAAGTATTTTTTGCATATATCGTAATACCACGCTCTAATTCAATAGCGTTGCTATCCATACTCACTTTATCATCGATACTTACCATACCAGTCTGGCGCATAAGGCCATCTGTTATTTTAGTCTTACCATGATCTACATGAGCTATAATTGCAATATTTCTAATTTCCATAGTCAGTTTTATTTTATAAAAAAATTCCCCACGTAGGAGAATCTACAACTCGATAATTGTACACTAAAACAAGGGATTTGTCAAGGTCTAACTGTACTTTTTTCTCTTATTAAGCTAAAATATCATTATATGGAGATAAAATCAGGAATATACCAACATTATAGAGGTGGAAAGTACAAAGTCTTTGGTGTTTTCAAGCATTCAGAAACTTTGGGCAAATTTGTGGCCTACGAAGCCCTATACGACAATCCTGAAAGCAAACTATGGGTAAGGCCTATAGAACTTTTTACCGACCAAGTAGAGTGGAAAGGAAAGACAATTCCACGTTTCACCTATCTAAGAGACTCTTGACATGGGGTCTCTTTTTTGTCACAATACTGAAACTATGAAAGACTTACTAAAATTACTCTCGATTTTACAGCTTACAAAAGAACAGCCTATTACAGGCTATATTGTAGCCGGCATAAAAAATCAAGAATTACCAAACTTAGCAAATCATCACTACAATTGCACCTTGATGGCTTATTTCTTATCTCAAAAAATAAAGGACGCTGGTGTTAGAATAAACGAAAGAAAATTATTATTATTGGTAATGTTTCACGACTTGAGCGAACTTTTTGGTGGAGACATCGCAGCACCCCTAAATCGTAAGTATAAAGACCTGAAAGAGCATAAAGATAAAATTGGGGACAGAGCTATAGACATGTTGTCCGAATTTATGGATGATAATCCTACTAACGAAATCAAAACTTTGTACGAAGAATTTGAGCACGGTGATAGTGATGAAAAGTGGGTAGCCAAAATCATTGACCAAATGGAACATATGTTATTTTTCGAGCACCATAATAATTATCAAAAATTTAAAAATAGCGTAGAGACTTATAGAGACAAATTTTTAGAGGATCACATCTTCAGTCTGGTAGAAAAAATAAAAAATCCTAAAACAAAAAAAGTCATGGCTGACTTTTTAATAGAATTCGAAAAAAACTTTTATAACCAAGGTTGGCAACCAATTAGTTTTTTAATGGATTAACCCTTCAAAAACATTCAAAATATTTTCTTTGCTAGCCAATGGCAACATTTTACTCAACTGCAAACGCAGTTGTTTTTGTTTTACAGTATCTCTCAAAAGATCTTTAATCGTTTTGGCAAGAAGATTACCATCAGACATATCTTCATTTAGTAATATTACTGCCCCTGCTTTGGCTAAAAATTTTACGTTATCTTCTTGGTGACCAGGTTTTGGAATTATAATAGCAATTTTTCCCAAAGCAGCTATTTCTGTAAGGCTACCAAATCCACCACGAGAAATCACAATGTCTGCCGCAGCATAAGCTTCTTTCATTTCGTGTGTAAAAAACTGATGCACTTGATAAAAATCAAAATGTTTTACAGCATTTTCTACCATTTTTTGTGGACGTTCCTTACCAGAAAGATGTATAACCTGAGCATGACCACCCAAATGTTGGATCGTTTCTATAATCAACTGGTTTACCCGCATAGAACCAGTTCCACCACCAGTAGCAAAAATAACTGGCAAATTTTTGTCTAATTTAAATAATTTTTGAGCCTTTTCTTTACTACCTTGTAGAATTTCTTCTCGCACAGGATTACCTAGCCATTTAGTTTTTTTCTTAGAAAATTCTTTTACATTTTTTTCCAAAGCCGTGGTAATAACGGCAGCTACCGGTGCCATTAGCCTATTGGACATACCAGCACTAACATCTTGCTGATGAACCCAAGTTTTCACTCCAAAAAGCCAAGCTGCCCAATGCAGTGGAACTGACACAAAACCACCAGCCGAAATACAAACATCTGGATTTTCTTTCCAAATCAATTTGAAACTTTGAAAAAATCCTATAACAATTCTAAAAAGATCAATAAAATTCCAAACAGAGATATAACGCCTAATCTTTCCCGAGCTACATGTGACAAATCTAATCCCCTTCTCCTCTATCAATTTTCGTTCTGGCCCCTTTCTTGTTCCCACCCAAAGGAATTCTGCTTCTGGATATTTTGATTTTATTACATCATAAATAGCCAATAATGGTGTGACTGGACCTAGAGTGAAACCTCCGGAGAGAATAATTTTCATATTTCGCATTAATCCCGAGTCGAGCGAGGGATCCCTTTCCTGTGTATCAAAGGTTGGATTACATCCAAATCTTGGTACCAGTCAAAAGCGATATCTTTCCACTCTGGGTTAAATTTATTAATTAAATCCTGTTTCTTTTGTCTATTATAACTTTTTATTTGTTTTTCTCTTTTTAACACTTCTTCTTTATTATTATATATTTCGTAATATATTAATCTGTTACAGTTATATTTTTTAGTAAATCCTTCTATTATCTTATTTTTATGTTCGTATACTCTACTTATTATATTGTTTGTTTGTCCTGTATATAACGTACCTGATTTACTTGCCATTATGTATGTATAATATTCTTTGGCGTTAATATTGTGATTATTTGACATAGTAATGTGCGCAAGGGATTCCTCATCCCTCTAGGGACTCGGAATTATATAGTAAAATCAGAAAAAACTGAAACCTTATCACCACTTATTTTTAAAATATACAATTTGTAAACATCCGACTCTGTATCTGGATCAAAATATTTTGTAATAATAATTTTTACATCTTCACCTTGTTTACTAACATCTTCTTCCAAAATTATTGTTTCCGAATTTCTTTTTATAGATTGCAAAAAAGTTTCGTAGGATGAATATTCTGAAACATTATAAAACTCTTCTTCTACTACACTCGTAACCCCTGTGCTATCCAAAACTTTTACAGATTCTTTTTCTTGATTACCACTTTCTTTTTTAGTCTCGGAAACATCTACCAAGGAAATATTTTGAATATCTTCAACTTCTTCACTTACTTCTCCCTCAAAAAAAGTTTTTATTTTTTTAAATTTATTTAAAACTTCTGAAATAAAAGAGGTGTCCTCATCTTTATCTTCACTCTCACTAGAAAAAATATTTTTTATAGCTGATAACTTTTTTGTTGTATTACTATTTTCTTCTTTTACTTTATCACTAACCGCAGTGATAGACGGTTTTTTTTGGGACGATCTTGAAGTAATACCACCAGTATCATGACCAGCTTTTGCCATAACCAAAAAAACTATTAGGCCTAAAATTATTAAATATAAAAGTTTTTTCATAAATTTAAGTCTGTTTGGAAACATTAACTACTATACCCACTGCCCCCATAGCAATCATCAAGGCTGTACCACCATGACTAACAAATGGTAATGGTACACCAGTAAGAGGTAATATACCCACAATTGCACCTATATTTAAAAAGGATTGTGTAGCTAGCCATATTATAATACCCGCGACAAGCAATCTCCCAAACTGATCTGGAGCATTTTTGGCCACAATAAAGGCTCTCGCTATTATTAAAACTAACAACACTACAACAGCAATCGCAAATATCAAACCCATTTCCTCGGCAATAACAGCATAAATACTATCGGAATGTACTTCTGGTAAATACTGGTACTTTTGTAATGAATGACCCAAACCTCTACCAAATATTCCACCAGAACCAATGGCAAGAAAAGCTTGATTGATATGATAGCCTATTCCCTGTGGATCTAATTCTGGATGCAAAAACGTCATAAGTCTAGCTGCTCTATAGGGTGCTGCCACCACCATTAGAACAAGACCAGTAAGACCAGCACCAGCTAAACCCAAAATATGTGACCAGCGAGCCCCTGCTACAAATAACATAGCGAACAAAATTGAAAACAGAATTGAAACAGTACCAATGTCTGGCTGTAAAATAACTAAAATAATTGGAATAAAACCAAGACCAAGTGCTAATAAAAAACCCTGCTTTAAATCTGTAATATCTCTACCCAGCTTTGCCAACATGGCAGACATATAAATTATGAGAGCTAATTTTGCCAATTCGGCTGGCTGGAATGAAAAACCGGCCACACTAAGCCAACTGTGTGTACCAGTATTATAAGTAGAACCAATACCTGGTATGAAAACTAGGATTAATAAACTAACAGCACCAACAAAAATAGGTAGTGAATACTTTTTTAATAAATGATAGTCTAGCTTAGCCAAAACTAAAAAAAGTATAGTTCCTGGCAAAAAACCAAACAACAACTGGCGTTTTATAAAAAAATAAGCATCACCAAATCTCTCATGACCCACTGGTGAGCTGGCAGAAGTTAACATTATCAATCCGAAAAACAAAAGAATACCAAAGTATGATAACAAAATATAGTCTGTTTTATTTTTTTGAGTAGCCATTAACTAGACATTAAGAAAAACTAGTAAAGCTGCGGCAATAAGTACGAAAACTTGGCAAAAAATACTAACAAAGTTTAGAAGTTGGGCGGCAAACTTATCTCTATCAAACAAAATCCAACTTAAGATTGTATTTATTAAATAAATAAACAAACCAGCAATTGGTAAATATAATACTTTCCACCATTCGCCAATATAATCTACTCCAAACAAAATATTATAATGTAGAAAAATGGGATCTGCTTGTGGTTTTATTTGCCACAAAAGCCAAACCCAGGAAGTCAAATTTAGCAATAAACCCAAAGGTAACATTATTAAATTTGGCAGGTGCTTTATATAGAGTTTTACTGGATACATAAATTTAATTTTCAATTTAAAATTTACAAACAATATCTAATTTAAAAATTTATTAATTTTATTCCCCTTCTTCCAGTTGAACAACGCCCTTGAGTTCCGGTATTTCACTCATCAGTTCTGCCTCTACCAAGCCCTCAAAAGTCATACCGGCCATAGGACAGCCCACACACATACCAGAGAATTTTATAGTAGCAATCCCCTCTTTTTCATCCACAGAAATAAGCTCTATACCACCGCTGTGCATAGTCAAACGAGGATTTATTATATCTTCTATAGTTTTTTCAATTTTTTCTTTTAGTGTAGCCATAATTACAGAAATTATACCCTAATTAACCTCTATTGACAAGATAAACGAAATAATATATAATGTGGCCACAAATTAACTAAATTGAATGGTTAGCGATTCTGATTTATCAGGAGGCAGCTCCCTAGACTACCACTAGACTAGGGGTGAAACAGCAAGCCAAATATATGGCACATAAAAAAGCTGGTGGTTCCACCAGACTGGGACGTGATTCTAATCCACAGTACCTCGGCGTCAAAGTTGGCGACGGGCAAACACTAAAGTGTGGTGCTATTATCACAAGACAACGTGGTACCAGAATTCATCCTGGTAAAAATGTAAAAAAAGGTAAAGATGATACACTATACGCAGTGGCAGACGGAGTAGTTAAATTCACTACCAAGAGAGTAAAGAAATTTGACGGATCTCTAAAAAGTACAAAATTTGCCAACATTATTACAACATAAAGTTAAATAAAAAAATCCCTCGTTATGAGGGATTTTTTTATTAGTCAAAATGTACTAGAAAGTCTTGGATTTCTTTTTCATACTTCTTCAAATACATGTGCAAATCTTTAGTAAAGTTATCTGGCTGAGCTTTCATTTCTTTTTTAAGAATCTCTAAGTCATAATACAATACACCACTGGCCTCTCTGTCTACTGGTTTTGTAGCCCCACCATACACCCCAATATACAAATGAACAACGTGAGGAATAATATACTTTTCTCCATCAATTATTCTTTCCAAATCAAACATTCCTTTGTCTAATTCTTTAATAATTGCAATATTATCCAAATAACCATTGAGTAGATCAAAATTTTGTTTAAAATCATTTGTACTACGCAAAACAAGAGAAGGCACTCTCAATTCCTGAACAGTCTCTACCATTGTAGTATAAATTGGAGACTCACCATATTTTATATGACCACCGACAGTTTTATCAATTAAATAAGGATTATGCTTTTTATCATGAGATCTTTTTTGTAAAATAATTTCTCGATCTTTATTAAATAAAAGAACAGCAATAATCTCTATAGCTTTAACAGCCTTACCAATTTTTTTAATGGCTCTAATTTGCTCGTCATAAAATTTATCTCTATCCATTGGCACGGGAATATCTAAATCACGGAGCTCATAAGTTGTAATTGATTCTGACATATTAATCTAATACTTTTAAAAAATTATCAATTTCTTTTTCAAACTTACTCAAGAAAAAATGTAGGTCATGACTAAATAATTCTGGCATACGTTTCATCTCTTCTTTAAGAGTGTCTAATTCATAATACAATATACCACTTGCTTCTCTATCCACTGGCTTTATACCCCCACTATAAATACCGAAAAATAAATGAACTTTGTTGGCAATAGTAATTTTTTCATCATTAATAACTTTATCAAGAAAATAAATATCTTTGTTAATCATCTTCATTATAGCAGTACTTTCTAAATTCTCTCGTAAAGTTTTATAAGTGTTTTCAAAATGTTCTTCTTCCCTTAGAACTACAGAAGGTGCTTTTAGTTCCTGAACAGTCTCTACCATAGCAGTATAATAGGGAGAATCTCCGTATTGAATATGACCGCCCACCGTCTTGTCTATCAAAAAAGGATTATGTCTCTTTTTGGCAGATCTTTTTTGTAATATTAGCTCTTTTCTTTCTGTAAAAATAAAAACATCAAAAATAGCAACGGCTTTTGATGGTTTCCCATTCTTTTTAAACTCTTCAATTTGCTCATCATAGAAGTGTTTTCTCTCCATAGGATGAGGATCCCATGGCTTATCCAGATGATACGTTGTTACTATCTCTGTCTCGGACATATATAAAAAATTAGATTATAAAAATATTCTACCCCAAAGTAGCAGAAAAATCAAGCTGTAATAACCCTCCCCAGCCCTCCCTCTGCTGAGGGAGGGAGAAAATTATTATTCCCCCTCTTTTAGGGAACACTATCCTTTAGGGTCGTAAAGAGAGAGAGGGGGTTAGGGGGTGAGTCAAAAAAACAACCCTATAACTAGAATTGTTTTTATTTAATAGATTGCCTACTCACCCTATCTCCAAAATTTAGAAATAAAGTGAGTCGCAGGCAATCTGTGGTGATTGTCTCAGAAACGCCTCACATCGCACCCGATTGGGCTACTCCGTAGGGGAATCGCCTCGCAAGTGGCCTGATGGCCGTAGATGACGAGCAGAATTGCTCGCCTAGTCAGGTGTGGGGTCAGCGCAAATTGCTAACCTCTCTACGATCTGCCCCGGAGTAAACGGATGCTCGGCAGCTTCGGTCAAGTGGAGGTCTTCAATGGGATATTCTCCCAAGGCTGGCCACCCGTAGACCTCAACTTTATTGCCCCGTACGACAATGTGTCCTGGCCTAGCATATACCGGTTTGCAGTCCGCTCGCACCTGGATACGAACCGACATGCCAGTAATCCGAGCTTGGTTGATCACCGCCTGAAAGTCCGATATGTTCATACCGATTCCCTCTCAGCTCGCGCCGCCGTAACCTGAAGACGTGCATCGGCAGGCAAGTGACTGACAGACACATAGAAATCCGGCGGCCCTTTACCCTCCTTACTCACATAGACCCCAATCCGGTTACCCTCTCCCGTACCAGGACGAGGACCTTTGATTTTAAACGGGTCTACATGACACTCTCCTCGCTGTCTAATAGTGGTCCTGATTCTGGTCATTTGTACCCTCCTTGGGCACGGTTGTTTGAACATCGAAATTTTACACAAAAAAAGACCTTTTGTCAAGGTCTTTTCAAGACTAGGGGCTAATTTTATGGTATAATATGTTTTATATGGAATATCTACTAACTCTACTAAAAGCAGTTGCTTTTCAACTCATTGGAGTCTTGGGAATTTTTTTCTTTTTTGGGTTTTTACTTTCCAAACTACAAGAACACACACAAAGAAATTACCATCGCTCCGTAGGTTGGAAAGGCATACTTTGGACTGCCTGGATTGGCACACCTATACACGAGCTAGGTCATGTTTTTTTTGCAAAAATATTTCATCATAAAATTAATGAGGTTCAGATTTTTAGACCAAACGAACAAACTGGCGGACTAGGACATGTAAACCACAGCTACAACAAACACAGCTGGTACCAAAAAATTGGCAACTTTTTTATTGGTGGAGCACCTATGATCTTTGGCTCTATTATCCTTAGTCTTATGCTCTACTATCTTTTGCCAAATGGAAAAGAGATCTTTATTCCACTTACAGCAGAAGTTGGTTCGGTTCTTACTTTTTTAAATTCTCTAAAAATTACTTTTTTAAATTTATTTGCTTGGGAAAATCTGTCTACCTGGCACTTTTGGCTATTTCTTTATATTTCATTTTGTATTGCCTCTCATATTGCCCCAAGCAAACAAGACCGAGAAGGTATGTGGAAGGGTTTTGTCTGGATTATTATTTTATTATTTATAGTAAATGGTGTAGCTATTGGTCTTGGAAGCGACATCACAGGTTACGTATTAGGAATAAATCAATACCTTGGTATTTTTGTGGCGATTTTTTCTTACGCTACAATTATTTCTTTATTACATTTAATACTTTCTACAATTATTTTTTATCCTTTCAAAAAACACTAAGATATTCATCAAATAAAAAAACGACCTTTTTTACAGGTCGTTTTCTTTTTTGAAAAATTATCTTCCTAAAGTAGATAACAAATCTCTCCTATGTTCTTCTTCTTGCATTAAAATATCTTCCAATACTCTACGTACACCATATTCACCAAGCTCTTCAGCCTGAACAATCCTAGCTTTGTAACGAGAAATAGCTAATTCCTCTCCACCCAAATCTTGAGTCAACATAGTTTCAGAATTGTCTGAGACTTTTCTTTCTTCTACATTTACAGTTGGGACCCCTCCCAAGTCTCCAATCACATCTGAAAGTGATACAGCGTGCATCATCTCTTCATTGGAATGAACAATAAGTTCTTTGGCAATAGAATCATACTGGGCACCAGTGATAGCGGCGGCATGTTGGACATACTGCACAGCAGCAGCAAATTCCCATTCCAAATCTTTGTTTAGTTCTGTAATAAATTCTTCTTTTGTCATAAAATTAATATTAAAAATTAAATTTTATTTTTTAGTTTTCAATTATTTCTACGCTTTCTAGTATTACTGGCTCTACTGGCTTGGAAGGCTCTCCACTCATACTCATTTCTACTTCGGCTTTTGCAATTTTATCTACCACTTCTAAACCTTCTTCTACTTTACCAAATATTGTATAGTTTTTTGGTAAAGCAACATCGGCGTGCATAATAAAAAACTGACTACCATTTGTATCAGGACCAGCATTAGCCATAGCCAAAGTTCCTCTTTCGTATTCACCTTCAAATTCCTCGTCATCGAACTTATACCCTGGACCACCAGCACCAGTTCCGGTTGGATCACCACCTTGAATCATAAAATCTTTTATTACTCTATGAAAGATTGTACCGTTATAAAAATCTTTTTTGGCCAATGTGACAAAATTTTCTACTGTCTTTGGTGTTTGGTCATCGTTCAATTTTACTTTGATGTCTCCTTCACTGGTGTGCAAAATTGCACTGTAGCTAATTTTTTTGTCCATAATTTTTTCTTGATTTATGTCTTTATTAATTATTTTTTCTTCCTTGCCATCCAAAGCTTCAGCGTCGGATGGGGTCACCTCTACTTTGTTTGTTTCTTCTGGTTTTTCTATTTGTATTTCAGCTACATCTTCCACATTATTATCCTCTGGTAAATCTAGAACATTATTACTAACATAAGTAGATGTTCCACAACCAGACAAAATAACCAAGACTGCTAAAATAATTAGAAAGTTTGTTTTTTTCATAAAATTATTTTCCTTTACGAGTTAATTTGTATAAACCAAATTTATGATGACGTTTCCAAAATGATTCCTGATTTGTAAGAATTGCTTCGTGTAAATCCTGAACATTTTCTACAGAAAAAAATGCTCCAGGATGATATTTTTTTATTGCTAAAAATAAATCCGGAAGTCTACTCCTTCTTACTGCTGTGTATATTAACCTTACTGGCCCATCATTACCTTCTGCTACTACACTAGTCACTCCGTAATTATTATCATTTAAAAATTTTACAAATTCAGTTGCATCTTTTCCGGTAATTATTCTAACTAGAGACTGACCAAAGGCTAATTTACTTTCTATCCACATACCTACATAAGTACCACAAGAAAAACCAGCAGCATAAGCAATATAATAAACAGGGTTGCTAAAATTTTGTATTACTCTGCTTATAGCCAAAAGCCAAATCAAAACCTCTACAAATCCAAAAATAGCTGCTAAAGATCTTATACCTTTAGAAATAAAAATGATTCTTATGGTACCAAAAGAAACATCTACTATACGCGCTATAAATATTAAAAGAGGTAAAATTAGATATGAAAACCACATTGTATCCAAGAACGGTTCTATCATAAAAAAATTGACTTATATAAATTATTTTGATACTCTATTCTACATGAAACATGGAGAGTTCGCCTAGTGGCCGATGGCGCCGCCTTGGAAAGGCGGTTGGGTGAAAGCCCTCGGGAGTTCGAATCTCCCACTCTCCGCCATCTTAAGACAGTCTTTACTGTCTTTTTTGTTATTTATTTTAGATTTGATTATTAAAAATTGTTTTCTAAATTTATAATTTAAAATTCCAAAATTTGTAAAATTACTTCCCTTCCACCAAATCTATAATACTATCTACGCTATCTACAATCTGATAATATTCATCGTCTTCATCACCGACAGTTTCCAAATCATGCACCATGGTCTGTTTAATAAACTTATGCATCGGCTCCCAATATTTATGATTAAACAAAATAACTGGCATGGGCTCTATTTTTTTTGTCTCAATCAACGTGAGAACTTCAAATAATTGATGTAGGGTCCCAAAACCACCAGGAAAGAAGACAAAGGCATTGGATGGAGCAGTTAAAATTAATTTACGCGTAAAAGGAAATTGAAATCCAATAGATTTATTGACATAGGCATTGATACGCTCTTTAAAACCATACCGCATATTAACACCAACCGATTGCCCCCCAGCTTCAAAAGCACCCTTATTGACCGCTTCCATCGTACCAGGTCCACCACCAGTCACAGCGGCATATTTTTTTTCTGCTAATCTTTTTCCCAATTCCAAAGCCACATTATAATAAGGATTATCCGATTTTACAGCCTTAGTACCAAGTACTGTCACGTTATCCCCCAAAGTAGATACGAACTCAAAACCTTCGACAATTTCAGCCATGATTTTGAAAACTTTCCAATCTAAATTGTCTTCACACCTAAAACTTGTGGGGTGAAGATCGCAAATATTTTCTTTGTCTTTAGTATCTTTTATAAATTCATAAGCTTCCTTTGCAGTATCAACTACATGCCACTTATCTATCAAACTTTGATCAACTGCACCCAGAGGTACAGCATGATTTTGTAAAAAATCAATTAATGGTTGCCAAAATTCTTTTCCTACTAAAACTACAGGCACTTTTTGCATTTTGTTAAGCTCCATTAGATCTACTACTTCAAAAAACTCGTCCATAGTACCAAAGCCACCAGGGAAATATACAAAAGCATTGGCAGGGCTGGTTAACATTACTTTACGAGTAAAAAAATAATAAAAAGCAGTTGACTTGGTAACATAAGGATTAACACGCTGTTCAAAAGGGAGTTGGATATTAATTCCCAATGATTCACCTTTGGCTTCAAAAGCACCTCTATTCGCGGCCTCCATAATTCCTGGACCACCACCAGTAATAGTAGTAAAGCCATTTTCACCAAGTAATTTTCCCAATTCAACAGCAATATTATAATATTTACTACCTTCTGGCAGACGAGCTGAACCCAAGACAGTGACTTCGTTCTTAAAACTAGACAAAAATTCATAACCTTCTACAAACTCTGCCATAATACGAAAGACTCGCCAAGGCTCACGAAAATCTCTTAAATTTTGTGTACCAGAAAAAGAAAAATCTTTTTTGGATAATTCTTGCATTTTTTTTATTTCTTCTTCTTTCATAAGTGAAGTTTAATAATTTTAAGTTATGAATTTTTTTTACCTCGTAAACTCATTTTGATTGTACGAAGTATGGCTCTGTGTTTCTCTAGATCAGACATTTTATCATATTTATTTCCATAAATTTTGTGTGTCTCCTCCTTATAATAATCCATCATCGCATCCATATGTTCTATAGTAGAACCTGGTGGTAAACCTTGAACGACTAACTGTGTAATTTCGACATCTAGAGAATCTATCAATATTTGATCTTCTACATTTTGATATTCTCTATCTTCCCCTACAACATCTTCTTTAAAACTTACCATATCCACATTATCTATAATAAACTCCACAGCACCTATAAACTCGTCGTTAGTCATACTTTCTTCAACCTCATTCATTTGATGTTCCACACCTTCCATTACTTTGGAAAGCACTCTATCGGCAACAGAAGTCTCCACACCGAGCTTTTTTGATATTTTTTCTATTAAACTATTAATTTTTGCAGATACAACTTCTCTAAACTTAAGGTTTTCGAGACCCTCTTGAACTTTACCTCTATCTACTTCAGACATTTTCCATTTCTTTTCTCCTTCTGTCATATTATATTGGCTAATTGCAAAACACTTTCCTCATCCAATCTTTTTCCTATAATTTGCATACCGACTGGCAATCCAGTTTTTGTTTTCCCTACTGGCACAGAAATAGCTGGTAAACCCGCTACATTCACAGGGCTTACTAACACATCTGCCAGATACATTGCCAAAACATCATCTTTTTTCTCTCCAATTCCAAAAGCTGGAAATGGTGAAGTTGGTGTTACTAATAAATCCACACTCTCAAAAACTTTTTCAAAATCTTTTATTATTAACGTTCTTACTTTTTGCGCTTTTCTATAATATGCATCAAAATATCCAGCAGACAAAGCATAAGTACCAATCATTATTCTTCGTTTTACTTCTTCAGGAAAACCTTGAGCTCGAGATTTGGTATAAACATTATAAAGATTTGTTGCCTCAGCTTGCACGCCATATCGTATTCCATCTAATCTTCCCATATTTGAACTGTCTTCACTTGGAGTAAGGATATAATAAACAGGAATTGCGTATTTTGTCATTGTCAAACTAACTTCTACAATTTCATGACCAGCTTTTTTAAATTCCTCAATTTTATTTTCAACAATCTCGCGTGTTTCATTATTCATACCCTCAACTTCAAAATACTCTTTAGGAATACCAATTTTAAGTTTTGAGTTTTGAGTTTTGAGTTTTTTTGAATATTCTGGAACTTCATCCATCACAGTTGTAGCGTCAAGTGGATCGTGTCCTGCCATAACCTCTTCCACAATCGCACAACCCTCTACTGTTTTTGTCATTGGTCCGACAGTATCCATAGAACTAGTCATTGGCATAGAACCATAGCGAGAATTGCGACCATAACTTGGGCGTAAACCAACAATTCCACAAAATGAGGCCGGTTGTCGAACAGAGCCACCAGTATCTTCTCCAATAGCAAAAATACACTGATTATCTGCCACTGCTGCTGCACTACCACCAGAACTACCACCAGCTACTTTTGTTTCGTCATATGGATTTTTTACTGGACCGTACATGCTATTTTCATTACTAGCACCATGTCCAAATGCATCACAATTTGTTTTTCCAACCAGAATTGCACCTTGTTCCCGAATTTTTTTAATTACGGTTGCTTCAAATGCAGGTGTGTAGTTATCCAAAATCTTTCCCGCACCAGTCGAACGTCTATCAAGTGTGTCAATTGCATCTTTTACAGCAAAAGGAATACCAGTCAAAATTTGCTGTTTGCCTTCGGCTATCAACTTATCGGCTTTTTTAGCCTCAACCAGAGCCTCTTTTTCAAATATAGTAATAAACGCATTAATATTTTCATTACGTTCTTTTATTTTTTTCAAACAAGCCTTTGTAATATCAACCGAAGAAAAGTCTCCTGCTTTGAGACCATCATAACACTGTTTAATTGTCAATTTGTTTAATTCCATAAATAATAGAACACGAATCTAACGGATCTAACGAATATAAACGAATTCGTTCTGATTAGTTTAATTCGTCTAATTCGCGTTCTATTCCTCACCACTATTGAAAACAGCTTTTACTTTTAGTAACTTTCCTACCTTCTTTGGAAAAGCATTTATTAATTTCTTTTTTGTTTCTTCGCTTGCCTCAACCACAAAATCTTCTCTCACAACATCTTGCAATCCTGTAACCTGACAAGTTTCTTCTACTCCAGTGGTATCTACTTCATCTAACATTTCTATATAATCCAAAACAACCGAGAGTTGCTCGGCATACATTTCCTTTTCCTGCTCGCTTAATTCTAACCTAGCTAGAGTAGCAATTTGTTCTATTTGGTCTTTGGTTAGTCTATTCATTCTGACAGAGTCCTGAAAGAGACGACGAGGAATCTTTCTTAAATTAAACTTTGATAGCAAAATAAACTGTAAATTTAACAGACTATTTTAAATACTTCTAAATATATTCTACACCAATTTTATACTTCTTGCAAACAATAAATTGACACCATATGAATACTACTATATCATAATAAGTAATGGTGGTGGCGACCTTCTACCTCTCTCCCAATAGGTGCTTCATGCGCCCTTGGTAACTCTATCAGAGTTCCACCAAGACCCTTCCCCACAAAGCAGGAGGAGGAAACGACATACGCAGTCTATTCTATGGGTGAATAGCCCGATCCAATCTCCTGCTAGGAAGATGTTGCCACCACCTTCCTTATCCTACTAAAATCCATCAATTTTGATGGATTTTTTTATACAAAAAATCACCTTTTCTTACAAGATGATCTTTTGGAATTGCCACAAGAATTTGCGGCAAAGATTCCCCTTCTCAGACCTGATGGTCCGAGCCGGTAGCTAGAAAGGAAAAGAACGGAAGTAGAGTCGAACGACTCTACTGAATAACCTTAAAGCTAGGCCCTCCGCCGATGACTCCGCCATTTCCATCTTTGACCTGCGTCGACGAACCGATGAAGGACTGAGTCGTCAGACCCTCAGCCGTGACATAGAACGGACGGAAGTCAACTGGCACATGGTTGATGCTCTCATCGACGATCAGATCGATCATCATTAGAGCACCGTGTACCTGGGAGGTCTGCTCGGGATTCACGCTATCCGGGTTCGTGTAGAGATCGAGAAGCTTCTTGGCGCGCTCGTAGTCGCCCGTCGCTTCGATCTCCAGGATCACAGCCAACAGCTCGGTGATGGCTTTTTCTGCCCCCGTTATGTCGACAAAGAACTCGCCGCGATCCCAGGTATAGACACCATGCTCCATCATCCAGGTGTAAAGGATGGTGTTGGCGTTGCCGTGAGCCTGACCCTTGCCGAAGCGGATGCTTCTGAAGGCGCTGGCCAGTTGGGTCGTCATAGCCTCCTGGAACGTGCCGACCGCGTCGAAGCCCTTCTTCTCGAGGAAGTTGACCATCCAGAGCCCCATCACGTCGGCCTTTGCTTCCTCGATCGACGGGTAGAGCTCGACCAAAGCCTTACCCACTGTGATCTCCTCGCCGTTCACCTTGATCTTGCCCGGGCCCATGCCGTGTGCAAGCTCATGAAGCACTACATGCCAAAGGAAACTCTCTTCGGTCACGTGGGCCAACTCCTTACGGAGGATGGACTGGGCGATCGGTAGAAGGATCTTGTGGTACTTCACCGCGATGATGTTCATGAACATGTCCTTGCGGGACCCTTTCTGTTCACGAACATTCTCGTCGTTGGGCAGGTTGTAGGCCAAGGTTTGCTGGGCCGCACGAGTGTCCCCGGCGGAGTAAATGAGATCCAGCGCGTAGATTGGCGAAGCCGTCGCCCTCTTGTAGCCACGGTGTTCGGCCTTGAGAGGTAGTTCGGCTTCCATCTCCTCGAGAAACGCCTTGACGTGTTCGAGCTGAACCGTCTTCTTCTTGTTCACCGCCGCGATGAAGGCAGTGTAGGCAGCCTTCTGACTCTTGAACAGGTCCTCGTACACCTCGTACGGGCCCACGGTGACCTGAACACCCGAACCTTCGACACCGACCCACAGAGCGTCGCTCTCCGGATACTTGTTGTCGAGGAAGTTCTGGGCACGACCCTTGAGGTAGTCTGTCAGGCTTTGGTTTTCGACCAAGTCTGCGGCCTTTCTGAGGTGACCGGCCGCGCTGAGCAAGTTCGCCTCGTAGACCTCGTTGTAGGGAATCCCTCTGAGACACTCGCTGTTCTCAGAGATCTCACTACCATCCACAGATAGGCAAGGGTTGACCTCGATCAGGGTGTAGGGGCTCTGGAGCAGGGACTTGAAGTTAGGGTCCTTTAACCGACCCAGCATCTCCTCGTACTGTTCTTTGGTCAAGGTCTCTGGGTAGAAGCCGGCCCCTTTGGGCTTCTCGAAATTGCCTACGAAGCAGGCATTCTCTTCGAGTCGATCAAAGCGACCGTACATGATGTCCATCAAGCGCAGTAGGTTCTCGTCGCACTCGGAGAGACCCGTATCCAGACTGGCCTCCACCAAGTCCATGTACATGTCGTAGCCTTGTCGGTCCGACTGTTGCCAGAAGATGTTGTCCATCTCGTCAGCAGCCTCTATCAGGTGTGGCAAGGCCTTGCGCTCCCCCTCGCTGAGACCGGATAGGTCGGCCACAACCTCCACATCGATGAACTTCGCGTTCTGGGTGGCCAGGTAGTCGCAGTTGACCTCGAGTTTAGGAAAGACGTCGCTTCCTTCAGGCACCTCCTCCACGGCGCCGATCTGGACAGTACCGAAGTTCATGTCCTCGTCTTCAGAAACGACGGGCGGGTTTTGGGTAACCGGGGGCGAGTTCTTGGAACACGCCATCAGGAACAGGGCCACAAGCCCTAAGAACAAGACACGGAACCATACACGCGACATACGAACCTTCCTTTCCCCTTTGCGGGGTTTGCGGGCCAAAGCCCATTTCAAACTACAAACCGACAACATGCCGGTCGAAAGAGCATAATCAACATATCATATATATAAATAATTTTCAAGTTAAAAATATCAAAAAAAACAGATCCGTGTGAATCTGTTTAATCAATTAAATCTGTGTGCTATCTATTTTTTTATTATCCTCAAAAAACTAGTCTCATCCAAAATCTCCACATCTAAATCCTTCGCTTTCTTAGCTTTACTTCCCGGTTTGCCCCCTACCACAACATAGCTAGTATTCTTAGAAACGGAACTAGAAATATCTCCACCTAGTTCACGAATCTTATCCTTCGCCTCATCCCGGCTCATGGTTTCCAAACTTCCAGTAAGCACAAAGGCCTTACCTTCAAGTTTCCTACTTTTTGAGCCCACAGGCGAAATCCCGATTCGCATCGGGGTTATCTTTACCCCATTAACCAACAGCTCCTCAATCAACTTCCTATTTTCTCCATTTCGAAAATATTCAAACAAAGACTCTGCCACTCTTGGTCCCACATCATTTACCGCCTGGAGATCTTCCAAACTAGCTTTCATTATATTTTTTAAAGTTCCAAATTGATTTGAGAGGGTAATTCCAGTTTCTTCTCCGACATGACTAATACCTAAGGCAAAAATAAAACGAGGTAAAGTAACTGTCTTGGCATTTTTAATAGCTTCAATAAGATTATCAGCTGATTTTTCTGCAAATCTTTCTAAGGGCTCCAAATCTCCTTTTGTGAGAGTAAAAATATCTGCCACATTTTTTATAATTCCTTCTTGCACAAGCTGTTCTACAATCTTTTTACCAAGACCATCAATATTGAAAGCCTTCTTACTTACAAAATGTATTATATTGGCAAGTTGTTTTGCATAACAATTTTTATTCTTACAAGTGAGAGCCACTCCTGCTTCTGGATTTTTATTGCTAACTAGTAACTGGTAATTAGTAATTGGACCACTACAAACAGGACAAGATTTGGGACGTAAAATCTTTTTTTCTTCACCTGTCCTCATTTTATCTAATACACGTAAAACTTTCGGGATAATATCACCCGCTTTTTCCACTATTACCATATCCCCAACCCTAACCCCAAGTCTCTCTATTTCATCATAATTGTGAAGTGTGGCATGTGTCACAGTAGTTCCTGCCAATTGTACAGGCTCCATATGGGCAACGGGAGTGAGCACTCCGGTACGACCAATCTGCCAATATACATCCAAAATCTTTGTCTTGGCTTGCTCAGCTGGAAATTTAAAGGCAATAGCCCAACGAGGAGCTTTCCCAGTAAACCCAAGAGCATCTTGGTATTTTTTCTGATTTACTTTTATAACCACACCATCAATCCAAAATTCGAAACTATCTTTCTTTTTTTGTAAATTATTATAAAATTCCATTATCTCTCCTACATTTTTACATACTCTCCAATTATCATCTGCCAAAAATCCAAGTTTGTCCAATAATTCTAATTCTTTTTCTTGAGTTTCTGGAATTTCACCTGCAGAAATATCATACGCAGTGAGTTGTAATTTTCTACTTTCAACAATCTTTGGGTCGAGCTGACGAATGGTTCCGGCAGCTGCATTTCTTGGGTTAGCAAACAAAGCTTCATTATTTTTTGCACGTTCTTTATTCAGAGTCTCCAACATCTTTGCCCCAAGCCAAACTTCTCCCTCGGCCACCATGTTTAAAGGTTCCTTTAATTTCAAAGGCACAGAGTGAATAGTTCTCACATTCATAGTCACATCTTCTCCCACTTTTCCATCTCCTCTCGTCGCAGCAGTTTTTAATATACCATTTTCATAAGTAAGAACCATATGAAGACCGTCAATTTTTAATTCACAAACATAGTCCAAATCTTTTGGACGAGAATCAAGTTCTTTTTCTCCCTCCACAGAGGGATCCTGTCCTTCACGGCGGGATAAAATTTTCAAAATTCTCTCTTCCCAATCTTTGATATCCCCCTCATTAAAAGCATCATTAAAAGACCACTGTGTTACTGTGTGCTCAATTTTTACAAATTTATCAGCAGGTTTACCTGCCACCCTCTGAGTTGGTGAGTCTGAAGTAATTAATTCCGGATTTTTTTCTTCTATTTTTCTCAATTCGTCCATAAGCCCTTCATACATGGCATCTGTAATTTCTGGATCGTTAAGAACGTGATACTTATAGCGAAGATCATCTATCTGAGAGCGAAGTTTGTTTATTTTGTTTTTTAAATCTTCAGAGACCATATTTTGCAAAATTATCTAAGCTAGTATATTTCTCAGACTGAAATCCAAACTCTCTAGCTGCCTCAACATTATTTTCATGACTATCAAAAAATAACACTTCGTCTTTTTCACAATCTAGTCGCTCAAATATTTTTTCAAAAAACACTATACTGGGTTTTGATACACCAATCTCACAAGAACAAAAAATACTGTCAAATTTACTTTCAAAATCTAATTCTTTTTTTAAATACTCTAGACGATATTTCTCTTGAGATGTTGCAAGCCCACACACTATTCCTTTTTTCTGCAATTCTTTTACTTTCAAAAGTAATTCTTCATTTAATTTTATTTCTATAGGAAACCAATACTGCAAAAATTCATCCACACCCTTACCCCAATTCCATTTTTTAAGATATGGCTGAAGTTCTTCTTTCATGTCCTTCTCCCCTATTTTACAATCTTGAAATGGTCCAATAAAAAACTCTGTCATTACACCTGGTTCCAATCCAAAATCCTTTTCATATTGAAAACTAAACTTTTCTCCAATAAGCACAACACCATCAACATCAAATAAAATTGTTTTTATCATAAACTCTATGTTTTACTTCTTATACTCTAACCCAACAAACCCAAATACCACTCTATTATATGGCTTCCCCAAAACATAGCAACGAAAGTACTGATAACCAAGAAAGTACCAAAAGGAAGTTCACTTTTTAATCCCTTCTTTTTATTGATCAACAAATAAACACCAACCAATGCTCCAACCACATAGGCAATAAGTAAAGCAAGGACAGTATTTTGCCAACCGAGTATTACGCCCATAAATACGCCTAATCTAATATCCCCACCACCAATCCATTTTCCTTTTGAAATTATATATTGCAAAAGGAAAAATCCTCCACCAATCAGAATACCCAAACACATATCATACCAACCAAACCATCCTGTGGCACCAGTTGCAAAAAATAAAAACAAAGCTGGTAAAAGTGTTACTCTATCCAAAATTTCTTTATATTTGAGATCATAAATAAAAATAAAGGTTAGAAGAAAAACAATTATAAAATCCCGCAAAAGTTCGGGAGTTAAGATAAAATTTAAATGAAAATTGTGCAAATAAGCCACAAAGACAAACAAAATTCCCACTGAAAATTCTACCACAGGATATTGCCAATGTATATCAATTTTACATCTTCTACACTTACCTTTCAAAAAAAGAAGATAACTAATAAGCGGAATGTTATCATACCAAACTAAATGTTGGTGGCAAGTTGGGCAGATAGACCTATCACTACAGATCTTCATGTTTTCACGAACACGATAAATCCAGGCATTCAAAAAACTGCCAAAAGACAGGCCAAAAAGAAAAATAAAAAAATACATGACTATTTCCATATGTCTAACATTATACCAAAGCACAAGATAAAATACAAACAAAATCCCCACCATAAAAATGGTAGGGATAATCACAAATTTGCGACTGTCTGTTATTATGTGCTACTAGCAGAAATACCAGATGGTGTTGCGTAAATAGTACCAGATAGATTATTTACAGTACCTTCTAGGGCACCTGTAATAGTATAGGTAGTACCATCAGCAGAATTGTAGCTATAACTACCAGTACCTGGGTCAGATGGGACTTGTCCCATATAAGCACCAGAACAACCACTTGCAGCTAAACCATCTACATTAAGACAAGCATAGTCACCAGCACCGAGAGTTACGTTACTAGCTGTTGGATAGTCACCATTGTCTGTATAATGAAGTTCAAGAGCAGTCTGAACTTGTTTAAGGTCAGAAAGACGTTTTGAGTCTCTAGCTTTCTCACGGGCAGAACCAAGAGCGACAACAGCTAAAGTAGACAAAAGACCAATAATGGCAATAACCACTAGCAATTCAATTAAAGTGAAACCTTTTTTATTCATGTTCTCACCCCCTTTCTTTTATAAGATAGCATTTATTTATAAATTTAAGACTTCTTTTACTTTAGTCACCACCTCAGATGGTTTGAAGTGGGCTTTGATAAGATAATCAATAGCACCCATTTCCAAGCCTTTTTCCACATCATCTTTTTGACCAAGATTGGTTAGTAAAATAACTGGGATGTCTTTTACATTCTCATCTTTTTTAAGAGCTTCCAAAACAGCAAAACCGTCCATTTTTGGCAGCAATATATCTAACAACACAATACTTGGTTTTTTCTTTTTGACCTCGCTCAAACCCTTCTCTCCATTATCAGCTACAAAAATTTTGAATCCCTCCATTTCAAACTTTGTCTTGTAAATATTTCCTAGAAAAGTATCATCTTCTACTAGCAAAATACTTACGCCTTTATATTTATCTGCCATATAATAATTTATGTTTTATATAGTATACAAGATTTAACTAACTTTGGCTAAATAACCTGTGGACTAGTTTTTAAAAATGTTTCGTAAAGCCAAACCAATTGCCACACCCATGCGTGGTCCAATGTCATCTAATACCATTTTTAACCCCTCTTGATATACAACTCTGGCCCATGGATCCCCTACAAAGACTTTCATAGGAAATTTTTTACTCAATTCTTCTTTTATAAAAGGCAATACAGATGAACCACCAGTTAATATTATTTTTTCTGGCCTCTTACCTTCGTTACCAGACTGACTCAAAAATAAATCGAAACTATATTCGATCTCTTTCATAATTGGATCTAACACTGGAAGAAAAATCTTGGGATCTAGGGATTCTTTACTATGTGACAGGTCTTTTTTAACTTGACCAACCAAATTATCATCTATTCCTAAAGTATTTTTTATAATTTTATCAATTGACTGCCCTCCAACGTTAATACTACGATGTGTAAGTGGTAAGCTATTGTCTATAATGAAAAGATTTGTACGCTCGGCCCCAATATCTACCACCATAGCGATAGCTTTATCATGACCAACCAAAGACCTCTCCACAGCAAAAGCTTCTGTTTCCAATTCTTGAAGCTCTATACCAGCCTTTTGAAAAATAGCTGTATAAAAACGCACCAATTCTTTTGGAGCAGCTGTTACCAAAAAACGAGTATATTTACTATCTTTATCCCCCTCTTTTCGAGGAATTCTCTGGTGAACAATTTGCATTTCTTCATGCAAGCGTA
>FLOH01000658.1_pt1 | contig 66751 bp, 65 predicted proteins | sample 756751 | NCBI WGS metagenome assembly FLOH01 (sample SAMEA4026879, study PRJEB14308) | marine metagenome | biome: coastal water; material: water | depth 74 m
CTCGGAAACAACACCGAAGTTCACTGGATCGGTGAGTTGCCGAGCATGGCGAATGAGCACTGGCTTAGGCGCCGCTACTTCGGGGCCGGTGGCGATAACGCCGGCAACAGCGTCGGTGAGTTCGGCCAACGGAACCGCCATAGGCAGTTCTTTGTTGTTGGTCACGTCGAAGCCATTGCAGGTAAGAAGCACTGCGTCGCTTGCCGCAGACAACAGATTCAGAAGACCAAGTCGTTCTTCAGCGTGGAAGTCGCGCTCGGCAATGCGGGGTGCATCGAGAAGGATGTCGTCGCCATTGCCCCGACCAGAGGTGAATGCGCGGTCATCGAAACCGAGAATGGCAACGATGCGAGCCGGTACGCCACGCAAACGAGAGAGAGATGCAACGCGCACGACATCGCCCCACACCTTTGAGCGTGAACGAATGCCATCGAGTTCCTCGGCAAAGAGCGCCGAAATTTCTCGGAAGCCAAGTTGTGCCGATTGCGCTGATGTCGCCGCATGCAACCGAAGCTCACGGGCCACATCGAGGGCGTCGGCGAGTTGGTTGCGGTCTTCGAAGGGAACCTCGAACAGTGCGCTGAAAAGAGCCTCGAGCGTGTCGGCCCATTCGGACGCGTAACGGGGCTCACTGCAGAACAGGGTGAAGTCGCTTAGTTCATCGACGAACGATGCAAGGTTGCCAACAAGTTCAATAGAACTTCCGCCAATGTCGTCGTAACCAACAACGCCTGTAAGCGTTTCTCGGTCCTCGGGTGACTGCACGAGGATGCCGTTGATCAGGCGATCGATCGCAATGCGCCAGGTGCCTGCTTCGATGCCGGTCGGATAGTTCCAAGGGGCGCCAGCGCGATAGGTGTCGTCGATTCCCCAATGAACCTGCAGATCAGTCAGCCACCGTTCAACCGTTGCGAATGCGCCTTCATCGATGTCGAACTTTCGGCGCACTGGCTCGAGGGCAAGCAGTTCGAGCACCGTGCTGAGTTCAAGGCGGTTACCGACCGCATCGAACAGCGCAGCAATTGCATCGGCAATCGGTGTTGAGGTGCTGGTGGTTTTGTCGATGATTGCGATGGGAAGTTGCAAGCGCGCGCCAACAGCTTCGCCTTCGACGCTTTCACGGAACTCGGCACCCATCACGGGGCCAACAAGTGGCGCATAGGTTTCAATATCGGGGCAGATCACGATGATGTCGCGCGGGTGCAATGTTGGGTCGGCTGCAAGGCGATGCAAAAGCGCGTCGCGCAATACTTCAACTTGGCGAGTGGGCCCGTGACACAGATGCACCTCGAACGAGCCGTCGCCGTTTTCGAGCACAGACTTCTTGTGCGGCGGAATAGCGAGGGGTTCATCGTGCGCAATCGACTGCTGCAACCGGCCAAGCACAGTCGGTGCCGCCACCGCTTCAAGCGTTTGCATCTTTGGAAAGGCACGAGACAACAACGCCATGGATTCAAGGCCGGCACGCGACCACGAACGCAACAACGGATTATGCATGTCGTTCGCAAGGTCGAGGTGACTGCGTAGTTGATCGCCAAGATCGACCGAACGAAGATCGGCAATGCGGTCAGAGGTGGGAAATACCGTGTACACCGCAAGGTCGAGCAGTGTGGAAAGTTCCGCGAGCAGCGACACCTTTGCCGGCGAGTACGCGTCGAGACCGAAGATTGACAATCGGCCATGGAGCGCATGCTGCACTGCAGCCGGGTCGAGGTGACCACGAGCGGCGATGAATCGTTCACCCGTCGACACGCCGATGACGCTGTGCACCGCATGCCACAGCGCGTACTGCCACTGCTTGTCGGGACGAAGGGGCGTTACCGGATCGGCCTCGGTGCCGACCCCCCAGGTTGCGGGCATTTCCGGCCGGTAGACCGAATAGCGATCGAACAATTCAGCGATGCGCTGGGCGGTGGCCAAGGGGCTCTTGGCCTCGGAGAACCCGGGGGCCAACGAAGGGTTGGCAGTGAGGAGACCGAGCAACGTCCAGCGCAGGCGCTTGACCGACCACGGGTCGTCGGCCGCCCGTTCGGTACCGATGGCATGGAGGTTGAACTCGTTGGGAAACCAGAAATGAACGTTGGTGAGGATGGCCTCGCCGGTGCCGTTGCCATCGAGCTGATGGCCGAGCTGTTCAATAAGCCAATCGCGCGTACCGGCGGTGGGCACCACAACGATGTCGGGCATGAAGGGGTCGGCCAGCGGCGCGCGCAAACGTTCTGCCAAGAGCGGCAGCAATTGCTGCGCTGATTGCGCTGAAAAAACCTGGGAACTAGGTGTCATGAACTCCGCCGTGTCGTCACTTCAGTGACGATAGACGGCCCCTGTGACAGTCGCCGTTGTACCGCGTCCTCGCTGCTGGGTCCGCGTCAGTCCGACGCAACGAACATCGATGCAGCCACAACCCGTCGATTCATCGCAGGGTTATCGCCCAGTCCTAATTTGGCGAAGATCTTGCGCACGTGAACTTCCACCGTGCGTTCCGAAAGGAACAGCTCATCGGCAATTCCGCTGTTTGATCGCCCATTTGCGAGCAACGCATACACACGGTGTTCGGCCGGGGTCAGTTGGGCCCGTGCTTGCTCGCCATTCGACTCAATAAAGAGAGGGTCGATGACTTGTCCACCTTCAAGCGACATTCGAAGTGCCGAGGACACCGCTCCCACGGTTGAAGGACGACCAGCGTCGAGCAAGGCCACCCCGCTCTTGCGCAGATTCAGTTGCAAGGCTGACCGCACCGGCACATTGGGACGGGCCAGCACCACCATGGGTACATCGAGTGGAACTGACCGCAGTCGAACATCCCACCCGCTACCCAAATAGTCGGCATAGGTCGGGGGTGGCAGTAGCACGAGCGGCGCCGCAGCATCGGTCGTCTCGCCGCCAACGACGTGGGTCGTTCCCGGGAAGCCTTCGGCCTCGAGGTGGCCCCGAAGGAGCTCACCCGCCAAAGGATCCCAACTGATGACTGTCGGCGGAGCCGAGACCACATTGGCCTCGACCCGCCCAAATTCCCGCTCCATGGCACCCGCCGCCGTAGGTAGAGCGTCATCTTGGCCGCTTGTGGTCCGCCCACATCGGAAGAATGACGCTTTTGACTGTCTTTACAGGGTAACGCATCTTTTGATACGTAGTGTCACTTACAAACGACAAAGCGTGTCGTTGGTGGTGCAACTGTCTTCGCAGAGTGGGGATTTCCCTTCGAATCTTCGGCTCGAGTTTCGCAAATGCGGTGTGATCCGGATCTCGCCCGTAACATCGATACAGGGGGGTGTTCGAGTGAACCGGCTCATGCGCAGCTATTTGCTGCCATACAAAAAGTTGCTGTGGGCGGTGCTGATCTTTCAGGTCGTGGCGGTTACCGCCACCATGACGCTGCCGACCCTCAACGCCATGCTCATCGACCAGGGCATCCTCAAGGGCAATACCAATTACATCTTGAAGATCGGCGCCGTGATGTTGGCGCTCTCGCTAGTGCAAGCCGTCTTCGGTATCGCCGCAACCTGGGCTGGTTCACGGGCCGGCATGGGATTTGGGCGCGATGTTCGCGACCGTCTCTTTCATACCGTCACCGGATTCTCCACCCGCGAGGTCGACAGCTTTGGAGCGCCATCGCTGATCACTCGCATTACCAACGATGTGCAACAAGTGCAGACCTTGGTCGTGATGTTGTGCACCTCGTTTATCTCTGCGCCCATCACCATCGTTGTCGGCGTATTCCTTGCCGTGCGCGAAGACGGACCGCTCTCACTCATTCTCGTGGCATCAATTCCTGTGTTGCTGCTCACGATCGGCACCATCGTTATTCGCGTCATCCCGCAGTTCCGTGCCATGCAGGAACGCATCGACAATGTCAGCAAGGTTCTGCGCGAGCAGATCGTTGGCATGCGCGTCGTGCGAGCTTTTGTTCGTGAACCGCTCGAAACCGAACGATTCGACGAAGCGAATCAATTGCTCTCCCGCACCTCAATCCTTACCAGTCGATATATGTCGTCGCTTTTCCCAACCGTCATGCTTGTGATGAACGTTTCGAGCGCTGCCGCTGTGTGGGTTGCTGCCGATCGCATTCAATCCGGCGATATGCAGATCGGCGCGCTCATCGCGTTCCTCACCTATCTCGTGCAGATCCTCATGGCCGTCATGATGGCCACGTTCGTCGCAGTGATGTGGCCCCGGGCTTCAGTGTGCGCCGATCGCATCAACGAAGTCCTCAACACCGATTCTTCGATTGTCACGTCAGCGAATCCGACTACCGAACTTTCCGGACGCGGAACACTTCAGTTCCGCAATGTCGGGTTCTCCTACCCCGGCGCAGAAATCCCCGTTCTTTCCAACATTTCGTTCATCACACGACCGGGACAAACGACCGCCATCATCGGATCAACGGGTTCAGGCAAAACCACATTGGTCAATCTCATTGCGCGTCTCGTTGATGGCAGCGAAGGCGAAGTCCTCGTCGACGATGTCAACGTTCGAAACCTTGAACCGGAATCGCTGTGGAAGCGCGTATCGATCGTTCCGCAGCGTCCGTATCTTTTCTCGGGCACAATTCGATCGAATCTTCTTTTCGCTAACGAGAACGCAACAGAAGACGACCTCTGGAAAGCACTTGAGATCGCGCAAGCGGCTGATTTCGTCAACGCAATGCCCGAGAAACTCGACGCACCGATTTCTCAGGGCGGAACCAATGTTTCTGGCGGACAGCGTCAGCGTCTTGCCATTGCCCGAGCGCTGGTTCGCGACCCGGGCATTTATGTCTTCGACGATTCATTCTCGGCGCTTGACCTTGCCACCGACGCACGTCTTCGCACCGCACTCGTGCCCGTCACCACCGACGCAGCGCTCATCATCGTCGCCCAACGAGTCTCAACGATTAAGCATGCCGACCAGATCCTTGTGCTTGATCAGGGCCGATGTGTCGGTCTCGGAACGCACCACGAGTTGCTCGAGACCTGCCCGACCTATACCGAAATCGTGGAATCGCAAATGACTGCCGAGGAAGCAGCATGAGCAATTCCACCGAAGAGAATGTCGAGGAAACACCTCAGCATCAGGTGACAGTTGGTCCCCGCATGATGGGCGCGACGGTTCCAGTCGAACGATCAAAAGATTTCCGCAACTCAACCTTGCGACTGATCTCGTGGATGCGGCCGGAACGATTCCGTCTCATCCTCGTACTGAGCTCCGCCGTCATCAGCGTCATGATGTCGGTTGTCGGCCCCAAGATCCTCGGTAACGCAACCAACGTCATCATCAGCGGTGTTCAAGCACCCACCGGCATCGACTTTCCTGAATTGCACCGAACACTTTTGATCGTTGCCGGTCTCTATCTCGGCTCGGCCGCAATGGCCTATTTCCAGGGCTTCTTGCTTGCTGGGGTCATCCACCGAACTATGAGGCGACTGCGTTCGGCGGTTGAGAACAAGATCAATAGATTGCCGCTCGGATACATCGATCGCACGCCTCGAGGTGATCTTCTCAGCCGTGTCACTAACGACATCGACAACATCGCGCAGAGCCTTGCCCAGAGCTTGAGCATGTTGTTCATCTCGTTGCTCACCGTCGTCGGCGTGCTCATCATGATGCTGACGATTTCACCGCTGCTTTCACTCGTTGCGGTAGCGACCGTTCCGGTCACGCTGATCACGATCAAGTACATCGCCGGCAAGTCAAAGAAGCGGTTCATCGCGCAGTGGTCACATACCGGCGCACTTAACGGCATTGTTGAAGAGACCTTCGCCGGCCACTCGTTGGTGAAGGTGTTCGGCCAGCAGCAAGCAACCGAAGACCGATTCGAAGCCACAAACCAAAAACTTTTCGAGGCCGCGTTCGGTGCTCAATTCATTTCCGGAATGATCCAGCCCGCCATGATGCTGGTGAGCAACCTCAACTACGTGGCCATCGCCGTCATTGGTGGGTTGCGGGTTGCTTCAGGCAATCTGAGCATCGGCGACATTCAGGCGTTCATTCAGTACTCACGGCAGTTCACCCAACCAATCAACCAGTTGGCATCGCTGGCCAACATGCTGCAGTCAGGCATCGCTTCGGCAGAACGAGTCTTTGAGTTCCTCGATGTCGATGAACAATCCCCTGATCCGGTCGATGCGCAAACAGTCGCGTCGCCGAAGGGACGAGTTGCGTTTGAAGCCGCCACCTTCTCCTATTCCGCAAACAAGCCCCTCATCACTGACCTCTCACTAATCGCTGAGCCAGGACAAACCATTGCCATCGTTGGTCCCACCGGTGCGGGCAAGACCACACTCGTCAATCTGCTGATGCGTTTCTACGAACTCAACGGCGGCGCGATCACGCTCGATGGTGTCGATATCTCAAAAATGCGCCGCGACGACCTGCGTTCGAGCATGGGCATGGTGCTGCAAGACACTTGGCTGTTTGGGGGCACGATTCGCGACAACATCGCATATGGCCGACTCGATGCAACCGAAGAGGAAATCGTTCAGGCGGCCAAGGCAACGCATGTTGATCACTTCGTTCGAGCAATGCCCGATGGCTACAACACCATCCTTGATGACGAAGCCAGCAATCTCAGTGCTGGCGAAAAGCAGTTGCTCACGATCGCTCGCGCGTTCCTTGCTGAACCCACGATTCTGATCCTCGACGAAGCAACGAGTTCGGTCGATACCCGAACCGAGGTGCTTATCCAGCATGCAATGGCGGCATTGCGATCGAACCGCACCAGTTTCGTGATCGCCCATCGCCTCTCCACAATTCGCGATGCCGACATCATCTTGGTGATGGAGAACGGCAGCATCGTCGAGCAAGGCAATCACGAGGAACTTCTGGCCGCAGGCGGGGCCTATTACAACCTCTATAACGCCCAGTTTGTCGCCGCGGCCATTGATCTCGATGCCAACTAAGCCCACAATCTCTCCGGCGCCCGTGTCGCTTCGCAACGGGGTCTTTGTCGTCGTTATCGCTTTGCAATTCGTTCTGGTGTTGGTGAACGGCTCCACCACCATGGCGCTGCCCGGAATTCGTGATGGGCTCGGCGCGACAAATAGCGAGTTGCAGTGGTATGCCTCCCTGTTCGCGCTGACGTTCTCACTGGTTCTGGTTCTTTCGGGTCGCCTTGGTGATCTGTTTGGAACCCGACGTCTGCTCATGATTGGGTTTGGTGCGCTTCTTGCATCGTGGGTCCTTAGCGCAGCCTCACCGAATATCTATTTCCTTCTTGTTGCTCGCGCGCTTCAGGGAATCGCCGGTGGCGTGACCGCGCCCCAACTCTCGGCGATGATCCAACGCACCTTCAACGGCCACACCCGCACCCGCGCGTTTTCGATCTTTCTCATGTTTGCTGGCGCCGGTTTCATGGTCGGACAGCTCAGTGCAGGTGCGCTTACGAACGCGGACTTGTTTGGCGCCGGTTGGCGCTGGGCCTATTTGCCGTTCATTCCGATTGGTCTGGTGGTGTGGCTCATCGCCGCGAAGGTCTTGCCCGCAACACAACCTGGAACCGCAGGCCGACTCGACATAACGGGCGCAGCAGTTCTTGCCGTTGTTGCCTTCTTCTTCATGTTCCCGCTCATCCAAGGCCGAAATGCCGGATGGCCGGTATGGATTCTGCTCATGTTGGCCTGCACGTTGCCGCTTTTCTTTGCGTTCATTCGCTATGAGAAAAACCTTGTTCGCAAAGGCGGCGACCCTCTCGTTAATCCGATTCTGTTTGCCATTCGCAGTTTCCGCATTGGCAACATCGTTACGTTGCTCGTCGGTCTGCTTTCAGCAGCCGGACCGATTTATCTCATTCTCACGATTCAGCTCGGGTTCGATAATGACCCCCTCCGAGCAGCGATCCTCACCTGCCCCATGCCGTTCGCCAACATGTTTGGTTCGATGGCTGCAGCGCCGCTTCTGCGTCGTTATGGACGCGGAGCACTGGTCATCGGTGCCGTACTAAATGCGCTTTCCGCTGTTGCCGTTCTCTACGCCGCGCGCGTCGGCTCCTCGGAATTTGAAGCAATTCACTTAGTGCCGGCTGTTTCACTCCTTGGCTTCGCGCTAGGAATTTCTATTGCCGCGACGATTGCATTCGTCTTGTCTGAGGTTCCGCATGAGTACGCCGGAGCGGCATCGGGCGTGCAAGCGACTGGCCTTCAACTCGCTGGCGCAATCGGCATCGCCGTCATCGGTTTGGCCTACTGGGGTCGCATCGGAGATTCGGAAACCGAAAGCGCCTACATCAATGGAATCAACGCCGTCATGTGGATCACCATCGGGCTTGCAGCAGTTCAGGCCCTGTTGGTGCTGTTGCTTCCGAAACATACGGCGGTGCCAGACGAGGAGTTTCCCCTCGCCGACCCCGAACTACTTGTAATGCCTGACCTCCGTCGCGACAACGTTTGACACGTTGTTCCTCCGCCGGTGAAGTTGGGGACCACAACAAACGCGTCCGCGACGAGTATCGGTGCGCCACTGTGCCTATCGTTAGCCACGCATGAGCGACGTTCCCCACAGCCCTGGATGGTGGAAAGCCGGCGATGGCCGTTGGTATCCACCACCTCCCGGCCTCACCGACGAAATGCCGTCGCGAGCTCCAACGCCCGCTCCTGATCATCCTCCGTACCAGTTCGACCCAAGTTCGCAAGGTCCGCTCGCTCCCGTTCCGAGACCTCAACGTTCACCGCGACGTCCGCTCTTCCTCGCCATCCTCGCCATCTTCGTCATTGGTGCTCTCCTGTTCGGAGTTGGCGTTTCCATCGTGCCGGACTCGTCCACGACCGCGAAAACAAACGACGCCGAGTACCAAATGGCAATTGAGGATCTGCTGGATTCGGAACTGACAAACCTCATCTTTATTGAAACCTTCTGGGAAAGCTACGGCCGGTTCCGAGAGGAATGGATTGCATCTCCCGACACGGAGCGCCCTGCAGTTACTGACCGTTGGCTTGTCGAGATCGATTCCGAAGTTGCGCAATTCCAACTCGACCTTGAGCAGATCCAAGCTGACTACGCAGCGCGCGACTACCCCGACGGATCGATACCAGATTCCGTTCGCGACCTTGCGATGATCCATTACAACGCCTGGCAACGGTGGGCTGACGAGATTCTCACGGTCGCCAACGAATGGCTTCAAGATCGCACGTCGACACTCAGTCTGTATGGCTATGCCACTGAGGTGCGGCCCGAACTTGATACAAACATCGAGACCACATTCAACGATTTGTGCGCAACACTCAGAGCCACCCAGCCAACTGATGGTTCCTACATACTCACAATCGATGACATCTGTGCCGATTCATGAGTGAACAACAGTCCGCAGATACGTCAAGCAACAGTACCGAACCTGACGATGCAGCACTCGATGTGAATGGGCCGTGCATGTCGTGTGGTTCACCAAATGCGCGCAGTTGGCAAACAACCGACGGCCCGGCTCGTTTGTGTCCTCCGTGTGCAACGCTCAACGGAATTGGTTGCCCGTAACGACAAGTGAGCGTTCAGTGCGTCCCCGCGCTGGATCCAAGGCTGACTTCAATGACTTGGCCCGTCATGCTGCTTGCCGCATCGGCGGCAACGAACAACACCGCTCGTGAAACTTCCTCGGGATCCATCCACGCGACACCGAGTCGATTCATTGCCTGATAGCGCGGCGTGACGTCCTCGCGAGTTGGTGCGTCCATATCGGGACAAAAGAGTTTGTACATCGCATCGTTATGCAACATTGGCGTGTCGACTGCAGCAGGGGCAATGGCATTGACGGTGATTCCCTTGTTCGCGACCTCCATTGCCAATGACTTCACCATGCCAATGACGCCCCATTTAGCGGCGACGTAGTGGGCGAGGTTGGCGTTGCCCATGCGGCCCGCCATCGACGAAGTCGCGATGATTCGTCCGTAACGGTTCTCAAGCATGTTCGGCAGTACAGCGCGGATGGTCTTAAACGTTCCGGTGAGATCGACATCGATCATGTCGTTCCAAGTGTCGTCATCGAGTTCGTGAAACTTCCCGTACCCCGTCACACCCGCATTTGCGACACAAATGTCGATCCGGCCGAAGGCTTCAATGCCAGCCTCGACCACCAGGCCGATACCGGCGGTGTCACGGATATCGGCAGGCATCGACAGGCATCGCTGTCCGGTGGCTTCGACCAGGGCGACGGTCTCGGCCAACTCCGCCGCTGTCCCTAATGAATAGGGAACGGTGGCGATATCGGCACAGAGGTCGGTGACGACGATGTCGGCCCCTTCAGTGGCCAACGCAACGGCATGAGCCCGACCCTGACCCCTTGCTGCTCCCGTGACCAGAGCGACTCTTCCCTCAACGGCCCCCATGGCTCCCCTTCTCCCCCGAACTTCGACCTTCGCGGACGACGCTAGTAGTCGACGGCCTAGCATCTCTCCCGCAGCAGCAGGCCAGCAGCCTGTTCAGATCGAGGGGGAACTCCATGCCGGTAGCAGGTCAGCGCGATCCAGATCAGATTCGAGGCGTACTTACCGAATGGATGGCACGGCAGATGCCCGACGCCACCGAGGTGACCATCACCAACTTGGTGGTTCCCCAGTCGAGTGGTTTCTCAAACGAAACGTTCCTACTCGACGCCAGTTGGGTCGAGAACGGCGAGAAGGTCGACGCCGAACTTGTTCTGCGTAGTCAGCCGGTTATGAGTTTGCTGTTCCCCGAGATTGATCTCGTGACCCAGCAGTACCTGTCAATGAAGTTGCTCGGTGAGCATTCAAACGTTCCCGTTCCCAACACGCGTTGGGCCGAGCGTGACACCTCCATCATTGGTGGTCCGTTCTTCATGATGGATCGCTTGAACGGCCTTGTTCCTGGCGATGCGCCGCCGTATACCGAGATTGGTTTCGTCGTCGATATGAACGATGAACAGCGCGCTCGTTGGGCCTACAACGGTGTTGAAGCATTGACGCGAGTTGCCAAGGTTGATTGGAAAGCAGCTGGCTTCGAACATCTTGATCAGAAACACCACGGCAAACTCGGTCCCGAACAACGCCGCGGTTATTTCCAGAACTACAAGAACTGGGCAATGAAAGGTGAAGCGCACCCGGTTATTGATCCGGCCTGGGACTGGCTTGTTGCGAACTGGCCCGAAGACGGTGAATTCATCGAACTGTGCTGGGGTGATTCACGACCTGGCAATCAGATGTACGGCGGCGCCGACAACACCGAAGTCATTGGTGTGTTCGATTGGGAAATGGTGTCGCTCGGCAATAGCGAAAGCGACCTTGGTTGGTGGGTGTTCTTGCAGCAGTTCTCGATTGAAAGCGCGGGCGCAACGTTGCTGCCCGGCATGCTTGATCGTGCGCAAACCGTTGCGCTGTGGGAAGAACTCATGGGCCGCCCTGCGACACATGTCGACTTCTACGAAATTCTCGCTGGCTTCCAGTTCTGCCTCGTCATGGTGAAGTTGGCCGAGATGTTCGTCGCCGAATCTGGAGATCCGGCTGTCGGCGCCATGGCGACCTACAACCCCGTGGCCGCAATCACCGCAAGGCTGCTGGGTCTTGAGGTTCCGGGACTCGCCGACGTGCTGAAGCGCCCAGAGGCGTAACCAACTCAGTCTTCAGCGACAACACGAACCGCGATGCCGTCGTATTCGACGATGTCGCCGGCGCGCAATTGACGACCACGACGAATTTCAACCTCGTCGTTGACCATGACCTCGCCTTCGGCGAGCAGGAATTTCGCGTCCGAACCTGAATCAACAAGGTTCGACAACTTCAGGAACTGGCCGAGCCGAATGGTGTCGGTGCTGATTTCGATCTCGTGCATCGCACCATCATCGTCGGTGTCGTACGCTGCCGCACACACAGTGATGAAGGAGAGGTCATGGACAGCACCGAAGCCCGCAATAAAGAGGTCGTTGAGAATTACTGGTACGCCCATTTCGAGCGGGACTGGGAAGCCATGGCCACCTTCTTCACCGAAGATTGCCACTACACCGATGTGGGTATGGACCCGGTGGGTGCTGTGGGCGGAGCCGACATTGTTCGACGCCTCAAGATCGGCATCGAACCGCTGTCGGGCTACTACCACTTCCCCAAACACATCGTTGCCCAGGGCAACATCGTGATCTGGGAACACATGGAGCGCTGGATGTTCCACACCGGCGAGGTCATCGACCACCCATTCGTGACCGTGATGGAAGTTCGCGACGGCAAGATCAGCCGTTGGCACGACTATTCACATATCGGTCACCTGATCGACAACGCACCGCAGTGGTGGCTCGATCACATCATCACTGCATCGGCAGAACCGGCGTAGGAGTTAGTTCTTCGGATACACGGTAAGAGTTGATCCCTTGCCAGTCGGAAGATGGTCAACGCGAATGCCAATGGCGAGTTGTTCTTTCATCGCCTCAACGTGGGTGATCACGCCAACGGTACGGCCGCCAGCTTGAATGTGACTCAGAGCGTCTACTGCTTGTTGCAGTGAGTCAGGATCAAGCGATCCGAATCCTTCATCGACGAAGAGCGCTTCAAACACCCGACCATTGGCGTTACCACCATGGCCGATGACATCGGCGAGCCCAAGAGCCAACGCCAACGACGCCTGAAACTGCTCGCCGCCACTGAGCGAGCCCGGTCGGCGTGACGCACCCGTGTGGGCATCGAGCACGCGTAAGTCGAGTCCCGCTTGGCGACCACCGTGGCCCGAATTGTCCGAGCGCTCGATTTGATAACGACCGTTCGTCATCTTGCTGAGGTGATAATTCGCGGCAGCAGCGACGCGTTCAAGCTCGCCGGCGAGAATCCATGTCTCTAGCGCGATTTTTTTCGGACCTCGTCCATCGCAGGTTTTCGCCAGCGACTCGAGGGCATCTGATCGATCCGTTGCATCTCGAACGCCAGCTCGAATCGCCTCGGCTTCGTCAAGATTCGTGATGGCCAGATCGAGATGTCCAGTGACCCGGCTTGCTGCACTCGCAGCCTGTTCGGCAGATGCTCGCGCTGAGTCCGCAGCCGACTCGAGATCGGTTAGGTCGGGTCGCTCGTCAGGTAGGGCAAGTTTCAGTACTTCGGTAAGCAGTGTGCGATTTTTTGCATCACTGACATCGAATTTCTCGATCGCCGAAGCGAGGTCATCACACTCAGAAGGGACTAGTGCAACACCCTTCGCTTCGTCGACCGTGGCAAAGGGGGACGAGCCAAGCGTCTCGGTGAGCAACTTTTCTGATGCCTTCGCCGTTGCCATTGCAGAGTTTTCCGCAAGAGCAGCAATTCGACTTTCATCAATACGTTGTTCAAGACCAACAAGAACAGCATCGAGAAGATCCACTGCGGTCAAAACTGAATCTGCATCGGCTTCCCAAGCAACCGCGAGGTCTCCGAGCGACAATTGGAGTGCCTCCACATTGATGATCGCAGCCGCAATCTGTGGTTCGAGTCCCGCAATTTGTCGATCGATCGCCGTCAACCGATCAGCGATCATCGCCTTCTCGGCTTCTGCCGTTTCAATCTCCTTCGTCAGGGTTGCGAGGTCAGCAACAGCCGTCGCGGCGGCAGCATGATCAGCCTCGACCTGCTGATGATGCGCCTCAATCGCATCGAGCGACTGTTGCGCGCCACCACCAAGACTCTCAGCGATTTCGTCTCGCCTCGCGCTTAGACGTTGAAGTTCGTCGGTCGCTTCAGATGCCGCCTTCGAGGCAGCATCGCGGTCTGCACTGCTGACGGTCGTTTCCCCAGCGGAAACCGCCGGCGAAGGATGTTCGTGGGATCCGCAAACAGGGCAGGCGATCCCGGGTTGGAGTGATTCCGCAAGGCGGGGCGCGGCCGAGCCGTCAAAGGCCTCGATTGCCTGTCGCTGTTGGTCCGAAGCGATCCTCTGATTTTCGAGGGCGGTTGGTAGAAGATCACCTAGCTCAGCAAGCGCCTTTCGCTTTCGGAGCACCTCCTGCGAGGCCAACGCAAGAGCCTTCCGATCAGGTTCGGACGACGCAATCGTTTGCAGGCTGAGCTTGTCGCTCCGACGTGGAACAAGGACTTCTTCGATCGCAACAGACCGCTGCTCGAGTTGCTGCTGGTCTGTGCGCAAGGTGTCGATCTGATCGCCGAGAACACCCAACGAACCTGTGGCCTCTTCCAATTGGCGAACAGACTCTCGCTTCATTTCATTTTCGGCCAGGGCGGAAACACGTGCAGCTGCAGCGACATCAGGATCGATAAGTGCTCCCAATCCGGCATCTTCGGAAGCAGCAGCGAGTGCTGCACGAGCTACGTCGGTCTCAGACGAAGCCCGAGTTCGTTCCGCCGCATCGCGTTGCTCGTTTGCAAACGCAGCAATCACCGGTGCAGCGGCCAGGGCGTGATCGCGACGGGATCGCTGAAGATCGATCGCTGAGACCTGCTGATCGAGGCTCTCTCGCTCGTTCTGCAATTGAAGGCGGCGGTCCCAGTTCGCAACCATCTCTTTCGCTTTCGCGAACGCCGCGCTTGCACTAGCGGAGCTCTTCGCAAGTTCCTGGGCATGTGCAGTGAGCGGAGCTGCTCGTTCCGCAAGCGCGTCGAAGCGGAAGTGAAGCGATTCAAGCGTGGTTTCAGAAGCAAGATCGGCCTCAATCTCAGAGCCGATCTCCTCGGCATCAGGAAGGAGGGCTTCAGCGGCATCGAGCGAGCCCTCGATCGCAAACGTTCGTTGATCAAGTTGTGCATTTGTCTCGCCAACAATGCTCTTGGCATCGTTGGCCTGAGTCTTCAACTCGTTGACTACGCCTTCCCACTTTTCTGTGCCAAAAAGTTTTTGGAGCAATGGAAGACGCTCTGCTGTGTCAGCGAGAAGAAACTGTTGGAATTGACCTTGAGGGAGAAGGACGACGCGTTCAAATTGCGTTGCATCCAGACCTACAAGGTCGATGCAGTACTTCGAAACTTTGGTTGAGCCACTTTCGAGTGATTCGTCGTCGGATTCGCGGACCAAGGAGGCTTTCGCAGTGACCTTGACTGGCGTTCCCTCGCCACGTTGGCGCGGCTTGTACTGCTCTGGCGTGCGCTCAACCCGGTAGACCTCACCGTCGATGTCGAATCGCAACACCACAGAACACGTGGCGTCGGCATGAGCGTGCTGAGAGCGAACATCTCCCTTGTCGCGAGCACCTGGAACCTCGCCGTACAACGCGTACGCCATCGCATCGAAAATCGTGGTCTTACCAGAACCGGTGGGACCAGTCACGACATAGAGACCGTGGCCCGTTAGTGACTCGAAGTCAACGTATTCCTTGCCCGGGTAGGAACCAAAGGAAGTGAACTCAAGACTCAATGGCTTCATTTCGTCACCTCATTGGTGATGAAGACCTTGTCGATCGCTGCGATAACGGTGTCGCGTTGTAGCTCGCTCAGGGGTTCATTCACGATGTCGTCCCAGAACTTCTCGGCCGCGTCACGCGGCGATAGCGCGGATCGGATTTCATCGTTTGGACCAATTGTCGTTGACGTGCCCGCCAACTTCATAACGACATCGGTGCAATAGGGATACTTCTCAAGCAGTCGTGACTTTGCATCGACCACATACGCGTTGTCGGTGAGTACGGCCTTCACATACAACTCTGCTGCTTCAGGGTGAGCGTCGGGCGCAAGCAGTTCTTCGATCGTGCCAGTAAGGGTGATGACGCCACGGCCAACGGGAACCGGCACCGCTGCGATGGAACAGGCGCCATCCGCGGCCATGTCGATGAGGACCACTGACTTCGGCGCAGTTTCCGAAAACGAATACGCGATCGGTGTGCCCGAGTAGCGAACGTGTTCGGCCCCACCGATGACCTGTGGAGTGTGCAGATGACCGAGAGCCACATAGGAAAATCCCTCGAGTACCGAGGCCGCGACCTGGTCTGTGCCGCCTACCGTCAGTTGTCGTTCAGATTCGGCGGTGGTGGAACCACCCACGAATGCATGCACAACCGCAAGGGAACGAGGGGCACTTGAGCCAGTCCGAGCCTGATCCATTGCCTTTTCAAGCACTGACTCGTGAGTGGGCTTGACCTCGGCCTCGGTCATCTCGGCCTTCCACTCGGGCGAGGCCAACTGAGGATCGAGAAAGGGAACAAGGGCAATATCGAGCGGGCCGTCAGAGAACTGAAGGGTAAGGATCTCGCCCGCCCGGCCGTAACCGCCCCGCACAAAGATTCGGGCGCCATCGGTGAGGCCATCGAACGCCGCCACCCGGTCGGCTCCATCGTGATTGCCCGCAATGGCCACTACAGCGATGCCCGCCTTGTGGAAAGCGGTGAGGGTCTCGCGCCACAACACCACAGACTCCTGAGGCGGAATCGAGCGGTCGTAGAGATCGCCCGCCACCACAAGCAGTTCAACCTTCTCAGAGACCGCAACCTCGAGGAGCCACTCGCAAAAGGCCGTCTGCACGTCGTGCAGGGAGACCGAGCCAAAGCTGCGGCCCAGATGCCAGTCGGAGGTGTGGAGGATCTTCATCGCCGTCGCCGATCGTAGAGGTCGCCACCGACAGGGGTGCCGGGTCCCAGTGAAACGCACCAAACGGCCGGAAAGGTGCACATTCGGACCATTTTTTTTCCCCGATGTGCAATCCGGGTCCAGACCGAACTAAGAAACAGGTCGGACATTTGAGGGAGCCATCGGTGGACGACCGGGCTTCCTTATCGACGGGCGGTTGTGTTTCCGTCATGTCCTGACAATTCGCCTCAACCTTTCCGGAGAGTCACACTCCATGACAACGACGACCGAAGAAGAAGAGCTGCTCGGTGTTGTACTCACACCCCGACAGATCTGGGAACTTCTTGATCTTCTCAACGACGCACCCGGCGATGCCGATGAAGACGTGCTCGACGCAGTTGCCAACAAGCTGCGCTCACCTCGCGTGTTCACCCGGGTAAGTGCTGCTCGCTATCAGGGCCGCCTTCTTGCCCTCACCCCCGACGAGCATCGTGCGCTCGTCGACCTTGTCGAAAACGACAACACACCATCTGACGAGGTCATCAGTGTGGTCGGCGCTCGTCTTGTCGGCCTTGTGCCCGACCGCACCCGCACTGGAAAGATCCGCGACTGATCCGCTCGTTCATTGAACGAACAATCACTACTCCGGGGGGGGAACAATGGCTACTGCGCCGCTTGACGACCACCGCCAGCGCAATTTCGACGTCGTGCTAGGGGCGTTTGCCGCAGTCAGTGCTGTCGATGCCGATGCACAGGTTGCGAATTACACCGAAGACATCGTCCTCGAGTTCCCGTTTACTGATCCGCCCACCGTCGTCTCCGGGCCCAGTGCTGTGCACGAACGCCTCACAAAGGCATTCAAGGTGTTTCAATTCGATCTGACGATCAGCGAAGTACACGCGTGTCTCGACCCCGACGAACTCATTGTTGAGTTCACCGGTTCGGGTTCGTACCTACCCAATGGCGCGCCGTACGAGAACCGCTACATCGCGGTGTTCAACTTTCGCGACGGGAAGATCTGTCGTCAGCGCGAATACTTCGACCCCACTCAAGCGGCGAAGTCTGCAAACGCGTAGAGCAGAGGAATCAAAATCGACGCTAAGCCGATGCCGTACATCAGGGCAATACGGAAAGTGCGTTCTTGAACGATCGAAGATCGGCAATGAACGCTTCTGGTCGTTCGAACGCAGCAAAGTGTCCGCCGCGTTCTTGTTCTGACCAATACACAACGTTGTATTTCTTCTCCGCCCATGCGCGCGGTGTTTGCAACAACTCATACGGATACTGCGCGTGTCCGGTGGGAACTTCAACACGCCCCGACCAACCTTGTGCTGCCCCGTTATTGGCGCGCTGCGATTCGGCATACAGACGTGCAGCGGAACCAACGGTATTCGTCACCCAATACACCATGATGTTGTCGAGCACTCGGTCCCATGAATAAGTGTCGGCGATGCTGTTGTTGTCGAGATCGCTCCAACCGTTGAACTTCTCGAGGATCCACGCCGCCAAACCAGTGGGCGAATCGGTGAGTCCGTACGCAAGCGTTTGCGGCTTTGTGCTTTGAATTGCCATGTAGCCCGTGCCGTCGGCAATACGCGCACCGGCTGCAGCAAAGCGTTCGTTATCGGCATCAGTGACACCGGCCATCGGGTCGGAGTCATCCGCGCCCGGGAAGGCGAAAATCATGTTGAGGTGAATGCCAAGAAGGCGATCGCCATACGCCTCGCCAAGGCGACGAGTCACGATGGCTCCCCAGTCGCCACCTTGGGCGATGTAACGGTCGTAGCCGAGTTGTTGCATCACTTCGGCGATCGCGTCAGCAATTCGGTTGACATGAAATTCCGGTTGAACCGTTGGTCCTGAGAATCCATAACCAGGCATGGACGGAACGACGACATGAAACGCGTCGGCAGCAGTGCCGCCATAGGACTCTGGATCAGTGAGCGGTCCGATGACATCAAGGAACTCAACAAATGATCCCGGCCATCCGTGTGTAAGAACGATCGGCGTTGCGTCTGCGTGCTTTGAACGAGCGTGAATGAAATGCACCTGCTCGCCAGCGGCGGTGGTCATGAAGTTCGGCCACGCGTTCATGCGGGCTTCGCGAGCGCGCCAGTCATACTTGTTGCGCCAGTAGTCGACCGCGGCCTTCACTTCAGTGACAGGGATACCGAGCGACCATGGTTCACCGGGTGCCTGATCAGGCCAGCGAGCGTTATCGAGGCGGCGGTTGAGATCCTCAAGGACCTCGTCAGGGATAGCGATAGTGAATGGTTCAGGAGCCATCCCGAGACGCTAGGTCAACCGCCAAAGGTGATGGTTGCTCCGGGCAGGATCGATCGCCTCATCGCAAGGTCGACCTCAATGACCCAGTCTCGGCCTGGTCCAAACTTTGTCGAGCGCTTTGGGCCAAGGTCGGCCATGCGTTCTGCGGAAATCAACTGCTTGAGCGCGTCGTTCGCCATTAGCGCTTCATTGCTCCGGCGGTAATCGCGCCGTCGACGTAAATGACCTGACCGCTCACGTAACGCGAATCATTGCTGCAAAGGAATGACACGACGTCGGCGATGTCTGCAGGCGCACCAACGCGTTTCATGGGAACACCTTGCGCGCGCTCATTCGCTCGATCGCCTTGGAAGTTTCCGGCGGTTCCATCACTCACGATGAGACCTGGGCCGATCGCATTTGATCGAATGTTGTCGACACCGAGTTCTAGTGCCAGTGTTTTCGTCAGCGATTCAACCGCTGCTTTCGTGGCTGGGTAGATACCGACGTCTGGTGAATTCGTCCATGCTGCACCCGAGGACATGTTCACGATGCTTCCGCCGCCACCGGCGCGCATCTTGGGAACAAATGCTTGGCAACACCACACGATGCCCTTGATATTCACTTCAATCACTGACTGCATTTGCTGTTCAGTGACATCGAGGATCGACGGAAAGTTCCAAATTCCAGCGTTATTTACAAGCGCAAAGCATTCAGGAATCTGATCAGCAACGGCGAACACCGCTGCGCGATCGGTGACATCGAGTTGAAACGCAGTGCCGCCGCAAAGTTCGGCGGTTTCGCGCGCAGCGTCGAGATTGAGATCGAGACACACGACGTCGAACCCGTCTTCGGCCAAGCGCAAACAATCAGCGCGACCAAGTCCTTGACCGGCTCCGGTAACAATGGCGACTGGCATCAGGGCACTCCATCCATCTTGAACAACTTCATGGCGTTCTCACGCAGAAACTTCGGCCACACCGAATCTTTCAGAGGAACGTTCTTCATTTCGGTAAAGATGCGCTCGAGCGTAAGACCTGCCGGGAAGTAACCGGCGTACATGATCTTGTCCGAACCACGAGAGTTCGCGTAGTCAAGAATCGCTTTCGGATAATGCTTCGGTGCGAATGCACTCGGCATGTAATAGAGGCCTGGCCACTTGAGCATGAGCTTCACCGCAAGCGCTTCCCAAGGTTCGGCGCCGTGACGCATCACGATCTTCAACTCCGGGAAGTCATAACAAACCTGATCGAAGTGCATGACGTGCTGACATTCAGCGGGAAAGCGAGGACCAGGAATGCCCGCATTCGAAATAATCGGAATGTCGAGGTCAATACAGGTTTGGTAGATCGGGTAGTAACGACGATCACTTACCGGCACCTGCGGTAGACAACCAGCGGGGAATGTCGTCACTGCGCTGAGACCATCGGACTCGTTCGCTTCACGAATCTTGCGCACTGCGCCCGTGATGTCGTTGGGATCAACTTCGAGACTGAAGAACACGCGACCGGGGTGACGCTTCTTTGCTTCGCGACTTGTATCGGTCAGACCAAAGAGGCCAGCAGATACTCCGTACTTATCCATTTCGGTGAACGTGAAGTCGATGGGGTCGACCTCTTCGCCTGCTTCTTCGGGAACGTCTTTAAACATGTAACCCGCGGGCATCGCGAGGTCGCCGGAACCCTTGTCCTTGATTCCGCCCTGCAGGTATTCGTAGACAGCCTTCTTGTCGCGGAAGGGAAAGCCGATCATCAGATCGATTGCGCCAATGCCTTCGGGATACGCCATAAGGAGCCTTTCGCAGGGGTTCCGGTCGTCGCTCGTCCGGACTCTGGGCATCGTAGGACCCTCACGCAGAGTTGCCAGAAAGGCGGTCGCGCGCTGATTTCATTAGGGTTTGACCCCCATGGCCGAGCGACGCACCCGAGAGGGCACCGCCACCTCCGAATTTGGAGTGTCTAAGCGCGAGAACCACGACTCGACGTCGTTCTATGAGCGCTTCCCGGCCCCCACGTTGCTCGACGACGACACGATTGTGCCGTGCCCGGTGAAAGACACCATTTTCTGCGGCGACTCTCGCGACCTTTCTGCGATTCCCGATACTTCCATCGCACTCGTTGTGACCTCGCCCCCCTACTTCGCCGGCAAGGCCTACGAAACAGAATTGGGCCAAGGTGCGGTTCCCGCCTCATATCTCGATTACCTGGTGATGTTGCGAGATGTGTTTGCCGAATGCTGGCGAGTCCTTGAACCGGGCGGCCGTATTGCGGTGAATATCGCGAACCTCGGTCGCAAACCCTTCCGCTCATTGGCCAGCGATGTCACAACAATCCTGCAGAACGATCTTGGTTTCTTACTGCGCGGCGAAATCGTATGGATCAAGGCCGAAGGTGCCAGTGGTAACTGCGCGTGGGGTTCCTATGCCTCGGCCGCCAACCCCGTACTACGTGATCTCACCGAACGAATCGTGATCGCGTCGAAGGGTCGTTTCGATCGAGCGCAGAAGCGTTCCGTTCGGGAGAAGAACGGTCTGCCGTTCGAGAACTCCATTGACCCGGACGATTTCATGGCCTGGACGCTTGATACGTGGAAGATTGCGCCGGAATCAGCAAAGCGCGTTGGTCACCCGGCTCCGTTCCCGGCCGAGCTCCCCCGTCGCTGCATCGAACTGTTCACCTATGTCGGCGATACAGTGCTCGACCCGTTCATGGGCGCCGGCCAAACCGCCATTGCCGCGATGCGTACTGGCCGTCATTACGTGGGCATGGAACTCGACCCCGAGTACGTCGCGCTTGCCGAGCGTCGTGTGAAAGAAGCTCGAAACGCTGGTTGACTAGTTCCATGCTCACTAAGGGAATCAATCACGTTGCGTTCATTACGTCTGATCTTGACCGACTGATCGCGTTCTACACCGAGGTTTTCGACGCGGAACTGGTACGCGACGGTTCTGAGTTTCCCGATGGCAAAGGCCCACGACTCGCAGTACTCAAACTGAGCGAATGGTCAGAAGTCAACGTGTTCGAGATCGAAGGCAATACCGAACACGAGCGCCAGACCCCAATGTTTGGCCGCGGCCGCGTTGATCACTTCGCCATCCAGGCCGAGTCCCTTGAGGCCTTCGAGACAATCCGTGAGCGGCTGATGGCCAAGGGCTCAACCGATGATTTCGTCACCGATTTCGGCCCGTTTCTGAGTCTTTTCTGGCGCGATCCCGACGGCCTTGAGGGTGAAGTGTGCGTCGAGAACCCCGATGCAACGTCCGGCATGATGAATCCGCCAGGTACTCGCGCGGCTCGCTATAGCTGAGTCCGTAGGGGGCTCTCCACCTGTTCCTCACCCGTGACCCCGGTTAGGCTGCGAACCAGTCATTTCACCCGGAGGGGACCATGGAGCAGACGCTCGAAATCACCGAAACCGACGTCGTCGACACCGACGAGGCCATCGAAGAAGAACTGCTCGTCGAGGAGATCTCCATCGACGGCATGTGCGGCGTCTACTAAGACCCACCCGAATGCCTTCGGGCATTCACTCTTCATGACCGCCGTCTCCTTCGATGCCGACCGCCCTTGGCGGCTCCACGAGCGGGTCGCGTTGAGGCCCGAGCCTTTCGGCGCGCTCGCCTACCACTATGGCAATCGTCGACTTACCTTCTTGCGCTCACCAGATCTCGTGACGCTGGTTGAGTCGCTGAACAACCAACCGTCAGCGCGCGCCGCATTTGATGCTGCTGGTATCGACGCCAAGCGTTGGCCGTCATTTGAAAAAGCACTCACCTCACTCGCCGCTGGCGACTTTCTTGTCCTTGAAAACGCCGCGTAGGAAGACACGACATGACCGCTCTCACTGATCAACTCGCCGAGGGACTCAACTCCCCCATCTGTCTCACATGGGAATGGACTTACGCCTGCGACCTTGCCTGCGTGCATTGTCTGTCGTCATCAGGCCGACGCGACCCGAACGAGTTGTCGACCGAACAGATGAAGGCCGTTGTCGACCAACTTGCCGAGATGCAGGTGTTCTACGTGAACATCGGCGGTGGCGAACCCATGCTGCGCCCGGACTTCTTCGAGATCGTCGAATACTGCGTCGAAAAAGGCGTTGGCGTGAAGTTCTCCACCAATGGTGGACGCATCACCGCCGAGACCGCCAAGCGTCTCGCCTCGATGGATTACGTCGACATCCAGATCTCACTCGACGGAGTCGATGCAGTCACCAACGATGCCGTGCGCGGCGAAGGCACCTACGAACGAGTTCGCACCGCAATGGATCACTTGCGCGATGCAAACTTCGGCCAGTTCAAAATGTCGGTTGTTATGACTCGTGAAAACGTTGAGCAGGTCGACGCGTACGAAGCGCTCGCCGCCGAATACGGCGCAGAACTTCGACTCACGCGTTTCCGTCCTTCTGGTCGCGGCATCGATACCTGGCACGAACTGCATCCCACCCAGGCACAACAGATCGAGCTGTACAACTGGTTGCTCGCACGCCCGCAGGTTCTCACCGGCGATTCGTTCTTCCATCTCTCTGCACTCGGCGAACCGCTTCCTGGTCTCAACCTTTGCGGTGCTGGTCGCGTTGTCTGTCTGATCGATCCGGTGGGCGATGTGTACGCCTGTCCGTTCGTGTTGCATGACAACTTCAAGGCCGGTTCTATTCACGGTGAAGGCGGGTTCGCCGCGGTGTGGCGTTCTTCCGACCTTTTCACCGAACTTCGTGAGCCCACCAACCCCGGTGCCTGCGGATCATGCGGCAGTTACGACGCCTGCGGTGGCGGTTGTATGGCCACGAAGTTCTTCACCGGACTTCCGCTCGACGCTCCCGATCCGGAATGTGTGTTCGGACATGGCGAAACAGCGCTTGCCGAGCTTGAAGCCAACGGTGGCGCGATTCGCCCGACCGTCAGCGTTGATCACTCGAAGCCAGTAGGCGTCGGCAAAAAGCGCATTCCCGTTTCAATCCTCTGACCGTAGGATTCACCCATGGCTCAGTCGTCGTCGAACGAGATCAAACGCACAGGTTCAAACGATCTCGAAGACGAGCGCGGGGTAGATGTGGCTCAGATCCAAGCGCAGTTGCGAATGAGCGTGCCCGAACGGGTTCGAACGATGGTTGCTATCGCGAATACGAAAATCGCAATGCAGGAAGCAGCAAAGAATCAGTCAGTGGTCGACTGATGTTTGATCCCGTTCGGATCTGCGAGATCCTGAACGAAGAAGGAGTTCGCTACGTCGTTGTCGGCGGAATTGCGACCGTGATGCACGGGTCGACTCTTTCGACACAAGACATCGATCTTGTTCCAGATCGGAGCGACAACAACCTCGCCGCGCTGGCACGTGCACTTCAGCGCCTGAATGTTCGCATTCGCACAGAAGACGAATCGCTCGCGGTAAAGATTGATGAGCAGTTCCTTCGCAACTCAACGTTCATGCTAAATCTCGTTAGCGACTGCGGAGATATCGATATCGCGTTTCAACCATCGGGTCCCCTTGAGGGCTACGAGGGTTGGAAACATGGAGCTATCGAACTCTCAATCGGGACTGACGTCAGTGTTTGGGTTGCAGCACTCGGCGACGTCGTTGAATCGAAACGCGCAGCGAACCGACCAAAAGATCAGGCCGCGCTGCCGTACTTGGAATCCTTGCGCGACCAACTAGAGAACTAGTGCAACGAAACGGATTCTTCAGCCGTTACTTGTCGCCCAGGGTGACGAAGAAATCGCGCGGCGCGATGACGTCGTCGGGCGTGAGTTCGCTGATATGCGACTTGCCGAGGCCAAGAAGGCAGGAATCAATGCCACCGTGCAGGATGTCGAGAACGTTTTCGACGCCAGCCTGACCATTGGCAGCAAGGCCCCACAGGTACGCACGGCCGATCATGACCGCCTTCGCACCGAGCGCAACGGCCTTCACAACATCGCTACCGCGACGAATACCGCCGTCGAGCACAACGTCGATTTCGCTACCAACGGCAGCGACAATCGCAGGAAGCGCACGAATCGGTGATGGCGTTCCATCGAGATTGTTCCCGCCATGATTTGAAACCGAAAGTCCAGTGGCACCGAGATCGCGAACGCGCTTGGCGTCGTCGACGCGACACACGCCCTTGATGACAAACGGTCCGTCCCACTGCGAGCGCAACCATGCAATGTCTTCCCAGCTGGGAGGCGGCATGGTCATCCACTCGTAGTACGCACCAAAGAACGCCGGAGGCTTCTGACCGGGATGGGCCATGTTCGGCGCGCTCAGATCGGGAAGCTTGCCGGTCTTGAGATACGCGAACAGCCACTTCGGCTTTGAAAGTGCCTGCGGAGAAAGCTTGATCATCGTTTTGAGATCGAGCTTCTCGGGGATCCAGGGGCTGCCCCAGTCGCGACCGTTGGAGAAGGTCCAATCAAGCGTGAGGATGATGCCCTTGGCGCCGGCGGCCTTGGCGCGCTCGAGACGCTGCACCATGACATCGCGACCGCCACTCCAATACATCTGGAACAGCAACTGCGAATTCACCGCAGCAACGTCTTCCATCGACTTGCTGCCGAAGGAACTGAGACCCATCGGGATGCCACGGTTGGCGGCGGCGCGACCGACGGCAACTTCACCGTCGGGATGCACAGCCTGCACGCCAGTGGGAGAAATGATGACCGGCATCGAGATGTCGAGACCGAAGACCGAGGTGTTCATTGAACGTTCGGCCTGAAGGCCGGCCACGTGGGGAGCAAGTCCGAGCTGATCAAACGAGGTCAGGTTGCCGTTGAGCGACAGGCCCTTCTCAGCGCCACCGATGATGGCCCCATAGACCGACTTCGGCAGACGCTTCTCGGCCCGGCGCTGTGCCACGGCAACGGTTTCAAACCACTTGTTGGCCATTTCAGCCCTCCCAGAACGAAGGGGAACTCTACCGGGAGGCCCCTATCAGGCCCCATTCGGCGGGTTGGTCACCAGAGGACCGGGCCGATCACCAGAAAAGGTGGTGTCCGTCGTCGGGATCAACCGGTCGGCGGACGCCAAACTGCCGGCGGACCTCGGCCAGTGGTACCTCGGCCAAAGCGAGATGATCGATGAAAGCAAAATCGCCGGTGGTGTTGGCTCCCCGCTCGAACTCCTGGCCCAGCAGCTCGGCGGCTCCCGGTCGGGCCAGGGTGTAACTGGTCTCGACGATGTCATCGATCGCACCCAACCCGGCCTCGTGAACGATCAACGGAGCGAAGAACGCGAAGGTGTTCACCGGAGTGTCGTCCATGGCCATCTGGAAGGCGCCGAGCGCGATTTCTCCAGCCCCGGTCGGTGCGATTCCCGAGATGATGTGAATGAAATCGTGGTCGAGATAGAGGTACGTATTCGGCGAAATCTCGGTGCCGGGAACTGAGAATCGATAGGTGCGGTAGAACTCGCAAAGATGCCAACCGAGAGTTCCTTTGGGCAGGGCGTGGTAGCCCTCAACCCTCGCTAGCAATTCGGGATCGAGATGAGGAGCTTCAAGAACTCAATCGGCGAAGATGATTTCCGAGCGCTGGGGAACAAACTCATTGAAGTAGCGATCGAAATCACCCTTCGCCTTGGCAACGCCTTCGTCGATCGCGGTGCGAAAGATCGCGACTTCCACAGGCGAAGAGCCCAGCGCGGCGCTATAGGCCTCACAAGAACTGACCTGAGCTTCGGTGAGCGGATGCCGACACATTTCAAGGGTGAACATGACCTCGGCGAACCGTCGACGAGCGCTGGGATCGGTGATCCGATCGGCGATCACCGAAGGCGGAAGCGACAGCTGTGACGAAAGTTCGAGATCCGGACGTAACCAAAGATGGGAAGTAATCGCCTGCAGGACGGCGAATTGCTCGGTGGTCGGTCCACCATCGACATCAATGGCACCAAAGAGACCACCGACCATCGATTCGACAAGTTCGGGGGCAACCAGTGAATCCATTTTCAACACGCTTTCTCGCTGGCGACAGCGGAGGTTGAGCACTTCAGAAGAGAAATCGTCTACCAGAACAAATGATGACCGTCGTCGGTGTTGGCTGGGGTGAGGACCCCGAACTCGGCACGGATCTCGGCCAGCGGCCTTTCGGCCATGGCGAAATGATCGACGCGAGAGAAATCGGCGATGCACTCTCCGCCACGGACGAGTTCTGCCGCCAAAAGATCGGCAGCACCGGGACGAGCGAGGATGCCCGACTCCGCCTTCACTTTGTTCGAATCGCCAAAGCCCGCTTCATGCACGATGAGCGAAGCGAGCAGCGCTGAACGATTCACCGAGTCGTCGGCCATCGCCATGAGAAACGCGCTGAGCGCGACCTCGGCTTCGGCCGTTGTACCGATGCCAGAAATCACGTGGGTCATGTCGTGGCCAACATAGAAGTGATTCATCGGTGTTGCCTCGACGCCAGGCAAGGGCAAACCGGCGAAGTCGTAGAACTCGACGTACGCATGGCCGAGCGTGCCGGAGGCATAGGAGCGCATTTTTTCGATCCGGGCGACAAGTTCGGGTTCCGCAGAGCCATCGGGAACTGCGACGTCGCGCAGGGAAGGTTCCACTCGGGCTTTAACACTGCCGTCGAGGAATCGAGCGAAATCGGCCTTTGCTCGTTCGGTTCCTTCGTCGACCATCGTGCGGAAGAGCGCAGCATCGGGACCAACGATTCCAATTGCCGCTTCATACGCTTCGGCGCGTTCGAGTTGCGCATCGGTGAGCGGATGACGACAGGCCTCAAGAGTGACGATCATTTCTTGGAAATGCCGGCGATCGGTTGGTGATGTGATCATCTCGGCGAGCTCCGTCGGCTCAAGCGCGGACGTTGCCCGAAGATCAAGGTCAGGACGCCGCCACACCTGCGTCGCGATGGCTTGCAAAACAACGAGTTGTTCCTCGGTGGGCCCACCTTCGACATCGCAGACGCCAAGAAGCCCAGCAACAAAAGGTTCTACGAGTTCAGGGGCAAGCGAGAGTGACACAACGTCTCCAAGAGTGAACGACGGTCGCTATCCAATCACAGACCCGACATTCACCGCGGGCGACCCGTGGGATCGGCACAGCATTCCGAGGGGGAACAGTGGAATCAACAATCGCCATGGCCGAACTGGCCGAACTCATTGCGGCCATTAACGCTGATGCAGACGATGCCCGGTGGAACTTTGTCTCCGACCTTGATCGCTCGTCATATCGCGAGTTTGCAATGCATTCTCTGCATCATTCACTGCAGTTCTGGCTCGAAGCCGATCCTCTGCGACCGCGTTGGAACCGTTGGTTTATGCCCAACAAAAAGTTGTTGGGCGATAACCCTGACACCGTCTATTACGGAACCGTCATCGACCCGAGGAAGTCGTATCGAATTCGCGGCAACATCGAGAACGCCTGTTACACATCGTTCACTGTTGAAATCGGCACGGCCGGCGGGGCGATGTCGCAAAAGCTCGGGCACACGCTGAACGACCGCGAGTTCGAGGTCGATGCGGCGGGCAACTACGGACTGATCGCTGCTCCGACAGGCAGCGGCCCCAACTGGTTGCGTCTTGATCCCGGGGCTGGCTCGATTACGACCCGTCACTATTTCGAATGGGAGCGTTGCGCAGCGCTCGACCCCGGTCTGCACATTCCGCTGACGATCGAACCGTTGGAAGATCCCGGTCCGCCACCGGTTCCCGACGATGCTGCGGTTGCCGCGAATATTCGACGGGCCATCACGTTCCTGCGTTCGGTCACGGTCGATTGGGGTCACACTCCGATGCCGCCTGGTGCGATTCCGTGGGTATCAGCCGAGCCCAATGTGTTCACCAACCCTGCCGATCACGATGGCAACCTCGGTATTGGTTACGCGGCCACCGACAACATTTACCGCTCAGCGCGTTGGAAGTTGGCACCCGACGAAGCGTTGGAAATTCGTGGCCGGTGGCCACGGTGCACGTTTGCCAACATCGTGTTGTTCAACAACCACATGCAAACGCTCAACTACGATCGAAGACTCGTCTCGCTTAATCGGGTGCAAACAGAGGTTGAGCACGATGGTTCGTGGCGAATGATCCTCGCCCATGCTGACCCCGGACTGCCCAACTGGCTCGACACCCGCGGACTTGAACACGGAACGATGTTCTGGCGGTTCTTGTTGCCAACCGAGCCGCTTACGCAGCTCGAAACGCGGGTCATGAAATTCAGCGAGCTGTCCTAAGCCATCAGCGGGCAAACTGTGGGGATGACCCACGCGCTTGAAGGAACCGTCACCAGCCTGCATTCCGATGGCGGCCACAACTTCTCAAAGCCTTCAATCACTGAGGCCGTGTTTCTTGCTGGGGTCGGTATCGAGGGCGACGCCCATTCCGGGCCGACCACACAGCACCTCAGCCGCCAGAAGAAGGACGCCAGCCGCCCCAACCTTCGCCAGGTTCACCTTGTGGCCAGCGAAATCCATGAAGGCCTGCGTGCCGAGGGATTCGAGGTTCCTTTCGGCGGTTTCGGCGAGAACCTCACCACCAAAGGTATTGAACTCGGTCAACTACCTGTGGGCACCACATTGCGGCTTGGCGAGGACGTCATCGTTGCGCTCACTGGCTTTCGCGATCCCTGTTCACAGATTGACAAGTTTCAAGAGGGCTTGCGCGCCGCGGTGTCGTTCAAGCCTGAGGTTGGCCCGCAGTTGTTTCGCAACGGCGTGATGTCGGTTGTGGTTCGCGGAGGAACGGTTCGCGTTGGTGACACCATCAAGGTTGCATTGCCGGCCGAACCGCATCAGTCGATGCAAAAGGTCTGATCGAAGTTTCGATACTTCAGTCGCGACCACGCATCGCTTCGAGAAGCGGGTCTACCGAACCGACTTCTTTGAAGCGAGTCTGACCACCAGCAGCCAAGAACCGCCGCATTGGTTCACGATGTCTTCCATCCACCATCGCCGCGTTGAGTTCCTCGCTCTCAATGGTGAGCGCAGCAGGATCATTTTCAAGTGATGCGTTCACAACACGCTTCACCGCAAGAACTGATCGACGATCAAGGTGGGCGAAGCGATCGACATACACATCAAGCGCGATGTCGAGGTCTTCGGAAAGAACCACCGATTGCAACCAGCCGATCGAGAGAAGTTCTTCAACACCGATGTCGCGTCCGCTCAGAATCACTTCAAGGGCTTTGGCCCGGCCCAGTTGGCGCGCCAGGCGAACGGTGCCGCCGGCGCCAGGAAGGATTCCCATCGGAACTTCGGGCTGTCCGATGATTGCGCGAACAGATCCAACGCGCAGATCAAGCGCGGAGAGGAATTCACAGCCGCCGCCACGGGCGTAGCCGTTTAGAAATCCGATCGTGAGAAACGGTGCGTTGTGAAGTCGTTCAAATAATGCGGCCGCAATGTTGGGTTCTGTGACCGGTTCGGTTGAAGGCTCACTGTTAAGGATCGCCTGAACGTCGCCATGCATCAGGAAAAAGTCGGGATCCGCGCTGCGGAACACAACGACTGCCACCGATTCATCGGCTTCAAGTTCAGGAAGCAACCCAAACAAACCGACCACCAACTCCGCGCCGACAATATTGTGCGGCGGAATATTGAGAGTGACCGTGACGACGGCGCCACTGCGCGTCGTACGCAGAGCGCCGTCAGTCATCGTTCAGACCAGATCGGGAGTTAGGTCAGCGAACTTCACGACTTCACACGTGGGCTTTTCAATCTCGCCCTCGGGCAGGAAAAAGCGGAAAAACATCGTGCCCAGATTGCGACCTTCGGTGTCGATCCAGTTCGCATGTCCCGGGTCGGAGTGAGCAAGCACCATTGTGAACGAACCATCGGCGTTCAACGTGGTGTTGGCACGATTGCGGCTGACCTGACGATTCACGTAGTCGTACATCTGCGACCAACGATTCCAAAGGCAGATGTTTCCGAACACACATTCAGGCCAACGGCCACGGATCACAAGCGCTTCGTCATCACCGATGAGATACGGCGCCATCGCATAGGCAGCGTCGAACGCAGCAAATGCCATATTGCCGGGCACCACCGGCTGCGGGAGTTCATTGGGAATGCGCGATACGAACGGAATGGGTGTGTCTTCCGAAGGGGCGATCGACGCAACGGTCTTGCTGCGCACATGGTTGATCACACGTTGCAGTGCGGCGGAAACCCGCTCGTCATTCCAACGCGGAGGCGCAGGAACCTTGGTGACTGCTTCGATACTGATCGGAACATGCAATGTCTGCGATGCCGATGATGACCATGGGAATTCAAAGTAATGACGAGTAGTGATGCGACCACCGTCGGCCGGAATCTCGAGCCAGTTGCGATCGGCTTTGGCCCCACCGAGCCGAATCTCGTAACTGCCGTCGGCCGCGATATCCATCTCAGTATCGTTCAAAACCCCGGAGGTGTGCGTGGCATACGAACCGTCGGACGCGCCCGCTTCCATCGTGAACGAGGTGTAGACCGCGCCAGCAATATTGCCGCGAACGATGTATTCGTTGCCTGGTGCAACTGGTGTTTCGAAATAGACAGCGTCGGAGTTGTCGCCGGTGAACGAACGGGTCGGCGACACGATGCGGTTGAAAACGGGGCGCTGCGGATCGAACTCTTGGTGTGAGTACAGCGCGCTCTGGAGAATGTGGGTGAGGTTGCGGAAACCCTCGGCGACATCGTCATCGCTCATGACCGGTCCAGGTACGACCCATTCATCGCCAGCCTGCTGAAGCAGAGCCACTAACTCGTTGTACTTCTCGCGCGACTTGAGTTCGCCCATACCATCCCCTTTGAAAACGTCAGGAAAGCATCCTCGCGAAGATCAACCGGCTCTGCACACAAAGACGCTCAGGGCGTCGGGCGGCTACGGTCGGCACATTCAAGGGGGCCCTGATGAAAACCAACGAAGAACGACTGGCCGAAGCACTGGATTATCTCGATATTCGGCGTCTGCAGAATCGCTATGCCGACATTGTCACCCGTCGGGCATGGGCCGAGCTTCACGAGATCATGCGGCCGGGCTGCAAGCTCGAACTCGATCTCGGGGACAACCAGATGGTGTTCGATGGTCCACAGGCCATCGGTGACTTCATTGGTGAACAGCTCGAGGCGTTCGAATTTTTTGAGTTCGTGATCCTCAACACGGTGATCGAAGTCGACGTTGAAGCGGGCGTGGCCGGCGGACGGATGTACATGCAAGAGCTTCGCCAAAACGTGAGCGATGGTCGCCGCACCAACGCGTACGGCGTGTACCACGACCGTTTTGAACGGCACGAAGGCACCTGGTGGCTGGCTCGCCGTCGCTACGGTTCGTTCTCCCGCACCATCGCGCCAGGCCCGGAACACGAACAGGTCGTCTTCCCCCTTCCCCTGCACGACCTCGGCACGCTGTAACGCCTCCGGTCAGATCCCACTCAGGGGTGAAGGTCGACCTCGTTGCCATTGCCGTCGCGGGCAGCAACAGTTCGCGAATCAGTTGGTGCGCCGCCAATGCCAATCGCTGAAAGCACTTCAAACGCGGAATCGGTCGCCGTCGTGCCCGGAGGCTGACGAAGGGTCGCCCCTTCACAATCCTCATCAAGGTGCCATCCGCGTTTGCTCAGGGCGTCGGCCACGTTGCGAAGGCGAGACGACGAAAGTTCGTTGAACCGCACGATGAGAACACTGCTACCGCCCTGTTTGGCGTTGATCACGAGCGGGTGCCATCCCTCTGGAGCGCTCACGGTGGCAGAAGCATCGACCTCGCTCATCAGCACATGAGCCCGCAACGACACGATGGCCTCGGTCAGAACGCCAACGGCATCGAAATCCGTGGGGTCAATCGCGACAGGTTCGGCCATGGGCCCAGCCTCGCGCAGTCCGCCCAGCGCTGGGAATGTCCACGACCGAGCCGCACCCGTAGGATTCCCCTTCTGGGGAGGAACAGTTATGGCTCGTGAAAATCCCGTTGCCGTCATTACCGGTGCCGCTCGCGGTATCGGAGCAGCCAGTGCCGCCCGGCTTGCTGCTCGTGGCTTCACCGTTGCTCTCATCGACCTTCCGCTGGAATCACCGGGCCGCCTTGGCGAGATCCCCGGCCCGTACCGCCCTGCACACGGCCAGGACCTCGACGAAGCGGCTGCCGCTTGTGGAGGACGGGGCCACGCCCATGCCGCCGATGTTCGTGATCCCCAAGCATTGGCCAAGGTGATTGAAACCGTGGTTGCCCATCATGGTTCGATCGATGTCGTTGTTGCCGCCGCTGGAGCCGTCGCTGGCGGCGCGCCACTGTGGCAAACCGACGATGAAACGTGGCGTTCGATGATCGACATCAATCTCACCGGTGTGTTCAACATCGCACGCGCTGCGTTGCCTTCCATGTTGGACGCACCCACGCCACGCAATGGCCGTTTCGTTGCCGTTGCCTCTGCCGCCGCCCATCACGGCCTTCCCCAACTCGCGGCGTACTCCGCGGCCAAACACGGCGTTGCCGGATTGGTCAAAGCACTTTCGGCCGAACTCACTGACAGCGGCGTCACCGCCAACGCGGTGTGTCCCGGCTCAACAGCCACCGGCATGCTCGATGCCAGTGCTGCCATCTACGGCATGGAAAACCGTGACGCGTTCGCAGACCAGGCCCGCATTGGCCGACTCATTGATCCGGACGAAATCGCGGCCACTATCGAATGGTTGTGCGTCGACGCACCCGCCGCGCTCACCGGTTCACTCGTCGACATCGACGGCGGTTTCCGCGCATGAGTTCGTTTAACCGCGCTGCCGTCGAGGCGATCTGCGCCGACGTCGTGGGCCGCCGCAATGAAATCGACGTCGTTGTTGCTGCTCTGGCCGCTGAGCGCCATGTTTTGCTTGAAGGCCCGCCAGGCACCGGCAAGTCCTCGCTGCTTCGCGCGCTTGCTCACGCCTCTGGCGTCGAACTTGTTTTCGTTGAAGGAAACGCTGAACTGACACCTGCTCGTTTGGTCGGAACCTTCGACCCCGCTCGAGTCCTTACCGACGGCTACAGCGCCGATGTCTTCCTCGACGGGCCTCTCGTCGATGCGCTTCGCACCGGCTCGCTGCTGTACATCGAAGAAATCAATCGTGTTCCTGAAGAAACTCTCAACGTCATCATCACGGCAATGAGCGAGCGCGAACTCAACATTCCCCGCCTCGGTCGCGTTGTTGCCGAACCGGGTTTCCGTGTTGTCGCCGCCATGAATCCGTTCGATGCAATCGGCACGGCACGCATTTCTTCGGCGGTGTACGACCGTGTTTCGCGGGTTGCGATGGGCTATCAGTCCGAAGCAGAAGAAACTGAAATCGTTGGACGCGAAGCAAAGGGACCAGGCGCTGGGCCTGTAGGTCGGCGCGCCGTTCGCGTTGTTCGAGCCACACGTGACCATCCCGATCTGCGGGTTGGATCATCAATTCGCGGGGCAATCGATCTTTCACTTATCGCTGAACAACTCGCGTCGCTTCGTGAACTCGATGTCACCGATGAAGAACTCGGGCTGGATGCGGCACTCGCTGCGCTTTCCGGACGCATTCGCGTTCGCGAGGGTTCCGGCCGCACTCCCGAAGCGATCGTGCGCGACCTCTGGGCCGCCAATCCGCTTGAAACTGATGATTCCGACACGGAGACCGACCCGGGAAAAGCCTGAACCCGCCGCCTCAGCAAGGTGGCGGGGGTAGCAAACCCCCACAGGCGCCCGACGAGGAGCGCGTGCTGGAAGGCGAAGAAGCCGAACAGGCGTTGGCCGAAGCTGGTCGCCAGTCGACTTCACGTCGACAAATGGAACAGCACGAATCGTTCCAAGAGATTTCGCCGGAGGTTGGCATCCTTGATGAAGGGGCGTTTGCTGACGCGCTTCGCGACGACCCCGACGACACACTTACGTTGCTCGCCGAACTCGTTGGCGCAACCGATGAAAAGTTGCGCGAACTGGCGCGCTCGCTTGCCGGCCGTGTTGTCGTCGAAGTTGTTCGCACCGGTGCACCGAAACGCAATGGCATTGGTCGACTGCGTCATCGACGGGCCGATCATGGCGGAGAACTCGACATCGATCGCAGTCTCGAAACCATTGCTGCGGCTCGCGCTCGTGGCGATGCGCCGTCGCTTGAGGATCTCACTGCTCGCGACTGGTCGAAACCTGATCTTGCCCTGTGTCTCTTGGTCGACCGCAGTGGATCAATGGGTGGCGAGCGGTTGGCGACTGCCGCTGTCGCCGCAGCCGCATCGTTATGGCGGGCACCGATCGACACCAGCGTTGTTGCCTTCTCCGATGACGCGATCGTGATTGCCTCACAGGGTTCAGGGCGAGACGCCGAAGATGTCGTGAACCAGCTCTTTCGCTTACGAGGTTTTGGTACGACCGACCTTGCGTTCGCCTTCCGTACCGCCGCCACACAGCTTTCGCGGTCCTCGGCCTCGCGTCGCATCACGCTCCTTCTCTCCGACGGTCGGGCCACCGCTGGTGATGATCCTGTTGAAGCTGCAGCCATGCTCGATGAACTGGTCGTCCTCGCTCCCGCCGACGACCTCGACAGCGCGATGGAACTGGCTGGTGCCGTCGGTGGACGCTGCGTCGGTATCTCGGGTCCCTCTGCTGTACCCGATGCTCTGGCGGAAGCACTCCTTGGCTAACGAGTGGGCAGACTCTGCCATCGGTGCGACGATGTCGGCCATGGCTTCGACACATGCCCTTGGCGATTTCACCTGGACTGAGGTTCGAGACTCGCCGCGCATTGTGTTGATTCCCGTAGGCAGCCTCGAACAACACGGCCCCCATCTTCCGCTCGACACCGACACGCGCATTGCCATTGCGATTGCGGAACATGTGTGTGAACTGCGAGAGGATCTGGTTGTGGGGCCTGCAGTTGGCATTGGCGCATCGGGCGAACACGCTGGATTCGAGGGCACGTTGTCGATTGGCACCGACGCTCTCACCACTGTGCTTGTGGAACTGGCTCGGTCCGCCGATGCATTTGCCGGGGTTGTGTTCGTAAACGGTCATGGCGGAAACCAAGACGCTCTTTTGGCCGCGCGCGCCATCCTGCGCCTCGAAGCTCGCACTGTTGTTGCGTGGTCGCCTTCAATTCCCGGCGGCGATGCCCACGCCGGCCGCACCGAAACCTCGATCCTCCTGGCCATTGATCCCGAGTGTGTGCGCACTGACAAATTGGAAGCGGGCGCGACGGCTCCACTCGGTGAGTTTCTCGACGAACTTCAGTCCGGCGGTGTGAAGTCCGTCAGTGAAAACGGCGTACTTGGCGATCCGACCACTGCAACTGCCGAACACGGCAACGAACTTTTTCTTGGTCTCATCGCTGACCTTGCTCTCACTATCGACAAGGTGTTTCCTCGATGACCAGCGAACTTGCTGGTCTCTTCGTTGTTGCTGATCTTTCAATGCAACGCAAGGAGCGCGGCACGGTGCTGCTGGGCGGTTCCCCGCTTCGCATTGTGCGCATCAGCGAAAAGGGCGCCGACCTCGTCGATAGCTTGTTGAATGGCAACCCGGTTCCGCCCGGTAAGGGAGCAACATCACTTGTACGTCGTCTTCTCGACGGCGGCCTTCTGCAACCGGTTCCCGCGACAACACCGTTCACAACTGCCGATGTCACAGTCGTTGTTCCTGTGCGCGGCGAACTTGAACCCGGATTACTCGACGGCATTGGCCACGTCGCTCAAATCATCGTCGTCGACGACGAGAGTCCTGAATTGCTTGTTGTTCCATCGAAAACAGTCCATGGCGTGGAAGTCGAATGCATTCGCCGCGCAACAAACGGTGGACCAGCCGCCGCGCGTAATACCGGTCTCGCCGAGGTCGACACATCGCTTGTTGCGTTTCTCGACGCTGATTGCCTTCCTCGACCCGGCTGGCTTGAACCACTCCTCGAACAATTTGGCGACCCTGCGGTTGCGGTTGTTGCGCCGCGCATCACCTCGATTGAACCGCTCGGTGCTCCCGACCACCCTTTGCTTTCCCGCTACGAGCGAGTGAATGCATCACTTGATCGCGGAACTCAGCGCGGTCGCGTTCGAGCCCGCACTCGCATTTCGTATGTTCCGTCCGCTGCGCTTGTTTGCCGCGTCGATGCCCTCAACGCAGTTGGTGGTTTCGACGAGGCCATGTCCGTTGGTGAAGACGTTGATCTTGTTTGGAAACTCGATGAAGCAGGCCACACCGTTCGCTACGAGCCAAGCGTGGCGGTGGGCCATCGTCACCGCACAACACCGTGGGCCTGGGTCCGTCGTCGATTCGATTACGGTACCTCTGCCGGCCCACTGGCCAAACGTCATCCCGGTGCGTTGGCGCCGATCGAAGCCTCCGGCTGGAGCATTGCTACGTGGGGTCTTGTGGCAACAGGTCATCCCATTGCGGCCGGCGCAGTTGTTGGTGCCACGGCGGGAATGCTCAGCGGAAAACTCGGTGCGCTCTCCCAACCAATGCCGGTGGCGGCGCAACTGGCTGGTCGAGGGCATCTCAGCGCTGGTCGCACGATTGCCCAAGGACTTGTGCGCCCGTTGTGGCCGCTCACCGCGCTCGCCATCGTGTTTATGCCGTGGAAGCGGCTCAAGTTGGCATTGGTTGCTGGTGTGCTGGCGCCGTTAGTCATCGATTGGGTTCGAACCCGACCCGACATCGCGCCCCTCCCCTATGTGGCCCTTCGCTTGGCCGACGACGTCGTTTACGGAACTGGCGTATGGGTGAGTTCGTTGCGCGCCGGAACCCTCGAGCCGCTTCTGCCCGAGGTCACCAGTTGGCCGAAGCCCAGCCGCTATTCGCGCTGGCGTTCAGCGATTTCGTAGTTCGACGATCAGCCGACGTTAAGAAGATCAACGACGAACACGAGAGTTTCGCCGCCCTTGATGACGCCACCGGCACCACGATCGCCGTAGCCGAGGTGCGACGGAATCGTGATGCTGCGTCGGCCGCCAACCTTCATGCCGGCGACGCCTTGATCCCAACCAGCGATGACCTGGCCAGCACCGAGACGGAATTCAAAGGTGTCGTTGCGATCCCATGACGCGTCGAACTGCTGGCCATCGCTCCAGGCCACACCCACGTAGTGCACGGTGACGTTGGCGCCGGCAACGGCTTCGGTGCCGGTTCCAACTTCGATGTCGTCGAGGACGAGATCAGCCGGAGGGGCGGTGTCGGGAATGGTCACGGTTGGTTTGGTGTCAGCCATGAGCGAAACCTAGCGCCAGTCGGGAACCTTTTCGTGACGCAGCGCGCCGTTTGTCAGCGCGGTCGTTTCATGAGAACGGTTCGCCACTCGCCATCAGCACGAACCTCGGTCCGAAGAGCACCGCTCTGCTCGAACGACTCGATGACGGTCTCGACCTGCTCCCCAAGCAGTCCGCTCAGCACCAGAACACCCTCGGGTTTGGTCACCCGCACCAATTCTTCTGCCATCGAACACAACGTGGCCGCACCGATGTTGGCGAAAACAACATCGAACGTTGTTGGGTCAAGCTCGTCAATCGTTGCCGTCGACACCTCAACAAGATCAGCAACATTGTTCGTCAGTACGTTATCGAGCGTCGCAACGATTGCGTCTGCAGCAAGATCAGTAGCCACGACCGTGGTTGCGCCCCGACGCCCTGCAGCAATCGCCAGCACTCCGCTCCCGCACCCGATGTCGGCCACGGCGCAGCCCGGAGTTACAAGTTCGACGACTGCTTCAAGACACATCCGGGTGGTTTCGTGCGACGCGCTTCCAAATGCGTGTCCCGGATCAATCACAATCACGAGGTCGTTCTCGTCGACATCGATCGGCGTCTCTAACCACGGTGGCACGATCACGATCGAACCGATTCGCCACACCTGCGCATGATCACGCCATGCATCGAGACCTTCATCGGCAGCAACGGGTTCGGCGGTTGGTGCCCATCGCTCGGCCAGCACCTCAAGAACCTGTTGCGCAATGGTTTTCTCACAACCAATGCGGAGTTCAACAGCGCCATCGGGGAGTGCTTGCTCCTCGATGCCGCTCACGCCTAAGTCCCACACAAGTCCAGAAACCAGATCGACGTCGGCAGGGTCGACGACGACAACGATCGACATCCATTCAGTCACGAATCGACTCCAAACGGAGATCCATCGCAACGATCCACCGTTGCAAATGTGCTCACCGGTTCACGGCGCAATTTGGTTGGTTGATGAACGGGATGCCCAAGCATCATCACACCAGCAAGCGCAAGGTTCTCGGGGACGTTCAGGAGTTCGCGCACTTCCGGTTCAACTCGCGCGTGCATCGTTGTGATTACGCCACCAAGTCCTTCGGAGCGGGCGGCGAGCATGATGTTCCACATGAATGGATAGATCGAAGCACCGCCAACCATCGTGTAGCGATCAAGATCGCGATCAGTGGCCACAAGGCGTTCAAGATCCCCGAAGATTGCCAAGATCACCGGCGCACGAAAAGTGGTCTCCGCTGAACTGCGAACCATCTCGTCGTACTCACCAAGTTCTCGTCCGGTTTCCACCGCTCGGTTTTCGGCATCGCGATCCCCAATTGGAGCCCACGGAGTAACGCCAGCAACGGACTGCGAGAAATAGTCGCGCCAGGGTCCGATGTAAAGGTCACGCATTGCTGTTCGCACGGACGGGTCTTGCAAAACCACGACCTTCCACGCCTGGCGGTTACCGCCATTGGGGGCGAACCGCGCGTGATCCAGAATCCGGGCAACAACCTCGTCGTCCACTGATTCATCAGTGAACTCTCGGACCGAACCCGTTCCTCGAATTGTTCCAACCAGATCCACTGCGTCCTCCGTCATGATTCAGCCATCAGCGAACCGAGGACGGGCAGGTTGTCACCGACCGAGGTACTCGTCGCGGATCTGTTGTTTGTAGAGCTTGCCGGTTGGCAATCTCGGAAGTTCATCACGGAAATCAATCACTCGTGGCACCTTGAAACCGGCGAGATTCTCACGCGCATAGTTCCGGAGACGCTCCACCGTTGCCTCGTCACCACTCACCCCGGCTTCAAGCTGCACAACCGCGTGCACGTACTCGCCGAACTCGGGATCGGGAAGACCGAAGACGGCGACGTCGACCACTTCCGGATGCATAATCAGCGCCGATTCAATTTCCGCCGGGTAAATGTTTACACCGCCGGAAATAATTGTGAACGCGCGCCGGTCGGTGAGATACAGAAAGCCGTCTTCGTCGAGATACCCAATATCACCAAGCGTCATCCAGTTATCACGCTGCGGATGGCGACTGTCCTTCGTCTTTTCCGGATCCCCGTGATATTCGAAATTGGCTTGGGGTTGTTCGAAATAGACGAGACCAGTTCCACCGGCTTCGAGTTCGTTCCCTTCATCGTCACAAATGTGCGGGATGCCATTAATTGGCTTACCGACCGAACCCGGATGCGCCAGCCACTCCTCAGACGTGAGGAATGTCATTCCGGTGCCTTCGGTACCCGCGTAGTACTCGCTCACGATCGGGCCAAGCCATTCGATCATTTGCCGTTTGGCCTCGGGCGGACACGGTGCCGCGGCATGAACCATCAACTGAAGGCTCGACAAGTCGTATCGAGACTTGACCTCATCGGGAAGACCCAACATTCGCACCATCATCGTGGGAACAACCTGCGCGTGTGTCACTGAATCGCGTTCGACGACGCGCAGGAACTCTTCGGCATCGAACTTTTCGAGTACGACAACCGTGCCGCCGATTTCGTGAACACCACACGACCAAATAATTGCCGCTGAGTGATAGAGCGGCGCTGGACACAAGTAGATCGACTCAGAGTTCATCCCCAACATGAACTGCAAGAGCAACGAGATCGTTCCGCCCTGGCCATCGTCAATCGTTCGATCGGGAAGCTCGCGTTTAATTCCCTTCGGCCGACCGGTCGTGCCTGAGGAATAAAGCATGAAGTCGCCACGGGGTTGTTCGGCAAAGACTTCATCGCTCGCTACAGCAATCGCGTCTTCGTAGGACTCGAAACCGTCAACGGTTCCGTCCATCATCAACCGCACCTGACAATCAGGAATGAACTCCAACATCTCGGTCGCAACCTTCGACTGGTACGCCGTCGAGATGAATGCTTTCGCGCCTGAGTCGGTGATGAGGTACGCAGCTTCTTCGGCCTGCAGATAGCGATTCACGGTGACGAGGTACATACCCGAACGCAGCGCGGCCCACGCAACTTCGAAGTAACGGGGATGGTTCTCGGCAAACAACGCCACCATGTCGCCGGCGACAAGACCGCGCTCGTGAAGTAAGCGAGACAGTCGCCGCGAACGTTCATCGAGTTCGGCGTAGGTCACGACCGTTCCCGAAGATCCCATGATCACTGCGGGTTTATTCGGCGTTGTACGCCCGTACTCTCCCGGATACATAACTCCCCCTCGCCCGAACTGTTCTCGGCTTCAACGAAACGGACCCTAGCCCCGGAGATCGGTGAATGAGCATCGACCCGATTGAGTTAGTCGCTGCCGTTCATCATCGTGAGTGCAGCTCGACAGCCCTCGCAAACGGGGTATTGATAGGGGTCGCGAGTGGGGATGAACTTCTCGCCGCATAGTGCAGTGATTTCCTCGCCAAGCACATAGCCGCGCATTTGGTCGTCCTTACGAATGATGTGCGCGACTTTTCCCTCTTCAAGACCAGGATCAGACGGCCGAGTGTCTTGGCGTTCACTGACGTCGGATTCGGTAATCGAGAAACGAACTGCGGTGTTACTCACACGATCAGCGTACCGCTCCGTGCAGAAGGTGCCAAAGGTCAGGTGCCCCGAGTGTCCCAGTGCCACGGCTCGCTGGGGAGGTTATAGAACCCAAACCGACCCGCATTTGCCGCAAGCCATACAAATCCAGGGTTGCTCCGAGAATTGATGAACCGGCCATTGGCCATGAAATCAATGGCTAAACCGCGCTCGTGATAGGAGTACCCGGGTCGGGCCGTTGGGGGTGAGCACGCGTCGGGGGGCATCTCCCAAATGGCGTACTGAGTCGTTCCACAGTTCTGACGACGCAACGAAATCTGCGTGTTGAAGTCTCGGTAGCCATAACCACTCAGATTGATGCCGTCTGCGGATGCAGCGTTCAGCAACCCACGAACACGGTCGGCAATGCTCGAAGCAACAGTGATTCCATTCACCGTCGTGAGGGCTGGAGTGGGATACGGATTGTTGCCACTTGGGGGTGGAGTGGTGTTGTTCGAAGAACCAGAACCCGAACCAGAACCAGAACCCGAACCAGAACTGGGAACACCGACGACTGCTCTGGCAAGCGCAGCTGCTTCGGCGGCGATCTGTCGGCCTAATTCCGCATCCATGCGTGAAAGGAAGGCGGCGTCAGACAACGTCTCATCAAGTCGCTGGCGCACTTGACTCGCGTATGCCTGTTGCTGGGACTGCGCAACCGACAACGACTGCAGCGCGCCCTCGGCTTCTGCTGCATGGGTTTCGGCGGCACTCTTGGCCGCTTGAGCACGAGCACGTTCCTCTTCGAGGCGCGCCTTCGTCGACCGAAGTTGATCGATGACGTCAGAATCGCTGCGCGATTGCATGTTCAGCAGCGCGTTCCGAGTTGCGTCCTCTTGTGCCGATGCTGCCTCGAATCGGCGCATCAGTTCTTCGCCCGGGGGCTCCACATAGGCCTTGACGGCGTAGCGCGCGACTCGAGCCCGAAGCGCATCGAGGTCGCGCGAAGTCTGCGCTGCATCTTTTTCGGCTTGCGCTGCCTCGGCCGCGCTGACCTCGGCTTGACGGCGGGCTTCGGAAAGCACTGCCTGCTGGCCGCGGACGTTTTCCTCCATGGCCTTGAGCGCCGACATGACCGCGTCCTGCGAACTTTCGAGCGCGTTTACTTTGGCCGCAATCTTTGCCTGTTCTGATCGAACATTCGCCCGTTGTGTCCGTGGGTTGGTTGCGACTGCCCCGACGTCGATCGACGAACCAATGGCCGTTCCAAAGATGCCAGCAAGCGCCAGCGCGGCGAACGCGGTCCAACGCCAAGATCGCTTGGGCAACCTTCTTGGACTCACACTGCGGGGGGATGTCATGGCCATGGTTCCTCGTCTGATCACGTCAATGACGCAATCGTGGAAGGCCCGGTATCCGCCCGAGGACTCGTTACCTTACCCCAGGTCTGCGCGCATTGGTCAACCCCTGTGGAAAAACTTGTGGATAGATCTGGGGAAACTCAATACCCCATGCCCGTCTGATCGGTTGAGAGTCGGCGGTACTGTCCTAAGGATGACCGACCCGGCCGGATCCGTGGATCCACTTTCCTCCTTCGAGACCATTGCCTCACTCCGGCGATCCTCGCTACGGGTTGACCCTGACCGAGCTATTCCTGACGAACTCATCGACCGCCTCATTGCGGTTTCAGCCACGGCCCCTAATCACAAACGGACCTTTCCTTGGCGGTTTCGCATCATCACGGGCGAAGGTCGGGCTGAACTCGGCGAAGCGCTCGCTCTTGATCTCATCGAGACAGCTCAACCCGAGGCAAAGATCGAAAAAGCGCGATCAAAATATCTCCGAGCACCGGTGCTCATCGCGGTGGCGTCGATTGCCGGCGAAGATCCCACGATGACTGCCGAAAATCGCGATGCCGTAGCGGCTGCCATCCAAACGCTGCTGCTTGGAGCCACCGCCGCTGATCTCGCTTCGTATTGGTCCACCGGCGCGGCGATGACCTCGGTTCGATTGCGCGAGTTCTGCGGCTTCGACGAAACCGACACGATCGTGGGGCTGCTCTATCTCGGCTGGCCCATTGGCGATCCTCCCCCGATTGATCGACCAGCGCCTGAATCACTGCGCATCGGAACTTCTACCCAAACGCCGTAGGGTCTCGCCGATGGCTACCGCAAAGAAGAACGCAAAGCGATTCGGACCCAACCGACCCGAGGCTCCAGCGTTGGTTCGTCGGCAGCGGGTGTGGTCGGTGATTGGCACGTGGCTATTCATCCTCGTCTTCTTTGTTGCACCAATCGGATTTGGAAACCCGCTGTTCGTCCTTCCCACTGTGGTGTTCACAGTTCTTCTCCTCGCAACAATTCGATTGTCTCGTCGACCCGACGGCCCCGATGCTGAAACCCTTGCAAAAGGCGAACTTCGAGCAGCAACAACCAGTGATCCTGTCTCGGTAAATGGCGTGTGGTCCCCTGGCGCCCGGGTTCGCGGCGAACCTCCCCAGCGCGGCTTTCTGATTTGCGATGGAAAACGACTTCGTTTCGAGTGCCTCAAAGACCGGGTGCGCTTCGATGCCGCAATCAATCATGTTGAAGTCATCACCGTTCCGAGCTTCATGCGTCCGCAACTCGATCTATCAATTGATGGCGTCACTCATTCCGTAAGGTTCTTCCCGTCCTGGGATCTCGGCGCAACCTTTGTTGGGCCGACCATTGCCGGTGAGTGGTACGCGCAGTTGCGAGAACTCGGAGCCTCCTGACGTGGCTCGCATCAATCACACTCCCGATCCAAATCCGACACGCGCCAAGGCGCGTGCTCGTCGAAACATCAATCTGGTTCTGTGGTGGGGCATTGCCCTCGTGCTGCTTTTCGCACTTTCTGCCGGTGCGCCTTGGATTTTGATTCTTCCGTTGCTCGTCATCGGCGCACTCGTCGTCACGAACACGATTCAGGTTGTACGCGGCGACGGCGCGGAACAACACGCGATTGAACCCGGACGACTTGTCCGAGCAACAGCCGACAATGACCCCGTCTCGGTTCCTGTTACCCGAGCGCCCAACCGTCGCGAGAACGGTCGTCGACGCGGAACGCTTCACTACGCCGGCGGCAAACTTTCGTTCACTTTCGGTACGAACCCGAAATCTCGTGCGAAGAAGGCTGACGAAAACCTCGAGGGGACGACAATCTTTGATTCGTGGCCCAGCGACATTGCTCTTGGCCCTCGGCCAACAATGATGCGCCCCCAGCTCACGATGACGATCGATGGCGTCAACCACGTCATCGAATTCACCATGCCCGAGGATCTCGCAGCTGGAATGCTCGGGAAAGTCGTGGCCGGTGCATGGTTCGACCAGTTAGTCGATCTCGGCGCAACGTCCCGAGAGGCAAAGCAGTAAAGGCGGCACCGATTCGCGTTGCTGTCGTGTCAGCATTGACTCGTGGCTCTTCTCCCCCCGGGTCCGCCCGCTGACCAAACAATGCTCGCCAACGCGGTCAACATCCTGCGCGCCGCTGGCACCTTCACCATGCAGTGGTTCGATAACCCCGCATTGGATGTCAGTACCAAAAGCGATGGCACACCAGTAACTGAAGCCGATCGCGGAGCCGAACAAATCGTTCGAGATCGTCTCGCCGCCCTTCATCCCGAGGATTCCGTGCTCGGCGAGGAACTCGATGATCACATCGGCACCAGCACAAGAACGTGGATCGTCGACCCTATTGATGGCACCAAAGCGTTTACGCGCGGAGTGCCGTTGTATTCGAACCTTCTTGCCGTGGTCGATGAATACGGACCGCTCATCGGTGTCATCAATCTCCCAGCACTCAACACCACTGTGTACGCCGGTCGCGGTCTCGGGTGTTTTCGCGACGGCCGTTCAGTGCGCGTCAGCGACAGAAACACTCCCTCGAGTTGCGTGCTTTCCACCAGTGGCTTCGGAACTTGGAGCGAAGATTCTTTGCTCGGCGTGAAGCGAGCAGGATTTGAGTTGCGAACTTGGGGCGACGGCTACGGCTACGCCATGGTTGCGTGTGGCGCCCTCGACGCAATGGTCGATCCTCAGGTTTCGCTGTGGGATATCGCGCCAATGCCTGTGATCTTCGATGAAGCCGGCGGAAAATTCACCGGCACCGACGGCAAAGAAGTTCCACTGGTCCCAGGATCCAATGTTTCAGGCGTGGCATCAAACGGCGTTGTTCACGACGCGGTCATTGCCGCATTCAATAACCGCTAACGCTCGTCGTCGTCCTCACACACCGTGTGGTCATGTCCATGCGCGTGATGATGCGGATCGTCAATAAGCACGATTCCATCAGCCAAACGCAGTAGGCGGCCGCCATAGGCCTCGGCGAGATTCGCTGCAGTGAGGACTTCGTCGGCGGTACCGCTCGCAACAACTCGGCCGGCCAGCAACATCACGTGATCAGTCTCAGCTGCTTCAGCGAGATCGTGCGTCGTCATCACAATGGTGCGACCTGCGTCTCGCTCTTGGTCGACGACGTCGAGGATGTGTTGACGACTCACGACATCGAGGCCGGTCACCGGTTCGTCGAGGAGGAGGATGTCACCTCCTTGCGCCAGACCCTGAGCGACAAAAACACGTTGACGTTGTCCACCGGAAAGTTCGTGAAGATGGCGCCGAGAGAGATCGCCTAACTCAAGGCGATCCATTGCCTCGTCAACGAAGCGGCGATCATCATCTGTCATCCGGCCAAAGGCGCCGCGCGTTGCGAATCGTCCCATCGAAACAACTTCACGAACCGTGACTGGTAATTGATCATTGACCTTTGCCGATTGCATCACGTACGCAACCCGGCGACGCATGTCGGTTGGTGCTCCACCCGCGACCGTAAGCGTTCCAGACTCAACCGGCAGCAAACCCACAATCGCGTTCAACAAACTGGATTTCCCAGCACCGTTGGGACCAACCAACGAAGTGACCGCACCGGTCGGCAACGCGAAAGACGCGTCGCGCAGGACCGGGTGACGCCCATACGCGAGCACCACGTTGTGCCCTTCGACAGCAATCGCTGACTGGCTCTCAGACATTGGGATAACCGCGCCGTGATGGTTCGGGGATGGGAATACGATTGGACACTCCGACAGTCTTGCCCAACCCGCCACACAGTCTTGCCCAACCCCCCACACAGTCTTGCCCAACCCGCGGAAAACGAGAACACATGTCCCGTAGTACCCGACAACTCGTTGCCGCACTCGCGATTCTCGTTGGAGTTCTCGCTCTCGGTACGACCGCCGCGTCGGCTCACGCCACGTTGGAGAGCTCTTCTCCCGCCGATGGGCAATCGGTTCTCACCTCGCCGAGCGAGATCCGAATCACCTTCAGTGAAGCAGTGACAACCATTTCGGGCGGACTCAGTGTTCTCGATGCCGATGGCAAGACTGTCGATACCGGAAACAGTGAAATCGTCGATGGTCGGACACTTGTTGCACCAATCAGCGAGTCCTTGTCCGACGGCACCTACGTCGCGACCTATCGCGTACTTTCCGCTGATGGTCACCCCGTAAGCGGTTCGCTGCTCTTTGGTGTGGGCGAAGGAGCACTTGACCGAAGCGCACTACCCAGTTCGAACGGTGATCGACTTTGGGAAATCATCGGCGGAATTTCTCGCTTCATCATCTACCTCGCTGCGCTCGTCGCTGCAGGTGTCGCGTTTTTCTTGGCTTTCATTCATGATCGCGCCGAAGATCGTTGGCGGATTGTTCCGTTTGTTCGCATTGGTTCGATCCTTGCTCTGTTCAGTGCTATCGGCATCGTGATGAGTCAGGCTGCGCTTCTTACAGGCAAGGGAGCCGGCGCCGTCACTGACTCCACTGTGTTTCGTGATGTTCTCAATCAAAACCTTGGTTGGTCGCTCGCGTTGTTGATGATTGGCTTGGCTGCAGTCCACCTCTCAACCGATATCGCCAAAAAGGTGGTGTCGCAGTCACTTGCCCTTTCTGGCGGTCTTGCTGTCACCGTCTCGTTCGCCGTGTGGGGCCACGCGACCGAACTTTCCCCCACAGCCATCTCGCTGGCGGCCAATGCCATCCATGCCACTGCGGCTGCGCTCTGGCTTGGCGGACTCGTTGGCTTGGTAATGGTCCTTTCGCTACGCGCGCCCGAAACGGTTCGCTCAACCGCAGGCATCATCGGTCGATTTTCGCTTGTGGCCTTTTGGTCGGTCATTGCACTCACCATTGCCGGGCTGACTCTCACCATCACCGGCTCCGACGCGAGTCTGAACTCAATCCTCACCACTACTTGGGGTCAGCTCATTCTCGCCAAAATCGGCCTCACCCTCATCGTCGTACTCATCGCTGCATGGAATCGACGCAAGCTCGTACCTTCGCTCATCACCCCAACCGAGGACACCAGCGAACTGGCGGTTCGCTGGGCGACTCTCCTCCGAACGATCCGGGCCGAAGCGGTACTTCTCGTCGCGGTGATCGCGCTCACCGCAATCGTTGTCAACGTTCCGCCCGCTCGAACGGCTGTCGTAGCAACGACCGACCGAGTCGACACCACCCAACGGGTCGATACCGGCACCGTCCAACTTTCTGTTGATCCAGCGATTGTTGGGCCAAATACCGTTGCCGTCCGATACGCCGACGAGACCGGACAACCAGTCAATGTGGCCAACAGTATGAGTATTGAATTCTCGCAACCATCGGCCGGACTTGAGCCGATCACCCGACAGGTGCCAGCCTCAGAGCCCGGAGTGTTTGTGATTCAAGGAAACGAACTCTCGATTCCTGGCACCTGGACCATCACGATCGCAGTTCGAACCGGTGACTTCACTGAACAACGCACATCGTTCGAAGTTTCCGTCCGTCGCTAACCACAGTCAAGGATGCACATGGCCCTCCCCCGACGCTTTCTCATCGCTTCCGCTGCATCGCTTACCGCGCTTGTGGCGTTAGCGGGCCCCGCATTTGCCCACGCGAACGCAAGCGCAAAAGCCGAACAAGCTGGCCGCACCGCAATCACCGTTTCGATTGAACACGGTTGCAACGGCAATCCCGTCACTGGCGTTCGAGTTGCACTTCCGAGCGGAGCAACTGCTGTCACCGGCACCAATTCGGGGGACTGGACCTCGGCCGTAACAGCAACAGAAATCTCATGGACTGGTGGCTCAATGCCAGCAAACTCCTCTGCCGACTTCGACTTCAGTCTCGTGTTGGCGCAACCGGCTGGTGAGACCGTCAGGCTTCCCACCATCCAAACCTGCACGAACAACACCGAAATCGCGTGGATTCAATCCGACGGTGGCGAGAAATCAGAAGCAACCCAGCCCGCACCAAAAATTGTGGTGCCCACCAACAGCACCTCGGCGAGCACGTCAACAACTGCCGTCGCCGCCGCAAGTGGTTCGTCAACCACCGCAGTCGCTCGGATGGCAACAGAATCAAACGCGGTAACCGATGCGGGGAGTGAGACCAACGCTTCGGGTCGCTATGTCTTTCTCGGTGTCTGTGCCGTCATTGTGATCGGCGCTGGAGTTCTGTTCCTCAAATATCGCAAGCATCCGACAAAGAGTTAGCTCGCTCAAAGGTCATTCCGCATCGTTATCGATGTCGCTGTAGCGATCATTGTCAGCGGAGGCTTTACCGAAAGCGATATCGCTCATTACGCAGTTGTCGATAGCGGGAAGGTCGCAGGCTCCGTTGGAATCGTTCGGTCCTTGTGCAACGGAACTGGTCCGTAGTGTCCGGCGATGGAGCGACGAAGTTCATGTAAGGCGTCGGTGCGAAGTTGGCTCACGCGTGAACGAGTGACTCCTAGTTCGCTTGCTAATTCCGCCGTTGTCTGGCCATCGACAAAATGGCCGAGGATCACCCGACGCTGGCGCTGAGGCAGTTCGTCAAGCGCCTGGCGGAGATAGGTAAGAAGTTCAGCGTGCTCAAGTAGTGCAACAACGTCTCGTTGCCCTCGATCAACGAGTTCTTCAGTGCGGAATCCCGATGCGGTCTCGTCGTTCTGGCCTTGATCAAGCCGACCAACAACACTGGTTTCGAGAAGCGCTTTGACCTTCCTGACCTGCTCGGTGGATGTCCCTGCTTCCGCAGCGAGCTCCTCGATCGTCGGTCGGCGTCCATAACGAGCCGTAAGCGAGTTCTCAACCATTTCAATTCGACGAGCTGCAGCGCGCAATGATCGCGGCGCCCAGTCATCGGCGCGCACGGCATCGAGCACAGCACCACGAATGCGCATTGCGACGAATCGTTCGAATGGAACTCCGCGCGTCGAATCGAACCTCCATGCCGCTTCGACGACTCCGAGTGCTCCGGCTCGAATCAGTTCTGCTCGATCAACATGTCGAGGAAAGTTTGCGGCAATTGAGGCGACCACTTTGGGGACGACCTCAAGCCCTCTCTCGACCAACGCTGCAACTTCGGGATCCATCGATTGCCCGTTCATGTGACTCCCCCTTCGTGCGTGCGCACGCTCCTGCTCCCAGAGGTCGGCGAAACCTCCCCTTTCGCCGTCCATCCCCGCAACCGGTTGATTGCCGGATCGACACCCTAGGAACGCGCGCGAGCAGATTTCTGGTCACCCCGGCCCTTTTTTCTGAGTCAGCCGGCCCAGATTTCCTGGTGACCGGAGAACCCAAGGGCCTTAGGCCCCGGCTTCGCCCTCAAACACCGCAGCCCGAACACCCCGGCGAGCCAATTCGGCAAGGAACGCGAGGGAATCAACCGATTCGGCCAAACCCGCCGCTCCGAATCTCCGGAGTGATCCATTGACAATGAATCGACTCGCGACTGCGGCAACTGCCCCGGCGGCAACTGCGGGCCGATCCATTGCCCCATAGACGAGTACCGAACCACGGCCATTGCTGCGGCCGCGAACTTCGACGCGCACAGCACCGGGTCCGCCTTCGGGATCGGTGGGCCACAGCATCGGAAGTCGAGCAGTGAGACGATCACGGCGGGTCGCCGACACTCGAGAGGTCACACGACGCACGCCCGAGAATGCAGGAACCAAAACAAGTGCATCGGGAAGTTCTGCTCGGTAACAGTCCTGCGGACCAATGGGGTCAGGGAACCAGCACAGTTCTCGGCCAGAGCCACCCGGTCGTGCATCCCAAGACCCATCGCGCCAATCGACTGCGCCGCGACCAAGGGCGCGATGATGTTGACGAGCGCACGCAGGACCGCCGGTTCCCGACTTTGCGATGTGAACTTCGTCGACGTGTTCGAATTTTTTTGCAGCATGCGCGGCAAGTACACAAGTGAGTCCTGGGGCAAAGCCGGCACCAATCACCACATGGACACTGCGTTCGCGTGCGTGCTGATCAAGTGCCAAAAGCGCCCGTACGTCGGTCAGATCATCGCTTGTGCTGACGACATGAATGCCGCGACGAACAAACTGTTCAGCAACATGTGTTTGGGTTCGAGCAGGACCGGCCAACACGACGACATCGACATCGAGCGGATCATCCAAGGACCCCCGATCGATGATTGCGCGATCACCAAGGCTGTTTGCTACCAGTTCAACACGATTACGTCGTTCGTCACGAAGCACAACGTCGTCATCATCGGTAGAAACAAGTTGCCGAGCGAGACGCGCGCCGACTGCACCAACACCCAGGATTCCGATGCGAGCCATGTCAGTCCAGACCGGGTCCGGAGAGCTCGCGCCACCCGCCAGAGCGGGGCGGAGCAACACCCGATCCGCGGAGCCGGACGGCGGCGGCGACGAGCGCCCCCATGCCGATGGCAATCATGGCCCGTCGGAACATTTTCATCGTGGGGCTAGCTGGAATCGAACCAGCGACCTCACCCTTATCAGGGGTGCGCTCTAACCAACTGAGCTATAGCCCCGAACTGGCCGGGGCGTCACCATACCGGACCCCCCTGCAGCCGGGAAAACCGGTTCAGGATCGTTGGCCGGGAGCCACCTGTGCCGTCTCGAGCTCAACCACCGTAAACCGGAGTCCACCAAAGACTCCGGCAATGAGGTTGAACAACACACTGGTCACGACGGCGAAGAGTGCCCCGCCCACAAAAAGCACAAACCCGGCGACCGACGCTCCCTGGAAGACCTTGATTCCGTCAATCGTGAAGGAACTTTCGGCCAATAACTGGGCCAGAAAATCCTCGATCTTGTCGATGCTCCCGGTGACAACCGCGCCCTGCCACAGGATCACGCCAGCAACCACGATGATCATCCAGACACAGAAGGCGAACAACAGCGAGATCCGCAACATTGACCATGGATCGAGCCGGGTCACTACACGCTGCACCTGACGGGCCTTCACTGCCTTGCTCTGTGCCCGTCGGGCCCTGTTCGGCGGGGGTGGCGGGGCCGAGGCAGTCAGGAGCGCCGAGAAGTTCACTCCGGGCGTCTCTTCGACGTTCATATTTCAAGTGTACGCGTCATGACCCTTCGCCACCGACAGGGTCACCATTGTCGCCGTGCCCGGGCGGTGGCTCGCTCGCCGCCATAACGGACCACAACCTCGACCTCCGAGCCGCGGACCACGAAGGATTCGAGAACGGCCCCGTTGGCCTCAGTGACCGATCCAGCAACGTCCTCGCCCTCGCTCGCACCCGCAAGCGCTGCGGCATCGGCCGCTGACTGCGCTCGGGCCCGCTCATCAACCTCGAGCCCCAGCCGCGCCAGAACGAGCCCCATGAGCATCACGATAGCGAGGACCAGCGCCGCCATTGGAACGATCTGACCCGTCTCGTGTCGACAACGCTGCGCTGAACCGTGCCGAACTGAACAGCGCCAAACCAAACCATGCCGAATCAAACCAGGCCAAACCAAACCAGGCCAAACCATGGCGCACTCCCCTGCTGTGGATCACCGGTCCGATCCGTTGAGCAGACGAAAGGATCGGTGAGGAACTGTCAGTGGGAGAAGTAATGGGAGCGGCAAAGGCCGCCGTGTTGTTGCTGGGCTGGAAACGAGATTCAGTCGTCGTCGTCGGTGCCAAGCACAGGGGCAACAGACGCAACGGTTTCGCCGTCGGCCACGTTCATGACTTTGACGCCAGTGGCATCGCGACCCTGTGAGGAGATTTCGCGAACCTCCATGCGAATAACTGTGCCGACGCTGTTGATCACGAAAATTTCGTCGTCGATGCCGACCATAAAGGCCGCAACGACAGAGCCCTTCTTTTCGTTGATCTTGATGCCACGCACACCCTGACCCCCGCGGCCCTGACGATTAAACTTGTCAAGCTGCGTGCGCTTTCCGTAACCACCATCGGTGACAAGGAGGATTGCGGCATCGTCGCGAGTGACGTCGCAGGAAACAACTTCGTCGCCCGCGCGCATCTTCATGCCGCGAACGCCAGCAGCGGCTCGACCCATGGCCCGAACTTCGTCCTCGGCAAACCGAATTGCCTGACCGGCCTTAGTGACTACGAGAATGTCGTCGCCACCATTGGTAGGAATAACGCGCACGAGTTCGTCGCCATCTTTGAGGTTGATGGCGATGATGCCCGCACGAAGCGAAGAGTCATACTCGGTGAACTTGGTTTTCTTGACCTGACCATTCTTGGTGCAGAAGAAGAGGAACTTGTTTGATTCGTAATCTCGCGTGTCGATGATCGCCTGGATTTTCTCGTCAGGCTGCAACGGAAGAAGGTTGACCACCGCGGTGCCGCGCGCGGTGCGTTCCTTCATTGGGATTTCGTGCGCCTTGAGGCGATACACGCGACCGCGAGTTGAGAAGAACAACAGGTACGAGTGTGCAGTGGTGTGGATGATGTGCTGGACGTAGTCCTCGTCCTTGAGTTTCGTACCGGCAACGCCACGCCCACCGCGACCCTGAACCTTGAACGCATCGGAGGAAACGGTCTTGATGTAACCCTTGGCCGACATAGTGACGACGAGGTCTTCATCGTCGATGAGATCTTCGATATCGAGATCACCAACATCGAAAGTGATTTGGCTGCGTCGCGGCTGTCCGTAGGTTTCGCGAACCTTGCCCATTTCTTCAGCGATCACTGTGCGCTTCTTGCCCTCATCGCCAAGGATGGCTTCGAGGTCTGCGATGGTTTCGCGCAGCTTCGCCATTTCTTCTTCGAGTTGTGAGCGGCCCAGTCGGGTGAGACGAGACAGCTGCATGTCAAGAATGTGTTCCGCCTGTTCGGTCGAGAATTCGAACGGAGCAGCCATAAGCGCTTCGCGAGCGGCTTGCTTGTCGGCCGATGCGCGAATGGCAGCGATAATTTCATCGATGAGGTCAAGGGCCTTCAGGAGGCCTTCAACGATGTGGGCTCGACGTTGCGCTTCGTCGAGTCGGTATTGCGAACGGCGCGTGATGACTTCGATCTGATGATCGATGTAGGCAACAAGCGCGTCGCGAAGGTTGAGTGTTCGGGGAATGCCGTCGACAAGGGCCACGGCGTTCACCGCAAAGTTTGTTTGCAGCGGCGTGCGCCTATAAAGGTTGTTGAGGATGACGAGCGCTGGCGCATCGCGCTTCAAGCGAAGTACCAGGCGCATCTTGCCCTTGGCCGATTCGTCGTTCAGTTCGGCAATGCCTTCGAGTTCGCGATTGTCGACCAGTTCCTTCACCTTGACGATGAACTGGTTCGGGCTCACCTGGTACGGAAGCTCAGTAATAACGATGAAATCGGATCGTGTTCCTTCCTCGATTTCGGCTTTACCGCGAAGTTTGATTGAACCTCGACCAGTTCGGTACGCGTCGATGATTCCTTGACGACCCATGATGAGCGCGCCGGTCGGGAAGTCGGGGCCCTTGACGAATTCCATGAGGTCGTCGGGTGTTGCTTCCGGATTTTGCAGAAGGTGATTCACCGCGTCGATGACTTCACCAAGATTGTGCGGCGGAATGTTCGTGGCCATACCAACAGCGATGCCCTGCGAACCATTTACCAACAGGTTGGGGAAACGGCTGGGGAGAACTACTGGTTCTTGAAACTCACCCGAGTAGTTGTCGATGAAGTCGACAGTGTTTTCGTCGATGTCAGCAAGCATGTCGAGTGCCATCGGAGCGAGACGACATTCGGTGTAACGCGCTGCAGCCGGTGGTTCATCGAGTGAGCCGAAGTTTCCTTTTGGATGCACCAGTGGATGACGCAACGAAAACGACTGGCCCATACGGACCAACGCGTCGTAAATCGCGGAGTCGCCGTGTGGGTGGTACTTGCCCATGACTTCGCCGGTGACTCGCGCGCATTTCATGGTGGGACGATCGGGAAGGGCACGAAGGTCGTACATGCCCCAAAGGATCCGCCGATGAACGGGCTTCAAGCCGTCGCGCGCGTCGGGAAGGGCACGAGAGACAATGACGGACATGGCGTAATCGAGGAAGGAGCGCTCCATCTCCTCCTGGATTTCGATTGGCTCAATGATGCCGAAGGTTGCCGGCGGAGCGTCACCTGAACCGGTGTCGTCCCCTCCAGTGTTTTCGCCGTCGTCCGATGCCTTCTTCTTCGCCATCTGATGCCTGTGGTTCCTGTCGTCGGGCGGCTTCCTCAGATATCGAGGAAGCGCACGTCCTTCGCGTTTGTCTGAATGAAGTGCTTGCGGGATTCAACGTCGTCACCCATGAGCACCGAGAAAATTTCGTCGGCGATTGCCGCTTGTTCAACTGTGACCTGAAGAAGAGTGCGCTTGGTGGCATCCATTGTGGTGTCGCCAAGTTCGTCGTAGTCCATTTCGCCAAGACCCTTGAGGCGCTGGAACTCTTTTTTGTGGTCAGGTTTTTCGGATAAGAACGCCGCTTTTGCGGTGTCGTCCTTGAGGTAGATCTTTTCTTTACCGACCACTGTTGAATACAGCGGCGGCTGAGCGATGTACACGTGCCGCTGCTCGACGAGTTCTTTCATGTGGCGGAAGAAGAACGTAAGCAGAAGTGTGCGGATATGTGAGCCATCGACGTCGGCGTCACACATAAGGATGACTTTGTTGTATCGAATCTTTTCGACATCGAATTCCGCACTAACACCAGCTCCGATGGCGGTAATCAGCGTTTGGACTTCGTTGTTCTTAAGCATTTTGTCGAGGCGAGCACGTTCGACGTTGAGGATCTTGCCTCGGATAGGGAGAATCGCCTGTGTGCGCGGCTCGCGAGCAGCAACTGCGGAACCGCCAGCGGAATCACCTTCGACAATGAACAGTTCGCACTCGTCTGGATCACGGCTTGCGCAATCTTTGAGTTTGTCGGGCATGCCAGCGCCCTCGAGGGCTGACTTTCGACGAGTTGCATCGCGAGCGTTTCGGGCTGCGAGTCGGGCGCGGGAGGCAAGCGTCGCCTTCCCCACGATTTTGCGAGCCTCGGCGGGGTTTTCTTCAAGCCAATCAGTCAGACGTTCGTTCGTGGCTTTTTCGACCAATGAACGCATGGAGACGTTGCCCAGCTTGCCCTTGGTTTGGCCTTCAAACTGTGGTTCGCGCAACTTCACTGAGATAATTGCGGTAAGGCCTTCACGGATGTCGTCGCCGGTGAGGTTTTCTTCCTTCTCTTTCAGAAGAGACTTTGCCCGGGCGTACTTGTTGACAACGTTCGTAATGGACTTCTTGAAGCCTTCTTCATGCATGCCGCCTTCGATGGTGGCGATGCCGTTAGCGAAGGAGTGCATTCCGTCGGCGTTGAAGCCCGTATTCCACTGGAACGCGATTTCGACTTCCTGGTCTTCTTCGGCCTGCTCGTAGTAGCCGACCTTCTTGAACAGTGCTTCTTTCGAAGAATTCAAATGCCGCACAAAGTCGATGATGCCGCCGTCGTACTTGAACACAATGACGTCGGAGTTTGTCGCGTCGGGGCGCTTGTCTTGGAAACGAATCTCGAGTCCCTTGTTGAGAAACGCCATCATCTGGAATCGCTCAAGAAGGGTCTGGGCACGAAAGACGGTTTCGTCGAAAATTGTGGGATCTGGCCAGAAGCGAACGGTCGTTCCCGTACGACCCTTCGGAGCCTTTCCGCGAACTTCGAGCTTGGTGGTGAGTTTTCCACCATTGGTGAAGTCCATGTAGTGGTGGTCTCCGGAGTGGTCGATCTCAACTTCGACCCGCTCTGAGAGGGCGTTGACGACGGAAATGCCCACGCCGTGCAGACCGCCCGAGACTTTGTAGCCACCGCCGCCAAACTTGCCGCCGGCGTGAAGGACGGTGAGCACGACCTCGGCGGCGCTCATGCCCTTCATTTTGGGATCGGGATGTTTATCAACCGGAATGCCTCGGCCGTCATCAGAGACTTCACAACTGCCATCGGGCATCAAGGTCACTTCAATACGAGTGGCGTGACCGGCCATTGCTTCATCAACGGAGTTGTCGACGACTTCGTACACCAAGTGATGCAAACCGGCGGGACCGGTAGAACCGATATACATGCCGGGTCGTTTGCGCACCGCCTCGAGACCCTCGAGGATCGTGATGTCTTTTGCGCCGTACTCTTCGGTGGTTTTCGCCACGCTTTGGGCTTCCCCTTACCGGTACTTCGCCGGTGTCTTGATTGAGCGAACAACAGGTACAAACTGCGAATTCGACGCTCGAACTGCGTCTGTCACAGCCGAACAATCCTACCAGCGACACGCGTGTTTTCCGGGTATTACGACGCGCAAATCATGATCGGCGCGCTCATCGTGGCGGAAGGGTCAATCGGCCTGTTCCGGTCGAACGCGAACTTCGATGGTGTCGATCGCGTCCTGGCCAAGCTCGACTTGAAGTCGTTCAATGAGATCGTGTTCGAGAAAGCGCAATTGGGTTGCCCACGCTGGATCAGTGACTGCAACAACGAGAGTTGTTCCCTTCATCGCAACCGGTCGACTTTGTGCGGCAACTGCGTCACCAACGAGTTCCGGCCACCTACCAAAAATGCCAGTCGTGACTTCGGCTGACGGTCCGCCTAGGTGACGCACGATGCGATCGAGGCTTGCATGCATCGAAACGGGATCGCCGGTTGATGCATCTGGCAATGGTTCCCACGGCATGAGAGCAGTGTAGGGACCGTCCATCGAAACACCCCGGTGGCTGGGTTGTGTTCGTTGCATCACTCCGGTCGGATTGTTGCGTTCGAGACCCGTAACACCAATTCCGGTGAGGCCCCAGGCGGCAATCCTGCTGCGCTCGAAAGCACGGTTTGGCCTGGCGGTAAATGCTCAAGGAGCGCCGCGCTCCGATCCGGATCGAGTTCGGAGAACACGTCGTCGAGCAACAAAATTGGCGGTGACCCAGTTGCGTTAGTCACGATCCGGTGGGCAGCGAGGCGCAGTGACAAGGCGAGTGAGCGTTGTTCGCCCTGTGAGGCATGGGTTCGTGATGGCAATTGCTCGAGGTGCAAGACCAGATCGTCGCGGTGGGGACCAACCAGAGAGACGCCCCGGCGCAGTTCGTCGCGGCGCGCGGTTTGGAGGGCTGCTGCCAAACCTTGTTCGCGCCAAGGCGCGTCGTACAAAACGGTCACCGGTACTGGACGGCCAGCAACTTGTGAATAGGCGAGGTCGAGTGCCGGACCGAGTTCCTGAACGAGTTCATTTCGGGCGTCGGCGAGAGCTTCACCGGTTTCAATGAATTTCGCGTCCCACACCATGAGCGTTGCTTCGACCTCTGGGCTGAGACGCCCACCTGCTTGCTTGAGTAAGGCATTCCGTTGTCGCAGAATCCTGTCGAGATCCGAACGCAATGAATCGAACGCTGGGCGCCGAGCAACCAACGCGTCGTCGAGATAACGGCGGCGTTCCGCCGGGCCACCCTTGACTAACTCCAAGTCATCGGGGGCAAAGACCGAGACGCGTAACGCGCCGAGGAGGTCGCGTGTCCGTGCCAATTTTTGTTTATTGACCTGAACGCGCCCGCGACCCGAAGCAGCTATTTCTGCTTCGATAAGAAGTTGTCGTCCTTCACGCTCGCCTTCTGCTCTTACGACCGCCGAGGACGCACCAGCCCGAATGAGAGCATCGGTCGGCGCTCCACGAAATGACGACAATGTTGCGAGGTAGCCAATGGCTTCCATGACGTTGGTTTTGCCTTCGCCGTTTTGGCCGAGGAGCGCAGTGAGTCCCGGTGCAAATGCAATATCCGCGCTGGCGTAGGACCGAAAGTCGGTGAGCCAGAGACGAGCGAGCCGCACGTCAGTTGCGGATCGGCATCAACAGATACAAGAAATCGTCGGTCTCGTTGCCGCGAATGAGGACCGGACTCGTTGGCCGCGCGATTTCGATCGTGATTTCATCGGAGGGCGCAGCTTCAATACCGGCACGCAGATATTCGGGATTAAACGAAATTTCGAGTTCTTCGCCCACGTGACGAGCATCAATAACTTCGTCGGCCTTACCGACATCGAAGCTTTCCGCAATGAGTTCCACTGAATCGCTCTTGATGTCGAGACGAATCTTGGTGTTTTCCTTCGAAAGCAATCCAACTCGCTTCAATGCTTCAAGGAAGGTTTCGCGCTCAATTGTGAGTCGGTTGGGATGTGAATCGGCAGTCTTCGGGAGAAGATTTTCGTAATCTGGGAAACTTCCGTCGAGGAGTTGACTCACCAGGCGGACGCCATCGACCTCAAACGAGACATGTCGTTCAGCGAGTCGAATCGTGACGTTCTCGGCGGTTGTGAGCAGTCGGTTCAGTTCTTTGAGTGCCGATGAAGGAACAAGAACCTTCTGGCCTTCAGTGAGAATTGATGTTCCTGGAAGATCACGGATTGCCAAACGGTACGTGTCAGTCGCAACCAAACGAATGCCGGTGCCATGGGCGGCAATTGAAACACCGGTGAGTTCAAACTTTCGCGACTCGTCGGTGCTTGCAGCGGAAACAACCTGAGAAATGGCATCACGCAATAAGGCCGCGTCGATGGTGACTGCAGACTCGGGGGCTTCTGGCATCGGGGGATAGTCGACGGCGATGGTTTTCACAGCGAACTGTGATCTGCCTGAACCAATTCGGACTTCGTTCTCGTCGGCTTCGAACGTGACCGCACCCTCGGGGAGATTGCGAACAATTTCAGTAAGAAGCTTGGATGGAACGAGAACGGTTCCATCGCGGGAACCAGAAACAGAGGCCATTGCGATGATCGTGAGATCAAGATCGCTTCCGGTGACCTGAAGTTGATCGCCAACCAATACAAGGTTGAGGCCCATGAGGGCTTGGCGGCCAGAGCTGCGCGTGGTGACACCACGAGACGCTACGGAGATGGCTTCGACGAGTGGATCTCGCTCACAACGGAACTTCACGCCGGCTCACTTTCCTGACAGACGGTGGTGCTTGTTGTAGTTGTAAAAAAGAATGAGAAATTGGTAGTAGTTGTAATAAGGGCTGTGGATTGTGGACAAACCACCATCGTCCCAGCGTGATGGCAGTTTTGTTGTCCTTGCGTCGTCCACAGTGATCCACAGTCTGAACGGTGGGAGTGACAGCGCGGGGGATCACCTACTGGTCGTCCACTTTTCATGCAGTACCGCGCGCGCCTTGGTCCACCGGGTTGTCCACCGCGCGGGCGTTCGAAACTGCGCGCGGGCGTTCGGGTCAAGTGGTCATTGAGCGTCACGGGCGTCAACTGTTCCTGATTCGTTGCGTGAGTTCGGTGACCTGGTCGTAGATCTGTCGACGCTCTTTCATGAGCCCACTGATTTTCTCGACGGCGTGAATGACCGTGGTGTGGTCTCGACCGCCGAACTCGCGGGCAATGGCCGGATAGCTCAGGTCGGTCATTTCTCGCATGACGTACATGCCGATCTGTCGAGCAGTTACCAGCGGTCGGCGCCGGCTTTGGCCTCGGATCTCATCGATCGTGAAATCAAACATTTCTGAGGTCTTCTCAAGGATGAGTGCCGGTGTGATCGGGCGAGGCTGGGTGTTGGTGAGGATGTCGCTAAGGACACCTTCGGCTAATTCCACAGTGAGCGGGTTGCCGGTGAGGCTGGCAAAGGCGCAGACACGAATGAGGGCGCCTTCAAGTTCACGGATGTTGTTGGTGATATTCGAGGCAATAAATTCAAGGACATCTGCAGGCGGAGCGATGGGCTCACGCTCGGCCTTCTTGCGAAGGATTGCAAGACGGGTCTCGAGTTCGGGAGGGTTGATCTCGGTGATGAGGCCCATCTTGAAGCGGCTTCGCAGGCGGTCCTCAAGGGTGGAAATGGCATCTGGCGGGCGATCGGAAGAAAGCACGATCTGGGCGTTGGCCTGATAGAGGGATTCGAATGTGTGGAAGAGCTCTTCCTGGAGCCCCTCTTTACCCTCAATGATTTGGATGTCATCGAGGAGAAGCACGTCGATTTCGCGGTAGCGCTTCTTGAACTCCGGCATGGTGTTTTGCCGGATCGCATCGACGTATTGATTCAGGAACTGTTCGGTTGAGACGTAGCGAACCTGGTGGCCGGGGTAGATCTCGCGGACGTAGTTGGCAATGGCCTGGAGAAGGTGAGTTTTGCCGAGTCCTGCGTCGCCATAGATGAAGAGCGGGTTGTAGGACTTGGCCGGGGTCTCGGCCACGCTCAGCGCGGCGGCATGAGCGAATCGATTCGAGGTGCCGGTAACGAACGCGTCGAAGGTGTAGCGAGGATTGACGGGCAGACCAAGTTCCTGCTCTGGAGCAGCGGTTGTCCCCAGATTGGGCGGAGTTGTCAACAGATTCTGTGTGTCATTGGGGACATCCCCGGAAAAATCTGTGGACGGGGCTGGGGAGAAGTTTGAGGAGGCCGGAGCGACATCCGTTTGGACTTCGATGGAAAGAAGGACGCCGCTTTGACCGATATCGGCCAAGGCGCCATTTACCAGTGTGAGGTAACGGGTTTCGATCCGTTCTTTTACGACAGAACTCGGGACCGCGACAGAAAGAGCCGTGCCCTGAAGATCAAGGGGGGTCACCATTGAAAACGTTGTGAGCCACACGGCCTCGGATACCTGCTCACGCAGCGCCACCGAGCACTTCGTCCACAACTGTTCGGCTTGGTCTACCTGCACGAAGGCCCCTGACAATGGGTTTAGTTCCACAACAGCGTCCACACTTGTGGAAAACCCGACGCCCGTCCACATGGAGTGGTCCGCCGCTGTTCTACACAGGCATGCCCCGCTCAAGAGCGCCGGTATCGAGGCCCTGTGGACGGGCGTGGGACCGTAGCACCTCGCCGGTGTTGCCGCATCGTGCCTCCACGCTCTAGCGTTGGCGCCCGAACAGGTGTCGGGCTCCTTGCGCACGCGTCAGGCCGGGCCCGTTTCCACACCACAACCATTGTCTATGAAGCAACGATCTGTGGAGCCCTTCTGGGTTCGATAGATCGCGGAGGCCCCTCGTGAAGCGTACGTTCCAGCCCAATAACCGCCGCCGGGCGAAGAAGCATGGCTTCCGTTCCCGCATGTCCACTCGCGCCGGACGCAATGTTCTGCGGTCGCGCCGGCTCAAGGGCCGTCGACGTCTGTCGGCCTGATCTGGCGAGTTCGTGACCGCCGCACGTTCCAAGAACTGCGGCGCCGCGGCCGTCGGGTCCGAAGTGGCACCGTGGCGGTGACCATGTTGGCTCCATCTCCACTGAGCGGCGACGAGCCGCCGCGTGTCGCGTTTGCAGTGTCCCGCAACGTCGGAACTGCGGTGGTTCGCAATCGCTTGCGCCGCCAAGTGCGTGCGCATCTGAGCGAGGTTCGAGCCCAGGATCCGAACCGTTTCCCCTCCGGAGTGTGGTTTTTTGCAATCCAACCCAGTGCCGCGGCTGCCGGTCGTGAAGTTTTCTTGCGAGACGTCGATAGCTGTCTCGAACGCCTTGTAGGGAGCTCCGAATGACTGAGGCGTGTCAGCACAATCACGATTCTTTGCCCGCAACTGACCGGTCGCGTCGCAGTTCTCTCCCTGCGCGTCTGACGGCACGGGGTGTGCGCGGCTATCAATGGGTGTTCGCAGGCAGGATTTCACCCTGCCGTTATGTCCCCTCCTGTTCGTCCTACGCTCTCGAAGCTCTCGAGGTCCACGGGTTCGTGCGGGGGTCCTGGTTGTCGGTTCGACGACTGGGTCGGTGCCACCCTTGGGGTGGATCCGGCTGGGATCCCGTTCCCGATAGGAAGGCCGCTTAGTCAATGGAAGCGTTTGAAGCGTTTTTTAAAGCCTTCGCGTCAGTTTTGGCGTTCTTCTACGACACCACCGGGAACTATGCCGTTGCCATCATCCTGCTGACGTTGGTCGTGATGATCATCGTGACGCCGCTGACCCTCAAGGGCACGCGGTCGATGATGGTTATGCAGCAATTGCAGCCGGAAATGAAGAAGATCCAGACCCGGTACAAAGACGATCGGCAGAAGCTCAACGAAGAGCTTCTGAAGTTTTACAAGGAAAACAGCATCAATCCTCTGGGTGGCTGCTTGCCGCTCTTGGTGCAGATGCCCGTCTTCCTCGTGCTGTACCAAGTGCTGAGCGGCCTTACGCGCCGAGCCAATGATCTCGGTGCCAACGCTGGGTGGGTCTCGAGTCAGTTCGGCCTCGGCGAAACACCCACAAAGGCTCCAGCATTCGAACGTGTGTTCGATCCCAATTGGATCAACCCTTCGACGGAGATGTACCAAGATCTCTCAACCTCCTATCAGATGGAGGCCTTTGGCCTTGATCTCTCGGAGAGTGCGAGCAAAGCAATGAACCAGGGCATTGCGCATGCACTGCCGTTCTTGGTTCTGATTGTGATCGTTGCAATCACGGGCTTTATCCAGCAACGCCAGATTCAAGGGCGTACGACTGGAGCGCAGACCAATAGCCAGCAACAGATGATCATGAAGATCATGCCGTTCTTTTTGCCGGTGATTTCGTTTGGTCTGCCTGCAGGCCTTGTCCTGTACTTCGCGGTGTCCAATATCTACCGAATCGGTCAGCAGGCATTCATCTCGAAGAGCATCTATGGCATTAGTGCCCCTGACGGCACCAAGTCCTGGAAGCATTTGTTTGGTTTCGGTGTGCAGCCCAAGGCTGCCCCGAAGGCCAAAAAGTCAAAGTCGAAGTCGATCAGTGCGACCTCGCGTCCGGCGAAGAATGCCGGCGCAAAGGGTGGCGCTGCGAAGGGCTCGACGAAGGCACCAGCCAAAGCTGGCGCCTCCAAGGGCGGCCGGACTACCGGTCGCACCACCACCAGTTCCCGAGACACCAAGGGCAGCGATTCTTCCAAGGGACCCGATACGGGTTCTGATCGCGCTGCGTCGACACCGTCGACCCCCTCGACCGACGCCAGCGATGCATCACCGTCGCAGCCGTTGCAACCTCGGGTACGCAAAAAGAAGAGGTAGCACCACATGGAGTGGGTGGAAATCACCGGCCGCACCGTTGAAGAAGCGAAAGATGCGGCACTTGATCAATTGGGCGTCGATACGGTCGATGCCGAATTTGAAATCCTCGAAGAACCATCTCGGGGTCTATTTGGAAAGACGAAGGGTCAGGCTCGGGTTCGCGCTCGTATCGCCCCGACCAGTCCCCGACCGAAGGTTGAGCGACGAGATCGTCGCAAGAAGGGCAGTGGCAATGGTGGCGGACGCAAGCAGTCGCAGCGTCCCGCAACCCCTGCCGTTGACGAAACTCCGGCAGCACCAGCATCCAATGGCAAACGCCCTGATCGCCGCCGTGGCGCTCAGAAGGCCGCGCCCACCGAGAAGGAAAACACCACTGTGACTGACACTGTTGATGTCGATCTTGCTGAACACACCCGCATCGTTACCGAGTTCCTTGATGGCCTCGTCGACGCATTTGACCTCGAGGGCCGCGTGGAAGCGGTGTCGATTGATGACGACACCAGCGAGGTTCGCGTCGAAGGACGTGACCTCGGAATCCTCGTTGGACCCAAGGGCAATACCCTTGCCGCCATTCAGGAACTCTCCCGAACGGTCATCCACCGCAAGGTCTCGGGTACGGCTGCTGGCCGAGTCCGACTCGATGTGGCTGGCTACCGCCAACGCCGCCGCGAGGCGCTTGAGCGCTTCACCCAGGGTGTGGCCGAGGAAGTCCGCTCCTCTGGCGTGCAGAAGGCCCTAGAGCCCATGGGCTCGGCTGACCGAAAGGTCGTGCATGACACCGTCAATGCCCTTGAGGGCGTGTCGACGATTTCGGAAGGCGACGAACCCCGTCGCCGAGTGGTGATCATTCCTTCCTGATCATCATCCCCGTTTGTTCCAATGGCCCCGCCTCGTGCGGGGCCATTGTTGTTTATGGACGCAAGGAAGCCCGGAGTCTCGGTCATGCCTGATACCTCCATGTGCGGATGCGACAATAGCCGGGTGCAGCCTTCTCCCCCACTTCTCGAGGTTCTTGAGCGAGCTCGACGTCTCGGCGTTCTTGGCCCAGGCCCGGCGCTTGATCATGTGTCCCACGCCGAAGGGTTCATTGCTGCCCTTCAGGACCTTGGCGGAGGTTCGTTACTGATTGATTTGGGCTCAGGGGGCGGGGTCCCCGGCTTGGTGATTGCCGAGGCCCGACGCGACCTCAGGGTTGTTCTGCTTGATTCACTTGAGCGCAGGGTGGCGTTGTTGGCCGAGGCGATTGTGGCGTTGAAGTGGGAGGGTCGAGTCGTCGCCGAATTGGCCCGCGCCGAGGACACCGGTCGTTCCCCGCAGTGGCGAGCTCAGGCCGATGCTGTCACGGCCCGTTCCTTTGGTCCCCCGGCCACCGTTGCCGAATGCGCTGCTCCTTTGCTTCGAATCAATGGCGTTCTGGTCGTGAGCGAACCCCCGGAAGAAACCAACCGCTGGCCCGCCGATGGCTTGGCCCCGCTCGGATTGCTTGACGAAGGCTCCCCCGTGCCAGGAATGCGAAGGCTTCGACAGGTCAGCCTTTGCCCCGACACCTATCCCCGCCGTGTGGGCATGCCAGCGAAGCGGCCATTGTTCTAGGCCCTACCTCAGCCCTGCCTGTTTCACGTGAAACAGAACTGGGAGAGGCCGAGGGCGCTCCCGACGCTGTTTCACGTGGAACAGTGCAGCCAGCCCTGACCCTTACGGGCGGAGATTTGGGGGAATTGGGGCAATCCTTGACCCGGGGGGCCGGGGCGGGCAGGATGGCAGTTGCTTCATCGCGTAGAGCGATCGTTGCTCTCCGACTGCGGTGTGTGCCGCCAAATCCGAGTTGGGACGCATGGAATCTGACGAAACTGCTAGCGCGAAGGACGGGGGAGAGCGCGGCGCGAAGATGCCGCCGAACCTCTCTGCTGCCGAAGCGGTGGTCGAGGGAGCTCGACCAATCTCTGCGGAGCGAACATTGCCCCGCATCATCGCCGTTGCCAATCAAAAGGGTGGCGTGGGGAAGACCACGACCTCAATCAACCTCAGTGCTTGTCTTGCGGAGTTGGGTTATCGGACCCTCGTGGTTGATCTCGACCCTCAGGGCAATGCCTCAACGGGCTTGGGGGTCGATATCCGGTCCCTTGAGTCCTCGATGTATGACGTGATCCTCCACGACGTTCCCCTCGAGGACTGCATTGAAGGCACCGTGGTCCGGAATCTGTTTGTGGCCCCGGCCAGCCTGGACTTGGCGGGAGCCGAAATCGAACTAGTTCCGGCTTTCAGTCGTGAGATGCGACTCAAGATGGCGATCGATTCGGTCAAGGACGACTACGACTTTGTGCTGATCGATTGTCCCCCGTCGCTGGGTCTCCTTACGGTGAATGCGATGGCCGCAGCCACCGAGGTGCTCGTCCCCATTCAGTGCGAATACTTCGCCCTCGAGGGCTTGACGCAGCTGACCAAGAACGTGGCGCTCATCCAAAAGAGTCTGAACCCGGTGTTGGAGATCAGCGCCATCGTGCTCGTGATGTACGCCCGAACCAACCTTTCCGATGGTGTTGTGGCTGACGTGCGTGAGCATTTCGGTGACAAGGTCTGCCGGGAAGTCGTTCCCCGTTCGGTGCGCCTCTCAGAGGCCCCCGGATTCGGACAACCAATCATCACATTCGATCCAAGTAGCCGGGGGGCAACTGCCTACCGGAAGTTGGCCAAGGAGGTCAGTGGTGGCACGCCGCAGCGGACTCGGTAAAGGTCTCGGATCTCTCATCCCGACCACGGAACGCCTTCAGGACAGCGATGCGGTCCTGCGAGAACTCCCCCTTTCGGAAATCGTGGCAAATACTTACCAGCCACGAAGCCATTTTGATGAGGAGTCGCTTGTCAGCCTCTCAGCGTCGATTCGTGCCGTCGGTGTTCTTCAGCCCATTCTTGTTCGCGAGTTGGGGGAGGATTCTTACGAACTGATCGCGGGGGAGCGGCGCTGGCGAGCGGCCAAGCGAGCTGGCCTTCAGACCATTCCCGCCATCGTTCGTACCGCCGAAGACGAAGGGTCGCTTGAACAGGCCCTCGTCGAGAACCTCCACCGAGAAGATCTCGGAGCTCTCGAGGAAGCGGCGGCCTATCAACAGCTCATTGAAGAGTTCAAGCTCACCCAAGATCAGGTGGCCACCCGTGTTGGCAAGAGCCGTTCAGCGGTTGCTAACACCATGCGTCTCCTTCAGTTGCCGACCAGCATTCAGCGCCTCTTGGGTGAAGGACAGTTGTCGGCCGGCCATGCTCGCGCGTTGCTCGGAACTCCTGATCGGGCATTCCAGGAGAAGTTGGCCAAGGTCATCGTCTCGGAGAAACTCACGGTTCGCGAGGTTGAGGACCGAGTGC
>FLOH01000659.1_pt1 | contig 66639 bp, 61 predicted proteins | sample 756751 | NCBI WGS metagenome assembly FLOH01 (sample SAMEA4026879, study PRJEB14308) | marine metagenome | biome: coastal water; material: water | depth 74 m
CCGCACCTGTCGAAGCCGCCGAGGTCGAGACTCCCGCTGAGGCCGCACCTGTCGAAGCCGCCGAGGTCGAGACTCCCGCTGAGGCCGCACCTGTCGAAGCCGCCGAGGTCGAGACTCCCGCTGAGGCCGCACCTGTCGAAGCCGCCGAGGTCGAGACTCCCGCTGAGACCACGGAAGGCTGAGCGCAGATGGCATTCACCGCACAAGATGTGAAGGCGCTCCGCGTAGCGTCAGGCGCCGGCATGATGGACTGCAAGAAGGCATTGCAGGAGAACGACGGCGACATGGAGGCCTCCCAGCAGTGGCTCCGTGAAAAGGGCCTGGCCGCGAGCGCCAAGCGCGAAGACCGCGCTGCCATTCAGGGCGTGGTCAGCATGTCAATCAACGGCAACGTCGGCGCCATCGTCGAGCTCAAGTGCGAGACCGACTTCAGCGCCGGTTCTGACTCGTTCAAGGCCGAGGCCGACGCCCTCGTCGCACTCGTGTCTGAGAAGGGCGTCGACGCGATCTCTGAGCGTCAAACGGATCTCGAAGAACTGAAGGTCACGCTGAAGGAGAACATCAGCATCGGTCAGGTCGCCCGCATTGAAGCTGCCGAGGGCAACATTCTCGACAGCTACCTGCACATCCAGGGCGGACGCGGTGTCAACGGCGTCGTCGTCGAGATTGCTCAGGGCACCCAGGCGCTCGCTCACGACGTTGCAGTCCATGTGGCATTCGCTCGTCCGAAATACCTCAGCCGCGACGATGTCCCGGCCGAGGTCGTCGCAGCCGAACGTGAGACTCTGATCACCATCACACGTAACGAAGGCAAGCCTGAAGCTGCACTAGAAAAAATCGTCGAAGGCCGAATCGGCGGTTTCTTCAAAGACGTAGCGCTGCTCGAGCAGCCTTACGCAAAGGACGACAAGCAGTCGGTCAGCCAGTTCATCGGCTCGGCGTCAATCATCGCCTTCGCCCAAGTCGAAATCGGCTGATTCGGTCCAGATCGTACGATCCCTGCGTTACGCCTCACGACTCGTTGGCAAGGGCCAACTCGGGCTCGAACGATCCGATCCTCGCTCAGTGAGCCGAGTTCGGGACTGCAATACGTTCTGGAGTCAACGCCAGAATTAATGAATCTCCGAATTATTGAACAGCCTCGTCACGCGTCAAGTACGTTCGGCGGGGCTGTTCCGCGCCCGACCCAACTGCTCACGGAGACACTGAATGACGCAACGAGAACAACGTCCGAGCTTCAAACGAATCGTGTTCAAGCCTTCAGGTGAGGCGTTGGCCGGCGAGTCGGGCATCGGACTCGACGGCGCCACGCTTGAGTCGACAGCAGCGGAGATCATCGATCTGCGCCAGAACCTCGGGGTCGACGTTGCGGTCGTCGTTGGCGGCGGCAACTTCTGGCGCGGACGAACGGGTTCGCTCGCCGGGATGGACCCGACACAGAGCGACCACATCGGAATGCTCGGCACGGTGATGAACGCGCTCGCGCTGCAGGACGCGCTCGAACGTCAAGGGCAGGAAACGCGAGTGCAGTCGGCCATCGAGATGCCGCGGATCGCCGAGGCATACATCCGACGTCGTGCTGTCCGCCACCTCGAAAAGGGCCGCGTCGTGATCTTTGCTGCCGGCACCGGGAACCCGTTCTTTACCACCGACACCGCTGCCGCGCTCCGCGCCGCCGAAATCGAAGCCGAGGTGGTGATTAAAGGAACGCACTCGGGTGTCGACGGGGTCTACAGCGCTGACCCGCGTACTGACCCTGGTGCGATCAAGTATGACGCTGTGAGCTACATGGAAGTGATGACCAAAGACCTCAAGGTCATGGATTCAACAGCTATTGCTTTCTGCCGTGACAACAACATCCCCATCGTGGTGTTCGATATGTCAAAACCAGGTTCGTTGCGGAGCATCGTGCAGGGCGGTAGTGAGGGAACGCTTGTTCACGCATGATGCGCCGTCTGACCCGCCTGTCTTGGGTACGATAGATATCGTGATTGACGACACGATGCTCGAAGCCATAGACAAGATGGAGAGGGCCGTCGAACACACCCAGTCGCAGTTCGGCACGGTGCGTACTGGTCGTGCCAGTCCGGCGCTCGTCGAGCGCATCAGTATTGAGTACTACGGCGCGGCTGTGCCGATTCAGCAGCTCGCATCGATTTCGGTGCCTGAGGCTCGGCAGTTGCTGATCAAGCCGCACGACCGTTCTTCGCTCGAGGCGATCGAGAAAGCAATTCGCGAGAGTGACCTCGGCGTCAACCCGAACAACGACGGCATAGCGATTCGCCTGTCGCTACCGCAGCTCACCGAGGAGCGCCGCAAAGAGTACGTGAAAGTGGCGAAGAACATGGCTGAAGATGGCAGGATCACGCTGCGCAACATTCGTCGCGATGCACGCAAAGACATGGAAGGCGAGCAGAAGGACGGCGTTGTCTCCGAAGACGAGCTCGCACGGGCCGAGAAAGAGCTCGACAAGGTCACGAGCGAACATGTCGATGCAATCGACGCTGCGTTCGGTCGCAAAGAGCACGAACTGCTCGAAGTCTGAGAAGTTGAGGGAAACACGATGACTGACGACATATGGCGATCTGAAGAAGAACGATCGGACGACCGGCGCCCCGCGGGCCGAACCGAAGCCGAGATGGACGCGTTCGACGGAACAGAGTTCGGAGGACCGTTGTTCGGAGACACCTCTGAAACTTCCGTTGTGGCTGCTAATCCTGCGCCAGGACGGCCGACCACGTCGGCGCCGAGCGTTGAGCCGATCGAGGTGGTCGCCAGTCCCGATGAGTGGCCTGAGTCGCCGTCTGGTGGTTCGGGACGCCTGCAAATGGATGACCCGTCAGGTTCGATGCAGCATTGGACCGAGGATGCCACAGGTGAGGTGCCCGTCATCGACCTCCCCGCCCAGGTAGCTGACCCGACCGACGACCTTGATGTCTGGTCGAGCTTCACCACCGATACACCGGTGTGGAAGGAAGGTGACTCGGTCGACAAACCCACGGGCGGAGTCCCCGGAGCGTCGCCAGTTGACCCGACCGGGGAGATCTCCTGGGAAGACGCACCGATCGCAAGGTCGGGAGCCGACCAAGTCGATCAGAATGCGACTGCGCTCCACGGTGTCGTTCCGGGCGCAGCATCTGCCTCGGCTCCGCAGCGCGAGCCAGCACGGATCACCATCGGCACCGATCCGTCGGGCATGCCCCGACGCCCGCTGCCACAGCGTCGCGGTGGATCGCCGCAGCGACCGCCCGCAACCGGAGCCGGTAGGCCCGGAGGTGGCAAGCGCAACCTTCCGGTCGCAGTGGCCACGGGGCTGCTGCTCTCCGCAGTGTTCCTCGCTGCCTCAATGTGGCGTCCTGCTGCTGCGGTTGCCTTCGTCGTGGTCGTTCTTGGGCTCGCTGCGATCGAGTATTTTTCAAAAGTTACTGAGAAGGGATACCGCCCCGCAGTGGCCGCCGGCGTGGTTGCATGTGTTGCGTGTCCGCTCGTTGCCTACTGGGTCGGCGAACGTTTCATCCCGCTGGTTCTCGCTTTTGCGTTCGTTGCTGGTTCGCTCGGCTTTATCGGCGCAGATTCGATCGAAGTCGGCCCGATGCCGAACATGGCGATCACCATGCTCGGCGTGGTGTGGATCGGCCTCATGGGCTCATTCGCCGCCCTGATCATCCGTTACTCAAACTTCTTCGGTGATTTGAGTATCGGTACCGACACAATTGTTCTGTTGGCCGTGGGTGTGGTTGCCAACGATGTCGGTGCGTACTTCGTCGGGAGTGCCTTCGGGAGAACACCGCTTCGTTTATGGATCAGCCCGAACAAGTCGGTCGAGGGGTTCCTCGGCGGCACGATCCTCACTTTGGTGGTGATGCTGCTGGTCGGTATGCGCAATCTCAGCGATACGTGGTCCGACACGAGCCATCTGCTGATGTTGGGTATCGTCATTGCGGTCTTTGCGCCACTCGGTGACCTGACCGAATCGATGTTCAAGCGGAATCTTGACGTCAAAGACTTCGGTTCGCTCATCAAGGGCCACGGTGGTGTGCTCGACCGATTCGACGGGTTCCTCTTCGTACTCCCAGCGGTGTACTACTTGATGCTCGTTGTCGAACCGTGGACAAAGATCAGCGTCTGATCAGATGACGCGACGCCCGGTTCGCGTTGCCATAGCGGGCTCGACCGGCTCGATCGGCACCCAGACGCTCGAGGTCATTCGGGCCGAGAACGAACGCCGGCCCGGCTCATACGTGGTGACCGGGATCAGCGTTGGCCGGTCAGGTGGCGCTGCGCTGGCGCAAGCCGCAGAGTTCGATATCCCGTTGATTGTGGTTGACGACGACGCTGCTCGGTCCGCGGTCGCAGCAACTGGCCGAGTGCGCGTTGACGCTGACCCCACTGCGCTGATCGTCGACGCTGATGTCGTGATCAATGGCATTGTTGGCTTTGCCGGTCTTTCCGTTACCACCGAGACGTTGCGCTCAGGTAAGCGACTCGGCCTCGCGAACAAAGAAAGCCTGATTGCTGCTGGCCCGGTCGTACAGCCGCTGCGTTCAACTCCTGGGGCCGAGATCGTGCCGGTCGACTCAGAACACTGCGCGTTGCACCAGTGTCTGCGCTCGTCCTTCGATGCCGGCCGTGAGGTCACCAGGTTGCTCCTGACAGCAAGCGGTGGACCTTTCCGCGGGAGAAGCGGAGCCGACCTCGCTCAGGTGACGGTCGAGAATGCACTGCAGCATCCGACGTGGAATATGGGCCCGAAGATCACCGTCGATTCGAGCACGCTGATGAATAAGGGGCTCGAAGTGATCGAGGCCCACGAGCTATATGGCACTCCGTACGACCAGATTGACGTCGTCGTGCATCCGCAATCGGTGATCCATTCGATGGTCGAATACACCGACGGATCGACCATTGCCCAGCTGTCGATGCCGACGATGAAGCTGCCGATCGGGTACGCGCTCGGGTACCCCGATCGCCTTGCCACACCGTTCGGAGCGATTGACTGGGCCACTCTTGGCTCACTCGACTTCGAGGCGCCAGATCGGGCCACCTTCCGCTGCCTCGATCTGGCGTACGCCGCTGGCCGTCGTGGCGGCACTGCTCCGGCGTGGCTCAGTGCGGCCAACGAAGTAGCAGTTGACGCTTTCCTTGTAGGAAACTTGCGCTGGAATCAGATAGCTGAAGTGTGCGAAGCAGTGTTGGAGCGACATGATGGAGGGACCCCCCACACCGTCGAAGATGTCATTGAAGCCGATCAAGATGCTCGACGGATTACCAAAGAGGTATTGCAACGATGACTGATCAACTCGCACCACCAACTGAAGACGCCGGACCGGGCCGTTCGAAGTTCACCAGCGAGATCATGGCTGGCGGTGCGGTCACGGAGAATCTGGACGACGACGAGCTGGCCGGAGGCATGCGGGGCGCCCTGTCGATGCTTGCGATTCTGGGTCTTTTCGCTTGGCTCGGGTTCGCGAACTTTTGGATCTTCGTCTTTGTTGTCGGTGTCGTCATCTCGATCTTCTGTCACGAGCTCGGTCACTACCTCACTGCCAAGTGGACCGGTATGAAGGTCACTCAGTTCTTCCTCTTCTTCGGGCCACGCCTCTGGAGCTTCCGTCGCGGCGAAACTGAATACGGCGTTCGGGCCCTGCCGCTTGGTGCTTTCGTTCGGATCATCGGCATGAACCGGATGGATGAAGTCGATCCCGGCGACGAGGCTCGGGCGTACCGTCAGAAGAGCTTTCCGCGTCGCCTCTTGGTCATCTCGGCCGGCTCGATCATGCACATGCTGATTGCCGTCACTCTCCTGTTTGGCGTCTACGCCGTTGCCGGTGAAGACACAGTCCGCGATGGTGTCGAAGTCAAAACGCTCGTTGATGGTGGCGCGGCGCAATCTGCCGGGCTACTTGCTGGCGACATCGTTCGATCTGTCGACGGCGAGTCCTTCACAGGTGCCAATGAGTTCGGTCAGCTGATTCGTGCGAACAATCCTGGCGACGCGATCACCTTGACTGTGCTCCGGAACGGAATCGAGGAATCGATTCCTGTCACGCTCGGTTCGAACGACACCGGTGGGGCTCTCGTTGGCGTGTCGAGCTCCAGCATCTTCGGCACCATCGACCACAGCATTCCTGCAGCTGCCGGCAATGCTGTGGTCGACATCGTGCCGTTCTCGTGGGAGTCGACCAAGGGGGTCATCAAGGTCCTGAACCCGGTCAACATCGTCAAGCATCTCACTGGCTCCAGCGACGATCTGGCGAGTCGCCCCACCACGCTTCTCGGTGTTGCTGCAATATCCGACGACGTTGGCGAGAGCTCCGGCTGGGCCGGCATGCTCTTGCTGCTCGCAGTTCTGAACGTGTTCGTCGGCGTGTTCAACATGTTCCCGCTGCTGCCGCTCGACGGCGGTCATGCAGCGATTGCCTTGTACGAGCGTGTGCGGGAAGGCGTGCGCGGTGGTAAGCAGCGCTACTTCGCCGACGTCGAACGACTCATGCCGTTCGCCATGGGGGTGGTCACAGTGTTGGCCATGCTGATGTTCGCCGGTCTGTATCTGGACATCACCGAGCCACTCTGACTTGAGCGCTCCAAGCAGGACTTCGTCCTGCGTCGCTGGCAACGACCTTGCCTCCAGGGTCGTGTTTGCTGGGGTCGTTCGGCTACGAGTTGAGTGCACGCCTCGCCCGGTCGCGGGCGTTTCACGGGTTGATTGCTTGCTCGTCACCTCTTGGTGAGGTACACCGGCGTAGCTTGTCCATATGCAGGTGGTGAGTTCGGTTCCTCGGAAGGTCACTCGTCAGATCTCGGTGGGAAATGTGAAGGTCGGCGGAGACGCGCCGATCACGATCCAGTCGATGACGATCACGAAGACCGCTGACGTCGACGGCACGCTCCAGCAGATCTATGCGCTCGCTGCGGCAGGTGCTGACATCGTGCGATGTACATGTAACGAGATTGAGGCAGCTGAGGGGCTTGCTCAGATCGTGCCAAGGTCGCCCGTGCCGATCATTGCTGACATCCATCATCAATACCGGATGGCAATGGCAGCGATGGAAGCCGGTGTCCATGGCCTGCGCCTCAACCCGGGCAACATCCGCAAGCCTGAACACATCAAGGCAGTCGCTGCTGAGGCCAAAGACCGACAGATCCCGATTCGTATCGGGGTCAACGCTGGCTCGCTCGATCCGAAGCTCTATGAAAAGTACGGCGGCGCAACGCCCGAAGCGATGGTCGAATCCGCCCTCACTGAGATGGCCTACTTCGAAGAGGTCGGCTTCGACCTCATCAAAATTTCGGTGAAGGCATCGAGCGTGCCGCTGATGGTCGACGCATACCGGGCGCTCAGCGAAGTGACCGACTACCCACTGCACCTTGGCGTCACCGAAGCTGGTCCCCCGCCGGCCGGGTTGCTCAAGGCAACGGCTGGTATCGCCACGCTGCTTCTGGAGGGCATCGGCGACACCATCCGCTACTCACTGACGGCCGATCCGGTCGAAGAGGCCAAAGCCGGCCGCCAACTGCTCGAAGCACTCGGTCTTCGTGAGCGCAAGAACATCGATCTCATCGCCTGTCCGTCATGCGGCCGAGCAGAGGTTGACGTCATTAAGGTGGCCAACGAGGCCATGCAGGCCTTCGGTGAGCGTCAGCTTCCGCTCCAGGTCGCGGTGATGGGCTGTGTGGTCAATGGGCCCGGCGAAGCACGCGACGCCGACATCGGCATCGCTGCAGGCAACAAGCGGGGGCACCTCTTCATCAAGGGGCAGAACGTCGCAGTCGTCCCGGAAGACGAGATGGTCGAACAGCTCGTCGAGTGGGCCGAGTTCATCAACGAGCACGGCATCGATGCAGCGCTCGCGCGTGCCGATTTGAAGAAGGCCGCACGTGAGGCTGAGAAGGATCGCGCCAAGTTGCTCGAAGAGCAAGGTGACGACGCCAACAACGCCAACGAGAAAATCGTCCAGATCCGCAAGAGGTAGAGCTCTATCTGAACGGCTCAGGAGTGTTCGACAACCGAGTCTCGTGCTCAAACAGCGGTCACTCTCGGAGTGAGTGTTGGAGCGCTCTGGTGGCGGGTCGATTTATAACGGTGTGACGACGTAGGTATCGCTGTCGGCGAAGACCGGTGTGCCGGGGGAGAAGTAGGCCGTGGTGCCGTCGAGCGATATTGCGAGCTCATGGCCGACAGCGGTATGGCTGTCTCCGGGTGCCAGGTGAATCAGCTGCATGCCTACTTCGGGCAAGGGGTACCGGCCGTCGGTGACCTTCATGATCGGCTCACGCAGCGGAGCGAGGTCGACCACTTCGAGCAGGAGATCGATGTCGACTTCTTTGACCGTCAACCCGCCGCGGACCACGTTGTCGCTGGTATTCATGAGTTCAATGCCCGAACCACGCAGGTACGCGTGCAGGGTCCCGGCGGTGAGGTGGAGAGCTTGGCCAGGCTGCAACGTGACGTAGTTGAGCAGCAGGGTCGCGGCGACGCTCGGATCGCTGTGACCGTATTTCTTGCCGAGCGTCCAGGCCCACCGCGCCTGGCGGTCGTCGATCAATTCGAGGCCGGCGATCGTTTCGGCCGCGTCGAAGGCGCCTCGATACAGATCGGCGAGTGAGTCTTCCCCATGCTCTTGGACAAAATCGGCGAACTGATCAGCACGAAGACGTCGGAGATAGTCGATTGTGGAACCGTATGGGCGGAACCCGCATAGCGCCTCGAACTCGGTCAGGGCGACGAGGAGTTCTGGCTTGGCTTGATCGTCGCCGAAAACGCCGCGAGCGTGGCCCTCGATAGCCTGCTCAGTTGTCGGGTGGGCCTGCAGCGATAACGGCTCACCGGCTGACAACACCTTGAGGAGGTAGGGCAGTTTTCCGGTGAGGTCAGAGAGCGGGCTGCCATCTTCGAGCAATGTTGGGCCGTTCGGGTGGGTCCCGAGCCACAACTCGGCCCAGGGCTGGCCGCGGCCGGCCACGCCCAGCAACTTCGGGATGAAGTTTAGGTCACCCCACCCGTAGTGCTGGATGACACCCTGTACGACGCGAACCGGCATTTTTATTTCAATCCCAACTCGGCGATCCGTTCGAGCACTCGGTCTCGTTCGTCGCCGATGGTGGTCGTATCGCCATGGCCTGTGTGGACGATGGTGTGATCAGGGAGCGAGAGCAGCACGTCACGAATCGACGCCAATATCGTCGGCTCGTCGGAGTACACCCGGCCAGTGGCGCCGGGACCACCACAAAACAGCGTGTCACCGCTCATGACGGTACCGGTGACAGCGTCGTGGAAGCAGCAGCAGCCGGGCGAGTGGCCAGGCGTGTGCAGGATGGCGAGTTCGTGACCCGCGACCTGCAGCGTCCGGCCGGGTTCGATGGGCGCATCGAAGTCGTGTTCTGGGTAGACGACATCCCAGAGGAAGCGGTCGAATTCGTGGAGCATGATCGGCGCATCGACGGCGTCACGGAGTGCGACCGCGGCGTTGATGTGGTCGTTGTGGCCGTGCGTCAACACGATTCCCCGCACCTTGCGGCCGTTCACCGCATTGATGATTGGTTGGTGGTCGTGTGCGGCGTCGAAGATCAACACTTCCTTGTCGTCGCCGACGAGCCAGATGTTGTTCTCCACTTCCCACTCGCCACCGCCGAGAGCGAAAACGCCTTCGGTCGTCACCAGTTCGATGCTCATTTGCTGTCGATCATCACGACCGAGCGCAGCACTTCGCCGCGCTCCATTTTGTGGAATGCCTCTTCGACATCGCCGAGGGCAATCTTCTCTGACACGAAGCCATCGAGGTCGAGTCGACCCTGCAGGTAAAGGTCGATGAGCATCGGGAAGTCGCGCTCGGGAAGGCAGTCGCCGTACCACGAGGACTTGAGGGAGCCGCCGCGACCGAAGATCTCGATGAATGGGAGTTCGATGGTCATCTCTGGGTTCGGCACACCAACGAGCACGACGGTGCCAGCCAGGTCGCGTGCTTCGAAGCACTGCTTGTAGACGTCAGGGTGACCGATTGCTTCGATGCAGACGTCGGCACCGTTGCCGCCGGTGACCGACTGGATGTACTCGACCGGGTCGGTCTTCTTCGAATTGCACACATGAGTGGCACCAAAGCCTTTCGCCCACTCGAGCTTGGTGTCGTCGATATCGACGGCGATGATCGTCGACGCGCCAGCGAGCTGTGCGCCAGCGATTGCCGCGTCGCCGACACCGCCGCAACCAAACACGGCCACGCTCTGGCCGCGAGTGACCTGGCCGGTGTTGATGGCTGCACCGAGGCCCGCCATGATGCCGCAGCCGAGCAGGCCGGCAGCCTCCGGGGGCGCAGCGGGGTTGACCTTGGTGCACTGCAGCGAGTGGACAAGCGTCTTCTCGCAAAATGCACCGATGCCGAGCGCCGGCGACAGTTCGGTGCCATCCGTGAGTGTCATCTTTTGCGCGGCATTGTGCGTGTCGAAGCAGTAGTGCGCTTGGCCGCGCTTGCACGCTCGGCAGTTGCCGCATACGGCGCGCCAGTTGAGGATCACGTAGTCGCCGGGGACGATGTTCGTCACGCCCTCACCGACCGATTCGACCAGCCCTGCGGCCTCGTGGCCGAGAAGAAACGGGAACTCGTCGTTGATGCCACCCTCGCGGTAGTGCAGGTCGGTGTGGCAGACGCCGCACGCCTGAATGGCAACGACGGCCTCACCCGGCCCGGGATCGGGGATGACAATGGTCTCCATCGAGACCGGCTCGCCTTTCGACTTGGCAATGATTCCGCGGACTTCCTGGCTCATGCCGCAGAACGTATCGCACACGCAGTCATCGAACACGCACGTTGGCATCGCAGACATGGAGCCGTTGATCGAGTTCGCCGCTTCAGGAGAACTTTTCCTGATGCTTCGGTGCGGTCGAGGACGCCGTTCGGTGTCGATCAGGCGTTGTTGTGGGGGATGACGCCTTGGCTGGCAGAGGCGAAGGTCTAGAAGAGGCGAAGGTCGTCGGGCTGCATGCCGCGGAGTTTGTCGTAGTCGACTTCGACCCACGTGAACCCGCGTGACTCGGCGAGTACTTTTGCTTGCGGCTTGATGACTTGCGCAACGAACACGCCGCGGATCGCTCCGAGCGACGAGTCGAGCTTCAGGCGTTCGATGTACCGCGTGAGTTGCTCGACGCCGTCGATCTCTCCACGGCGCTTTACCTCGACGGCAACGACCTGATCTAATTCGTCGCGGCAGACGAGGTCGATCGGCCCGATTGCCGTCGGATACTCGCGGCGCACCAGCTTGAGGCCGCCTTCGATCGCATCGGGCGAGGCCGCGAGCAATTCCTGGAGATGGGCCTCGACGCCGTCCTTTTGCAGGCCGGGATCGGTCCCAAGTTCGGCTGCGATGTCGCTCATCACCTCGTGGAGTGTGATCGTCAACGTTTCTTTTTTCGGATTGGTGACGATCCACCGATGGCCCCCGCCGTTGGCAACGTCATCTTTCTCTTCGACGATGGTGTTGGGAGCGTTCATCCAGTTGAGCGGCTTGTACGCGCCGCCATCGGCATGAATGGCCACGCAGCCGTCGGCCTTCACCATGATCAGCCGGTTGGCCTCAGGTAAATGGGCGGCGAGCTTTCCGGCGTAGTCGACGGAACAGCGAGCAATGAGCAGACGCACGGCAGGCGACGCTACCGGTTTCGTTCTGTGTCAACCGCGGTGAAGGTGGACGCGGCCTGATTTACCGAGCGGACTCGACGTGGTCCTGCATGCGTTTCTGGATCAGGGTTCGACGATCTTGCAGTTCTTTGTACGTGAGAGAGTTGACACTCGATTCGAGCCCCATGCTTCGCTTGACGCCATCCATGTCGAACTCGACGGCGGTCGGGTCAATTCCGAGCTCGCGACCAAGGCGTTCTCCGTGCTTCGTGGCGAACAGCATGGAGATGTTTGCGACTTCGCCAATCAAGTCAAGTTCGGGCGCAAGCCGGGCGATTGCACCGTCGAGGAACACGAGGTTCTTGACGTACAGCATCAGTTCCTTGGGGAGCTTGGCGCCGTAGCCCAGAAGAGCTTTCACAATTCGTTGGACTTCGCGAACCATTTCTTCGCCGCTCAAGGAGGTGGGGTCGACCGTCGCCTCGTCGAGCCGAAGATCCTTGATCACTGCGTCAAGGTCGGTGTCCATGGGGAGCGCGCCGAGATCGCGCAGCGCAGCCATCTGGACCTTGACGTCGTTCGTCGTGGCTCCGAGCATGAGTCGAAGGAATGCGTTGCGGCGTCCACCCGAGAGTCGGCCGACAATGCCGTAGTCGAGGAGCGCGGTCCGGCCGTCTTCGAGCACGAGCAGGTTGCCGCCGTGGAGGTCGCCGTGGAAGATGCCTTCGACGACGGCGCCCTCCATGAACGCAACCATTGCCGTCCGTACAACGTCGACCGTGTCGATCCCGGCGTCGTGCATGCCGGCCACGTCATCAAAGTTGAAGCCGTGGAATCGCTCCATCACGAGCACCCGGCGAGTCACGAGCGTTGGATGCGGGCGTGGGACGACGTAGCGCTCTTGGCCGAGATCGTGCAACATCGCAGCAACGTCAAGCATGTTTGCTGCTTCCATCCGGAAGTCGAGCTCTTCGACGATGGTCTCGGCAAAGAGTTCGACGAGTGACGGTGGATTAGCGAGCGCAGCGACCGGGATACGTCCGACCAAATGCGGGGCGAGCCAGGCCATCACGCGGAGATCCTTGCGGACGTATGCCGACACGGTCGGCCGCTGCACCTTGACGACGACTTCTTCACCTGTTTGAAGGCGGGCCACGTGAACCTGGGCAATCGATGCGGCAGCAAGTGCGGTTTCTTCGAATGATTCGAAGATGTCTTCGAGCCGGGCTCCGAGATCTTCTTCGACCGTCCGGCGGACAACGTCGAACGGCTCTGCCGGAACCTGATCGCGGCACTTCTTGAACTCTTCGACCAGCTCGGCAGGGAAGAGACCGTCGCCCGACGAGATGATCTGGCCGAGCTTGATATATGTCGGCCCGAGGGTCTCGGCAGCTTTACGTAGTCGGCGTGAAATCACCGCTCGACTGGCTTCAGGCGTGTCGAACTTCCCGCGCTTCTTCGCGATCAGCCACGGAGCGATCGCCTGACCGAGTCGGGCGGAGACACTGATGACGCGAGCGCCAGGCGGAAGCTTTGACGGCTTGGTGAGCAAGGGCACCTCGGCCTGGCCTTGGGACCGCAGGGTCGCAGCCAGGTGCACCCAGCGAACCTCCTCGCGCTTGACGTCCCAGGGGCCGACCTCGGTGAACGCTGCCCAATCGGTGTCGGAATGGGCGCCCGGAGTGGTCGGCGATGACGACATATGTCCATAGTGCCGCAATTCGGGCCGATCGCCATCGCTGAGGTTGTCAGAAATAAGGGGTCAAGGGACATGTCACAGCGACCGATGACTCTGCATGAGCGCAATCATCTTCACCGTCGCCGAAGTGTGTGTCCTTTCCGTCTTCGCGAGGCAACTGTTTCGCAAACGTGCGGTGCGACGTCCGTTGGATGTCCACACCACTTGCTGAGCGGGCGACAACAGCTGCGAATTGCTCGGTTAGACCTGTCAGGTGCCAACATCGGGCATGACAGAACGACCGTTCAACGTGCTCGGAATTCAGCAGATAGCGATCGGCGGGCTCGACAAGGGAGCGCTGACCGAGCTCTGGACTGGTTTGCTCGGGGTCGAGAGGGTCGGGGACTACGTAGCCGAATCCGAGAACGTTGATGAAGACATCTTGCGGCTCGGATCAGGGCCTCACGCGGTCGAGATCGACCTCATGCAGCCGATCGACCCCGAAAGGTCACCGAAGGTGCACAGCCCAGCGCTGAATCATTTCGGACTCTGGATCGACGACCTTGAGGCAGCGGTGGCGTGGCTGACCGAGCAGGGTATGCGTTTCACGCCTGGCGGTATCCGCAAGGGGGCGTCGGGGTATGACGTGTGTTTCTTGCACCCAAAGGGCAACGATGTGTCGCCCCGCTCAGGCGAAGGTGTCCTCATCGAATTGGTGCAGGCGCCCGATGATGTGATCGCGGCGCTGACGGCCTGAATCGGCTGTCCGTGCCCGCCGCGAGGTCGGAGGCCGAGCTAGAAGTTTGGCGGGCGCTTCTCGCTCAGGGCGGCAACACCCTCGGCGTATTCAGCGGTGCCCATTGCGGCATCCAGCAGGCGAACCGAATCACGGACAGACGCTGCAGGGTCATGCCGGAGGAGGTCGGCCGCGAGTTGCTGCTTGGTCACGGTCACGGCGTTCGGTCCGGTTGATGCTGCCAGCCGATGTGCGTAGGCCTGCGCGGCAGCCAACGTCTGTTCACCGTCGGCTTCGACCCCGTTCCAGAGGCCCCAGTCTGCGGTCTCGGCGCCGGTGACAATGCGGCCCGAGAGCAAGAGGTCGTTGGCACGGGTCGGGCCAACGAGGCGGGGGAGCGTCCAGCTCATTCCGTATTCGGCGGGAAGACCAAGCTTGGGTGCAGCGGTCGTCAGTTTCGCGGTCGCAGAAACAAACCGCAGGTCGCAGAACGTCACGAGAGCCAGCGCGACGCCTGCGCACGCGCCGTTGACCGCTGCGATAATCGGGAGGCGATACCCCAACTGCCAAGCGAAGTCGGCGTCGAGCCGTCCGCCGAAGACGTTGCCGGCGCCGGGCTGTGCTGGTTCAGCCGGCAGCCCGGTGTCGTAGCCGCCCTTGTCGACGTGGCGAGCCAGCGCGTCGGAGTCGGCGCCGACACAGAACGCCGGCGGCGTGCCGGTGACCACCACCGCACGAAGTTCATCACGGTGCTCGACGTTGGCCATGGTCGATCGGAAGTCGGCGTGCATCCGACCTGTCCAGGCGTTATGGCGGTGTGGTCGATGCAGCGACACTGTCGCCACGGGCCCGTCGATGTCGCACCTGACTGTGTCGCTCATCCCCACATAGCTTTCAACACGCCTTCGGTCAGTTCAGGTCGACAGACGAAAAAGTCAGGGAGCCAGGGGTCGCGATCGTTGTAGACCAGCGGCGACCCATCGAGTCGACTGGCATGGAATCCAGCGGCCATCGCAACAGCGGCAGGGGCAGCTGAATCCCACTGGTACATGCCTCCGTCGTGGACATAGATGTCGGCTTCGCCCATCACTACGGCCATCGCTTTCGCTCCGGCCGATCCGAGGCGCACGGCGTCGCAACCCAACCCCTCGGCAATGAGTACTGCGGCGTACGGGGCCCGGGTTCGGGAGGTGACCATGCGCGGTCGGTCTCGTTCGAGGACGGGCATCGGCGGAGCCGGGTCGGTTGAGAAGACCATGTTCACTGCAGGCAGGCTGACTGCAGCGGCGCCGAAAGCCGTGTGCTCCCAGAGCGCGATATGGACGGCCCAGTCGTGGCGGCCTTGTTCGCCGTACTCTTTGGTGCCGTCGAGGGGGTCGATGATCCAGACGCGGTCGGCGTCGTAGCGCCGTGGATCTTCGAGGCCCTCTTCTGATAGTACGGCATCGTGAGGACGATGCGTGAGGAGTTCGCTGGCAAGGAAATGCTGAGCGGCAGCATCGCCGGAGTCGCGGACGTCCCAGATCGAGGCTCCAGCTGCGAACATCTCGGAGCGGAGTTGCACGAGAACCTCACCTGCCTGGACGGCGAGCCGCGTGGCGAACTCGGCGTCAGTTTCAGGCATCGTCGCATTCTGGCAGTGATCGGGGCAGGGAAACACCATCGCAACTCGGACTTCGCACATCGCCCGGCAACAAGATGTGGTCTCTTGTTGATCGTGCGGGAGTGACAGGGATGCTCACCGGGCTGATTTTTTGACTGCTCGACCTCGACCTGACGATGACCAGCGACGTGCTTCGATCTGACCGAGACACACGTCGATGCACGGAAGCCTGCGCACCCCGGTGCGCAGACACATCGCGAAAGCTTTCAGCCGAGCTTCTTGTACTTGATGCGGTGGGGCTGATCGGCGCCGGCGCCGAGTTCTTGCTTGCGTCGTGCTTCGTACTCGCTGAAGTTTCCTTCGAACCAGCGGACATGGCTGTCGCCCTCGAACGCCAGCACGTGCGTGGCGATACGGTCGAGGAACCAGCGATCGTGGGAGATCACGACGGCGCAACCGGGAAATGACTCAAGGCCGGTCTCGAGCGCGCGTAGCGTGTCGACGTCGAGGTCGTTGGTCGGTTCGTCGAGGAGCAGTACGTTTCCGCCGGACTTCAGCAGCTTGGCGAGGTGGACGCGGTTGCGTTCACCACCGGACAGGTCACCGACGCGCTTGCCGTGATCGGTTCCCTTGAAGTTGAAGCTCGACACGTAGGTGCGGCCGTGAATCTCGCGGCCACCGACTTCGAGCACTTCGCCGCCGCCCGTGATCTCGTCATACACGGTTGCGTCCGCGTCGAGGCTGTCACGATCCTGGTCAACGTAGCTGAGGTCGACGGTTTCGCCGATCTTGATCGAGCCGGAGTCGGGCTCTTCTCGGCCGGCAAGCATCTTGAACAGGGTCGATTTGCCGGCGCCGTTTGGGCCAATGATGCCGACGATGCCGGCAGGCGGCAGCGTGAACGACAGATTGTCAATGAGGAGTCGATCGCCGAATCCCTTGCTCAGGCCCTCGACTTCGATGACTTGGTCGCCGAGTCGACGTCCGGCCGGGATGGTGATCTGCAGCTTGGAGTCTTGCGACTCGGCCGCCTTCGCCTCAGCGTGCAGCTTGTCGTAGGCGGCGAGGCGAGCCTTGCCCTTGGCCTGGCGACCCTTCTGGCCCAGGCGAACCCATTCGAGTTCACGTTGCAGCGCGCGCTGGCGGACCTCGTTACCGCGCTCTTCCCGAGCGAGGCGGTCGTGCTTCTGCTCGAGCCAGCTGGAGTAGTTACCTTCGAACGGGATGCCGCGGCCACGGTCGAGTTCGAGGATCCACTGTGCGACGTTGTCGAGGAAGTAGCGGTCGTGGGTGATCGCGACGACGGTTCCGGCGTAATCGCCGAGGAACCGTTCGAGCCAGTCGACCGACTCGGCGTCAAGGTGGTTGGTCGGTTCGTCGAGCAGCAGCAGGTCGGGACGGCTGAGGAGCAGGCGACACAGCGCGACGCGGCGGCGCTCACCACCGGAGAGCACAGTGACATCAGCGTCGTCGGGTGGGCATCGGAGCGCGTCCATAGCGATCTCAACATTGCGCTCGAGGCTCCATGCATCAGCTGCGGCGATCTTGTCTTCCAGGATTGCCTGTTGCTTGCCGATTTTGTCGTAGTCGGCGTCGGGGTCGGCCCACTTGGCCATCACCGTGTTGTAGTCGTCAATGATCGACTGCACTTCAGAGACGCCGTCCATCACGTTGCCGCGGACCGTCTTGTTCGGGTCGAGCTGGGGCTCTTGTGCCAGATAGCCGACGGTGTGGCCGGCAGTGAGGCGCGCTTCGCCCTGGAAGCCGTCGTCGAGGCCAGCCATGATTTTGAGGAGCGACGACTTACCGGCGCCGTTACTGCCGAGCACGCCGATTTTGACGCCGGGGTAAAAGGACAGCGAGATGTTCTCGAGGACCGTCTTGTCCGGCGGGTAGACCCGCGACAGCTTGTAGGCCTGGTAAATAAATTCGTGCGCCATGGCGAGGCAGGTTACCGATTGCCTGCTTCCAGTTGTCGCACGCGAGTGACTCGATTGTTGAACGCAGTAGGTGATGCTGATGTCGTCGCAGTCTGACAAGTTCCGGGCGGGCGGCTACGTTCGGAATATGTTCGAGACAACGCTCCCCACCGCACCCTTCGGCAGCACCGGTCACCGATCAACTCGAGTGATCTTTGGTGCAGCGGCCCTGGGAGGCATGAGCCAGGAGCGCGCTGATGCGACGTTGGCGTCGGTTGCTGCATGGGGCATCAATCACATCGACACAGCCGCGTCGTACGGAGAATCGGAGGACCGGCTCAAGCCGTGGCTTGCCAATCACCGGGCCGACGTGTTCCTCGCGACCAAGACCGGTCGACGGTCAGGCGCCGGAGCACGCGAAGAGCTTGAAAAGTCGCTCGAGCGAATGGGCGTCGACCACATTGACATGGTGCAGATCCACAACCTCGTCGAAGATGACGAGTGGGAGCGAGCCCATGCGCCAGGAGGAGCGGTCGAGGCACTCGCTGCGGCTCGCGACGAAGGCCTGATCTCGCATGTCGGCGTCACCGGCCACGGTCTGCGGATTGCCGGCATGCATCTGCGCAGTCTCCAGGCGTTTGACTTCGCATCGGTGCTGTTGCCGATCAACTTCATCCTGCTTGATAACCCGGCCTATCGGGTCGACGTCGAGGCGCTACTTGCGCTCTGTTCCGAACGTGGCATCGCAGTGCAGACCATCAAGGCGATTGCCCGTGGTCGGTGGGCCGACGGTGCCGTCAGTGGTCCCGGCAAGTTCAGCTGGTACGACCCGCTCACGGATCCGGAACCCATCGATCGTGCGGTCCGCTACGTGCTTTCGAACGAGCAATTCTTCTTGAACACCACGAGCGACGCGCGCAAACTGCCCGTGATCGTCGAGGCTGCATCCGGCAATCTCACTGCTCCGACATCCGACGAGATGCGGGCCGACATCGAAGCCGAAGGCATCACGCCGTTGTTCGATGCCGAAGAACTCGATCGGATCTAACGAACCGGCTACACGCGATGTTCTGAAGATGTTCGGTTGAGTGGTCTTTTCGAATCAAAGCGGTGAGCGGGTCGCGGTTACGCTGCCCACTGTGTCAGCACCAGCCGATCAAGTAAGTGGTTCTGGATTTGGGGCCAACTCCTGGCTTGTCGAGGAGATGTACGAGCGTTTCGTCGCCGATCCCGGATCAGTGAGTGAGAGTTGGCAAGAATTCTTTGCTGACTACCACTCCCAAGCTCCGAGTGTTGCCGCCGCAGCGGCTGCATCACCCCATGTCAGGGCAAATGCAGAGGTGTATGGCGCGGCGTCGCCAGCCGAACAGCTTCCTGCGCCGCCGCTGGCCGCCGAAGCCGCTCCAGCGCCCCCGCCGGTCGGGAAGCAGCCAAACGACGAGCCGGGCCAGCCGATTCGTGGCGCCGCCGCTGCAATCGCTCGCAACATGGAGGCCAGCCTCACCGTGCCGACGGCCACCAGCTTCCGCAACGTGCCTGCCAAGCTGCTCGAAGTCAACCGCAAGGTGATCAACGGCTTCCGTTCTCGATCGGGGCAGACGAAGATTAGCTTCACCCACTTGATCGGCTGGGCCATCGTTCGGGCGATCGCTGACGCCGTTCCGGCAATGAAGAACTCGTACGCGGTCGGCGACGATGGTAATCCCCGTCTCATAGTGCACGACCACGTGCACATGAGCCTGGCGGTCGATGTCCAGAAGAAAGACGGCAGCCGGACGCTGCTCGTTCCCGTCCTTCGCGACTGCGACACCAACGACTTCAACGGCTTTCTCGCTGCCTACGAGGAGGTCATCCGCAAGGTCAAATCCAACAAGCTCACCGTCGACGACTTCCAGGGTGCCAACGTCAGCCTCACCAACCCCGGCGGCATCGGCACGGTGCAGTCGGTGCCCCGCTTGATGCCAGGCCAGGGCCTTATCGTCGGCGTGGGCAGCATCGACTACCCGGCCGAATTCGAAGGTGCCGATCGGCGCAACCTCAGCTCGCTCGGCGTCAGCAAGGTCGTCACGGTCACGAGCACCTACGACCACCGCATCATCCAGGGAGCCGAGTCTGGTCTCTTCCTGAAGCGTGTCCACGAACTACTCCTTGGAGAGTACGACTTCTACGCCGAAATCTTCGCGTCGCTCGGCGTGCCGTACGAGGCGGTCAAGTGGCGTCCCGATGTCAGCCCGATGAACCGGGAAGACACGATGCTGGCCAAGCAGATGGCTGTCGCCAAGCTCATCCGAGTCCACCGCGTTCGTGGCCACCGGATCGCCGACCTCGATCCGCTTCGGTGGAAAGAACCACATATGCCGCGCGAGCTCGATCCGGCCACGTACGGCCTGACCATCTGGGACCTCGACCGAGAGTTCCTCACCGACGGCGTCGGTGGCGTCGACAAGATGCGCCTCGGCGATCTCCTCGGCTTGCTGCGCGACGCATATTGCCGGACGATCGGCGTCGAATACATGCACATCCAGAGCACCGACGAGCAGCACTGGGTCCAAGAACATGTCGAGGTCGGCAACCAGGGCAAGGGGTACCCCGAGCCGACGAAGGAAGAGAAGTACCGCATTCTCGAACGGCTCAACGCAGCCGAGTCGTTCGAAAAGTTCCTCGCCACCAAGTACGTCGGTACCAAGCGCTTCGGTATCGAAGGCGCTGAATCGGCGATCCCGATCCTCGATGAGATCCTCAGTCATGCAGCCGACGACGGCCTCGACTCGGCGATTTTGGGCATGGCGCACCGCGGTCGGCTGAACGTGTTGTCCAACATCATGGGCAAGGACTACGAGGCGATTTTTTCCGAGTTCGAGGGACACCTCGACCCGTCGTCCGTACAGGGGTCGGGAGACGTGAAATACCACCTCGGGACAAAGGGTAAGTACGTCAGCCCATCCGGTGCCGACCTAAAGATCGAGCTATCCGCAAACCCGAGCCACCTCGAAACTGTCAACCCGATCGTCATGGGCATGGTCCGTGCGAAGCAGGACCAGATCGATCCACCCGGTTCGTTCCCGGTGCTTTCGCTTCTGATCCACGGCGATGCAGCGTTCGCCGGCCAGGGCATCGTGGCCGAATGCCTGGCAATGAGCGATATCGGTGGATACCGCATCGGTGGCACGATCCACCTGATCATCAACAACCAGATCGGTTTCACCACGTCGCCTGAGTTCTCGCGTTCGTCGCTGTATTGCTCCGACGTCGCCAAGACTGTTCAGGCTCCGATCTTCCACGTCAACGGGGATGACCCCGAAGCCTGCGTCAAGGTCGCACGGCTTGCCTGGGAATACCGCCAGCAGTTCCACAAAGACGTCGTCATCGACATGGTCTGCTACCGGCGCCACGGACACAACGAGGGCGACGATCCGTCATACACACAGCCGCTCATGTACAAGGCGATCGCCGAACGTCGCACAGTCCGCAAGCTCTACGTCGAGACGCTGGTCCGCCGCGGTGACATCACGATCGACGAGGCTGAGCAGGCGCTCAGCGATTTCCAAGACAAGTTGCAGGCAGCACTCGACGCGACGCGCGCGCAGAATCCGGGTGACGTGACCGCAGCTCGCCCGCCGAAGGCTCTCGGTGTCCTGGCTCACATTCCGACCGGGGTCGACCGGGCAAAGCTCGACAGCATCTTCAACAAGCTCACCGACTACCCCGAAGGGTTCACGGTCCACCCCAAGCTCGGCAGGCAGTTCGACACGCGAGCCAAGATGTACGCCGACGGCATAGTCGACTGGGCGCTTGCCGAGGCAATGGCGTACGGCTCGCTCGTTCAAGAAGGCCACCCGGTGCGGCTCGCCGGTCAGGACTCGCGTCGCGGCACGTTCAGCCATCGCCATGCTGCGTTGATCGATCACAACACCGGACAAGCATGGATTCCACTCGACAACCTCGACGACGCTGCTGCGAATTTCTGGGTGTTCGACTCGTTGCTCTCCGAATACGCTGCGATGGGGTACGAGTACGGGTACTCGCATGCCAACAGCGACGCCCTCGTGCTGTGGGAAGCCCAGTTCGGTGACTTCGTCAACGGCGCCCAAATCATCATCGATCAGTACATCGTCGCCGCCGAAGACAAATGGAAGCAACAGAACGGTGTCGTCCTGCTGCTGCCCCACGGCTACGAAGGCCAGGGCCCGGAGCACAGCTCGGCACGCATCGAGCGGTTCCTCACATTGGCTGCCGAAGACAACATGCAGGTCGTCAATACGACCACTGCCGCCAATTTCTTCCATCTGCTGCGCCGCCAGGTGCACTCGGAACGCCACACGCCACTGATCGTGTTCTCGCCGAAGTCTGGGCTGCGCATGAAGCAGACCCGCTCGTCTGTCGACGAGTTGACAACTGGATCCTTCAACGAGGTGCTCGACGATCCGGGTGTGCTCGACGCTGCCGCCGTCACGCGCATCGTGTTCTGTTCGGGCAAGGTTGCGTGGGATGCAATAGCAGAGCGCGACGAGCGCAATGCTCCTGTTGCCATTGTTCGCATCGAGCAGCTCTACCCGCTACCAACCGATCAGATGCGCGATGTGCTCAAGAAGTACCCGAATGCTCAGGAACTTCGTTGGCTCCAGGAAGAGCCCCAGAACATGGGTGCCTGGAACTTCATCGAGCACAACGTGTGGCGCATCAAGGAGGAGGGTTACGACCTCCGCCATGTGGCTCGTGCCCCGTCGGGCAGTCCAGCTACAGGGAGCAATGCCATCCATGACCAAGAGCTTGCCCAGCTCATGAATGAGTTGTTCTCGCCGAGCGACGACTGATTCCGTCAGTCCGAGAGTGAAATTCCGAGGATCAACGCGAGTTCGTCGAGCGCCGCTCGGGGCGTGCCGACCTTGATGGTCTGCATGCCCATGGCGCGTGCCGGCTTCAAGTTGATCCCGAGATCGTCGAGGAAGACGCATTCGGTCGGCGCGACACCGGCGAGTTCGCATGCGATCTCGTAGAAGCGGGGTTCGGGCTTACGGACGCCGATCTTGCTCGACTCGACCACATGGTCGAATTTCGTCATGACGTCTGCCACGTCAGGGCGGCGCTGTGTTGCAGTGTGGTCTGAGACCACATTGTTCGTGAGGCATGCCGTGACGTAGCCGGCTGCGATCACGGCGTCAAGCGCGATGACCATCTCGGGGCGGACCGACCCGGAGAGGAGCGCCAGGATGTCGGCGCCGGGAATCCGATGGCCGAGTGCTTCGGATTCGGTGGCGAAGAGCGTGTCGAACTCGTCGGGTCCGATGTCGTTGCGTTCGAGCAGGGCCCATGCATTTGAGTCGGGGTTGTGAGTGTTAACCGAACGGATGAAGTCGGCCGGCACCAAATGATTTTTCTCGTATGTATTGAAGGCATCAAAGGGACTGGAGAGCACGACCCCACCGAAGTCCCAGAAGACTGCGCGCACAATGGTTGGGGACGGCATGGTCCGAGAGCCTACGATGGGAGAGTACGAAGTCTCGATTCGACTTCGGGTCACCTGGTGCGAACCCGGCCGGTACCCGCAGCGATGATCGACACAGCGTGCAGCTCGCCGCAATCGGCGACACGGAGGCCCGACTGGTCGAGCCCCGTCAACAGGAACGAGACAACTGATAATGAACGTCAAAAACGGCCCAGCACACGTGGTGGTCGACGGGTCCAACCTCGCGACCGAAGGCCGGTCACTTCCCAGCCTCCAGCAGCTCAACGAAGCTGTCATGAGCTTCATGGAAGATAACCCCGACACCGAGATTACGGTCGTGGTCGATGCGACATTCGGGCATCGGATCGACAAGAAGGAGACCAAGGAGTTCGAAGCAGGCATCGCAAACAACGAGCTTGTTGCACCGCCAGCCGGCGCTGTCGGTCGCGGTGACGCATTTGTTCTGGGCATCGCCAACAAGGCGAACTCCACGGTGTTGTCGAATGATTCCTTCCAGGAGTTCCACGGCCAATACGAATGGCTCTTCGACGAAGGCCGCCTGATCGGCGGTAAGCCCGTGCCGCACGTCGGCTGGGTCTGGGTGGCGCGCACGCCAGTTCGTGGTCCCGTCAGCCGCAAGGCCACTCGCGGGTCAGGCAGCAGTAGTAGTAGCGGCGGTGGTCGGTCACGTGGCGGCCGCGGCCGTACGAAGCAAGACGAGAACCATGCACGCGTGGGCAGCGTTGAGGCAAATGAGCCGATGCCGGTGCCGAAGGCGCCGCCGCCGTCACACAAGAAGGCTGCCGCACGACAGAGCGAGCCGAAGGCGGCTGTCAACGCAGCACCCCGAGGCGGCGATCCGGTGAACGAATTGTTGCCCTTCCTCGAGTTCGTCGAACATCACCCGGTCGGAACGAGCATCAACGGCACCGTCGACGCGTACTCGTCGCACGGCGCCTACATCACGATTACTGGCACCGGTGTGCGGGGCTATGTCCCGCTCCGAATGATGGCTGTGCCGACACCGCGCAGTGCAAAATCGATGATGAAGATCGACTCGTCGGTCACCCTCGTCGTCGTCAGCTTTAATGGCGCCCGCCGCAGTATCGACTGCGCCGTCCCCGCCATGGCCGAGCGGTCGATTGCAGCTGAAGCAGCAGCGGCGGACGAGAACGATGAGACGACTGGTGGCGTCATGGTCGAGCGGCACGCTTCGGCCGTCAAGAAGGCGGCCGTCAAGAAGGCGGCCGTCAAGAAGGCGGCCGTCAAGAAGGCGGTGCCTGCAAAGGCCGTGGCGAAAAAGACAACGAAGGCTCCCGCCAAGACGACAGCAGCGAAGCAGGTCGCCGCCAAGACTGCTCCGACCAAGACTGCTCCGACCAAGACTGCTCCGACCAAGAAGGCTGCAGTCAGGAAGGTCTCTGTCGAGAAGGCCCCGGTCAAAAAGGTTGCTGCCAAGAAGGTTGCTGCCAAGAAGATTGCTGCCAAGAAGGCGCCCATCAAGAAGACGCCAGTGAAGCAGCCCGCGACGAAGAAGCCTGCCGTGAAGAAATCTGCCGTGAAGAAATCCGCCGTGAAGAAATCCGCCGGACCGAAGGGGGCCTGATGTGCGTGTCGTGACCTGGAACGTCAATTCGCTGCGTGCTCGTCAAGAGCGAGTCGAAACGTGGCTCGAAGAAGTGCAACCCGATGTGCTCCTGATCCAGGAGACCAAACTTGCCGACGACGCCTTCCCGATGCTGGCGTTTGAAGCAATGGGCTACACGTGCGCCCACTACGGCCAAGGCCAGTGGAACGGTGTCGCCATCCTCTCCAAGGTTGGCCTGACGGACGTTGTGTCGAACTTCGCCGAGGGCATCGAGCCCGACCCGGATGCTCGGATCATCAGCGCCACGTGCGGCGGGGTCCGCGTGAGCAGCGTGTACGTCCCGAATGGGAGGTCGCTCGATGACGATCACTACAGCTACAAGCTCGACTGGCTTGCCCGGTTGGTGCAGCATCTCGAGGTCGACACGACGGCTGACCAGGATGTCATCGTGGGCGGCGATTATAACATCGCCCCGGACGACCGTGACGTGCACGATCCTGCGAAGACTGTCGGCATGACGCATGTCAGCCAAGCAGAACGCGATCGCCTCAGCGAGCTCGAGCAGTGGGGCCTGACCGATGCATTCCGCCACCTACACGACGACGACCGCATGTACTCATGGTGGGACTACCGCGGCGGTGATTTTCACCAGGGGCGTGGGATGCGCATTGACATGTTGATGTGCAGCCAGTCGATTATCGATCGAACCACCTGGTGTGTCGTCGATCGGAACGCCCGTAAGGGGGAGTCACCAAGCGATCATGCGCCGGTGATCGTCGACTTCGACTGAGCAACGAGCGGCAAGATCTGTTCGCTCAACCGCTCGGCCATCATGGCGCCGAATGAAGTCGCGGTTGCCAATTCGGCCACGGTGGTCGGCTTGGTACGGGCGATGGCCTTCAGGTCACGATCGCTGCACAGTTGGATCGGGAGCACGGCGGCCTGACGCGCCGCGATGTCTCGCCATTTCTGTAGGGCCGCGAGGAGGGGATCGATTTTGGCGCGACGCCGGCGAAGTGTGCTCGGTGGTCGCGTCGCCTCGGGCTCGCTGAGGTCAAGGGCGCTCATGAACGGGCTCGGCTTGCGGGCATAGCCGCCCCGACGCTCGGCCCAGCTGAACGTGAGCCGGTCGGATGCTCGCGTCGCAGCCACGTACAGCAACCGGCCTTCCTCGGCGCGAGTCGCAGCAGTGGTCGCTGACTTGTGCGGCACGAGGCTCGTTTCGACGCCGGTGACGTACACGGCATGCCATTCGCGTCCCTTGGATGCGTGGAATGTCAGGAGGTCGACACCGTCGGTCGATCGATCGTCGAATGGGTTGGTCATTGCTACCCAGGATCGGAAACCGGCGCCGTCGCCCAACTGCTGGTCACGGAGGTAGTCGAGTAAGACCGTGGCGACGCGCCGCTCGGCTTCCAACTCGTCGACGGCTCGGTCGGCCTGGGCTTTGGTGCGGCGGTCGACCCCCTCGTGGGCAATGGCCTGTTCGGCTTGCACTGTGAGTAGCGCGTCGTGCGCGTCGAGCATGTCGTGGGCCCACGCCCGGAGTTGGGAGGCAGAGCCGAGCATGGAGGCTTGACGAACGGCAACTTGCAGAGGGGTTCCGGAGGCAGTTGCGGAGCGGCGCACCGGGATGCCGAGTGAGCCGAGCGCGGTGCCGAACGTGCTGAGTTGGGCATTGGTGCGAGCCAGTACTGCCACCGCCCCCGAACGGATCAGGTTCGGATCAAGGCGGACGATTGAACCGGCAACCAAACGTGCTTCGGCTTCTTCGTCGTCTCCAGCTAACCGTTCGACGACCGGCCCGTCACTACGGTTCGACACCAGCTCAGTCGGCTGTTCGGCTGCAGCGAGTACCTGGACACCGGTCCGCACGATCTGTGGGGTACAGCGATGGTTGACAGGGAGCCGGACCACCTCGACGCCGGGGAAGCGCCGTTCGACGTCGACGAGCAGCGTCGGGTCGGCGCCGTTGAATCCATAAATGGCCTGTGCCGGGTCACCCACGATGAACAGATCGTCGCGGCCCGCCCGCAGCAGATCGACGAGGCGATGCTGCAAAGGGTTGAGGTCCTGGGCCTCGTCGACAAGGAGATGTCGAAATCGCCATCGCAACCCATCAGCGAACCCCGTGTCGTATTCCATTTCGGTGATCACCAGCGAAAGGACGTCGTCGAAGTCGATGATGCCGCGCTTGCGTTTGAGCTGTTCGAAGTCATTGAAGACGGCGGCGGCGCGCTCGATACCAGCTGATGGGCTGCGTTGCGCTCGGCGTGCCCGGGCTGCATAGTCGCTTGCGCGGATGCCGCGGGCGGTGGCCCAGTCGATCTCGCCGAGGAGGCCATCGATGCCACGGCGCTGTGATCCGTCGAGCACATCGCCGACGAGGCGGCGCCGGTCAGGAACGACCGTGCGTGGCTGACGGTTTGTGTCGTTCCAACGTTGTTGGAGCACGGCAAGCATCACCGAGTGGAACGTGCCCGCCTCAACGCGATCGCGCATGCCCAGGCGCGACAGTCGCCGTCGGAGTTCCCCGGCAGCCTCACGGGTGAACGTGAGTGCCAAGGTGTGGCGCGCATCAGCCTTCTCGGTGGCGACGCGCCACGCGATGCGGCGGGTCAGGACGCGGGTTTTACCCGACCCAGCGCCCGCGATGACCGCGACCAGATGCGACTCGGCAGTGACCGCGGCGCGCTGGTCGGCATCGAGGTCGGCGATCAGCGCGTCGGCATCCACGTTGTCAACTGTACGCGGCAATCTCTTCGAGCTGGGGTGTGAGCCAGTTAGCCATCCAAATCGCTCCGCTGCGGTTGAAGTGCAGCCCGTCGTACCGCCAGATGGGATCAAAGTTTCCGAGCGGCTCCGCACAGTTTCCTGCGGGGCACAGAACTCGGCCGGCATCGATGATGGAGACGTCGGAGTGAGTGCTGGCGTAGCTCTCGAACACGGTACGAACCCTGGCCTCTCGGTCCCACATGGCATCGGTGGTGCCGATCTCCAATCTCGGCGCCGGCACGAGGAGTACGAGCGCAGCGTCTACCGCAGCGGTCTGGGCCCGGACCTCATCGACGAAGTCGATAAGGAGTGAGGTGTGCTCGGCTGACCCGAGCGTGAGGATTGACTCGTCGACCCGGCGATCTTCAAGGTCGTTGGTCAGCAGCACCATCACGATGTCGACAGGGTCCGTACCGCGCTCTATTGCGTCGCGCAGGTCGCTTCGCCAGTCACCGCAAAATTGTGCCAGTGAGACAGACTCGTAACTTCCGTCGAATTGTTCGAACGCGATATCGCCAGGCAGGAACGAGCACAGGGGTCGTGCGACGTTGTGGATCTGGATGCGGTCGGTGTCGAAGACTGTGTCGGCAACCGTCCATGGTTCGAATTGCAGATCGCTCAGCAGTCGGCCTCCGATCATGGTGTGCATCACCGAGTCGCCGACAACAGCGACGCGAGTTGGTCGAGGCAAGCGATTGAGCACCGTTGAACTGGTGGTGATGACGGAGCCGCTGGTCGCGGTCGGCACAGTACTCGTGGTCGGCGAGGCGGTCTCGGCTGTGTCCGCCAGCGCCAACGTCGGGCGTGGGTCCTCGAAGACGATCGTCGCGCCGATCTCGACGGTCGGTTCGCTGTCTGCAGCGCCCAAGGTGGCGGGTCCGACGGTGGCGATGATCAAGGCAGCGGCTACAGCGGCGGTGAAGGCAGGACCGACGGCGATGGACCGAGGGCCCAAGCGGTCACCGAGTGCGCCCTGTCGAATCGGCCGTTCGACCAATCGGTACGACAAAGTTGCGACGATCAGCGTCACGGCGAGGACGACGAGTCGATGTGCGGAGCCATCAAGACCCAGTCGAGCTTCATCGAGAATGACGAGGACGGGCCAGTGCCAGAGGTACACACCGTACGAGATGATGCCGAGGAGGCGCAGAGGTCGCCATTCAAGCGCCTGGCGGATCCACGGAGTCGCTGGCGCGCCGACAATGACCATGCCTGCTGCGAGTGCGGTCAGCGCGAAGCCGCCGCGGTACATCCACGTGGAACTCTCGGACGCGGTGGCGGAGACAACGATCAATACGGCGACCGACAGCAATGCAACCGCCGACGTTCGTCGTGATCCTGCGACGGGGACCCCCCGCAATGTTGCGCCGAGGGCTGCGCCGATGAGGAGCGCCTGAGCCCGGGTGTCTGCACCGAAGTACAGGCGGTCGACCGAACTGCCGTTGATGCTCAAGATGATCATCCACAGAGCACTCACTGCGCCGAGGACGACCGATCCGACGATCACACAGCGTCGCGTCGCCGTGAACGCTGCAGCGAGCGCGATTGCTCCGGCGAGCATGACGTAGAACTGTTCTTCGATCGACAATGACCACACGTGTCGCAGCGGCGATACGCCAGCCACGACATCGGTGTACGTGGTGCCATCACTGATGAATAACCAGTTTGCTGCGTACAGGAGAGCTGCGAGGCCATGTCGCCGGAGACGCTCCAATTCGACGGTGTTTGCCCACGCTGCGGCATAGATCGCGAGCGTGGTGAGCATGAGCAGCATCGCCGGAAGCAGTCGTCGCGTCCGTCGGACGAAGAACCGACCGAGACGGATCTTGCCGGTGGCGTCGACCTCTCTGACGAGCAGTGAGGTGAGCAAGAAGCCCGAGAGGACGAAGAACACGTCGACGCCGATGAAGCCGCCTGGCAAGACCGCGGGCCAGAGGTGATAGACGACGACGGAAGCGACAGCGACCCCGCGGAGGCCGTCGAGACTCGGCACATGAACGAACGAGGTCGTCAGACCATCGGTCATCTCTCAACGATAGTGCGGGGTTGGGTACGCTGACGGTATGCCGTATCCCAAGAAGTTGCTCAACGACTACGAAACCGTTGCGGTCGACCTCCACCCCCATTGGTGGTACTTTGCCCAACCGGTCGCAGCCCTTGTCGGGTCGATCATTCTCGGGATCATCGCCCTCGTCTCCGATGTCAGCGGCACGTTCGGTGACATCTTGAAATGGTTGATGATCGTCCTGATTATCATCAGTGCCATCTGGGTCGTCGTGCGATACCTCAAATGGATGACCACGAACTTCGTGATCACCTCCGACCGGCTGATCTTCCGTGCTGGTGTGCTCGCCAAGATGGGTGTCGAGATCCCGCTGGAACGAGTCAACACGGTCCACTTCAGTCAGAGCATCTTTGAACGGATGACCGGTTCGGGCGACCTGCTGATTGAGTCAGGTGGCGAAGACGGTCAACAGCTTTTCAGTGACATTCGACATCCTGACCGCGTGCAGAACCTGATCCACTCGCAGATGGAAGAGAACGAGAAACGCCGCTTCACCGGTAACTCGGCGACCGACGTGGCCTCGCAGCTTGAAAAGCTCGAAGGCATGCTCGACCGCGGCACGCTGACGCCCGAGGAGTTCCGGTCGCAGAAAGACAAGCTGCTCGGTAGCTGACGTGTCGTCGCCGCCGCCTCGGGTCGTCAGCCTGGTGCCATCGAGCACAGAAACGCTGCTCGTACTCGGCGCTGATGTGGTTGGATGTACGAGGTTCTGCGAGCAGCCAGCCATCGCTCACTTCGGTGGGACGAAGAACCCTGATATCGCTGCGATCGTCGACCTTGGACCCGACCTTGTGGTGCTCGACCGAGAAGAGAATCGTCGAGAGGACGCCAAGGCGTTCGAGGCGGCAGGCCTCAAACTTTTCGTCAGCAACGTCACAGACATTGCCTCAGCGATGAGCGTCGTTGTCGACCTGTCCGCGATCGTCGGAGGTCCGACTATGGTTGCCCGACTGCCACAGGTTGAGCCCCTGGGCCTGTCCGTCTTTGTTCCGATCTGGCGACGTCCGTGGATGAGTATCTCGGCCGCCACGTACGGCGGGTCGCTTCTGGCTCATCTCGGCTGCCGCATGGTGACCGGTGATGCGCCCAACGCGTATCCGGAGGTGCTCCTTGTCGACGTCGACACACCCGATGTTGTTGCTGTGCCGTCGGAGCCGTACGAGTTCTCCGACGCCCACCTCGACGAGCTCCGTGCGGCGTTCCCGACGAGTTCGGTTGTGCGCGTGGACGGGCAAGACCTGTTCTGGTGGGGGAGTAGAACCCCCGGAGCGGTCGGACGCCTGGGCGAAGCGTTACGCGAGGTGGCGGGCACCCGCTGATGGCTTGACAACCCAGCCATCGGCAAGGGCGCCCCGCTCGCAGATCGCAACGATGCATCCGCCAAACCCACCGCCGGTCATCCGTGTTCCAAACACGCCTGGGAGTGCATTGAGCGCATTGACTGCAGTATCCATCTCGTCGGTGGAGGTGTCGAAGTCGTCGCGGAGGCTGGCGTGCCCATTAACCATGATCTGACCCGCAGCAACGTAGTTACCTGCGGCCAGTTCAGTGGCGAACTCGACGACGCGCAGATTCTCAGCGATCACGTGCCGGGCCCGTCGTCGGGCGATCGGGTCGGTGACGCGAACGACGTCGTCGGGTGAAGCAAGTCGCAGCGGGCCGATGTCGGCCTCGGCGCGCGCGCATTCAGCAACCCGGTCGGCGTAGGCCGAGCCGACCAGCCGACGGTGGGCGATGAACTTCACCACGACGTCGATGTCGCCGGGAATCGAATGTGGGGTGACGTTGAGGCTGTGGCAGTCGATCAGCGTGGCGTGCCCGGCGACTCCGGCCGCGATGGACAGTTGATCCATGATCCCCGTCGGCACACCGGTTGCAGCATGCTCGGCGCGTTGCGCGGCCTGCGCGAGTTCCAGTGGCGATCCGTCGAAGCCAAGCGCGAGGGCAACAGCGCATTCGAGTGCTGCGCTCGACGACAAGCCGGCACCTGCGGGGATGTCGGAAACAAGGTGTCCGCGCAGTCCGGTCGTTGCGCTGAGTTCGGCAGCTATTGCCGCCACATAGGTTCCCCAGTCCGGGATCTCCTCGGCGGCCGAGCCTGTGAACGGAAGGGGGATGTCGACCCGGCCGGCCACGTCGCCCGATGTCAGCTCGATCGAGTCGTCGGTTGTGGTGTACGTCAGTGTCGTTCCGCGGTCGATTGCCATCGGGAACACGAGGCCACCCGTGTAGTCGGTGTGTTCACCGATCAGGTTGACTCGACCCGGGGCATACACACGTCGCGTTGCTGACACACCATGAAAGTACCCACTGCCCGCTTGTTTCGTGGCCGGCGCGCTCTGCAACACTGCGACCATGCCGCGTGCCGTCTTGCCTGCCCTTGCAGATGAACCCGCCATCGAGTTGGAGTTTGCGACCTTCGGCGATCCTGGCAACCCGACCCTGCTGCTCGTCAACGGCTACACGAGTCAGATGATTGTCTGGGAGACCGAACTGATCGAGAGGCTCGTCGCCCAGGGCCTTCACGTCGTTATCTACGACAACCGTGATGTCGGCTTCTCAACCAAGCTCGATGGTCTCTACGTGCAGCCCATGAAGGTGCTGCAGTCAATCATTGCCGGTGAGCCGGTGAAGGTCCCCTACACACTCAGCGCGATGGCAGCCGACGGCATGGGCCTGCTGACGCATCTCGGTGTCGACCAAGCGCACATCGCCGGTGTGTCGATGGGCGGAATGATCGTGCAGATGATGGCGATCGAACATCCCGACCGGGTGCTCAGCCTCTGCTCAATCATGAGTAGCCCCGGCCACCCCGACTATGGCCGTCCGTCCGCAGAGGCCATCTCGGTATTGCTTGCGCCACCGCCGATCGAGCGAGAGGCCTACATCGATGGCTCCATTCGGGCGAAGGTCTGGCTGTCGAAAAGGTACTTTTCCGAGGAGACCACTCGCGATCGCTCGGCGCGTCAGTTCGACCGGATCTTTTACCCCGAAGGATTCACCCGCCAGCTCGCAGCGATCTATGCAACGGGTGACCGGAGCGAACGGCTTCAGCAACTCGACGTGCCCACGTTGGTGATTCACGGGCGCGACGATGAGTTGATCTCACCATCGGGAGGCGAGCGGACAGCCGAACTGATCGACGGATCGCGCTACCTGCTGCTCTCCGACATGGGCCACGACCTCCCCGCGCCGCTCGCACCGGTTTTTGCCGAAGCAATCGCAGGGCATATTCGTACCAGCAACAACAGCAACGAAATCTAAAGGAGACCATCATGGGACCACTCGCAGGAAAGCGAATCATCGAAATCGCCGGTATCGGACCGGGCCCGTTTGCGGCGATGCTTCTCTCAGACCTCGGCGCCGAGGTCATCCGCGTCGAACGTGCCGGTGCAGTCCGCGGGCCGACACCGGACAAGCCCGCAGGCGATGTCAGCCTGCGCGGCCGACGGAACGTCGCCATCGACCTGAAGCACCCCGACGGCGTCGCCACGCTGCTCGATCTGGTCGAGTCAGCCGATGGCCTCATCGAAGGGTTCCGTCCGGGCGTCATGGAACGACTCGGAGTCGGGCCGGACGTTTGCTTCGAACGTAACCCGAAGTTGGTCTTCGGTCGGATGACCGGCTGGGGTCAAGACGGGCCGTATGCCCAAGCCGCCGGCCATGACATCAATTACATTTCGCTTGCCGGGGCACTCGCTCACTTCGGTCGGGCCGGCGAAGCCCCGGTCCCACCGCTCAACATGGTCGGCGACTTCGGCGGCGGCGGCATGTTTCTCGCGCTCGGTGTCGTCGCGGCGCTGCTCGAAGCCCAGACCAGCGGTCATGGTCAAGTTGTCGACACGGCAATGGTCGACGGCACCGCGGTGCTGATGACGATGTTCTGGTCGATGAAGGCTGCTGGCATCTTTGACGAGCAGAATCCGGGAACAAACCTGCTCGACACCGGCGCTCACTTCTACGACGTGTACGAATGCTCCGACGGCCGGTACATCTCGATCGGTTCGATCGAGCCGCAGTTCTACGCCGAACTGATGCGGCTCACAGGGCTCGAAGGCGACGACCAGTTCGCCCGCCAGATGGACGCCACGCAATGGCCCGAACTTAAGGTCCGGATCGCCGAACTCTTCAAGACGAAAACGTGTGCCGAATGGTGCGAACTGATGGAGATGACCGATGTGTGTTTCGCACCGGTACTCACTATGTCTGAAGCAGCGAAGCATCCGCACAACGTCGAACGCCAGACCTTCATCGAATTCGGTGGCACTCTTCAACCGGCACCGGCGCCGCGATTTAGCCGCACGGCATCCGAGGTCACACAGCCGCCGGCGCATGCTGGCGAACACACGCGTGATGTGCTTGCCGACTGGGGTGTCGACGCTGAACGGATCGGCCAGCTCATTGAGTCGGGTGCGGTACGGCACGCCGAGTGACCACACTCTGGATGTAGCGGCAACTGTCTGACACTGCGACACTGTTGCCGATGTCGACACTCGTCTGTTTCCACGCTCATGCGTGCAGGTCAGAAATACATTCGGTTACGTGGGTAAATATCAGGGTAGGCACACCAGCGATCACGTAGCTGCCAAACGCAAAAACACCGCCCAACCACAGTCGTGCCTAGGAGGCGGATCACGAGTGCGATTGAGCGGTGCTTGTTTGTGTGTGCGTGTGTTCAGGCTGCGATGCGTCCCTGTTCGATCAGACGCTCAAGAGCGTCGGTGCTGCAATCAATGCTGCGGGCGATAGCGACCTCGATGGCGTCGTCGTCTGTGATGTCCAGGAGCAGGTGGGCAACCTGAGCCAAAACCCCGCCGACAGGGGCACCGATGTGAAGACACTCGGTGCTAGCCCAAGAGCCGGGTACATCAGGTGTGAATCTGGAGCTATCAAGCATTTTCAACACCAACTGTTCGACGTCGTAGCAGGCCAGACGGGTGCTCTGCTGCTGGAACACGACCGTGTTGCCAGCGTGCCGACTGACGTGTTTGTCAATGCGGTCCTGGTCACCCAGCCCCACCTTGTAGAACGGCACATCGGCAGCGCCAGTCACGGCAGCGCCAGTTGAGACGGCAGCGCCTGCACCGGCCGTGACGCCATCACAAGAGCAGGCAATCCGCAAAGCCGAGTCGTACCTGAACTACTCAAACTTCTCAGCTCTCGGTCTTATCGGCCAGCTCGAGTACGAAAAGTTCAGCAGCGAAGACGCCTCCTTCGCTGTCGCCTTCATTGAGCAAGCCGGTGGTGTTGACTGGCTTGAGCAGGCAGCGGGTAAGGCCCAGTCGTATCTCGACTTCTCATCGTTCTCATGCCAAGGTTTGATCGATCAGCTTGAGTACGAAAAGTTCACGCCCCAGCAGGCAACGCACGGCGCAACATCGACAGGCATCTGCTGACCATTCGATTTACGAACGTAAATCTCAGGCCATGCGCTTGACGATGGGCTACGACCCCGACAAACCACTCGCAGGGAAGCGAATCGACAAAGCAGGCGCGTGACGCGTCGTACATTCGCGTCTGACGCCCTAAAACGAGTTGCGCGCCGTCACTGTCCAGGGAACGCGAAAACGCCCCGCCCTGGCCGCTGTGAGCATCGCGTTGCCGATTGCCGATTGCTTGTCTGGTTTGGGTGCCTGGAGTAGCGTGTCGGTCATTGCAAATAGGTCCGGCATATCGGTTTGGCCTTTGAACTGAAAGCACCCCTGCTGTCATGTTGAAACAATTTTCTCGTTTCCGTGTTTTGTTTGCTGGTGTAGCTGTTGTGGCTGCCTTGGTTGCTGCTGGGGTGGTTACTGCGTCGGTGGTTTCTCCGGGTCGGGTGTTGGCGTTGCCGGGTGCGACTGAGTCAACAGTGGTGACTGTGGACCCGACACGTGTGCTTGACACCCGTTCCAACATTGGTTTGACCGGCAAGTTTGTTGCTGGGACATCCAAAAAGTTGCGGGTGACTGGCACCATCACCACATGGATTGAAGCAAACCAACAGTCGATCAGTCGTGTGGTGGTTCCGGTAGGGGCAACAGGTGTGTTGTTGAACGTGACAGCAGTCAGGCCGACTGGTGAAGGGTTTATTTCTGTGCGGCCCGGCGACGCGACTGGTGCACCGTCAACGTCGAACCTGAACGTGTTTCCCGGTGACATTGTCCCGAACCAGGTCACTGTCGCGATCCCGACTAGCGGTGACAACAAAGGCAAAATTGATATCACGTACGGCTCAGCACCGGGCAACACCGTGGACATCATTGTTGACGTTGTTGGCTACACCACCAACACCGGACTCCTCGACCTTGTTAACCGTGTCACCGCACTCGAAACTGCGTCTCCAGCGCGTGTGGTCTGGGTTGCTGACGACAACACCGGCGACTATGCGTTGCTGTCGACCGCGTTGGCAGCAATCACCGACGCGTCATCGTCGAATCCGTATGTGATCAAAATCGCGCCCGGCATCTACACCGAAACCGCATCGGTCGTGTTGAAAGATTATGTGGATGTTGAAGGCTCCGGACAAGACATCACCACCATCAACTGCGCCTGCGGCAACGCCTCCAACACAGAGTTGTCTGCGACCGTGTCCGCAGGAAACATCGTCGCTGAGATCCGTCATCTCACCATCAACAACACCGGTGGCGGCAACGACTACAGCACCGGCGTGTGGACTGAGAACGTGGCCGACGGATCGGTATCGATGCTTCACGTGACCGCCACCGCCAGCGGCAGCGGCTCGAGTTACTACGGCGTGTACAACGAATCGTCGTCGCCGTCGATGAACAATGTGACCGCCACCGCCACCGGCGGCACCTACAACTACGGCGTGTACAACGACTCAAGTTCGTCGCCGTCGATGAGTGATGTGACCGCCACCGGCACCGGCGGCACCTACAGCTACGGCGTGTACAACGTTTTTTCGTCGTCGCCGTCGATGAACAATGTGACCGCCACCGGCACCGGCGGCACCAACGCCGACTTCGGCGTGTCCAACGTTTCGTCGTCGTCGCCGACGATTCGGAACTCGTCGATCACCGGCACCACCAACAGCATCTCCAACGATTCGTCGTCGGCGCAGGTGGCTGACACCATGCTCGACGGACCAGTCGCCGCAGGTGCCGGTCTCGCGTGTGTTGGGGCGTACACCACAGCTTTTGTTGCACTCAGCCCTGGCTGCGTCTGACCCGCGCTGAGCGAAGGTCGGAAGGGTCGGAAGGGTTGCGGACCTTCCATCGACGAGCATCAGCGGAATGTCCTGTGTTCCGAACGAGACACCAGTCAAGACAGCATCGAGCTGGCATGGGCAACGACCAAGTGTCGTTGGACCAATGCGTTAACCCGGAAACGGATCGTCGTAGTCGGCCAGGATCGCGAGTGCTTCTTCTTCGGTCATCTGCGCAGCAAACGACGCGGTGACCTTGGTGGGTGCGTCAACCCCGTACAGGCGGCGGCGTGACTCCGACGCCCGCAACACAGTCCCCAGGGCACTAGCAGCCTTAAAGTCGATCGGAGCGCCATGCTGGTCACACTTTCCTGCGACAGCCTCGACCATCGCCATCCCTCGGTCGATGATGTCCAGCAGCCGGACATCTTCCATCGCACGGATCTGTTCGCCGAGGTCCCCGGCCCGCCGATTGGCTTCTTGTTTGGCTTCGGCCAAGTAGTTGTGGACTGTGCCGATACTGATTCCGATCTCGGTTGCGATGTCGGCAAGTCTCCATCCGTCTGCTCGGAGGTTGGCTGCGGCTTCGCGGTTGCGGAGTTTGCGTGCGATGTCTTTGGCGTGGCTTGAGCGGCTCATAAGTTGGCCTCGGTTTCAAGGGTAGATGGGTTCATTCGGTGAACGTCTGGACTCGCACAATCTCGGCGCGTCATGTGGTCATTTCGATGCGGCCGGACGCGTACTTGGGGATCATTTTTTAACCTTTCTGTGTAGCTCTAGGGTCGGTTCTTTTGTGTCCGTTGCAAGAGGTCGTTAGCGGGTAGTCCCTGCATCTCGGCTCGCGAATGTCACATTTGGTGCTCGGGGGTGCGTTCTGGGGTGCATCGCATATCAAGTCGCCGACTCTCAATGGGGCCGAACAGGCCGACAGGCACATCTGTGTGTCGGTCATCTCAGTATCGAAGTTTGAGTTTGAGGCGTTCCGCCAACTGATCTTCTGTGAAGGCCCTTGGCACTCACGAAGCCACCAGTTCGTCTGGATGTTCGTTGCGGTGAACATTCGCAACTTGCTGAATGTTCGTTGTAGGTGTCACGAATGCCCGCTCTGACGAACGTTCACTGGGGTAAGGGGTATTCGTGGGTGGAGAAGGGGTAGTAGCGGTAGTGCTCTTGGCAGAGATGCGGGCTGGGTTGATTACTAGGTAACAAGCGCGTTTGTCTTTGACGAGCCAGCCGGTTTCGCTCAGTCGTGTGATTGCCTTGCCGATGGTCTGACGTTGAGTTCCCAAGGCGTTCGCCAGATCGCGCTGCGTGCATACCGCTTTTCCGCTCTTCCCGGCTTTCTCGTCGAGCAACAACCAGACGACAAGGTCGATATTGCCGTTGTGGCGGGGATCGAGAAGCAACCCTGTCGGCACGATTCCGTAGTGCGCTTTTCCATCCGGTCCGGTAGCGGTCCATTTCGGCCGTTCCTCGGGTTCATCTCCCGGCCACTTTTCGTGGATCCAGCCGTCCTCCGAGAGATCGACACAGTAGACGAACCCGGTGTCGCAGTCCTTCCCTGCTCTGATCGCTTCCGTGGCGTCCTTGAACGCGTCGGTTGGTCTCCAAACATCGCAAACGAACGCACCAGCCGCTGTTGCGGCGGCGGCGGTCTTGCGGCCTTTTAGCCAACCTGCTCTGTCGTTGTCGATCACCACGACGACGTGCTTGCCGCGGAGTGGCGTCGTGTCTGCGTTCGTAATGTCGCCTCCCGCCGCGGTGGTCGTCAGGATTCCGCAGTGGTCAGCGAGCGAGTCGGCGTCTCGCTCGCCTTCCGGGAGCCAGACGTTGAGCACGTCCGGTTCGGCGGCGAGTTGTGAGAGTCGGTAAAGACGCTTCGGGCCTGGGCCTCGTCCTTTCGCCCACCCTTCAGCAGTCAAGTGAAACATCGCGAACTTGTTAGTCGCGCGGTCGTATCGACGGACTTGATACTCGATCGTGCCTTGCTCGTCGGTGTAGTCAAACGTGCGCAGCGGGGTGGTCGATTGACGTTTGCCCTCGGGGTAACAGTCGGCGAACGACAGGCCAACTGCGGCGAGTACATCGGCTGTACTGCAATTTGCACCGCATTTGAGAACCACGGGATGCTTGTCGCCGCCCTTGATGCTGAGCGACGGATGCTGGTCGTCGTGGGCCGGGCAACGAGCCTCCCAACCGTTGCCGGTCTTCTGGGCATTAAATCTGGCAACGATTCCAGCGAGCTTCACGACGCCGCCTCAACACCAGCGAGCGCGTAGATGTCGGCGGCTGAGATGCGAGAGCACCGACCGATCTTCAATATGGTCACCCGGTTCTCGCGGGCCAGCTTGTACAGCGTCGGTCGAGAGATCTTGAGGTATCCGATTGCCTCCTCAACGGTAAAAGGTGGGTCTGGTCGAACAGTGCCGTTCGCTGAGTGCGCGTTCATCAGTATCTCCTTTGGGAAACATCGATTAGCGCTGGAGCCGGATTGGGTACCGGTGACCTCAGGAGCGATGCCAAATGGCCGCTAACACGAGCATACTGGAATAGACGGTATTGTGAACGTATGTTCGTCACAAGCTCTCCACGGCAGACGTATGAACGGCATTGCTCGGCTGACTTCTTTTACGATCCGTTTGACAGCGAGGCCGTTGCGGTTCACCGGTTGGGTCTCGAACGAGTGCTTGAAGTTCACCCCATAGCGACATGGATGGAGTCAGGGAGAGCGTGGACGACGAGCGATGACGCGACGGTCATCACAGCCTTGAACTGGCACGTGACCAACTTTGATAGTCGCTGGGCCTGCGATATAGCGAAGAGCGCACTGGGAGAGCGAGCCAAATTGAGGGTGCACCGATTCCGTGACCGGCTCCAGCCCCCCGAAATTCACGAACAAACCGTGATAACCAATTATCGGCAAGCGATTGAAAAGTCCGGTATGGACCCGGTGGATGTGCCGCACGCGATACCGGCGAAGCTGATGCCGCACTGTTGCTCTGGCCATGGCTGTTCGACTTGTGACGAGTTGTTCCGATAGAAGCGAATCCAGCCAGTTGCACCCCAATGGGGTGCAGTCGGTTGAAAACTCAAAACGCCTGGCCGGAGCAAAACATGCTCTGACCAGGCGTTTGTACGGTCGGGCTGACAGGATTTGAACCTGCGACCCCTTGTCCCCCAGACAAGTGCGCTACCAAGCTGCGCTACAGCCCGTACCGAGGCACAAGTGCCCCGTATGTGAGTGCCGAACTCTATCGACCGAATCGGGGGTCGAGTGTTCTCGTGAAGAATCTGGCACCTGGTGCGCAAACAAATCACGCAAAGCTCAGATGAACACGTCGACCAGCCGGAAACCGAGGTACAGGACCAACGCGACCACCATCAACTTGAAGTGCCAAGGAGCCTTTTCGTCGGCAGCCGTAGCAGCGTCGATGTGGCCGTGGCCCTCAATGACCTGTTCGCCGCAGGCGGGGCAGGTGCCGTCGCCCTGCATCGAGTTCGGCGTCCAATACTTCGCGCAAGGCTCGCACCACGGCATCATCGGCTCGATTCAGGCGCGCTTGCGAACGCGCAGTTTGATCGGGGTGGAACCCATATCGAGATCTTCGCGGATTCGACGCTCGAGGTAGCGCAGGTAGGTGCGGTCGAGTTCGCGGTTGACGAACAGGGTGAACGTCGGTGGATCGGTCGCTCCCTGCACGGCGTACAGCACCCGTGCGCCGCCCGAGTGTGGTTGAGCCTGTTGGGCTGCAGCGATGATCTTGTTGACGCTCTTCGTCGGTACACGCTTGTGGTACTGACGGATCGATTCTTGAAGTAGCGGGTGCAGTTTGTGCACGTTCTTACCGCTGAGTGCCGAAATTTTCAGCACCGGCGCGTCGCCGAGGAACGCGAGTTTGCGCCTCACTTCGGACTGCACTTCAAGACGATCCTCGGCGCCGACCATCTCCCACTTGTTCAAGACGATGATGATCGGGCAACCCGATGCGTCGACTCGCTCAGAGAGCCGCTGGTCTTGGCCGGTCACACCGACCGTGGCGTCGATCACGAGCAGCGCAATATCGGAATCGTCGATTGCTCGGAGCGCACGAACGAGTGAGTAGTACTCGGCAGAATCGTCGATCTTGCCGCGCTTACGCATGCCAGCAGTATCGACGAACACGATGGGGCCGTCTTCGGTCTCGACGAGCGTGTCGATTGCGTCGCGGGTCGTGCCAGCGAGGTCATGGACCACGGCACGATCGGCCCCAACGAGATGGTTGAACAGTGTCGACTTGCCCACGTTCGGGCGGCCGACGATGGCTACACGAGGCGGCGGCTTGTTGTCGCCGAGGTCGATGATCGCACCGATTGCTGCCAACTGCTCTTCGGTAAAGTTCGACCCGTCGTCTTCGTCGACTTCGACTGCTCGCTGGGGCAGGAGCGCGATGACCTTGTCGAGCAAGTCACCTGCACGGCGGCCATGGAGAGCGCTCGTCGGAATGGGGTCGCCGAGCCCGAGGCCCATGTACTCCCAGATCTCCCGCTCGCGGCGGGAGTTGTCAGCCTTGTTCGCAACGATCAAAACCTCGGTGCCAGTGCGGCGCACCCAGTTGGCAATGAGTTGATCGTCGTCGGTCAGTGGCGCCGATGCGTCGACGACGAAGAGGACGACGTCGGCTTCGCGCACCGCCTCTTCCACCTGACGAGACACCTTCGCTTCGAGTTCAGACCCGCCAGGCATCCAGCCACCGGTGTCGACGACGAGGAAAGGGACGTCGAGCCACTCAGCCTCAAGCACCTTGCGGTCACGGGTGATGCCGGGCCTATCTTCGACAATGGCCTGCTGGCTCCCGACAATCCGATTGAACAGCGTCGACTTGCCGACGTTCGGCCGACCGATGATGACGACGCTGGGCAGATCGGCATCGGGGTCCGCTGGCATCATCTCATCGAGGTCGCTGATCGCCTCGGGGCCGAGGTCGAGCGGGTCGTTCGGGAGCCGTGTCCCACCGCCCAATGCGTTGGTGGTGTCGTCGATACTCATGCTGGTGTCCCTGCAGGTTGTTCGATCGCAACGCGAAGCGCGATGCCGTCGGTGGTGATGACCTCGACTGGTCGGGGAAGATCGGAGATGGCGACGCCATCAAGGAAACGTCCGTCGTCAGACAGACACACGTCGGGCAGCAAATAGCGGTGCCCTTCGGGTTCGCCGGCCAGCACCCGGCTGACATCTTCGCCGGTCATCAGGCCGGTGACGCCGGTGTTGCCGCCGAAAAACTCGTTGGCCACGGTCAAGATACGCACATCGGTTCGGCCAAGGGACTCGACAAGTGGTGTGATGACAGGTGCCCCGAGTGGCCCCGTCAGCACGCCGACCGGTGCAGTGCGGCGCGGGCGAAGATGGATACCGGAGGCGACCGAGGCCGCTGCGCTCGCGGCGGAGTCTGCAGCCGGGCCACAACCGCTTTGGCGGAGCCCGGTGTAGGCGGCTGGGTTCGGCGGTGCATCGACAGCAGCGAAGAAGCCGCGTTGCACGCCGGTGGCTTCGGCGGCGGTTCCGTAGAATTCAGCCTCAAATGTACGGGCCATGCCGATGCCATCTTCGTGCATCGGGAAGCCGTCGTACCGTTCCGCCTCCGGGAACGGTCGCTGCGCCATCAGGTAATACTCGTCGGCCGCATAGACCAGTCGCTCGCCGAGGGTGGTCTCGAAGATGTCTTGCCAGTCGGTGACCGTGTCGACGACTGCTTGCGCCTCGGCGAGCGTGTGGAAACGCATTGCTGACTCGTCGTTGAACTTCGAGATGCCGAGCGGCACGACAGCGACCGAGTCGAGTTCGGGGTACTGGTCGAGCACGCCGGCAAGCGTGTCGTCAAGGATTGCACCATCGTTCACGCCCGGGCAGACAACGATCTGCCCTTTCACGACGATGTCGTGGTCAAGCAGTGCACGCAGCCAACGCAGGCTCATGCCGCCGCGCTTGTTCTTCAGCATTGCGCTACGGATGTCGGGGTCAGTCGAGTGGATACTGACGTGCAGAGGCGACAGCCGCTCGGTAATCACACGTTCGAGATCTGCCTCGGTGAACCGCGTGAGGGCGGTGAAGTTGCCGTACAGGAACGACAACCGGTAGTCGTCGTCCTTCAGGTACAGGCTGCGCCGCATACCTTTCGGCAGTTGGTAAATGAAGCAAAATTCGCAGTGGTTGTCGCAGGTGCGGACCCGGTCGAACACGGCGCTCGATACCTCGATGCCGAGCGATGCGCCAGCCAGTTTTTCGATGGTGACCGAGAGGTCCATGCCGCCACGGGAGACATCAAGTTCGACGTCGGCTTCGTCGGTGGCCAACTGCCATTCAATGATGTCGCGCGGCACATCGCCGTTCACTCGCAGGATTTCATCCCCTGCCTGCACGCCGACGAGCGCCGCCGGAGAACCGGGTGCGACCGAGACGACGATGGGAGCGAGTGTTCCTGTAGACATGCGACCCGCCACGCTATCGCCCACAAGACGGCTGACCGGTGAGTCATTGGTCGCCAGACGTGGCCCAGGTCAGGGGTAGATTGAAACTCGAATGAACACTTTCCGTGTGGACCGAGTTCTGCTGGCCGAACCGCGCGGCTTCTGCGCCGGCGTTGAGATGGCGATCAAGGCGTTGGCCTGGATGGTCCGAAGCTTCCCGGGGCCCGTGTACTGCTACCACGAGATTGTTCACAACCAACTTGTCGTCGACCGCTTCAAGGCGCAGGGCGTCGTGTTCGTGGACACGATCGACGAGGTGCCCGCCGGAAGCCCGATCATGCTGTCGGCACACGGCTCGCCACCCGAGGTTCTCGAAGCCGCCCGTGAGCGTGGTTCCTACGTCGTCGACTCAGTTTGCCCCCTCGTCACCAAGGTTCACCACGAAGTTAAGGTGCGCGCCGGCAAGGGCTACCGAATCGTCTATGTCGGCCATGAGGGTCACGAAGAGGCGGTCGGGACCATGGCTGTCGCACCAGATTCAATCAGTCGGGTCGAATCAGCCGCAGAGGTTGAGGCGCTCGACCACACCGACCAACCGGTGGCCCTTCTTGCACAGACCACCCTCTCGCATCGCGATTGGGAAGCTGTCGCCGTTGCGGTCAAAAAGCGGTTCCCTGACGTCTGGACGCCTGGCCAAAGTGACCTGTGCTTCGCGACAACGAACCGTCAGTCAGCGTTGATGGAACTGGCCCACAAATGCGACGCCATCGTCGTGATCGGCTCGGCCAACTCGTCCAACACCCTTGCGCTCGAACAGCTTGCACGAGAAGAAGGCTGCGAGCGGGTCTACCGAATCAACTCGGTGACCGAACTCCCCGACGACCTCAGCGGAATCGTCGGCGTCACCGCCGGTGCCTCGGCACCAGAGGAACTGGTCGAAGAGGTCATCGACTTCCTCGACCCCGTCAACGGAGTCGAACTGGTGAACGTCACCGATGAAGACGAGTACTTCCCGCCGCCGCGCAACATTCGTGATCTGCAGTCGTCTCTCGAAACCGCAGCGACGGCGATGCTCGGCGGCACACTCCTCGGTCGTCCGACCATGGATGATCGCAACCTGCCCGCCAGCGACGTCCTCGCCAGCCTGCGTACATAGTTGCGAAAGGGGTCTGACCCCATGCGTAACTACTTGGTGACTGGTACTAGTTGCGGGGAACGTCGGCCCAGGGGACTTTGCGGTCGACGCGTACATCTCCTGGCAGGCCCAAGACCCGCTCGCCGAGAATGTTGGCCATGATCTCGGTCGTTCCGCCCTCGATGGTGTTCGCACGACTGCGCAGGAATGCTTTTTGCTGCGTGTCGGAGGACATTGCCGTTTCGGGACGGATCATTTCGTAGCTGCCGTACAGCAAGCCGTCAGCGCCGAGCAGGTTCATGACCGCGTTGTGGATGTCGATGTTGAGGATTGCTCCGGCCATCTTTCCGATTGAGCCTTCCGGCCCAGGGTCACCCATTTTGCGGTTCTGGTTCGCTCGGATGTTGGTGAGGCGAACCACTTCGGCGCGGCACCACAGCTTCATCACGCCATCGCGGGCGGGAGCGTCCTTGCGATCGTCAGGTGCAGCAGCCCACGCTTCGACCAGCCCGGCAATCGTGCCCGACCCGCGCTGCGGCATACCTCCACCGATCGACTGGCGTTCATTCATCAGCGTGGTCAGCGAGACGCGCCAGCCGTCACCGGCCTTGCCGAGCATTTCGGACTCGTGAATCTTCGTGTCGGTGAAGAACACCTCGTTGAACTCGGCCTCGCCGGTCATCTGACGCAGCGGGCGGATCTCGACACTCGGATCGTGCATGTCGACGACGAACGCGGTGAGGCCAGCGTGCTTCACCGCCTGCGGATCGGTGCGAACAACGAGCAACCCGAAGCGCGACAGGTGCGCCAGCGTGGTCCACACCTTCTGGCCATTACACACCCACTCGTCGCCATCTTGAACGCCGGTAGCCGACAAACCTGCGAAGTCAGAACCCGAACCTGGCTCGGAGAACAGCTGGCACCAGACCTCTTCGCCAGTGAACAGCGGGCGGAGATAACGCTCTTTTTGCTCGTCACTCCCCCAGGCCACGACCGTCGGGCCGGTCATGCCGTGACCGATCGGGTTGCTGTACATCGCGTTCGGCCCGCCAACTCCGAAGATCCGCTCGTTGACCAACTTCTGCAGCTTTGGGTTTAGACCGAGACCGCCATGGCCTTCAGGAAAGTTCACCCAGGCCAAGCCACGGTCGAACTGTTCACCGAGGAACGTCTGCGTTGCGGTGTCTGCTGGTGGGAAACTCTCGAGCAGTTCGCTCGTGAGGTCGACCACCCGTTGTTCGTCGGCGGTCAGTGCACTGGTTTGCTCGACGATCGTCATGGGAGAACGATAGTTGCCGTCGCCAACGAGGTTCGAAATGGAGGTGGCGGAATTTCTCGGATACCGTCGACGGCGTGTCGAAAGCTGCCGCCCAAAGAGCAATCCCTGTCATCGATCTCGGACCGTTCGCCACCGGAGCGGAAAGCGAATCCCCTGCTGCTCGCGCCACCGCAGCCCGTCTCGATGACGCACTGCGCGATGTCGGTTTCCTCACCGTCGTCGGCCACGGCGTCACAACCGAAGTCCGGGAAGCGTTCTTCGACATGATTCGGCGATTCTTCGCCCAGCCCGAAGCGCAGAAGCAAGAGATCGCCATCGCCAACAGCCCGTACCACCGGGGCTACGGCGGCTTTGCTGCCGAGACGCTCGAAGGCGCGATCGGAGCGCAAGACGAAGACACGGTCGGGACATTTCTGGCTGGCGACATGAAAGAGACGCTCGACTTCGCGGTCGACCATCCGTTGGATCACCCCGAAGTGGTTGCCGGCACTCCCCTGCACGGGCCCAACCAGTACCCCGACATTCCCGGCTTCCGGGAGGTGTGGGAGAGGTACCGCGCGGCCGTGACCGAGGCGGCTGTTCGTATGCAGCGGGCGCTCGCCGTTGCGCTCGGGCTCGATGCTGAGTTCTTCATCAGCCAGCCCGGCGAAACGATGTACCACCTCCGCATGATCCACTACCCACCGATGGATCGGCTCACGCCCGAACCGGGCCAGATGGGATGTGGCGCGCACACCGACTACGGCACACTGACCGTGCTTGCCGATGACGGCATCGGCGGGTTGCAAGTGCGCCAACGCAACGGTGAATGGACCGACGTCGCTGTCCCAGACGGACATCTCGTCGTCAATCTTGGCGACCTGATGGCCATCTGGACCAACGGCCGCTGGGTGTCGAACCCGCACCGCGTCGTCAACCCGCCGAACCAGGATCGCTACTCGTCACCATTGTTCGTGACGCCGCCGTATCACCTTCGTATCGAAACCCTCGAGAGCTGTCTCGCCGACGGTGAACAGCCGACACACGAACCATTGATTTCCGGCGAGTATCTCGTCGGGCGCTTCGACGGGACGCACAGCTACCGCAACGAAATGCTCGAGCAGCACAACTCGCCGGGGTAGCGAGCGCAGAGACCGATCAGTCCTCGGTCGAGACCGCAATCGAAACGATCAACGAGCTCGTCGAGACGCGTTGCTTTGGCCGCTGAGGCGGTGTCAATTGAAGATGGCATGAGCGCTGTCGAACTCTCCGGCTTCGAGCACTGCAAGCTCCGGCACCTGGGACCGAAGCTGCATCACCAAGGCAAAGCGCACCTCGTCAGACCGACGAGCAAACACCGCCTTCAGGTTGTTCAGCATCCGGATGACGATGGCCCGGTTCGGCGTCGGGTCGAGGTGCGACTCGCTCCACGGAGCCTGACCCCGAGTGATCGTCTCAAAGAGCTCCCGAGCCTGTCGACGGTCGCGCTGGCGGCCGCCGTCAAACGGGTCGAAGAAAACGCTGTCGTTGTCGGCTGCCTTGACCAGGAAGTGAGCAGGCATACCGACACCGTGCAGTTCCACGCCGAGCCGACGGCCTACTTCGATCATCAGGATCGACAGACTGATCGGGATGCCCGTGCGTGTGGCGATGACTCGGTCGAGGCACGAATTGCGCCAGTCGTAGTAGGCCTCGCGGTTGCCAGAAAAGCCGAGTTCGCCGAAGAGGTATCGGCTGATGCCCTCCGGTGTCGGCGTCTGGCACTCGGCTGCGAGCAGGTCGAGCGCGGCGAGCCATTCGATCTCGTCGAGACCCGACTGCAGGACCCCAGACATGATCAGTGATACTTCGTCGAGGTCGAGTGAGTCGCTGTCGCTTGCCATCAGCTTCGCGAAGCGCGCAGAGTTCATGCTGAAACGGTATCGGCGACTACGTTCCGCAGGATGATCCCAGGTGCACATCTCGCAACACACGGTGACAAGCCCGCACTCATCATGGGCGGTTCCGGCTTTACACAGACCTTTTCCGAACTCGATGCTGCCGCCAACCGGCTGAGTCGTCTCCTTCGTGCCGCAGGCCTTGAGCCCGGCGACCACATTGCAATCTGCATGGAAAACCACGATCGCTATATGGAGGTCATCTGGGGCTGCCACTATGCCGGGCTCGTCTATACGGCCACTTCGTCACGCCTTCAGAGCGCCGAACTCGAGTACATCATCAACGATTGCGGCGCCCGTGCGTACATCACCTCGAAGTACAAAGCCGACCAGGCTGCCGAAATGATCGACAAGACGCCGAACGTCGAACTGCGGCTGATGCTTGACGGAGCGATCGACGGCTACGAGGCCTACGAGGCGGCAGTCGAGGCACAGTCGCCCGAGCCGCTCGACGAGGCCCGAATTGCTGGCATGGACATGCTCTATTCCTCTGGCACCACCGGCATGCCGAAGGGCATCACTCGGGCGTTTCCCAACGAGCCGCTCGAGACGTGGAATAACGGTGTCACAATGCTGTGCCAGATGCTCTTTGGCGTCGATGACACGAAGCGGTACCTGTCGCCGGCACCTTTTTACCATGCAGCACCACTGCGCTTCTGTATGTCGATGCACGCACTCGGGGCGACCATCGTGGCCATGGAGAACTTCGACGCCGAGACCTACCTGCAGCTCGTCGAGGAGTACGACATCACGCACAGCCAGGTCGTCCCAACCATGTTCGTGCGAATGCTGAAGCTTGATGCGGTAGCGCGCTCCAAGTACGACATGTCGTCGCTCGAGTACGTCATCCACGCTGCGGCGCCGTGCCCAGCCCCAACCAAAAAGTCGATGATCGAGTGGTTCGGACCCGTGATCCACGAGTACTACGCCGGCTCTGAAGGAAACGGGTTCGTCTACTGCAACAGCGAATCGTGGCTTGCTCACGAGGGCACGGTGGGGCAGGCGATCACCGGCATCTTGCACATCTGCGACGACAATTTCGAAGAGGTTCCGCAGGGCCAGCCGGGCACCATCTTCTTCGAAGGCGGCGCCGAGTTCGAATACCACAACGATGCGGAGAAGACGAAGGGATCCCGCCATCCGAACGGCTGGAGCACACTCGGCGACGTCGGCTACCTCGACGCGGACAACTTCTTGTACCTCACCGACCGCAAGGCGTACATGATCATCTCCGGCGGTGTGAACATCTACCCGCAGGAGGCCGAGAACATTTTGGTCACCCATGACAAGGTGATCGACGTTGCCGTGTTCGGCGTACCCAACGAGGACTTCGGTGAAGAAGTCAAGGCCGTGGTGCAGCCGCGGGTGATGCCTACGACCGACGAAGAGCGAGCACAACTCGCCAGCGAGCTGATCCAGTTCTGTAAGAGCCAAATCGCCGACGTCAAGTGCCCGCGGTCGATCGACTTCCGCGACGAACTCCCCCGCCACCCGACCGGCAAGCTCTACAAGCGCCTCCTCAAAGACGAGTACTGGTTACAGGCAGGTCGGAAGATCTGATCGACAACAAACAAAGGAGCCCAGGTGAACGACTCCCGTCGAACATCAGGGCTCCTTGGTTTGTTGGTTCAGTTATCTGTGTTGCTGTCAGGCCGATCGGCGTTCGGGCACTTCAACAAGCAGGTCAACCATGTAACGATCTGCTGTGTCGGAGTGGCTAGCCAATTGCCTCTTGTCATCGGGGCGACAGAGGATCGTCTGGATTTCGGCCCAACGTTTTTGGGTCTACGCCCGCATGCCCTTCTCAATGGCACTGACCACAGCGTTCTTGACCGGAATCATCCCGGCCACAAGCACGCCATCAACAACGATGTGCACCCATGTGGCACGCATATCGCCAGTGAAGTTTTGAATGATGCTGATATCAAGGACCCAAATCAGGCCGATCGAGACGGCTACAGTCAAGTTCGCTCCGACGATCGGGATTTTACCGACAGCATCAGACGCTTTCAGCATGTCGAGGATCCCGTCAACGACGGTCATCACGACTCCGAGTGCGATCGCTAGTAATACGAACGCTCCAAGTGTGTACATTTCAATACCCCTTTTCATAGATTGAGCCGTTGAGCTCAAGCTGGTTAATTCCCCCGTGGGAGATAATATGCACAATGAGACAACGATGGTGAGGATGCTGTAAGGAACGTCGGGATTCCACAAGCGTGAAAGTAACAAGTACTCGCCAGCCACCGGCCAGTCGACCTGATGGCGCCGTACCTATGCGAGAGTAGCCCGATGGCCACACACCCGTATCTCGATTGGCCCGGACCAATTCCGTTTGCTCACCGCGGAGGGAATCGTGCCGCACCAGAAAACACGATGGCCGCATTCGAACATGCCGCCGCCATTGGATTTCGTTACCTCGAAACTGACGTACATCGCAGCGCCGACGGTGTCCTCGTGGCGTTCCATGACGAAAACCTGCTGCGAACATGCGGCCTCGATGCCAACATCGCCGACCTCACCTGGGCTCAAATCGCCGAATTGCGTGTCGATGGCACCGAGCCGATCCCACGCATGCTTGACCTGTTCGAACGGTTTCCAGAGCACCGGTTTAACGTCGACTGCAAGGCCGACGCGGCGCTCGAACCGCTCGTCGAGTTGATCAATGCCCAGGGTGCACTCGATCGGGTCTGCATCGGCTCGTTCAGCTTCAAACGACTGCAGACGATCCGCCGCCGGCTCGGCCCTGGGTCACTCACGTGCCTCAGTCCGATCGAGACGATTTGCCTGCTCGTGTTCGGCCGACTTTTCGGCTCCGCGCAGCGCGCCGCTCAGGTTCCGCCTGGCCATGGCCGCATCACGGTGGTCTCACGTCGTTTTGTACGGAACGCACGGCGAGCCGGTATTCCCGTGCACGTGTGGACCATCAACGACGCAGCCGAAATCCACCGCCTCCTCGACTTGGACGTCGACGGCGTCATGACCGACGACATCGAATTACTTCGGAGCGTTTACGCCGAGCGAGGTGTCTGGGTCGGCGACACCTGAGCCAGCAGCCACACTCCGGTCGTTGCCAGCAGCACACCTCCCACAAGCGACACCGGAACACCCCAGGCCGTCTGGATCAACCCGGCAGTCGGGGCCTGCATGATGCTGATAGCGACGACCGCAACGTAGATGCCACCGACGAGGCCGATGCTTCCCGCGATGCGAGCTTTGGCCATCCATGCGGCGACGACGCAGGCGATCACCGCCAACGGGACGATCGGCCACAAACGGAGCATCCCGGCGAAAACCCCGTCGGGCTCAAAACCAAGCCGATCGACGAGCTCGAACAATTCGAAGCTCGACCGACGGCTCTCCCCCGACTTCAGCCACGGAGCAAACACCCCGATCAGCGCAACACCAGCCGAGGCGGTCACGCACCCGTTGCCAATCGTCTCACGCACCTCAGCACCGTACGTCACCGCAAACTCCAGGCCCATCTTTGTGTGACCGATTCCGACGTCAGCCGCCGCAACCGGTCTCGCAAAACAGGGAAGGCGTATGTTCGGTGGCATGACCTGGAGTAACCCGCCCCGCACCTCTGTTCGTGCGCCTCGATACCTCGTTGCCAGTGCCGACCACCTCGCAACGTCGGCCGGCAACGAGATGTTCGCTCGAGGTGGCAATGCCGTCGACGCAGCGATTGCGACCAACGCGGCGATTGCCGTCACCGGGCCGCACCTCTGCGGAATGGGCGGCGATCTCTTTGCGCTCGTCCATGTAGATGGCGAAGTGTTCGCTTTGAACGCCGCTGGTCGAGCCGGATCTGGTGCCGACTCGGGTGCCATGCGGGATCAGGGGCTCACCGAGATGCCCTTCAAGCTGGACATCCGCTCGGTCACGGTTCCGGGCTGCGTCGATGGCTGGGTGAGCCTCCACGAACGATTCGGGTCGCTCCCACTCGACGTGATCCTCGCCCCGGCACAGCGTCTTGCCGCCGATGGCTTCCCGGCCAGCCCGTTACTCGCAGGCCTGCTCCCTCGGCTTGACGAAGCCAGCCGGGCAAACTTGTTGGAACTCGTTGAGCACGCCACCCAGACCGGTGCGCTTGTGAGGCGCCCGGGCGTGGCGCTCGCTCTTGCCGGTGTTGCCATCGGCGGTCGAGACACGTTCTACAGGGGTGCCTTCGGTGACGGCCTGATCGACATTGGGAATGGGCTCTTCACCGAGTCTGATCTCGGGGCGTCGCAGGCTGAGTGGGTGGCGCCGATTGCAGCCGAGATGTTCGGCGTCAAGGTCCACACCGTTGGACCGAGCACTCAGGGATACCTCACGCTGGGGTCTGGGCGCCTCGTCGACCAGCTTGTTTCCAGCGGTCTCTTCCCCGACGACCCAGAAGACGATCACTGGGCCCATCTCTTGATTGAAGCCTCGACGGCCGCTGGGCGCGATCGTCCTGAACGGCTGCACCAGGACGCCGATGGAGATGCTCTTGTGGCTGAGATTGCTGGCCGTGGTGGCGAGATTGATCTCGAACAGGCGAGCAACCGGTGGGCGCCGCATCGAGATGGCGACACGACCTCGCTCTGTACTGCGGGTCGTGGTCACGACGGTCGCATGATGGGCGTGTCATTGATTCAGTCAAACGCATCGGGCCTCGGCAGCCACCTGGTGGAACCCAACACAGGCATTAACCTCCATAACAGGGGGATGGGCTTCAGCCTGGAGGCTGGGCATCCTGGTGAGCTGGCGCCAGGCCGCATTCCGCCGCACACATTGTCGGCCGCCCTCGCCACGAGAGGATCAGACCTCGTCAGCGTGTTTGGGACGATGGGCGGTGACGCTCAACCTCAAATTCTGCTGCAGATCGCCACACGCCTGTTCCATCACGGCCAGTCACCAGCAACGTCGATCAACGCGGGCAGGTGGGCGCTCAAGGGGCCCCAGACCGGATTCGACACGTGGACAGCGGCCAGTGGCCCGCGCATCGCGGTCGAAGGTCACGCATCGGGGGCCTGGGTCGAGGGCTTGGCTGCACGCGGACACAGAGTCGAGGCGTCGCCGGAATGGGACTCAGGCTTTGGCCATGCACATGCCATTGTCGTCGACGTCAACGGAAGCTTGAGCGGAGCGGCCGACCCGCGAACCGTTATCGGCAGCTGTTCTGGCGGCTGAACCTGAGGTCCGTTGCTCTGTCGACCGTCCTGCCGACTGCTAAGTCAGCAGCGGCATGACCTCTTCGGCGAAGCGCGCCATCTGCTCGTCAGCCTTCTTGTAGCTGTCACCCAGCAGATGCGGGAACACCGTGAGGTACTCAAAGCCAAGCAGATCTTTGAGGAACTGGATTTCGGCAGCGACGTGCTCAGGCGGGCCGACGATCATCGTTTTGTTCTCGATTGATTCGTCGAGCGTCGGGATCAGGCCGGGAGCCGAGGGCTTGCCATCTGGGCCCATGTAGCCGCGGCTCCATCCGTACGGCCCAAGGAACTTCCAGAATTCGTCGTGACCGTTGCGGGCCGACGCACGGGCCTCCTCCATCGTGTCTTCGATGCGATAGGAGACGACGAGCATGCGCTTCTCGTGTGACGCCAATTCGTGGCCATCGTGGGAGGCTGCGTAGTTCTCGCCGTAGATGTCCCAGAAGCGCTTGATGAAGCTGTAGTGCTGGTTCCAGAACACGGCGCCGTGATCGACGGTCGGCACGTAGTCGAGCGTGGGTGGTGAGGTGACGGCCTGCCAGATTTCGTACGGGTAGATCGGCCGCGGGATCAGCGTGAGGTCTTGCACCGTTTCGCCGCGGTCGGGAATCCCGGGCAGCGGGAGCTGGAAGTGTTTGCCGGAGAACGAGAAGGATTCCTGGCTGAGTGCACGACGAACGATCTCCATCGATTCTTCGAAGATCTCACGGTTGAACAAGTCGTCAGACTTTTGGTCGGGGTTGTCCTGCGACCCAATCGATACGCCTTTGTCGTTGAGATGCAGCACTTCGCGCGGCACTGTGCCGCGCCCGACACCGAGCATTGCTCGCCCACCGGACAGGTTGTGCAGCGTAGAGAAATCTTCTGCGAGGCGTAGCGGATTCCACTGCGGCACGACGTTGAACATCGAGCCGAATCGGAGCGTCGTTGTGTGCGCTGCAATCCACGTCGAGATGAGCAGCCCATTTGGGATGACTTCATACCCCTCGTACTGAAAGTGATGCTCGGTGGTCCAAAACGAGTCGAAACCGAGCCGCTCGGCTTCCTTGGCAGAATTGACGTAGTCGAGGGTCGCTTTCCAGCACGCATCATTCGAGTAGCGACGATCCATCGGGTTCGGCAGGCCTGCACCTGCATCGTCCATCTCGACTCCACCGAAGAAGAACGCACCAAGCTTAAGATCTTTCGCAACCACCATGCCCTCTATATTCGCACGATGGCTTCAACACTGCTGCACCGGGCGACCACTGTTCATGCCGATGTGACACATCGGCAACAGGACATCCGCATCATCAATGGCGTGATCACAGCCATTGGCGACCTCATCGCAGAACCAGCAGATGAGGTGGTTGACCTCCGAGGACATGTCCTCATGCCTGCGGCCGTCGAGCCTCATGCCCACCTCGACAAGGCCTTCCTCGCTGAGCAGATCGAGAATCCGACCGGCGACCTCATGGGCGCTATTTTGGCGATGCGGGCGAACCGCCACTTGCTTGATGTCAATGAGACCGTCGAACGTGCCGAACGGGCCGCACGATTGATGGCGTCCAACGGATTTCGGGCCGTTCGTAGCCACGCCGACACGACCGTGGAGCACGGCCTCACCAGTATCGAGGCACTCGTGGAAGTGAAGCGCCGGGTTGCCGACGTGATCGATGTCGAGATCGTCGCACTGTCTGGGTGGCCGGTGATGGGGCCCGGCGGCGCTGATCAGCGAGCCCTGCTGCACGACGCACTGCGGGCGGGCGCTGACCTTGTCGGCGGGTGCCCGCACCTCGAGGGTGGCGACACGCTCGGCCCGACCGAATTTTTCCTACAGACAGCGACCGACCACGGTGTCGGCGTCGACCTGCACACCGACGAGACACTCGACCCGACCGCAACCGGCCTCGCCGAGCTTGCCGAAATGGTCGCTGCCGGCTTTGGCCATGCAGTCACCGCCAGCCACTGCGTGAGTCTCTCCATGCAGTCCGAACGCGATCAGCAGGCAACATCTGAGGCGGTTGCAGCAGCCGGTATCGGCGTCGTTGCACTTCCCCACACCAACTTGTTTCTTCAGGGCCGCGGGCGCAGTCCGATGCCCCGAGGACTCACCGCTGTTGCGTCGCTCCGCGCTGCTGGCGCTCAAGTCGCAGCCGGTGCCGACAATCTGCAGGACCCGTTTAATCCGGTCGGTCGGGCATGCCCCTTCGAGACCGCCGGCCTGATGATCATGGCCAGCCACCTCCTCCCCCATGACGCCTGGTCGTCGGTGAGCACGGCCGCCGGCCAGGTGACCTCATTCGGTGCTCAGACGCTGACGGTCGGCCAGCGGGCTGATCTCGTGGCAGTCAGGGCGGCTACGCTCCGGGAGGCAATTGCGTTTGGTCCAGCCGAACGCATCGTGTGGCGGAACGGTCAACGTCTCGCCGCATAAGCCAGTCATAATTCGCCCACTCGACACCGAACTAATCAGGGGAAAGAACCGTTGTCTGCTACACGCGAGTATGCGCTCGAATTCAAAAATCTGTCGATGGTGTTTCCCGATGGGACGCACGCGCTCGACGATGTCTCCATCAGTATCGAACGGGGCGAGTTCGTCACCGTCGTCGGCCCGTCCGGGTGCGGTAAGTCCACGCTCTTACGCATTGCGTCGGGCCTGGAAACGCACACGGGCGGCGAGTGCGACGTCGATCGTGATTCGATCGGTTACGTGTTCCAGGATGCCACGCTGTTTCCGTGGCGGACCGTTCGGAGAAATGTCGAACTGATCGCCGAACTTCACGGCATCAACTCCGCCGCGATGGCCCCGAGAGTTGACGAATCACTCGAGCTCGTTGGGCTCAAAGAGCATGAGCTCAAGTATCCAAAGCAGCTGTCAGGCGGTATGAAGATGCGCGCCTCGCTGGCTCGCTCGCTGGTGCTGCAACCTGACGTGTTCCTCTTCGACGAGCCGTTCGGTGCGCTCGACGAGATCAGCCGTGAGCGGCTCAACGACGAACTCCTCTCGCTGTTCAAGGCCAAGAACTTCGCCGGACTGTTCATCACCCACTCGATCGCCGAGGCAGTGTTCCTCTCGACCCGTGTGCTGGTTATGTCGGCTCGTCCCGGCCGCATCGTGGCCGACTACGAGGTGCCGTTCGAGTATCCCCGCAAGCACGAGATCCGATACGATCCGGCGTTTGCCGAACTGTCCGGCAAGATCTCCAACGACCTCCGCGGAGCGCACCCGTGAGCACCGACAACAACGCCTCAGAGACAGCCCAGCAACTGGCCGCTCACCAAGGCCCTGATTCCGCGGAGGTGGCCGCAATCAGGCCGAAGCGTTCCGCCCGGCTCAGCCGCTTCGTCGGCCCCGGAGCAGTTTTCGCGCTGTTCATCGGGTTCTGGTATCTGGCACACCACGTGTTTCTTGCGGGTCCCAAGCAGCCGCTACTGCCCGTTCCCCATCGCGTCGTCCGCGAGTCGGTCCTCACATGGAACATCGAACGAGGCACCGCTGGTTCACGAACTGGCGGCGGCCTCGTGAAACTCTTCGACGGATTGTGGACCTCGGTCCAGGTCGCCGGCCTCGGCCTCTTGATTGCCATCGTGATCGGATTCGCGGTGGCAACGTTGATGAGCCAGGCAAGCTGGATACAGAACTCGATGTGGCCGTTCCTTATCGCCGTGCAAGCAACCCCAATTCTTGCCTTCGTCCCGCTGATCGGCACGGTCATCGGCTTCAATTTCAAGGCCCGGGTGCTGGTCTGTGTGCTGATCGCGATCTTCCCGATCGTTGCGAACACGTTGTTCGGTCTGCTCTCGGTTGATCGCGGATACCACGAACTGATGACCCTCAACGGTGCATCGCGAATGACGCGGCTCATCAAACTGCAATTCCCCGCGGCAATGCCATCGATCTTCACCGGGCTGCAGATTTCGGCAGGTCTGTCCGTTGTCGGCGCCGTTGTCGGCGACTTCTTCTTCCGACAGGGTGAGCCGGGCCTCGGCCGTCTGATCAACCTGTACCAAAGCTCAACGGCGTACGAGCAAATGTACGGAGCCGCTGTGATGTCAGCGCTGCTCGGCATTGCTGTCTTCGTTCTCTTCGGTTGGATCGGCAACCGAGTGGTCGGCAACTGGCACGAGAAGCGCTCGAGTTGATTCTCGGTTACATCGAGCAGACCCTGACGCAACGAACCACGGCCTCGCTGCTCGCGACACATACGCGAAACAAGATCTTCACGCTGTGCGTAGAGAGCTCTTTGCGCGATGCTCTAGTATCTCCGCATCCGGTGTGAACACTCCGGTTAACCACCACACTCTTCAGGGGGAAAACCATGCGAAACACTCGCTTGACACAGATGGCTGCACTCGGTGCTGTCGTTGCAATGACTGTTGCTGCGTGCGGCAGCGACGCCGAGCCGGCAGCAACCGAAGCTCCGGCAGCAACCGAAGCTCCGGCAGCAACCGAAGCTCCGGCCGCCGCTGAGCCGATGGAAGACGACAGCGTCGATCTCGCATCGGTGTGCCCCGCAACCATCGCGATCCAGACCGACTGGTTCCCCGAGGCGGAGCACGGAGCGCTCTACCAGATGATCGATTCGGCCAACGCCACGATCGATGCCGAGGTCAAGACGGTCACCGGCCCGCTCGTCATCGGTGGCGAAGCAACTGGTGTCAACCTGCAGGTCCGCACCGGTGGCCCGGCAGTCGGCTTCCAGCAGGTCGTTTCGCTCATGGCGCAGGATGACAGCATCACGTTCGGCTACGTCGCAACCGACGAAGCCATCGAGAACTACGCCGACAACCCCACCACAGCGTTCGTTGCTCCGCTCGAGATCAACCCGCAGATCATCATGTGGGATCCCGCGACCTACCCAGCCGTCGAGACCATCGCCGACCTCAAGGCCGAAGGCGTCACGATTCGCTACTTCGAGAGCGGCGCCTACATGCAGTTCCTGCTGTCTGATGGCCAGGTCGAAGAAGGCCAGCTCGACGGTTCGTACGATGGCGGCCCGTCGGTCTTCATCGCCGAGGGCGGAAAGATCGCTCAGCAGGGCTTCGCTTCCGCCGAGCCCTACAACTACGAGAACGTCTTCGCCGATTGGGGCAAGCCCGTCAAGTTCGAGTTGATCCACGACGCCGGTTGGCAGACCTATGCCGGACCGCTCGCCGTGCTCGACTCCAAGAAAGACGAGCTGGCTGCTTGTATGGCAGCGTTCACGCCCATCGTGCAGCAGGCCACGGTCGACTACATCAACGATCCAGCAACTACGAACACGCTGATTGTCAAGGCCGTCAACGAGTTCAACGACTTCTGGACCTACGACGAGGCGCTCGGTGCAGCGTCGGTCGAACTCCAGATCGAACTCGGCCTTGTGGGTAACGGCCCCGACTCGACGCTCGGCAACTTCGACGAAGCTCGCCTCGCAGGCTTCATCGCCATCGCTGGTCCGGTCTTCGGTACCGAAGGACTGACGCCTGGCGACCTGATGACCAACGAGTACATCGACGAGTCAATCGGTCTCTGATCTGACTTGAACAAAGGCGGTCACACTGTGCATCGCACAGTGTGACCGCCTTTGTCGCGTCTTACATCGGGAACTGAAACGCTGAGATTTCGCCCAGTGCGTCACCGAACGTCTCGACGGCACCGTTGAACAGTCGCTCGCCCAATTCGGCGCTCGCCGGGGTCGGATCGCCGATGTGTCCGTCAGGGCCGAAGTCGTTCGACAACCAGCCGAAGGCGACGGACCCACCGAACTTGACGTGTTCGTTTTTCGCCAACTGATCCGGCACGTTTCGCGTGGCAACCGACATGTCGACGAGTTCTGGTGCCAGGTGCAGCATGAGCGAGGTCTCGTCCGTGCCGCCGTGGATCCCCATCCCGAGTTCGCCAGCGGCGGAGTGACCGCCCTGGTCCGGCGGGACCGACGGGTGGGCCAGGAACGTCATGAGGCCGTGTGCGAGCCTGAGCTCGCGGTTTGCGGCAGCAACGATCGCCGAGTTACCGCCGTGCCCGTTGAGAAAAACGAGTTTACGAGCCGGCGTCATCGCAATGCATCGACCGATGTCGTCGAGCACCGACAACAGCGTCGTCGCCGACAGCCAGATTGTTCCTGACGACCAGGCGTGTTCGTTCGACTTCGTATAGGCCAAGGGAGGGAGCAACCACACATCGAGTTCTTCCCCGACAGCCTCGACCGCAGCCCCAGAGACACGTTCAGCGATCAACAGGTCGGTGTTGAACGGCAGGTGAGGGCCGTGCTGCTCGATAGCCCCGAGCGGTTGAACGATAATGCTGTTCTCGTTCAGTGCGTCGTTGAGTTGCGGTGCGCGAAGTTCGGCGAGTCGTCGTGAAACATATGCCACACCTGCAATGTTACGTCCCGAACAACCGAGTCGTGAAGAATGCTCCTATGACGTCTGGGCAGTTCGATGCGATCGTGATCGGGGCAGGTCACAACGGCCTCGTCACCGCTGCCTATTTGCAACGCGGTGGGATGAAGACGCTGCTGCTCGAAGCTCGACCAGCGGTTGGCGGCACGGCATCGAGTGAGGCGTTCGGCGGAGCGACGGTGAACATCTGCAACTGTGATCACCTCACCTTCCGCACCACACCAGTGATAAAGGAACTTGACCTTGCGGCGCACGGACTGGCCTACATCGACGTCGAGCCAGCGCAGCACAACATGGCCTGGACTCCTGGTGGCACGTCACCGTCATGGTCGCATCATCACGACCTCGACTTGACGCTCGAATCGATTGGCCGGAACTTCCCAAACGAGGTAGAGAGCTACCGGCGGTATGTCAAGGCTGCGACGCCTGCGATACAGATGATTTTCGAGGCAGCGACCGAACCCCCATCAGTCACCGGGCTGACGAAGCTCGCCCTCCGCAAAAGGCTCGCCGGCTCGGCAACGCTGCTGCGTTGGTCGCGACGTAGCGCTGCTGACGTGTTGCGTTCGTTCTTCTCCGCGGATGCAATCACCGGCCCTGCCGCTCTGACCGGACCGATGGTCTGGGGCATCTCACCCGAATTCAAAGGGTCCGGGCTCGGTGCGCTCACTCACGCGATGCGCCACGTCGGAACGGTCGGGCGCCCGGTCGGCGGCAGTGGCCGAGTCACCGAAACTCTGCGGATGGCCTTCGAGGCTGCCGGAGGGACGCTGCAAATATCAAGCCCGGTGTCCGAGGTTCGCTGCTCGGGATCAGCGGCGGCTGGCGTCACCCTCGTTGACGGCACAGAGATCGATGCGCTGGTCGTGGTCTCCGCCTGCAATCCGCACGACACCTTCCTGAAGTGGCTCAAGAATCCGCCGTCGGCGGCGGCCGACCTGATCCGTCGCTGGAAGGCGATCCCGCATGACAAGGGCTACGAGTCGAAGATCGACGCGATCCTGAGCACGCCCCCAGTACTGAAGGATCACGACCGACAACTCGGCCCAACCACGGCCATCGGCCCCTCACTCACGGAGATTGATCGCGGCTACCGACTCATGCAGCAGGGCAAGATCCTCGATCTGCCGGGGATGCTGGTCAACGTCCCGTCGCTGCTGGATCCAACCATGGCGCCGGATGGGCGCCATGTGTTCAGTCTGGAAGCACTCTTCACGCCGTACGACTTCACGGACGCGGCAGGCAACGGATGGGCCCACCCCGAACGTCGCGGACCGGAACCGCAGCGGTGGCTCGAGCTGTTCGCCGACCAGTGCGAGCCCGGCTTTCTGGAATCGATTGTCGACTGGCGAGCGATGACTCCAGCAATTTACGAGTCAGACTTTCACCTGCCGGCCGGCCACGCCACCAGTTTCGCCGGTGGTCCGCTAGCAGCGTTCCGTAACCCGAACCCCGAGCTGACCAAGTACGAGACCGCCATCTCAGGTCTGTACCTCACGGGCGCAGCCACCTTTCCCGGCGCCGGAGTCTGGGGTGCCAGCGGCCGTAACTGCGCCACCGTCGTCCTCAGCCAGCACTCCTGACAATAGCGACCCCTACCCCGACCGCGTACCCCTGCCGCAGTCTTCCGAAATGTGGACCGTTTCAGCGCATTTCGAACGCGTTTTAGTCTCAATTTCGGGTCGCTTGGCTGGCATGCCCCAAATAGGGACTGAATCGCTCCACGGAGTTGGCGAAATGGTCTCCATTTTGGGAGGCGGGCGACCCGACAGGGTGATGGTGGGGTGATGGTGGGGTGATGGTGGGCCGGGGAACGGGTGTACGGTGGGATGCAGCATGAGGACATCCGGATCACTCAATTTGGGTCGGTATTTCGGGATCCCGGTCCGAGCCCACTGGAGCGTGGCGTTGATCGCTGTGTTCTTTGGAGCCAACCTCGCGACAGCGCTCGGTGTCGTTTCCGGCATCACTGCGACGACAGCCTTCTTCCTCTCGATCCTCCTCCATGAGTTTGGTCATGCCCTTATGGCCCGCCGATTCAGTGTCAACACCGAATCGATTGACCTATGGGCCCTCGGCGGTGTTGCACGACTCGACCGTGAGCCCCCGACGCCGAAGGCTGAGGGCCTCATCGCTGGTACCGGCCCCGCCGTCAGCCTCGTCATCGGTGTCGTGACGTTCGGCCTTGGCTACGTCTTCCGCTCGAACCTGCTGCTGTGGATCGGGTTCGTCAACTTGGCACTTGCTGTCTTCAACATGCTCCCGGGGGCGCCGCTTGACGGCGGCCGTGTACTGCGTGCATTCCGGTGGGCGCGAACCGGCAATAAGTATCTGGCGATGCGTGAAGCGGGCAATGCAGGTCGTGTACTCGGGTGGAGTATGGCCCTCATTGGGGTGGCAATGATGGTCCAAGGTCTGCCCGGGATATTCATCGCGGTCACCGGTGTGTTCATCGCGATGAACGCCAAACAAGAAATCCTTGCCTCATATGTGGGCGAACAGCTCCAGGGTGTGAAGGTCCGTGACCTGACGTGGTTCGGCGTCGCACATGCTGGTTCCGACATGGATGCCGACTCGATGATCGACCAGCGTCAACGCCTTGGCGACGCCGGAGCAGTGGCAATCGACTCAAACGGAGACGGTCACGTCGACGGCCTCGTGCTCGAAGACCAACTGTGGGCGATCCCGACCGACCGACGAGCAATGGTCATGCTCACACAGTTGATGACACCGTTCAGCACGCTGGCCAGGGCCGGCCCTGACGAGGAACTCAGTTCGGTACTTCCCCGCATCAACCCGCTCAGGCCGGTGGTGACCGTGTGGAGTGACGACAAGTTACTCGGCGTCGTGTCGGCCAAGAGGCTGACCGAGCGGCTTGCGACTGCTCAGCGGCAAGCCTTCGGAAACTAGGCGTCTTTGACGGACCAGTTGCGCTTGGCGACCGGATCCTGGTCGCTCCATGGGAAGTTAATCCACTCGTCGGTCCGCTTCCAGACGTAGTCGCACTTCACAACCGAGTGGGACTTCTCGTAAATGCAGGCGGTGCGGACTTCGCCAACCTTGCCTTCGCAGAACTCTTCGACAGATTTGAGCGTGTGGCCGGTGTCTGCAACGTCGTCAACCACGAGGATTTTACCGTTCGATAGGTCGACGAAGTCGGGTGCCGGGGGAAGGATACGAGGGACCTCGAGACGTTCGTCGACGCCGGTGTAGAACTCGACGTTCATCGTGTAAACGTTTTTAACTGACAGTGCATATCCCATGGCACCCGCTGGCAGCAGTCCGCCGCGAGCAATGCCGAGAATCATGTCGGGCTCGTACCCGTCGTCGGCAACCATCTGCGAGAGGGCTCGTGTGGCAACCCCGAGCATGTCCCAGGTCATAATTTCGCGTACTTCTGACATCAGCTCGAAAACTACACGCGGTGACGGCGCTCGTCCTGATCTGTGACAATCAACCCTGGTCGCAACCCGGTAACGAGCGCCACAACTACCAACTGACTCATAACAAGCAGATGTCGCCAGGGCGGACCGGTACGCGGTTGAGCGGGGCGTCGATGCCCGCCTGCGCCAGTGCATCGCGAATGGCGGCGACAATTGCAGGCGTCGAGGAGATACACGGGGGTTCACCAACGCCCTTGGCCCCGAGCGGAGCGAGCGGGTCGGGTTGTTCGATCAGCGTGGCAACAACAGGCGGCATGTCAAGGAAAGTGGGAAGCAGGTAATCGGTGAAGTTGCCGTTGCGGATGACACCATCGACTTGGATGATCTCTTCCATCACTGCCATGCCCAGACCCTGGGCGATACCTCCTTCGATTTGGCCCATCACCGACAGCGGGTTGAGTGCGACTCCGACGTCCTGAGCGGTGGCGATCTGGACGACCTTGACCAAGCCCAGTTCCGGGTCAACGTCGACGACGGCACGGTGCGCTACGAACGCAAACGCCGTGTGGCAGTTGCCCTGGCCATTCTCGTCGATCTCGCTGGTCGCGGGATGGCGATAGACGGCGGTCTCGTCGAACGACACGCCAACGCAGGCTTCAGCAACATCAAAGCGTCGACCGGTGCGCGGGTCAACAACGTCGGTGTGGTCGATGAACAGGTCCCCGGCGGAGCAGCCATGAAGAGCGGCAACGTGTTCGAAGATCAGCGAACGCACGAGTTCGCAGGCAGCATTGACCGCGCCGCCACTCATCCACGTTTGGCGAGACGCTGACGTCGAGCCAGCCGACCCGACCTGGGTATCGATTTGATCGAGTTCGACCCGGTCGATGCCGAGCACTGAGCGAGCAATCTGCGGTGCCAGAGTCACGAAGCCCTGTCCGACCTCGGCCGTTGCAAACTTGAGGAACACCGTCGGTCCGTCGGGACCGCCTTCGATCCGGCAGCGCGCAGTCGCGTAGTCGTCGAACGATTCGGAGTACATCAGGTTTTTAATCGAGACGCCCCAACCAATCCCCCTGACGATGTCGCCGGCATCGGCGGTCCGACCGGCACCGCCAGGCAGTTTCATTGCATCAACGGACCCGTCAGTGCGAACATGTCCACCGACGGGCTCATCAGGGAGCGGCAATGCATCGGTCTCGCGCAGACACTCCTCAACTGGCGCCACGTTCAGCACCGGCTGACCGGTGATCAGCACGTCACCGGTGGTCATTGCGTTCAAGAGACGAATATCGAGCGGACCGACACCGCAAGCGGCGGCCAGTTTGTCCATCTGCGACTCGTAGGCGAAGCAGGCCTGTACCGCGCCGAAGCCTCGCATCGCGCCACATGGCAAGTGGTTGGTGCGGACGGCCCAGCCGTCGACAACTGCGTTCGCACAGCGATACGGCCCCTGGGCCAGCGTTATCGCGTTGATCAGCACGGCCGACGAGGTCGAGGCGTAGGCGCCGCCGTCGAAGACCATCCGCGACTCAATCTTCACGATCGATCCGTCGGCAGTGGCATGGTGGCGCATCCAAATCGTTGCGGGATGTCGATGGACATGGCCAAGGAAGCTCTCGGCGCGGCTGTACGCCATGCGCACGGGCCGACCGAGACGGAGTGCAAGCAGGCTGCAGTGCACCTGCAGGCTGATGTCTTCGCGAGCACCGAACGCTCCCCCAACGCCACCGAGCACCAGCCGCACGTCTTCTTCAGCGAATCCGAGGCATGCGGCAATCTGCTTGCGGTCTTCGTGCAGCCATTGAGTTGCGACGTGCATCTCGATGCCCTTACCTCCAGGATCGGGGATGGCTAAGGCGGCTTCGAGGCCAAGGAATGCCTGGTCTTGCATGCCGATCTCATAGGTTCCCTCGACCACAATTTCGCCTGTTGCGGCGGGGTCGCCGTGGACGATTCGCTGATAGCGGATCACGTTGCCGTCAGGGTGGATCGGGTCGAACTCGCCGCTGATTGCCAACTCCGGATCGAGCAGCGCTGGGAGGACTTCGTACGTGACCTCAATGGCGTCGAGCGCTCGTCGAGCAACTTCTGGATCGTCGGCTGCGAGAGCTGCTACTGGCTCACCCACGTAGCGGACGATGTCGCTCGCGAAGACCGGCTGATCTTGCGAAATCAGACCGTAGGTGAGTTGGCCGGGGACGTCCTCTGCCGTCACGATGGCCTGAACACCGCTGATCTTCCACGCGGCTGACAGGTCGATGGAGACGATGCGCGCGTGCGAATGTGGCGACCGCAGGGTTGCGCCGAAAAGACAACCGTCAGCGGAGATGTCGGAAGAGAACTCGAACGTTCCCTGCACCTTTGCAACGCCGTCTGGCCGCGTGGGCGATGTACCGAGGGCGCCGTGGCGAGGCCCCGTCGACGTGGGGCGATCGATAATGCTCATGCGCCGCTCCGGTCGGTCCGACGGGCAAGAGCGACTTGTTGGACCGCGTCGATGATCCGGCCGTAGCCGGTGCACCGGCAGATGTTGCCGGCCAACTCTTCACGGATCTCGGTGCCATCGGGGTCAGGCGTGCGTTCGAGGAGGTCGTGCACCGCCATGATCAAGCCGGGCGTGCAAAAGCCACATTGCACAGCGCCCGCATCGACGAACGCCTGCTGTACGTCGCTGGGGGTTCCAACCGGCGCGACCCCTTCGATCGTGACGACCTGTTGGCCAACAGCACTCGCTGCCAGGACGAGACACGAACAGACCAGGTGGCCGTCGACAAGGACGCTGCACGAGCCACATTCGCCCTGTTCGCAGGCCCCTTTGGAACCCATCAGACCCAAGCGATCGCGCAACACGTCCAGCAGGTTCTCGCCAAGCCAGGAGTCGCGCACTGGCCGTGCTTCCCCGTTGACGTGGAGGGTGAAGATCTCGTTGCTCATGATGCTGCTCCTGCGCGGCGTGCGAGCCGTCGAGCGAGCACGCCCACGGCGTGTCGTCGGTAATCGGCGGTCGATCGATGATCGGTGATCGGTTGGCTGGCAGCCGACACGAGTCGGCCGAATTCTGCTTGGTCGGCATCAGACGCGATCAAGGAATCCCAGTCGAGTCGTGCTGCGAGGAATGACTCGGCCTCGGGGCATCGAAGTATCGTGGGACCGACCGAACCAAGTGCAACCGCGATGGTGCGGCGCGTCCGATCGACCACGACACAGGTGCTGGCCACGGCAATCACCATGGCGTTCCGTACCCCAACCTTGGCGTAGCCCTGCCAGCCGTCGACCACGGGAACGGTCACACCGGTGATAATCTCGCCCGGCTCGAGTGCTGTTCGCTTGACGCCAACCATGAAGTCGTTGACGTCGACGTTGCGGGTCGAGCCGGCTGCCGCGAGGTGCACAACGGCATTGAGAGCTGACAGGACAGGAAGTCCGTCACCGGCCGGCGATGACGTTCCAAGATTGCCTCCCAAGGTCCCTGCATTTCGGATCTGAGGAGAACCGACCGTTCGTGATGCCTCGGCGAGCGCTGGAACAAGGCCCGCAATCGAATGGTGCATCAGCTCCGTGTACGTCACGCCAGCACCCACGGTGAGCGTGCCTGCGCCGGGGTCGTGTCGCCAGGATCTCAGATCGGCGATGCGGTTGACCGAGATCACCGTTGCGCCCGGTCGATGGTGTCCGTCGTTGATTCCGACCATGGCATCAGTGCCACCGGCAAGGAGCATCGACTCGGGGTGGGCGGCGAGTGCAGTTGTTGCCTCGTCGACGGTGGTCGGGAAAAGGACCGGCATACCCCAGACTTTACAAACCGTTCAATCCAGATGTTGCGATGGATGCCGCGGACTTCACCCACCGTTCACAAGGGCGCGAATAACTCGGGAGCGAATCGCAGGCACGAGCAGTGACTCGTGCACGGCACTTTGTGTGCTGCGAACCCGTCGGAGCTACTCGGCGACATACGGGCAGTGGCGGCAGCCGCTGTCGCAGCAGTATTTTCGGGACTCCAGGAATCCAGCGGTAAAGACACTGAAACCGCTCATCGGGTCGATGTAGCTGGGCCTTGACGCTGCTACTGCTGCCCCGTGGCGTTGTAAAATTTCGGCGCGCTGGGGGTGCACGAGTGAGACTCTTGATGCTGCTGGCACCTGCCAATCTGATCGTACGTCTGGAGTTTCAGGAGTCACACCGTGCATTGTCGCGGACCTGGGCACAGGTTCAAACGTTTCGTTCAAGCTGCACCCAACAGACTTCTTTCGTGGTCGGGCCAAGTTTCTTGTTTGTGCGTTGAACTTGTGACGCACCTCGCGTCTAGAGTCGACTGCCGTTACGCTAGTGACGACTATTGGACCACACTAAACAATGGGGGAAAC
>FLOH01000660.1_pt1 | contig 66627 bp, 46 predicted proteins | sample 756751 | NCBI WGS metagenome assembly FLOH01 (sample SAMEA4026879, study PRJEB14308) | marine metagenome | biome: coastal water; material: water | depth 74 m
ATATCAGTCTAGATATTCCCAAAAACAAGCTAGTGGTGATCACTGGCCTTTCTGGTTCTGGTAAATCCAGTCTAGCTTTTGATACAATTTATGCTGAAGGACAACGTCGGTATGCCGAAAGTTTATCTAGCTATGCTCGACAATTTATGGATGTACGAAAAAAACCGGATGTAGATAGAATCGATGGCCTTTCACCAACTATTGCGATTGACCAAAAAGCCAACACGCAAAATCCTCGTTCAACAATTGGGACTGTAACTGAAATCTATGATTATCTTCGTTTGCTATTTGCTAGAGTTGGTGAGCAGTATTGCCCAGATTGTGATAAAAAGATTGTCTTTTATACTCCAGGAAAAATAATCGAAAAGACTAAAAAGATTTTTAAACAGAGTACAGAAATTATTGTGTCTTCTCCAATATTGCGTCAGCAAGAAGTTAAAAATGGTAAGTTTTTGGAAAGAATTGAACGCTCAGGTTTTAGTAATATCAGAATAGATGGTAAAAATTACAAAATTCAAGATTTATCTAGTTTTGTTTTTGAACCAGATAAAAAATATGATGTTGATTTAATAATCGATATAATAACTGATTTAAAAAAACAAAATATCAGTTTTGTGGTAGACAAAGCTTTAGAATTAAGTAATGGCTTAGTTAAAATTTCTACCAATGATAACGATTATATTTTTTCCACATCAGGTTTGTGTGTTCGATGTGGGAGAACTGTGGAAAAAGTAGATGTTAGAAATTTTAGTTTTAATAGTCCTAAGGGGGCATGCCAACGTTGCTTCGGACTTGGCAAAACTATGGAAGTGGTTCCAGATTTAGTTTTTCCTAACAAAAGATTAACTTTGAATGAAGGGGCAATTCAACCATGGGCTCGAATGGCTGGTCGGCAGAGTGTGAATTACAAAATACTTCAAGAAGTCTCGCTAGCTTCTGGATTTTCTTTGGATGTGGCTGTTGAAAATCTGTCAGAAAAGGTTGTAGATTTATTATTAAATGGTACTGACAAACAAGTCTATATCGTAGATAACAAAAAAGTTAAATTTGAAGGATTAGTAGCTCAATTAAGAAAAAAATATTTAGAAACTGATTCTGATTATATTCGTAAAGAAATGGAAAAATACATGCGAGAAAGTAAGTGTATGGAGTGTAATGGACAGCGACTGATGAAAGATGCTCTTTATGTTAGGTTAAATAATAAAAATATATCAGATGTGTCTGCTCTAAGTATTGTAGAATTAATTGATTTTCTTAATAATTTACGAAGTCAATTAAAAACTAAAACAGAGCAGGCAGTTAGTCAACCAATTATAAAAGAAATAATTCAGCGATCTAATAGTTTACTTAAAGTAGGTTTAAACTATTTAACTATTGATAGATCAATGAATACCTTGTCTGGTGGTGAAGTAACTAGAGTGCGATTAGCAACTCAATTGACCACTGGTTTAAATGGAGTTATTTATGTACTAGATGAGCCCTCTATTGGACTACATCCAAGGGATAACAAACAATTAATTAATAGCTTGAAACAATTACGTGATTTAGGTAATACGGTAATAGTAGTAGAACATGATGCCGAGATGATGCGATCAGCCGATTATTTAATTGATGTTGGTTCTGGGGCTGGAATAAATGGAGGTAAAATAATTGCCCAGGGAACATTAGCTCAAGTACAAAAAAGTAAAAATTCTTTAACTGGGCAATACTTAAATAAAAAATCCCAAATTTTAAATATTAAGTTCCAAAAAAATCTCAAATCTAAAATTTCAAATAAAAAGAATAACCAAAATTCAATAAAAATAATTGGGGCTAGTGAACATAATTTAAAAAATATTGATGTAGAAATTCCTTTGCAGAAGTTAGTTTGTGTAACTGGTGTATCTGGTAGTGGTAAATCTACTTTGGTAATTGATATTTTGGGTCGCGCTTTGTCTCAGTATTTTCATCGAGCTCAAACGGAGCCAGGAGAACATAAAGAAATTAAAGGATTAGAAAATATAGACAAAGTTATTGCTATTGACCAGTCTCCAATTGGCCGGACACCACGCTCTAATCCAGCTACTTATACTAATATTTTTACTTACATTCGTGATTTGTATGCTAATTTGCAAGAATCAAAAATGAATAATTATAAGGCAGGCAAGTTTAGTTTTAATGTAAAAGGCGGGGGACGATGTGAAACCTGTGCCGGTGAAGGATATATAAAAATCCCTATGCAATTTTTGTCCGATGTATATGTAGAATGTTCGGATTGTAATGGAACCAGATATAGTTCTGATGTATTAGAAATTCATTACAAAGGAAAGAATGTGGCTGATGTATTAGATATGACAGTTGATGAGGCCTGGGTATTCTTTAACGATGTACCAGCTATATCCGATAAATTATCTGTTTTGCGTGATGTGGGATTAGGATATATTCGTTTGGGTCAACCAGCTACTACTTTGTCTGGTGGCGAAGCACAAAGAATAAAACTTTCAACTGAATTAGCCCGTACTTCTACTGGCAAAACATTATATATTTTAGACGAGCCAACTACAGGTCTTCATTTCGCTGATATTGAAAGATTACTTTTAGTATTAAAAAGATTAGTAGATAAGGGGAATACAGTATTAGTTATTGAACATAATATAGATGTAATCAAATCGTCCGATTGGGTAATAGATTTAGGACCAGAAGGTGGTGGAGAAGGTGGGGAAATTGTCGCCCAAGGCGAACCTAAAGACATTAAGAAAGTAAAAGGGAGTTGGACAGGGAAGTACCTTTAACACAGATTACGCAGATTTACGGCGCAAATTAAACAGATTACGAAACTTAAAAACCTACCTTTTAAAGGTAGGTTTTATATAATCTGTGAAATTTATTATAGCTAATCTGTTAAATCTGTGTTTCTATTTCTTTTCCTGCATTCTTCGTTTGAATTTTGGATTTCGTAAGTGATGCAACTTGGCACGTCTCACTTTCATTTGTTTTACCACTTCTATTTTAGGTACGATAGGTGAGTAAATTGGAAATATTTTTTCTACACCTATGCCTTTGGAAACTTTACGAACAGTAATAGTAGCCCCTGGTTCGTTTCCATGTTTAACACCGATAATCATTCCTTCAAAAATTTGAATACGTTCTTTTTCTTCCCCCTTAGTGTTGGTCTCCTTAATTTTTTCATGAACTTTTACTACCATACCAGATCGGTAAGTAATATTTTCCTTAACTTCATCAGTTTTTTCCTTTACCTGAGAGGAAGTTGTAGTCTTTTCTTCGGACATAATATTTGAGTTAATTTTTGTTATATTATATAAAGTGGCCTATATTGGCCCTGTAACTAAATACCATTTCTACTGCAATTAATAAAATAATGCTAAAATCCTTTCAAAATTTTTTAGCTTAGCTAAGGCTAAACCGCAAAATTTATTCAAGTATTTTATCTACTATTTTATTAATTTCGTTACGAAAGCGTATTTAGCAACAGAGCCATTTTAGCTTAAATACTAATTTTTGTCAACCTTTTACTTGGAGAACCGTTATAAATTCATAAATCTATTGTCATCCTGAGTGGAACGAAGGATCTTTCTATTAATTAAGTGTTTTCTCGGAAGGATCCTTCGTTCCACTCAGGATGACAACCAGTTTTGAAACTGTCTCTGCTTAAGTTTTTAATTCTTTATTAATAATTTCCTTTATTTTAGCGATAGTTTCCTTTAAATGACCTTCTTTATTAACTATTCTATAGTCATAATCTGCTGATTGATCTATTTCTTTTTTAGCTATTTCCATTCTTTTTTCTATTTGTTGCTTGTTTATTCCTCCTCGGTTAGCGATTCGTATTTTTAGATTTTCTAAACTTTCTGGCAGTAAAAATATAGATAAATGAGTAATTCCTTGTTTATCTAAATTATGTTTACCATTTATTTCCATTTGGGTAAAAACTAGCTTATTATTTTTTAAAGTTTGTTTTAGGTGCTCTTTTTGTGTGCCGTAATAATTACCAGAATAAATATTGTATTCTACAAATTCATTATTATCTAGTTTCTTTTTAAATTCTTCCTCGCTAATAAAATAATAATCTACACCTTCTTTATTACCCGGTCTTTTGGCTCTGGTAGTGGTAGTTATCAATCTAGTAGATTCTGGAAATATTTTTATTAAGGCATTAATAACAGAATCTTTGCCACCACCAGAAGGCGAAGATATTATAATCAGTTTAGATTGTGGTGTGTTTTTATTCATACAATCTATAGATAAATTTTTATTTTATTTCTTCTAAAAATAAACTTAATTTTTTTGGCAATTCTATTTTAAATTCTTGAGTTTTATTGTCCAAGTCTTTAAAACTTAAATAGGTAGAGTGCAGAAATAATCTACCACATTTAGTATCGTATTTTCTTCTTTGTTTTTTTTGAAAATAAATATTATCACCGACGACTGGATGATTATATGCTAACATGTGCACACGAATTTGATGAGTTCTACCGGTATGTATCTTAACACGTAGTAAGGTAAAATTAATATATCTTTTTTCTACCCAGAATTCTGTAGAAGCATCCCTACTTTTACCATATCTATGACCAGCACTTAATTTTTTATTCATTTCTTTTATATTGGCGTTAACAATAGTGGGGATAGAGGCCATACGTTCAGTGTGTTTTGATCTAACTATATCAAAATCTATATCATCTTCATCGGCTTCTACTTTTCCATGTACCAAAACGGCGTATTCTTTATTGACAGTCTTATCTTTAAATTGTTGCTTTAGATGTTCAAACATTGGCTGAGTCTTTGCTACGACCATCAGACCAGAAGCATCTCTATCTAACCTATGAACTATCCCAGGGCGAATTGGATCTTCACCAACCTTTTTTAATTTTGGGTATTTGGTCGATAAGATTTTGGATAATACATTAGTTTCTTTTAATTCGGTAGGGTGGACTAGTAATCCAGCTGGTTTATTAATAACTAAATACTCATCAGTTTCGGAGATTATTTTGATATTTTTTATGGTAAATTTTTTATTTTTTATTTTGTTTACCCTGTTAAATTCCCGACTTGAGTCGGGACTGGCTTCGCCAGATTTAACAGGGTGAACTTGTTTATCGGTTAGTTTATCCGTTGGTTTCTTTGCGGGTTTAATTGATATTTTACTTCCTTCTTTGACTATTTCTCCACACTTAATAACCAATTTATTTTTTACTTTAACAGCCTTTTCTTTTATCATTTTCTGTATTTTTGACCTACTAATTTTTAATTTCTTAGCCAAAAAAATATCCAGTCGTTGATTATGATTGTGATTTTGAACTAAAATAGTTTTTTTTCTATCACTCGGTTTCATATTTAAATTAAAAAATCTTAAATCCTAAATTTTAAGTTCCAAAAAATTTGAAATTTTAAAAAACTATATTTTGTCATTCTGAATGAAATGAAGGATCTTTCCGTTGAAGTACATGTTATTACAAAAAGATTCTTCGTTTTCACTCAGAATGACATTTTCAACTTTTATTATTTGAGATTTATTATTTACTGGAACTTAGAATTTAGTATTTAGAATTTTTGTCTAGTGCGCCTGGATGGTTTCGAACCGTCGACCTACGGCTTATAAGGCCGTCGCTCTAACCCCTGAGCTACAGGCGCATGAAAATCAAATATATTGATTGGTTATTGCTTTTATTCCCATTAATACTTTTTCTGTTAGTCTGGCATTTCCTATTCTTATATTACATGTACCATGGCCAAATCCACCTTTATTATGAGTGATATTTTTTCTAAAAGTTTCTTTGATGTAGGGTTTTATAAATTGTTTTTCCGGTATAGATAGTATTTGAGACCAATATTTTTTTTCCTGTTCTATATCCATATCTTTATATAATTGCAATTGAACACTCAATTTCTTTCTAGGAACTTTGAAACAAATACTTATCCATTTAATAAAAAATTTTATTATAGCTGGATCAGTATTAGACATTCCTAATGTAGAGTTATAACTTTTAGAACCCTCACCCCAGTATAGGAAAAGACCAGCAATAAAGAACTCTTTACTAGAAAGAGGGAATATTATTTTTTTTTGTTTATTATATATCTTACTTAACCTTAGTTCTCTTTTTTTTCGCATGGTATTTCTAAATCTTTCGATTCGGGTTTCATTATTATCTCTTAATTCACTAATTCTTTTTTTAGATAACGGCATTTCTTTAAGCCAAGAACTTAAAGTACTTTTGCTAATACCAAGTTTAGTTTTTATTTGGCTATAACTCATTCCTTGTTTTCGTAAATCGATAGCCTTTTGTTTATCAATAAATCTAGTCATAAAGGAACTATTACATAGAGTTAATATGATATTTATTCAATAGTTCAATTATAACACATCAAATTAAAATAATCAATAATTTTTAACGAACATAGACTTACTTAAAAAATATATTACAGCAAAACAGATATTTTTTCAAGCCCTAGATGGTAAACCCCGCACAATTGATGTGTTACTGTTGATGATATCTGATTATTGACTATAATTATCAATAATATCTCTAACTTAGCTAAGGGCTTTGTTTGTGCGGGGTGAATTGCCAAAAAAGTATAATTTTGCTAGAATATGTCTATATGAATTGGAATCACAAACTATTTTTTAAAATCAATGGTTTAGCCGGTAAAAACAAATTTTTAGATAAATTTAGTATTTTTGGTGGTAGATGGCTAGTTTATTTATTAGTTATTTTTTATTCTATTTCTGTATTATTTATTAATAGCACAGACGATCGTTTTTTTGTGGCAGGTGTATCTTTAATAATTTTTGTTTTATCTTGGTTTACCGCTTGGATTATGAGCTTGATATTAGGTTTAATTGTTAGAGAAAAAAGACCTTTTATTAAATATGTCAATCAGGTTAAATTGTCCTTTAAACCATTATTTGAAAATTGGAAGTCATTTCCTTCAGATCATGCCATGACTGCATTTGTAATATTTTTTCTTTTTTTACAGTTGAATATATGGTTATCTTTGGTAATACTACCTCTGAGTCTATTAGTAGGTTGGGGACGTATTTTTGGTGGTGTCCATTATCCAGCTGATATTTTGGGCGGTATAATTGTAGCTGGTTTGTCGGTTTTTATAACCTCATTTATTAGTTTAAATTTAGTTTTTTCTTTATTTACAGCATTAGGTTTGTAAAAATAATAATTTGTACTAATCTTAAATAATTTGTTTAAATTCGTGTCTTATACATACGTATAAACTTATTCATTCGGTAATAGAAAATTCATTTTCTATTACTCTCATTCCATTCGTTTATGAAAGCAATAATACTTGCAGGAGGACTGGGAACGCGTTTGCGTCCACTAACAAACGAAAATCCCAAGCCTCTTTTACCAATTAAAGGTAGACCAATCATTGAACATGCAATAGATAATTTTAGAAAACATAATATAACAGAAATTATTTTATCTATTGGCTATATGGCGGATAAAATACAGGATTATTTTGGTGATGGTAGTAAATTTGGAGTGAATATTTCATATTGTGTAGAGGATCAGCCATTAGGTACTGGTGGTGCAATTAAAAAGGCATCTCAAGGTATTACAGATACATTTATTGCTATTAATGGAGATAATTTATGTGATTTTGATTGGACGGCGACTATAAAAAATCATAAAAATAATAAAGCTAAAATAACCTTATCGTTATTTCCAGTAGAAGATGTTACTCAATTTGGTATTGCTGAACTAGATGGAGAAAGAATATTAAATTTTATTGAAAAACCAACGACAGAAGAAGCTCCATCTAATTTAAATAATGCTGGTGGTTATGTGATGGAACCGGAAGTTTTGGATATATTACCTGAGGGGGTTAGTTCTATTGAAAGAGATTGTTTTGAGAAATTAGCTAAATTGGGTGAAGTATATTCTGTTAAGCATGAAGGCCAGTGGTTTCCAACTGATACGATTGAAAAGTATACTCATGCCGATAATAATTTTGATTGCTAGATATATAATTTGAAACCATTATGCCAAAACAACAATTAACTACCGAACAAAAAAAACAACTTAAGGATCTAATTAGTTGGTTTGATGAAGAGATTGTAAGTTTAAACCGCAGAAAAAAAGAAATAATTAGTAAATACCACACAAGTTTAGATAAGAATAAAATGAGTAAACTTACCAAGAGGATAGCAAAAATTGAATCCTAATTTTTTAATCATGTCATTCGATCCTAAATCAAAAGAAAAAAATTCTATAGATGGCTCTATAGAATCAAATGAAAGAGAAAGTTTTGAGAATCATGAAAATGAGGACGATCTTTTAATTGAGCAATTAGAATCAAAACAGGCAGAAGTAGATGGCCTGTTAGAAGAAATAGATCAGTGGAGTGTTGATGATACATTAAGTGATTCTGAAGAGAGCCAACGAGCAGAAGAAGAGATGGGGCAGTTGAGAGAAGAAACATCTGCTTTAAAAAGAACTTTTCTCACTAAATTAAAAGAGATTGGTGATTTTCGCATTGGACATTTAACATCTGACTTTCGTGATTTTCAATCAAGAAATATCGAAGAGCATCTTGATATTCCCAATAGTAAAGAGGTGTTGGCTTTTTTAGATAAGAGATTAGAAGTATTATATTTTAAGCATAGAGAATTTTTGAATAGAAATATTAAGTCTGCTCATAAAAAAGAAGGTAAACGTAGTTTGAACTGGGATGCTGAACTGGTAGATGAACTCCATAAAATAACAGATATATATAGTAGATCTGCTAAAGGAGAGGGAGAAATGTGGGAAAGAAAAACTAGAGAGTTAAGAGACTTTTACAGAAAACGAATTACTTCACTATTAAAAAATGGTGATGTTGATTTAGCTTTGGAAGAATGGAAATCATATCCAGTTTCAACCAATGACCTTAATACTTATTTTGAAGGAGAAATAGTCGATGCATATATCGAAAATGGTGGTGATTTAGAAAAATTAGAAGATGATCCAGATCTGGTATTTTTAGTAATTGATAAATTAATTCGAGATGCTCAGAAGTATGGTGAGTCGGATAAGCAATTTAAAAAACTTGGAAGACTGATTGAAAAATCAGACTTATCAAGGAGGCCGGATATTATTAGTAGACTTGAACATTTTCGTGACCTTGATTTTATTGAGCAAGTTAGTGAACAAACTGCAACAGAAATGTTAGAAATAAATTTAGAGAATAGCAAGGTAGATGTAATATTGGATGAAATGAATTTTTTTCAAGATGCAATTAGGAATATGACCGATGAAGATAGAGATGGTTTTATACAAACAGCAAGTAAACATATTGGATCACTTTCATCGGCCGAAAGGCAAATAAATGCATTAGGAAGCATGATGAATTATCTACGATTGTCAGAAAAAGAATATGGTGGATTGTTTAATGCAATTGACGGTGAACATCTTGGATCCTCACTAGAAAATAAATTTGCTCATAAATTTCCTTTAGCATTATTGATAAATAGCCATTGTTTCTCAGAAAGTGACAGAAGTGACCCAAATGAATATGTTGGACAAGTATTTGATAATAATGAAGTAGAAGAAATAATAAAAAGACGATTGTTGGAGCAGATAAAAAAGCATCCAGAGTTATTTGAAGGTTTGGATATTGAAAAAGCAGAAAATGAATTTGTTTCATATGTAATTGGTATAATAGAGCACAACGCAGAGGACAGCTATAGTTATCATGGCGGTCAGAGCTCAAGTGTTGATTATGTATTATTAATCAAAGAGCAACAATTATTAGATGAGGAAGAAATTGATGGATTAGTAGATAAATTTACAAAAGGTTTAAAGTGTGAACATCAAAAGTCACCATATTCCCAGTCTGAGTATGGATATTCAGACAATTTAAACAATTTACTAAAAATATTAGATCTTCCCGATGAATTATTGCCGGAAGAAAAAGTCGAACAAACTTTAAATTATTTTCTAGAACGTCATAATACACATGCATTACTAATAATCGTAGATGGGTATTACAACAATTCAAAAATAACTATAGGTAATTTTGAATTTAATTTTACACATGAACAAATAAAAAGAGCAACAGACTTTGTAATTGAACAAGGAAGTGATGAGGAGGTAAATATATTATTATTTAATTTATTTTTTGAACAACCTCGCATTGATAATGAGAAAGTAAAAAAAATATTGGATAGTATAAGAGAAAAAAATAGAAACATCGATTGTGATGAATTTTTACGGGTATATCGAACAGGTGATCAAATAAAATCTCTTGAGAGAGATAATGAAAGACTTTCTGAACAGGATAGTATTAGTGAATATGATAAAAAATCATTACTAAAGCAACAGAGAGAAGTTCAAATAGCTTCGATTTTTTCTGGTGAAGTCGGTGAGGAAATATTTGAAAGGATGATTAATAATGGAGATGCTAATATTCTGGAAGCTGTATTTGATGAGATTACAAACAGAAATAATGAGTTTACACAAGACTTAATAAATAAGGGAATAATAAAATCAATTGAGGTAAATAATGAGATGTTAAATCGTAAATTAGTAAAACATCTTGAATATTCAGGTAATTATAATTCTGGTTTGGAACATCGTTATAATCAATTGTTTGATAATGTAATTTCAAGTGGTGATCCCAAAGGGTTTGATGCTTTACTTCAAGTTGATAAATATCACAATTATTTAAGTGAGAATCAAAAAAAAGCATTATTTTCAGAATCAATTCGCTTAAAACATGTGAGTTGCCTAGATACACTATTAGATCAATTTTCTCAGATATCAAAACTTGATGAAAAACTTATTGAAGAGTTGATAGACTTAGTGATTGAGGTTGGTAAACCCAAATTATTAGTTAGATTATATGAAATAGATTCTAAAATAAACATAGGTGAACAACAAGGTGGATTGAATCAGGAACAGAGAAAAAGATATATTGAAGCACTTATAGTGAATGGAAGTAGCTATACAAAAATCGACATCCTTGTAAGGGTTAATAATAGTGATCAGGATTCTAAATTCAATATAGATATTAATAAACACAGACAAGCTTTAATAGATAGTGTACTCAATGAAGGTGAAACTAGTAGTATTAGAAGGCTATATATAGAGGACGAAATAGCTTTAACTAGAACAGATATCCAAACAATTTTTGAACACGTAAAAGAACAGTCAAAATTTATCATTGCTGATGTCATAACTGATAATAAGGCTTTAGAAGTTAAGGGTGTAGGCGGTGAACGAATGCTTAATAAAAGTCAATTGCAAGAGTTGGTGGAAAATTTTGCAGAAGATTTGAGTTTTAATGATATCAAAGACATTGAATATAAGTCCAAAAAGAAAGGTGTAAATGTAAGGGGTGAACTAAAAGATGCTATTGATAATTATGAAGTTACAGACGAAGGTGAATTAGAAAGTCTAATTGATTTGGGCTATGCTGGCAGAGATTATTATGAAAGATATTGGCAAAGTATCGAGGGTAAGGAAGCAAATACCATGGATAAACAGATTGATACTGCAAGAGTTATGCATAATTTAATAGAGAATGGACATTATGATATATTCGATCAGTATGGACTTGAAGTTAGCTATAATGGAGAAAGAATAGAAGCATCCACTTTTGTTAAAGAATTTATTGAAAGAAATAAGATAGGAGATAAAGGAAAAACAATCGCCGTACTATTATCGGCACGTGAGTACAGAGAGGGTAGTGAACTAAAAGATGTACTAGAAAGCGTTGCAGACTATATTGCTGATTATCAACAAACACTTGATAAACATAATATTGAGAATATACCACCCGGCTTGAGAGTATCAATGGGAATGGAATATGAAATTACTGCTAGTACAGCTAAAGGCTATAAACGTGTGACTGGCAATGATCTTAAACAGGATATTCTAGAAATTAGTAGACTGGCTAATATAGGAACAGGTAATGATGGAGTACACGAAACCGCTACACATCCAACTGATAATCCACTTTTAATGATTCTCGAGCATAATTTGTTACAGGATTTGAATTTTATGGATTTTAATTTCACTAAAGATAAGCAATTAGACAAAAAAGATAAAGACTTTTGTCGAGGAAGCCATGGAATGCATTTAACTTTAGGAGGCGAACATGGAATAAAAGATAATGGTGATGTTAATTTTTTACAAAACATGCTAACTGTTTGTAATTGGGGGACTATTAATGCAGGAGAAAGTTTAGGAAGACTTGGTTATTCCAGATCAGTGCGTGAGAGAGGTATTAGGGGAGAAATGCATGGGTCATTTAAGGTTTTTGACGAAGTAACAAATTCCGCCGAGCTTCGAGTTATGGATATAAATACACAGGAGATGTATGAGCGTACAATTATGGCTTCACATTATGCTGCAGTCGCATGTCAAGCGGTGGACAAACATTTAAATTATCATATAAATGGAGTTGTTTCAGAACTCCAAATCAGCCTATCTGAAGATGATGAATTTGATGAGGATACATTATTTAGAGTACTAGAGGAAAGAGATCTTATATCAGAAAAGATAGATGACGAGCGAACAAAAAAAATAATTTTTGAGTGGATTAATTTAATTATGGAAAGTAAAAAGATTATTGAAGATCATAATAAAAATGCTTATGAAACAGAAACGCAGGGTTATTGGGATGAAGAAAAGCAAGACTATATCATGCCAACTGATTTTGGTGGTAGTAAGGCAACATTACGAAGATTTGAGGAAGTTGCTGCCCAGCAAAACATGAGCGTTGAAGAATATTTCAATGAATCAAATGTTGATTTCAATGGGATGTTTCGTGGTACTACAATGGATATGGCAAATGTTTTTTCCAGATTAAGTAATTTAGCATTAAAAGGAGATGCAACAAATATTTATGCTATGATAAATAATACAAAAATTCCTGATTCAGAGAATCCTAGGGGTCAAATTGAAGAAAGTGATAGTGGACGTTATGAACGCTCTGTATTTGACACATCGGGCAAAATGCGTGAAGGATACTATTATGTTCAAGGTGCTAGTCAGAAATTTATTATTCATGCTATGCAGATTAAAATGTTAGAATTTATGAGTAGTATGAAAGATATAATTGGTTCACAATCATCAGCGGTGTCTAATAGAGATGCATTAGCTGCTTAATTAATTATAATATGGGAGATTTAATACAACTTAGACCAAAACAAACTGAGGCCCAGAGAAATGTTGGCAAATTAGATGTCCAGCCAACTTTAAAGTCTGCTGTTTTTGATGTGTTAGATTTTGTTATAAGACAAGACAGTAGTAGTAAGGAAGAACTAGAAGAAGCCGAGTTAGCCCTTAATGATGTATATAAACAAATGTCTAGTCTTTATTCGAAGTTGAACATGAAACTGTATGAATTGGAGGAGAAGGGGGCTATTTCAAACCGTGATGGTTTCTGTACCTTTGTATGTGTTGCTTCGGCTGATCATCTAAGAATGGAACACCTAGATAATATTGATATGTTGTTGATGAAAGATGAATTTGATTTTGATAAATTTGTTGACGCAGTCAACAATTCTGCTTTATCTACAAGTATAAAGAATTATTTAACAGAAATCGCTAATAAAATAAAACAACATGAGAAATAAATTAATTTTATTACTAGTTATAATATCAATCCCTCTTCTTATATATTATAAAAGAGAAAGTAATAAGCCAGAGCCCGTACCAATTGTGGCTCGCGAGGAAATTAATATAACCATTATTCCTGGTTGGAATTTAAAACAAATAGCGCAAGATTGGATAAGTAATGGTTTAATAAAAAACGAAGAGGAATTATATAAAAGAGTAGGTAAACCAGCTTATGATTATTCAGCCTACAAACAAAAAGCGCCAACTCTTAATTTCTCCGATAATTTAGGTGGGGACCTATTTCCTTTATTAGTAACTCGTCCTAGTTATGTTTCGTATGAAGGGTATTTTTTTCCTGATACCTATAGAGTATATAAAGATTCTGATTTAACAACAGTTTTAGAAAAAGTTTTTGTTAATTTAGAAAATAAGATTACTGATGAGATGAGAAAAGAAATTAATAAACAAGGAATGAATTTATTTCAGATTTTAAATATGTCTGCTTTGGTAGAGAGAGAAGCAGATAATGTTGAGGATATGCGTTTAGTAGCAGATATTTTTTGGAGACGGTATAAAGCAAACTGGGCTTTGCAGTCTTGTGCTTCGGTTAATTATGTAACTGGCAAAAAAACACCAGCAATTTCGGCTGAAGATCAAAAAATTGATTCACCATATAATACATATAAATATCCTGGTTTGCCTCTAGGGCCAGTTGGTAATCCTGGTTTAGATGCTATTAAAGCAACTCTTTATCCTAAACAGAATAGTTATTGGTATTTTATGACTGGTAATGATGGTAATATGTATTATGCTACTACACTCGATGAACATAATAATAATGTATATAAATATTTAAGATAATTTTTATATTACTATTTTTGTCTGCGGTTTGCCTGTCTGGTAGGTAGGTAAGGTAGGTTAGACCTATCTTGTCATCTCGACCGAAACGAGCGAGAGCGAGTGAAGTGGAGAGATCCCTTAATACCACAGACAAACTAAGGGATCCCTCGACTCCACTTCGTTCCGCTCGGGATGACAGTGGCTGGCTAGGATGACAGTGATCGATTAGAATAGCAACTACTAACTAGGATAACAGTTAAATTACATAAAATTATGTTAACTACAAATTTTGATTATAATTTACCTCAAGAATTAATCGCTCAGACTCCAGTTAGTCCACGAGATTCTTCTAGGTTAATGATTGTGGATAAAAGAGAACAAAATATCCAACATAGACAATTTAAAGATATTGTTAACTATATCTCAAAAGGGGATTTGATAGTTTGGAATAATTCCAAAGTTTTTAAGGCTCGCTTAAAAGGCGTACCAATGCTAGATGAACTATCTGATGATATAGATGATAATAAAGAGAGAAAGCTAGGTTTGTCTGATAAAATTTTAAACGTACCGAAGGTAGAAATTTTTTTGGTCCGACCAATGGAAAATTTTGGGGTATGGAAAGTACTAGCTAAACCCGGACGTAAATTGCGCTTGGGTATGAAAATAGTTTTTGCCCAAGACTTTTTGTGTCATGTGTTGCTACGAGAAAAAGATGGAACATTTTTAGTTGAATTTGATGAAGATGACGCAGTTGTAAGAACTAAAGCCAACAAATATGGAGAAGTTCCAACACCGCCATATATAAAACATAATATACAATTCATAGATCAAGATACAAAATTAAAAGATGAGTATCAAACTATTTATGCAAAGGAAGAGGGTTCGGTAGCGGCGCCAACGGCTGGGTTTCATTTTACTCCAGATCTAATAGAGCAATTAAAAAATAAAGGAGTAGAGTTTGCTGAAGTTACTCTGCATGTTGGGCTAGGAACTTTTTTGCCAGTAAAATCAGATAAAGTTGAAGACCATAAAATGCATAGTGAATGGGTGGAACTAACTGCATCTAATGCAGATAAAATTAATATTGCTAAGCAAGAGGGTAGAAGAGTTATTGCGGTAGGTACTACAACAGTAAGGACATTGGAGGGGATCGCATTTGGTTGTTATTCCCGCCTTCGCGGGAATGACAGAGTTAACTTTAGCGGGGATGACAGTTCTGGTGTTTTGCTTAAACCGTATACTGGCGATATAAATATTTTTATTACACCTGGATTTGAATTTAAAGTTATTGATGCCATGATAACCAACTTTCATTTACCAAAATCTACTTTACTTATGTTGGTTAGTGCTTTTGCAGACGATAGACATTTTATGCTTGAATGTTATAAAAAGGCGATAGAAGCAAAATATAGGTTTTATAGTTTTGGAGATGCGATGTTGATTAAATAGTTATGATAGAAAAAATTAAAAAAGACTTGCAAAAAAAATCTAATAAAGACCGAGCTAAGCAATGTTCGCGATTCTTTAAAACTGGAAAAGGTGAGTATGGAGAAGGGGATAAATTTATTGGTGTGACTGTACCGGAGCAAAGAGCTGTTGCTAAAAAATATCTGGATATTTCTTTTGACGAGTTAGAAAAATTAGTCAGTAGTCCAATTCATGAATATCGTTTGACCGGTTTCATGTTGCTGGTGTATAAGTATGAAAAAACTAAAGATGATAAATTAAAAAAGAAATATTATGACTTTTATATTAAAAATCATAAATATGTTAATAACTGGGATCTAGTTGATGTAACTACTCCCAAGATTGTAGGTGATTATCTATTGAATGTTACACAGTTATCATTTTCGCGAAGGCGGGAATCTAATGGAGTTGTGAACGTGGATTCCCGCCTTCGCGGGAATGACAGTATCGATATCTTATATAAATTTGCAGTTTCAAAAAATTTGTGGGAGCGTCGAATCGCTATACTAGCCACTTATACTTCTATAAGGGATAATCAATTCAAAGATACTTTAAAAATTTCCAAAATTTTATTAAATGATAAGCATGATTTAATTCACAAAGCCGTTGGTTGGATGTTGCGTGAAGTAGGTAAGCGGGATCAAAAAGTAGAAGAAGAATTTTTGCAAAAATATTACAAACAAATGCCACGCACAATGTTGCGTTATGCGATTGAGAAGTTTTCGGAACCACTTAGAAAAAAGTATTTGTTAAACAAGATTTAAAAATATTATAAAATATATAAAAAATAGCCTTGATTATATCAAGGCTATTTTGGTACAAATATAATTAAGAAAGTTTAATGGGATTAAAGTTTGTATTAGTATCATAATAGTCTTCATTTTCTTTTTTCTTTAACCAACTAACCACTTTATAAGTAACTGGCAACAGAATTATTTCAGTTAATATTTTAAATATATAATTTGATATCCAGATAATGACTAATAAATTCCAAGACAATACACCAGCAAAAGCGATTAATAAAAATATTGTAGTATCAACAAATTGTCCCAGTATGGTAGAACCGATTGTTCGTAGCCATAATTTTTTTCCTTGAGTTTTTATTTTTAATTTAGCTAAAATATAACTATTTATGAATTCACCAAATAAATAAGCGACAAAGCTACCCAAAACTATACGAGGAACAACACCCAAAAGAGAACTAAAAGCACTGGATTGAGCAATGGCAAATTCATCAACAGCTGATGGTAGACTGGAAACTACCCAGAAAATTAATACCATCAATAAATTCATAGCAAATCCGATCCAGATAACTCGACGAGCCCGAGCATAACCATAGACTTCGGTTAAAATATCACCAAAGATATAGGCAAGCGGAAAAATGATAGTACCACCATCAAAACTAAACCAGCCCAAAGATAAGATTTTGGTGCTAGTTATATTTGAGAGTATTAAAACAGTGACAAAAACGGCTGTAATAATATCTAGATAACGATATTTCATACTAAATATTTGTTGCCTTGATGTCACCTTAGGCATGTAATTAATGAGTTGTAAATTTGTTTAAGTTATAAAGATAATTAAAACTTTATAACTTGGTAAATTTATAACTTTATTCAATAGTAATTCCCATTTGTTTAGCAGTGCCTTCAATCATTTTCATAGCAGATTCTACAGTATAAGCATTTAGATCCGGCATTTTCTTTTCGGCAATTTCACGAACTTGAGCTTTGGTTATTTTGCCAACTTTTTCTTGTAAGGGTTTAGCAGATCCCTTTTTTAGGCCAGCAGCTTTTTTGATTAATTCAGCAGCTGGTGGAGTTTTCATTATAAAAGAAAAACTTCTGTCTTCATAAACACTAATAATTACTGGAACAACTTCTCCTTTTTTATCTTGAGTTTTATCGTTAAAATCTTGACAGAAAGCTTGGATGTTTACACCATGTTGACCCAAAGCTGGACCGATTGGAGGGGCTGGATTAGCTCCGCCACCAGGGATTTGTAATTTAATTTGTCCGATTATTTTTTTAGCCATATTTTTATTTTAATTAATTGAGATTGAGAAGCCTTCCAAATTTGAGGAAGCAATCTATAATTTTGTCATTCTGAATGAAATGAAGAATCTTTTTATTAGAATATATTTGTTGTAAGAAAGATCCTTCGTTCCACTCAGGATGACAACTGTTTTTACATTTTTTTAACTTGCATAACATCTAACTCAGCTGGAGTTTCACGACCAAACATAGTTATCAATACCTTAACTTTTCCTCTGTCTTCATCAACAGCCGAAATTTTTCCTTCGAAGTTTTTGAATGGACCGTCAATAATTGCTACTACATCGTTTGGTTCTAGATCAATTTTATGCTGTGGATCATCAGCTTTCATTCTTTTAATTAGGTTGTCTACTTCTTTTTGATCAACTGGAGTAGGAGTGGTACCAGAGCCGACAAATCCAGTTACATTAGGAGTATTGCGAACAACATACCAAGAATCATCAGTCACAATCATTTCTACCAATATATACCCTGGAAATATTTTTTCTTCTACTGTAGTTCTTTTACCATTTTTAATTTTAATTCTCTTTTCTTTTGGAACAATCACAGCAAATATTTTGTCTTGCATATCAAAAGACTCAATTCTTTGTTCAAGATTATGTTTAACGTTTTCTTCGTAACCGCTATAAGTATGTAATACATACCAGCGTTTTCCTAAATCCAATGTCTGTTTAGCCATATATTATTTAATTTATTTAATAATAAAAGCAAAACCAAGATTAAAAACATAATCAAGGACGCTAAAAAATACTGCTGTTCCAATACTTAGGGCTAGAACCAACACACTATAATTTAGAGTTTGTTTTTTGGTTGGCCAAGTTACTTTTCGTAATTCTCGGTAAGAGCCTACAAAGTAGTCTTTTATTGAGTTAATTATAAACATATTTTTGTATTTAAAAACAGCCTTTTGGCCGTTATATTAATTAAAAATAGTATATATAATTATGTGGGGTTTGTCAAGCCCATTGTGGTCTGTCATTCCGACCGAGCTCGCGCGAGTGAAGGAATGACAGAGAAAAAGAAAGTTTCTATTATTTAATTATTAAACAATCAACCCAAACCCATCTGACCAAAAGACCATAAAAAATCCTTGGAGTAGTACTAGAGTAATAACTAGTATATCATCCAATACTTTGTTTTTGCCAATTAAAGCAAATATTATAAAAACAGGAAAAACTGTTAGAGTAAAACGGGGGAGAGAGAATATGCCAGTTGAAAGAGGAATAAATATTGAATACATTCCCAGTAGCCAATAAGTAAAGCCAATTTTTTTTATATAAATATTAATTAGTAATATAACCGACAAGCCGGAAATTGCTGAAATAAAAATATGTAAATGAGGATTAATTAATCCTTTAAATAAAACTAATAATGGATTGGCGTATTGACGCTCCCAAGCTTCTTGAATATGAGCAAAGGCCAAATAATCGCTAGTCATATAATAATTATATCCCATCCATAAAAATAATGCTAAAGGGATCAAGCCTAACCAAAGAATATTTGGTTGTAGTTTTATACTTTTTATATAGTTTAATAAATTGGAAAATCTAAGAGTCTGCTTTAAATTATCTTTTTGTAATATTAAAATTTGTGAATTGTTTTTTATATAAATATAGAAGAGGGGAATGAGCGCAAAAACTCCGAGTGAGCGAGTTAAAGTTAAAAAGAATCCAGTTATACCAACAGCATACCATTTGTTAGTTTTGGCAAAGTAAAATGATGAGAGTAGTAGAGCAATAAAGAGTGATTCAGTGAAACCGCCACTAAAGATAAAAGCCACTGGATAGACCAGCATATATTTAACTGACCGAAGTGCAGTCTCGCCCCCATAGTCAATCTTGACTAATTTATATAAAAACCAACAGGCAATTAATAGAGATAGATTTGAAATTATTAACGAGGAAATAAAAAAATCACCGACAACATGTTCCAGCATTCTAATTAGAGCCGGATATAATGGAAAAAAGGCCCAGTTTGATTCCTGAGTTCTAATAGTAGCTGGATCTTCAATTTCTGGGTACCACTGACTAGCTGTAGCTAAATACCAACCAGTATCCCAAATACCCCAAGTATTTAAAAATTTATTATCTGAATAATGCCAAACATTATACTCTCCGTGATAGGGGTATAGTATGGCCTGAGAAGAAAAGCCAATAATCGTCAAGATTAGACGAGTGGCAACAAATAGAAGTAATATGTATTTTATCTCCGGACGGATTTTTTGAAAAAATAGTTTAATATTATTCATTTCAAAAATTGTTTATTACTGTTATATATCTAAATTTTCTACTTGTTTGGCATGAGTTTGAATAAATTTACGACGAGGAGCAACTTCATCACCCATTAATGTTTCAAAAGTTTTGTTAGCTACTTCTGCATCCATAACAGTAACTTTTTTCATTTTGCGGAATTCAGGGTCCATAGTTGTATTCCATAACTGTTCTGGATCCATTTCTCCCAAACCTTTGTAGCGTTGGATACCAACTTTCATACCACCAATTCTAAGGGTTTGGTTTCCAGTATTATCTTCACTTTCATTTTCATTAGTATCATCTTCACCTGCTTCAGCTTTTATTTCTTTTTGTTTGGAGGTGTTTTTTTGTTCTAGTGTACCTATATAAGCTTCTTTTTCTTCGTCGGTAAATACATATTCTAGAGTTTTGCCATATTTAATTCCATACAAAGGTGGTTGAGCAATATAAATATAACCGCCATTAACAAGTTCTGGAAAATAGCGATAAAAGAAGGTAAGAAGTAGGGTACGGATATGGGATCCATCAACATCGGCATCGGTCATGATTACAATTTTATGATAACGCAATTTTGATATATCAAATTGTTCACCAATGTTTGTACCCATGGCAATAATTAATGATTTTAATTCGTTGTTAGCTAAAATTTTATCTAATCTAGCTTTTTCTACATTTAGCACTTTTCCACGAAGAGGTAATATTGCTTGATAAGAACGATTTCGTCCTTGTTTGGCACTGTTGTGTACAAATATACCACTAGCTAATGCGAAGTTATGTGTATTAGGAACTTCAATATCGTATACATCCATTAGTTTATTAATTTTTTTAATAGATTTTATTTTGTGGTTGTAATTAGCCACTGCTTGAACATACAGTTTTTTGTCGCCTTCAAAAAATCTATTTACCAATGTCTCTAATTTAACAATATTCGGATTTCGTTTTGGTAAGCCTGTTCTTTCTATATTATAATCTTCAATTATATCTTTATTAGAATCATATATTTTTCTAGCAAAAGCTAAACTATTATTTAGGTAAGTTTTATTATATGCTTCTTTTCGTTTATTTCTAAAATCATCAGTCCATTGTTTTTTGGTTTCTTTTTTTCTCCACTCTATAAGTTCTTTATCTTCCCATTGCTTTTTAGAAATTTTTGAAAGATATTCTTTAGCCTCGGGATTATTTTTAAAGTACAATGTTGTTTGAATAGATTGTTTATCTTTGTTAGATTGTTTTGACCAATATTTTTTTTGAGCCAGATTTAATATTTCAGAATTTTTTTCTCTGTATTCTTTATGAGAATTATAAAATTCCATGTATTTTTCATTCATGTAATTTTTATAATTTTCATTTGCCCATTGTTTTTTAGCTCTTACACTTAACACTTTACTGTGTTTTTTCATTGTATCAGATATTTTTTTTCTATATTCTGCAGTTCTCTTTATCTGATTGCATTTTTCAATGACATCAGGACGATGTAGTGTCTTATGAGCGTGTTTTCTATGTAGATCCAAATGACTATCAGGTGTTAATCGTTTCAAATTATTAGGATTGTTATTTAATTTATTAAAATCAATATGATGTTTATGAGAGCCATCATTTTCGTTATATATATTACTTTCCAAATTATATTTATCAGATAGTACGTGAGTAAATACCCACTTGTGTGTTTTTGGATTTAATACCATTTCATAGCCAGCAATAGTAATTCTTCCTTTTCGTTCTGATATTTTTTTTCTCAAGGGCATTAAACTTATTTTTGATGTTAAGTATTGCGCTTCCAAATATGAACCATCTCTAAGCATAAATTTGTGATTTGGAGTACAGACAATTTTTTCGTCATTATCTAAATTAATTTCAATTACATCTGTTTTTTTCTTGGTAAGTCGTGGGTTTATTATTTTTTCTACGCCAATACTATTATCATCTTTAATTGTATAACAGTAATTCTGTTTTCCTTTTAAATTTTCTTTTATCAATTCTTTAAAGGAAATATTGCGTGAATCTATTAAAGCCACTTTGGTATCACCTGAAAAACAGCCTCCAGCAGAATCTCCCTCAACAATATAGATTTCGGAATCTTCTGGATTACGAGAAGAACAATCAGCTAATTTACCGGGAAGAGTAAATCCCTCCAAAGCTCCTTTTCGCAGTATTGTATCACGAGCCATTTTGGCAGCATTACGAGCTCGAGCAGATAATAAACATTTTCCAATAATTCCCTCGGCGTCTTTTGGGTTTTCTTCCAAAAATATCATCAACGCTTCACTCATTATAGTATCCACAATAGACTTAACTTCGGTATTACCCAATTTAGCTTTGGTTTGTCCTTCAAATTGAGGTTCAGTTACTTTAACAGAAATTATAGCATTCAATCCTTCGCGAACATCTTCACCAGTTAGATTTGTATCTTTTTCTTTTAGAATATTTTTGTTGCGAGCATAAGTATTTAGAGTTCTAGTCAAAGAAGTTCTAAATCCAGCCATATGAGTACCACCTTCTGGATTAAAAATATTGTTGGTAAAAGCAAAAACAGTCTCAGTAAATTCAGTAGTGTATTGCAAAGCGACTTCTACCATTACTTCGTCCTGTTCTTTTTCTACATAAAATATATTTTCATTTTTTAATTCTTTGCTTTGATTAAGATGGCGAACATAAGATTTGACTCCACCTTGAAAATAGAATTGATAGCTTTGGTTGGGGTAGGCGATAGCAGTCGTATCAACTGCTCGTTCTTCTTCACTACGTTTATCATGAATAGTCACTTTTATACCTTTATTTAAATAGGCTTGCTGACGAATATGATCCACAATGGTTTTCCAACTAAAATCTAATGTCTCAAAAATAGTTTCATCGGGACGAAAAGTGATATCAGAGCCGGTTGTTTTGGTTTTGCCAATAACTTTTACTTTTTTGACTGGTTTACCACCATCTCTATATTCTTGTTCCCACATTTTACCATCACGATGAATAACAGCTTTGGTATAAGAAGACAAAGCATTAACAACTGAAATACCTACACCATGAAGACCACCAGATACTTTATAACCACCTTGCCCAAATTTACCACCAGCATGCAGTTTGGTCATTACTACTTCCAGAGCACTGACTTTTTCGATCGGATGGATATCAACTGGAATACCACGACCATTATCAGTAACTTCAACTACATGATCAGGCAAGAATGTAATATTAATATCAGTACAAAATCCAGCCATCGCTTCATCGATAGAGTTATCCATTACTTCCCATATTAAATGATGTAGTCCAATCGGACCAGTGGAACCGATATACATTCCGGGACGTTTTCGAACTGCTTCTAGCCCTTCTAGTACGGTAATACTTCCAGCTCCGTAGTCACCGGATTTACTTTTACTTGTTTTTTTCTTAGTTTTTGGAACAATCTTTTTGGCTGGGGTAGTAGCTTTTGTAGCCATCCTTCCTTTTTGTACTTTCTTGATTGGCATAGATATTAGATAATTAGTAATAATTTGTGACTATATTTTAGCATTATTTTTGGCAATAGGCAATAGTCGTATTTATAAAAATATTGTTTGTTAACAGTTTGATAATGTATGACATAGTTGTTTTTATTTTTTTGTGCTATAATATTATAAAATATTTGCTAATTAATTTATGTCAAATATAAAAATGAGAATATTGTTTTTATTAATAACTTTTTTCGGGTTGGTTATTTTTTCGTGTTCTACTTATGCATCCGAAACCAATGGGACAATTGATACTACCAATAAATATGCTTGGAGTAATCAATTGGGTTGGATAAATTTTGGTTCAACTAATAGCAGTGTTGCCATAACGGATTCTGCCATCACTGGTTATGCTTGGAGTGAAAATTATGGTTGGATAAATTTAGCTCCAACTAATAGTGGAATCAGTAATAATACTGAAGGAACTTTATCGGGACAAGCTTGGGGAGAAAAAATTGGTTGGGTTGATTTTAGCGGAGTTTTTATAAATTCTGCTGGTAAGTTTACTGGTACTGCTACTGGAGATGTAATTGGCACTTTAACTTTTGATTGTACTTATTGTAATGTCAGTACTGATTGGCGTCCAGCTAGTGCACGTTCTAGTGCTACAGGTGGAGGAGGCGGTAGCCCGATAATTGGTCCCAGCCCTTCCTCGTACAGTGTCTATATAAATGAGGGGGCAACAGAAACAAATTCGCCAGAAGTTATTTTAAAATTAATCGGAGATAGTAGCACTGCTTATGTTTGGGTATCAGAAGACAGTAATTTAGTTCCCGCCAAACAAGTTTTTTATAACAACACTCTAGGCTATATCACCTCTACATTTACTTTCTCTATAGAGGAAGGGAGCAAAACTATTTATACTAAATTTTGTAATGCTCAAGGCTATTGTGGAAATATCATATCTGACAGTATAGTTTATAAAAAGTCTTTGGCAGAAGATACAACTACTAAACCAGTAGCCACTACTACCGATCAAATAGTCGTTGATACTAGTCCTGTTGTTACTGATCCAACAGACAAAACTTCAGTGATTGATAAGACAGTAGACAAAACAAAAGAGATTTTAAAAGACATCGCTACCAAAATTGATTTACTAATTCCAGACTTTTTACAACCTTGGAAAAAAATTAAAGAAGAAAAACTAGAAGATGTGAAGAAATTTGTCTCTCAAGAAACTCCACTGGCTATGAGAGGAGTATGGGATTTATTACCCAAAGATTCAATTAAAGAATATGTATTTGCCCCACTACCAGATGAATTTAAAGCACTGGCCAAAAATTTTCCTAGTATAAACAGCCTATTTTCTGATACTGGAATAAATACTTATAATGATTTACGCAAATTGGTTAATACTAATATATCAGTACCAGGCTTAAGCAAGGTAGTCGGATTGTTAGATGGTCAATTATCAGTAAACGATTTGGCAAAGACTGGTGGTATCCCATTAAATAAATTATCAGATTCTTTAAAGCAAAAAATACCAACCAGTGTAGTTTTTACCAGAGGTGCTAGTCAATTAGTTGATTTTGGAACATCTCTGTCATTGTCTGAAAGCGGTCGCCCAGTCCAAAAATTAAAAACAATCTCTAATAAAAAACTATTTTTATCAATTAAGCCAGAACATAAAGCCAAAAGCGTCAAAGGCTATTTGACATTTATATCTAGACAAAAAAGTTTGGGATTAGAAGAAAATAATTTTGTATCTAAAATTTTAAGTAGAATAAGTGTGGTTGATTTTGTTATGGCTTCCGATGAAGACATTTTGTCTGCAGTAGAAAATAAATTAGTTTTGCAAGAATTTGATTATAATGATGATGATGGTGATGGTATTTACACAGCTGAAATTTATTCACCAGTACCAGAAGGGGAGTATGAAATTATAACTTTGATAGAGTATGTTGATAGTCAGTATGGCAATAAATTAGTTAGATTAGTAACAGTTGTAGATCCAGAAGGCTATGTTTATGAAAAAATTAAAGATAAAGAATTGAGAATATCTAGTGCCTTAGTAACTTTGATGTGGTTAAATCCTATTACTAAAGAATACGAATTATGGCCAGCCGACAAATATCAACAACAAAACGGTCAAATTACCGACAAAAGAGGATCATATTCATTTTTAGTACCAGCTGGATCATATTATCTGCAAGCTGAAGCTTCAGGGTATAAAAAATACAAGAGTGCTCCATTTAGAGTTACCGAAGGTGATGGTGTACATATTAATATAGAATTAAAATCAACAAGTTGGTGGATGCAAATTAATAATTGGAAAAATTGGTTGATTTTACTGCTATCAGTTATTTTACTATACGAATTAGAACAAGAGATAAAAAGAAGAAAATTTAAAAAGAAAAAATAATAATTTTAATAATAATTTTAATAATATGATGCGTCACAAATTAGTTTATTTAACCTTAATTGTTTTGCTCGCTGGTGGGGTCATGGCTGGCATTGTTGGCTATTATTCTGTTAGTACAGAATTATCAAGTGCAAAATCTCAATTGGCTTTGCAAAAAAAAGACGAAAGGGTACTTAGTTTTTTGAAAATGTTTGTAAAAAAAGTAATTAAAGCGGATAAAGAAATTGGTTTTGAAGACAGATTAGAATTAGAAAACGCAGTTCGTCAATTAGATGACAAGCAAATTTTGGCACAGTGGAAAAAGTTTGTAGATAGCAAAGACGAAACAGAAGCTCAAACAAACACCAAAGATTTAATTGGTTTATTAATAGATAAAGTTTCTACAACAAAATAATTTTGTATGAAAAGAAAAATTGTTACAATAATAATCATTTTAGCAGTAGCCATTGTGGTAGGCATTGGTTCGGTTATGGCATATAATGCGGTTATGACTAATCGGACGGGGCTTACTTTGAATTTGGATTTTGGAAATAATGATGGATTGGCAACTCCAACTGTTTATGATACTTCTGGGAATGGTAGAAATGCAGTAGCTCAAAATGCTCAAACTTGTAATGATAGTTATTGTGATTTTGGTGCTGGTAACCATATGATTGTATCAGCCGAGGTATTTAATACAGCAGAAACCTCTATTGCAATAAAATTTAGTCCTGATTTTGAAGCAGATGATGGAGTACTTCATTATTTTTATACTACACAGAATAATCTGCAATATATGATGGGAAAATCTGCAGCTAATGCTATTTTTATTAATATGGGTGATACTTCTGTAGCGAGTATATCGCTAGCTACTTATCAAGCTTATTGGAAAACAGGAGAAGAAAATATTTTAGTTATATCCGCTACAACTGGAAATATCAATACTTGGTTAAATGGTACACAAATACAAACAAATGGTGGCACTGCTTGGACACCAAAAAACCCAACACTTCTTGATATTAGTGGTTGGCAAGGAGGACTTTTATATGACGGCAAGATGTATTACTTCAAAGTATGGAACAGACTCTTAACGACTGACGAAGTCGCTACACTTAGTGCTGATAGAACAAAACATGTTCAATCAGCTACGAGAAATGGTTTAATAGGTCACTGGAATATGGATAGTAATGATATCAGCGGAACCACAGTTTATGATAAAAGTGGGAATGGGAATAATGGAACTATGGTGAATACACCAACAACTAGGCAAACTGGAGTGATAAAAGAAAGCATTTTGTTTGAAACTGCAAATAATGAATACATAACTTTACCAAATAGTGATATAACAGGAATAACAGCATCAGGTGCTTTGACTGCATCTGCTTGGGTTAAATTTGATAGTTTTGCTAATAATGCAGGTATTATTGGATTAGGTACAGCTGGAGAAAGACAGGCTTGGATTTATACAGTTACAGCTGGTAATAGTATCCAGTTTATAACAAACACAGGCAACAATAATGCGCAACTTTTGTTATCAGGGTTGTCAACTGATACTTGGTATTTTATGGTTTGGAAAGGAAGTATAGCCAGTGGAAGAATGACAGCTTATATGTACGACCAAAATGGTACTTTAGTTGCTACTGACTCTGATACTAGTTTTTCAGGAACTATCAATAATAACGCACCTAATTTTTTAGGATATATTGATGGCTTTGATCAAATGGACGGGTATTTAGATGATGTAAGAATTTATAATCGTGCTTTATCTACCGCAGAAGTGACAGCCTTATATAACGCTACAAAGATTAATTATGTTACCGCTCCTCCTCGTAATGGTTTAATAGGTCACTGGAATATGGATACTAATGATATCAATGGAACGACTGTTTATGATAAAAGTGGGAATGGGAATAATGGAACTAAAATAGGTGCAAGTGGAACAAATAATACACCACAATCAACAAGTGGAAAAATAAAAGAGGCTTTGAATTTTGATGGAACGGATGATTATATTGATATTGGGGATGATGATCGTCTAGATTTAAATAATTCTGACTTTACTGTATCTACTTGGGTTAATGTAAAAGGTGCTCACGGAGGAGGCTTAGGAACTGTTGTTTCAAAAGGACTGAATGAAGCTTATGAAATATTTGTTTGGGATACTGGAGTTGTTTGGTTTAGACTTACGAGTGTTACTACTGCAATCTCTGCAGCAGGGACAGTTTCTGAAAATGAATGGTATAATATTGTTGGAACATATGATGGGAGTTATCAAACATTGTATGTTAATGGAATTCAAAAAGACCAAGATAATATTGGTTCTGTTTCAATGGGTATAAATCGAGATTTAAGGATTGGTTTTGATAATGGTTCAAATTATGCTTTCAACGGAACAATAGACGAAGTCCGTATTTATAACCGTGCTTTGCCCACAACAGAAATAACAGCCTTATACAACGCTACAAAAATAAATTACACTAAATAATTTTATTCACATTGACACTGTCGCAAAATGTCATCCTGATCCGCCGGAGGTGACGGAGGAGGTGGCGGAGAAGAATCTGTAGATGGTTGTCATCCTGAGTGAAACGAAGGATCTGTAGATGGTTGTCATTCTGAACGATAGTGAAGAATCTTCCTATTTACCAAGCATTCTTGCAGAAAGATTCTTCATTCCATTCAGAATGACAAATTAACACGTTTACAATTTTCGTAAAAAATTGTCATCCTGAGCGAAACGAAGGATCTTTCTATAGAGTACTGGTTGAGTAAAAGATTCTTCATTCCATAAATTAATCTATATACTATTCAACAAAGTTTTTAAGAAAAAATAATATTTATGAAGAAAAGAAAAATTGTTACAATAATAATAATTTTAGCAGTAGCCATTGCGGTGGGCATAGGTTCGGTTGTGGCATATAATGCGGTTACAACTAATCGTACTGGGTTGGTTTTGGATTTGGATTTTGGGAATAACGATGGGGCATCCGCTCCAACTGTTTATGATACTTCTGGGAATGGATATAACGCATTGTCAGTCGCTCCTTCCCAAGCTCCTATTCCTTATGATGACTATTGTGATTTTGTATGGGGTGATTTTATCAGAGTATCTCACGAATTATTCAACACAGCCGAAACTTCTATTGCATTTAAATTCTCACCAGACTTTGAAGCAGGTGATAATGATGAACACCCTTTGTTTACTGGTACTGGTTATTATATCAACAAAACATCTAGTAATGCTTTGTATGTAGCCTTTGGTAGTAGTGGAATACATAATGTATCACTAGCAAATTACCAAGCATATTGGAATGTGGGCGAAGAAAATGTATTAGTAATAACAGGTACAACTGGGAATAATGATTTATGGCTAAATGGTGTAAAAATAGATGAAACTACTACTGCTTGGACTCAATCAAATCCAGCACAAATTCAGATTGGTATATCACTTACTGGTACAAAGTTCTTTGACGGTAAAATGTATTATATGAAAGTATGGAACAGACTTCTCACAGATAACGAAGTAGCCACACTAAGTGCTGATAGAACTACTCACGTATCTGCTCCACCAGCAAGTGGTTTAATAGGTCATTGGAATATGGACAGTAATGATATTAGTGGAACGACAGTTTATGATAAGAGTGGGAATGGGAATAATGGAACTATAACAGGTGCAACTTCTGTAGAGGGTAAAATAAAAGAGGCTTTGAATTTTACTACTGGGGGGAGTAACAACGTTAATTTTGGTAATGACGCAATTCTTAATCCTTCAACTCAAATAACTGTTTCAGCTTGGGTAAAACCAAGTATATTAACTGGAAATCAACCATTATTATTCAAAAGTATAAATGAATATTATATTTGGCTGACAGTTGGCGGTAGTATCCAAATGGTAACTAAAGGACTTTCAGATGAAATCATGTCTCTTAGTTCAAGTCTTTTGACACTTAATGATTGGAATTACCTTACTTTTACTTATAATGGAGCAATAAAAAAGATATATTTGAATGGGACTGAGATAACAAGTGAAAATGCTACAGGGAATATCACTACTGGTGCGAATGATTTAATATTAGGATATTTCGCAACTGCTATGGGTGGGGCGATTGATGAACTTCGTATCTATAACCGTGCTTTGCCTATCGAAGAAATAACCGCCTTGTATAATGCTACAAAGATGAATTACATCTCAACAGTCGATGAAAGCGATACTACATTAAACTTAAACTTTGGAAATAATGATGGCGCATCTGCACCGACTATTTATGATACTTCTGGGAATGGCCATAATGCCACCTCAACAGCTGGTGCTACTGCCCCAACTTGTAACGACAATTATTGTACTTTTGGAAATGCTGATAGAACACTATCAACAGCTACTGGGGTATTTAATTCGCCAGAAATAAGTATTGCTATTAAGTTTAAGCCTCAACTAGAGCTTGGAACAGGAAATTTGCAATATCTCTTTGATACTTCAAATTTATCAAGATATACAGTAGCTATTGATGCTAATAATGATTATGATATGTATATCTTACTTGGCAGTGCTTCCCTACCTAGAATACCACTAGCCACTTATCAGCCCTATTGGAATGATTTGGGAGAAAATATACTTATCATATCAAGTAGTGCTACCACCGATAGAACTGATGTATATTTGAATGGTTATAAGATACTTGACCAAGATGCAACCACTTGGGCAGAAGCAGACCCAGCCGTATTGTATATGGGGATATTATATACTCAAAGCAGTTGGTGGGCTTATTCGGATATATATTATTTTAAAGTATGGGACAGACTACTAACTTCTGACGAGGTAGCCACACTAAGTGCTGATAGAAAAAATTACATACGATAATTTTACTGAGATTAACTTTATCCACCGTTTTTAATAAAAAGATAAGTCAAAAAATTAAAAGTGTGGTATAATATATCCAAATTAAAAAGGAGAAATTATGAGCAAAAGAACCAAGAAATATTTTCAACCTTCACTATTTATAGTTGGAGCAGTTTTGTTTTTTACAGCTGTTTATTCTTTGTACCCAGTATTTGCCTCACCACTTTATAATCCGGGTGATACGTTGGATCCTACTTGTGCTCCGGGAGATACAGATTGTACTGTGTCGGCTCCGTTAGTCACCAACATGTCAACGACTACAAATGTAGTTATGTCGACTTATGCTTTGAGTTTTAATACAAGCACTTTATATATAGATCCAACCAATAACCGAATCGGTATAAATACTACTTCGCCGCTGTCTGCACTAGATGTATATGGAAATATTATTATTAGTACCAGTAGTGGATATTTAAGTTTTGGAACTACGGTTGGTACTTCTGGATATGGTATTAGGGATAATAACGGGACTTTACAATTGAAAAATAGTGGAGATAGTTGGATTGATATGGTAACCAGCACGGCTTTGTCGGCTGATTCAGTTGGTGCCACAGAACTAGCATCTACAACAGTTACTGCTGGCTCTTATGGATCTGCATCACAAGCTATGATTTTAAGTGTAGACGCAGATGGTAGAATTACTTCTGCTTCTACTAGTTCAATCTCAATCGCTGGATCGCAAATAACCTCAGGCTTAGTTTCTTCTACCTATGGCGGTACCAATCAAGATACATCAGCTTGGACAGGATTTTTAAAAGTTAATTCTGGTGTTTGGAGTACCTCAACAGTTTCTTTAACAGCCGATACAAGTGGAATTTTACCAATCGCTAGTGGTGGTACAGGTGCAAGTGCTTTCACGAACGGAAGTTTAGTGTTTAGTAATGGTTCTATTTTAACTCAAGATAATTCTAATTTGTTTTGGGATAATTCTAATGATTATTTAGGTGTTGGCACTAGCACTCCATCCACTACATTGCATGTAGTTGCAGATGAAAATCAATTTATTATAGGTTATGATACTACTGTTTATACCACTTTTAGCATAGATGATAGTGGTACTCTGAACATAACACCAACAGGTGGTGCTGAAAGTATGGTTGGAGTAGGTGGTACATTTTTTGTTGAAGAAGGCTATGTACAGCTTTATGGTAATAGTACAGGAGAATATTTAAATATATATAACTACGATGACGATAATTATTATACTAGCTTAACTATTGGATCAGATGGTGCTTTAACGATTGATTCAACAGGTAACGCGACTACAACAATAGCTCAGGGTTTGACAGTAGAAGGGAATTTAGCAGTTAATACTAATACGATATATGTTGATGCCAATACTAGTATGGTTGGTATAGGTACCTCAGCTCCAGAAGTAGGTTTACATGTAGGGACAAGTAACAGCACTCATGGTTTGATAGCAGTAAACGATGCCATTGTTAGTGGTAATCTGGAGATAGATGGATTTACATATTTAGATAATGATCTTATTGTCGATACAAATACTTTATACGTTGACTCTTTTAGTAATTTTGTTGGTATTGGGACGACGACTCCAGGGAAAAAACTACACATTTATGCTACGGATAATAGTTCTATTTTAAAAATTGAGAGAGATAATATTAACCCTGCTTATTTAGAATTTTCACTCTCAAACGGCAGAACATACATTAAATCATATTCACCGTGGGGGATGAATTTTTATGATTCTTATAATAACATTTATACTGGACAGATGAGAGAAGGAAAATGGATATTCGGAGAGTCTTCTGGTTTTCCAGATATTCCCGCGTCAAGTGTTGCCATTACTGGTAATTTAGCTGTTGGTTCAAGTTATGACACTCTATCAGCTCCGTCAAATGGATTAATAATAGAAGGCAACGTCGGTATTGGGACTTCTACACCTGGTGCAAGATTACACGCACTTTCTACTACCGAACAACTTCGTCTTGGTTACAATGCAGGTAGTTATACTTCATTTACTGTTGCTAACGATGGTGGTTTAACAATCACTCCTAGCAATAATGCCACCACAACGATCAGTAATGGTTTAGTAGTTAATACAAATAGTTTAGTAGTAGATAAAAGTACTGGGTATGTGGGTATTGGGACGATGAGTCCAGGCTATAAATTTTCTGTTGCTTCTACTGATGGCTCTGACCAAATCGGTATTTTTCATAGCAACACTAATGCTTATATAAAATGGAATGATGGAGTACTTGTTTTAGGATCAGATGAAGGAACTGATAGAGATAGTTATGTAGATATAGAAGGAAAAGGGACCGGATACGGAATATTAAGAGTTAAAGATCAAGATGAGAGTGAATTTATTGAAATATCTGCATACAACGGTAAAGCTCGTATAAAAGCTGAGGGAATAACCCCATTAGGATTAACTTTAAATAGTGGTGGGGATAGTGATATATTTATGTTTGAAAGTTCTCCAGAGGGAGAAACTAAAGAATTATTTATTTATGGTCGTAGAACAGGTGATAGTTTAAGAAGTTTACAAATTGGTGTAGGCGTTGATTTCGCAGATACAGCCTCTTTTGATGGAGTAAGTAATTATTATTTTGACGGTAATATTGGTATTGGGACGACGACTCCAAGTTACAAATTTTCTGTTGCTTCTACTGATGGTTCTGACCAGGTAGGTATTTATCATACTGGTTATAACGCTTCTATGAAGTGGACTGATGGAGCACTTATTCTATCAACAGATGAAGGGACTGATTATAATAGCACAGTAGATATAGACGGAAAAGGGACTGGATTCGGAATATTAAGAACTAAAGATGAAGATTCAGCTGAATATACTGAAATATTTGCATCCAATGGTAAAGCTTACATGAGAGCTAATGGACCAACTCCATTAGGATTAAGTTTTAACAATGCTGGAGCTAGTGACATATTTATGTTTGAAAATTCTGGAGTTGGAGAAACTAAAGAACTAAATATTTATGGTTATAGAACAGGCGATACTTCAAGAAGTTTACAAATTGGTGTAGGTGTTGACTTCGCAGATACAGCTTCTTTTAATGGAGTAAGTAACTATTATTTTGACGGTAATATTGGTATTGGTACTTCTACACCTGGTGCAAAATTACATGCTCTTTCTACCACCGAACAACTTCGTCTTGGCTATGATGCATCAAATTATGTTTCATTTACAGTTTCTTCTACTGGTCAATTAGATATATTATCAAGTGGAGGTATAGTTAAAATTGGTGATGCTGGTAATACCAGTCAGTCTTTGGTAGCAAATGATGATTTGTTTATTTCTGGGAAACTTGAGGTTGATGGAATTGCATATTTTGATGCAACATCAACTTTTGGTGGAAACTTAACTACTTCAGCTAACGCTTTAGTATTAATGTCAGCTAGTAATACTATTCAAATGGCCTATGATAGTTCAAATTATACTCAATGGACAATCGGTTCGGATGGTCAGTTGTCAATCGCTTCTGGTCAACCGACTACTACCTTTTCAAATAACGTTGTAATTGATAATCTATATTCTGGAATGTTATCTATGCCACAAGATGGGGGACAAGTAGATGTAATGGATATCCCAGTATCTTTATCGGCTGTTACTAGTTCTGTTCAAGGCTATAATTTCTTGGTTGATGGTTTACTAGCTATGTCCATTTATGGTTCAGCTAGTTCTGGTACTGTTTCTAATATTGGTGTATCGATTGGAACAGGAACACCAGCGAGCATGACTTCTTCAGAGGGTGATTTATATGTTACAGGTGGAATTGAGATAGATGGAATTGCATATTTTGATGCCACATCAACTTTTGGTGGAAACTTAACTACTTCAGCTAACGCTTTGGTGTTAACATCAGCTAGTAGCACTATGCAAATGGCTTATGATAGTTCAAATTATACTCAATGGACAATGGGTTCCGATGGTCAACTATCTATTGCGTCTGGTCAACCAACTACTACCTTTTCAAATACCGTTGTAATTGATAATCTATATTCTGGTATGCTTTCTTTGCCACAAAATGGTGGGCAAGTAAATATAATGGATATTCCTGTTTCTTCATCGGCTACTGCTAGTTCCACTCAAGGATATAATTTCTTGGTTGATGGTTTACCAGCTATGTCAATTTATGGTTTAGCTAGTGCGGGCACCGTGTCAAATATTGGTGTATCAATCGGAACAGTAAATACTAGTAGTTATCGTCTATATGTACAAGCAACTGATAGTAGTACACCTGGTATTGGTGTTGACGGGTATATAAAAGCAACTGGGTATATTACAGAATCTACTTCAACAGCTGATATAGCTGAAACCTATCCAATAGATTCTAGTTGTGAAGATGATAATAGTTGTCCGATTGCCGGAAATACAGTGTGTTCTGTAGAAACTGATACAGGTGATTTTATTATAGAAAAATGTAAAGCAAATTATGCTGATAATTCTTTAGGAGTTATTACATCAGATCCAGGTTTTGTTCTCGGTGGATTTGATTATCGCAAAGGATTAACTCCTTCTACCTATCGAGTTGTTGCTCTTTCTGGTCGTGTACCTGTTAAAGTGTCAGATAGAAATGGAAGTATTAAAGCAGGTGATTATTTAACTTCTTCGGATATTTCTGGTATAGCAGTAAAAGCAACTAGCCCAGGAAAAGTTTTGGGCGTTGCATTGCAATCACAAACTAGTCCTACAGGTACAGTTATGATGTTTATTAATCTTCATTGGAATCCAGGTAATTTAAATTTTGTCAGTGATCAATTGCCAACAGAATATGGACTATTAGACCAATTCACTATGGCGGTTAAAAATAGTTTAAGAAAAATGGGCTTAGTAATTGAAAAAGGAATAGCCAAAGTTAAAGAGTTAAGAACCGATAAATTATGTGTTGGAGAGACCTGTATTAATGAAAGTCAGTTGCAACAAATGTTAAATAATAGCGGTACAAGTGGATCTAGCCCAACTGTGACTACGCCAGTTGTTGAACCACCAGTCGTTGAACCACCAGTCGTTGAACCACCAGTCGTTGAGCCACCAGTTGTTGAACCACCAGTCGTTGAGCCACCAGTTGTTGAACCACCAGTTGTTGAACCACCAGTTGTTGAACCACCAGTTGTTGAAACTACTTAATTTTTTAGTTATTAATTTAAATAATTTTTTGTATGCCCATCAAAAGAAAAATTTCTACTGATTTTGCTCAGGATACTGATGAATCATCAGAAATAAATACTAAATCAAAAAGTAATATTATTGTTAAAGTATTATTTGTATTGTTAGTGTTGTCGCTTATTGGTTTAGTGGCCTCATTACTTAGTCATAGAAATATGTCTAAAAAATTAAGTAAACTATCCAATTCTCCCCAACAACAAGAGGCTATTAAAAAAGAAATCAATGAATTAGTAAAGAAAGTCGGCAATTTAATTGTATTGCCACCAGAAGAAACACCAACAGTAGCTACAATTAATGATGCCGAGGGATTATCAAAAAGCCAATCATTTTATGCTGGGTCAAGTAATGGAGACAAAGTATTAATTTATTTTGAAGCTCAGAAGGCTTATATTTATAACCCTAATACTAATAAATTAATAAATGTTGGTCCAGTATATGTTAATAATACTACTACAACTGCTCTGGACACTACAACACAACCAATAGTCAATAAATTAAGTATAGAAATTCGTAATGGTAGTGGCAAAACTGGTGCAGCTAGCAAAGTTAGTGATAATTTAAAAAGCAATGCTAGTTTCAATGTAGTTTCTGTCGGTGATGCATCTACCAGTACTTATAAAAGTAATTTGTTAGTAGATAACACCAGTGGAGATAAATCAGAGTTGGTTAAATCATTAGAAAAAACATTGGGGTTAACAGCTGTCACGACATTACCTGCAGGAGAAAAAAGTACAACTGCGGATGTGATGTTAATAGTGGCTGAGTAAAAGATATATCTAATAATAAATAATTTGGCCCTCTATGATTTTTAATAGGGGTTTTTAATTTTTGTTTTTTAGGTTATAATTAATATATATGTTGAATTGGTATAATTTAAAACATAAGAAAACAGATATTACTCCTACACCTAATAGTGCTAAATTAGAGTTGGATAAAAAAAAGGTTAATATAGGTGATTATATTGATCCAGATGGTGAATTAGGTAACAAAGGTTTGAAGTGGGGATTTTGGTTTATTTCTCATAAAGTTATTTTATATAAATTATCTATTATTTTTTTGATTGTTGTCATAACTTCTAGTTGGGGATTTAGTTTATATAAATTTGGTAATTATCTTTGGGATATACCAGATCAGAAAAAGATGGAACAAGAATTAGCTACTTCCATTAATTATCAACAATTAAATATAAACTACACAGCTTCTCCACTACAAATATTGGGTGTTGAAGTGTTTAAGAGTGGAGTTGATAAATTTGATATTATTTCTGATATTGCTAACCCCAATGATAAATATATTGCTTATTTTGATTATTCTTTTTATTTGTCAGGGCAATTATTAGGCGATAAAAAAACAACATTTTTATTACCCAAAGAAAACAGACCAGTAGTTGAAATGGGCATTGAATCAAAAGCAGGGTTATTAAGTCCTCATATTGTTATTGATAATTTACGTTGGAAAAGAATATCACCTCATAGCGTTACAGATGTAAAAAAGTGGCAGGACGACCATTTAGACTTCAAACTTGATTCATTTAGTTTCTCATCTTCTTATTCGGCTGATAAAACTAGTCCAGATGCTAATGTTATTAGTTTTAATTTAACCAATAGTTCTCCATTTAGCTATATTGAGCCAGAATTTATTTTGTCACTTTATCAAAGTGGAAATTTTGTGGGTGTTATACCTTTCAAGATTAATAATATTTTTGCTAGTTCCCAAATAGAAAAAATTGATTTAAGAAATTTTTCACCTAACTTGTTGGCCGATAGAGCTATTGTGCATTCACTGATAGATATATATACTAATAGTTCTTATTATAATCCTGCTAAGAAGTAATTTTTATCATGAATATATTTAAACGGTTTTCTTATAATTATTTTGACTGGTATCTTTTTGGGGCAATAGTTATGTTGATGGCAATTGGGAGTATTGCCATTTATAGTGTTGACCTCTCAATAGGAAAAGATTTATTGCTTTTAAAAAAACACCTTATATCCATTAGTCTTGGTCTAGGTGTATTTTTTATTGCCTCACTTAGTCAATATAATCTATGGAGGAATATATCTAAGTGGTGGTATTTAGGGTCAATTATATTATTAATTTTGGTCTTATTTTTTGGTAGTGTTGTTAGGGGAACGCATAGTTGGTTTACCTTATTTGGATTTTCTCTTCAGCCTGTTGAAATAGCCAAAGGTGGATTGATAATAATGTTATCCTATATAATTTCTCGTTTTGGTCGTCGATTTGAACAACCTTTATTTTTTTATGGTACGGGTGCAGTTGCATTTCTGCCAATTTTTTTGGTAATGCTACAACCAGATTTGGGTTCGGCAATATTGCTTTGGTTTATTTGGTTTGGCATGATGCTGATGGTTGGGGCGAGAAAAAAACATATTTTTTTAGTAATTATATTAGTCACTCTAGTTTGTATAGCTGGCTGGTTTTTTGTTTTGAGAGATTATCAAAAAGATCGTTTGTATACATTTGTAAATCCTAGTAGTGATCCACTGGGATCTGGGTATAACTTAACTCAATCTATGATAGCAGTTGGTGCGGGTAAGATAACTGGACGAGGATTAGGCTTTGGATCGCAGAGTCAATTACATTTTTTACCAGAGTCACAAACTGATTTTATTTTTGCCGTTATTGGTGAAGAAATGGGATTAATTGGTGTGGTAGTTATGTTACTATTGTTTACGATTATATTTTGGCGGATTATTCTTATAATTAGGCGTTCAAATAATGATTTTATGGCTTTTTACGCCTCTGGTGTGTTTATTTTGTTTATGACACAGTTATTTACTAATATAGGGGCTAACATCGGTCTATTGCCCATTACAGGCGTTACTTTGCCCCTTGTTAGCTATGGTGGGTCATCTTTATTATTCAATTTACTTATGTTAGGGATTTTGGAAAGTATGTATAGTAGAATAAATACTTGACAAATACTGATAAATAACATAATATATGTCTGCATTTCTTTAAATTTTATGTCAAATAAACAAACAACCAACGGTTGGCAAAAAACTCTTAATCTGATAACTAATTGCCCAATTTGTGATTTTGGTTATACTAAGAATACTACTAGGAAATTTTTGGATAAGAATACTACTCATTTAGTTCATTTTACTTGTGGTAAATGCCAAGCCTATTTTTTAGCTATAGTTATGGAATTAGGTAAAGGAATAAGTACCATAGGTATGGTGACAGATTTAAATTTCTTGGATGTAACACGCTTATATGGAAAGAAAGATATAGATATGAATGAAGTTATAAATGCGTGTGAATTTATTGAAGGTAATGAATTTTATAAAAAAATTAATAATTAATACAAAAATATGCAGGAGTACAAATTAGAATCTACCAAGAGGACAGAAAAAGGAGAAAAGATTCGTAACGAATCAACTATCCCAGCTGTTGTTTATGGAGCTGGTAAAGAAAACGAAAATATTTCTTTGATTTATAAATCTTTTAGTAATCTTTATGAATTAGCAGGATCTTCAAGTTTAATCGATCTAGCTATAGATGGTAAAGATGATGGCAAAGTTTTGGTACAAGATTTACAATACGATCCTATTAGTAATAGAATTATGCATATAGATTTTAAAAGGATTGAAATGAATAAAGAAATGGAAGCTGATGTTAGTTTAACTTTTATTGGGGAAGCTCCAGCAGTAAAAGAACATGGCGGTACATTGATGAAGGGATTAGAAGAAGTGACTGTCAGATGTTTGCCAAAAGATTTATTGTCAGAGATTAAAATTGATTTATCAGTTCTAAAAACATTTGATGATGTAATTAGAGTTAAAGATATTATAGTCAATGAATTGGTAGTTATAATAAATCCAGGGGAAAATGAAGTAGTTGCCAAAGCGATTCCTGCCTTGAGTGAAGAAGAATTACAAGCTTTGGAAGAAGCCGAAAGTGATGTAGCTAATGTAGAAGTTGTTGGTGAGAAAAAAGAAGAAGGTGAAGAGGGAGATAAAAAAGATGACAAGGGTGAAGACAAAGGTGAAGATAAGAAAGAAGATTCACCCCGTTAAATAATCTCAACAGAGTTGAGATTGTCGCAAAGCGACATTTAATAGGGTAAAGAAATAATAATACTATATTTATACAAAAAATCCGACTTATTTAGCATGGTCGGATTTTTGATATGTGGTATAATGGTATGAGTAACTAGTAATTAGTAACTAGCAACGAGTAATTAGTCATTAGTAATTTTTATGCATCAATTTATAATAAAAGTGAAAAATTTTATATTACAGAATCTTTGGTTGCTGACCGTACCATTCATAATTTTAGCTTTGTTATCTTTTATGTACTGGCTTTATATGGTTAATCAAAGAATTGATATTATGTTTAGCAGTAATAATAATAGCTCTAGTACAACTCAGAAGTATATTTATTTTAGTCAATTAAATGGTCAAGGGGTATTAAACGAAAGTGATCAAATTCCAAAAGTAGTTGCAGTTATGATAGATAATCATACAGACGCCAAGCAAATAGATTTGAGTAAGGCTGATATTATTTACGAAGTTCCAGTGGAAGGGCAGTTTACTCGTTTTATGGCGATTTATAATATAGAACAGTACGCGCCAATGGTCGGCCCAGTTCGTAGTGCCAGGTTATATTTTTTGGATTGGGTCAGTGAATATGATGACGCGATGTATATGCACAGTGGGGGATCACCCGAGGCTTTAAAATTTTTACGCAATAATAACTACGATTTCTATAATGCCGATGAATTTGCTTATCAATATAACTATTGGCGAGATTATAATCATTATGCTCCGCACAATTTATTTACTAATGATAAGAAATGGCAAAAACTATATAGCGAAATTAATTTATCATCTAGTATTACCAGCACTTGGGAAGGTTGGAAGTTTGGTAATTTAAATACTACTTCAACTCAGGATGTTAAGATTGTTAAAATTCCTTTTTCTGATAATTACCAAGTTGAATGGAACTATAATAAAGAATTTGATGAGTATTATAGAACTATAAATGGAGAGATATCAATAGATGATGCAGGTAAATTAAAATCAGATAATATAATTATTCAATTTGTTAATAGCCAAGTAATTGATGATTACGGTCGATTAAAAATTGATACGATTAGTAATGGTCAAGCTAGGGTATTGCGAGATGGTAAACTTATATACGGAAGTTGGAAAAAAACTAGCTCTCAAAGTCGTACCAAATTTTATTTAGACAATGGAGAAGAGATTAATTTGAAAGCAGGAAAAACTTGGGTGTTGGTAGTACCAAGTTGGGTAAAGATAGAGATTGGGAATTAATTATTTAGAATTATAAAACTAGTCTGTCATGGACAAAGTGAGGTTGTCATCCCGAAGCGAATGTCTGTGTCTATGTCTATGTCTGTTTGTGTCATCCCAGCACTGAATCGAGTTCAGCATAAACTCCGGCTGGGATCCAGCTAAATATAACTAACCTTACTAACCCTGGATCCCAGCCTTCGCTGGGATGACAGATCAGATCCTGAAACAAGGGGTTTCGCTCCGCTTCGCTGGCTCCATAGTCTCCGCAGAGCTGTGGAGTCGGACTGCTGGCAATAACCAACGAAGAGATCGCTTTTATAACCAAGGGATTCCTCCGCTCGCGCGAGCTCGGTCGGAATGACAACCCCCGTGATAATTATATGAATTAAACAATAATAATCAACGGGAATGACAGACACACTCAGAATGACAAACGAGCGAATTTTTATATTTGGCGACAATAAATACAAACTAGCCTGTTTTTACCCGCTAGATCTGGTTTTATATTAAATTTTGCATTAGGAAGAAATTGGCTGATTAGTTCACCAATTTTTTTTGTTTGAGAAGGGTCAATTTCTAGATAAGCTGTAAGCTGTAAGCTATAAGCCGTAAGCTCTTTTATTTGTTGTAACAGTTGTTTATAAAGTTCTAACCCGTTGTATTTATCAGATACCAAAGCCTTTTTTGGCTCTTGTTGAATAGAGGATTCATTATCGAATTGTTTAGAGGTTAAATAGGGGAGATTAGCAGTAATAATAATATTTTTGTAACTTGTAACTTGTAACTTGTAACTTTTTAAGATTGGTTGTAATAAATTACCGTGGAGAAATTTAATATCTACATTATGTGTTTTGGAGTTTTTTTTCGCAACCCGCAATGCTAGACGAGAGATATCAATAGCAATTGTTTTTATATTCGTTAATAACACCCCCCTAGCCCCCCTCAAGGGGGGAACCGATGATATTTGTTTTAATATAGATATCGGAATACACCCACTACCAGTCCCCACATCTATTAGTAAAATTTTATTTTTTAATTGAAAATTGGAAATTGATTGTGAATTGAAAATTGAAAATTGAAAATTAACAACCTCGTCTACCATAATCTCGGTTTCTGGTCTTGGTACTAGAACATATTTATTGATATAAAAATCTAGATTATAAAATTCTTTGTGTTTAGTTATATAAGCAATCGGGTAATTATTTTTGCGCAAATGAATATAATATTTTAATTTTATAAATTCTAAAAAATTTAATTTATATTCCGGATGTGTATAAATAAATTCTTTTGGCTTATTAATCGCGTATGAAATTAATATGTCCAAATATTTTATATTTAATAATTGTAATGATTTAATTTTTTTCATAAATCATAATAATTGGTTGATCGTCATTATATAGTTGTTGAGAAGATTGTATAGTGTATCCATTTTTTATTAGTATAGTTGGTAAATCAATCTGCCTTTGACGATGATAAAATAAAATAATTTGATTATATTTATCTAATTTATTTTTTTGAAACCAGTTATCAATTTTTTCGGTATCTTCTGTTAATAATTTATAATTATTTTTTACAATTGCTTCATCATAGTCCATCGGATAATTATAGTATGGTTTAGTTATTATATCGCCATCATAATATCTAGCAAATAAATCACGATAAAGGTAATTATTATAAATAATTATTTGTTGTTTATTAGGATTATACTGCCTAGCAATTATTTCATTAAATTGTCTCCAATTATTTGTAGGTGCGAAATTAACAATTAGATAGAGACAACAAATTATGTTTGTTATAATTACTAAAATTTTAATTATTTTATTTTTTGTAGCGTAGCATAAATTGTATGCCAGAATTAAAACTATTAGTGGTGTAATTATGACAAAGAATTTTATATTAATAATTTTTAAACAGATAGCAGTAATGATAGGTAACAGAGAAATCAATAATAGATATAATAAATTGTTATCAATTATATTTTTTTTGTATTGTGAGTAAAGTGTATACGAGAGAGTAAGTATAAATAAAGAAATATATATAATACCAATAATTTGACTACCGGGTGTTGTCAGGAGTAATTGAAAATTAGCAATATAATTTGAAAAATGATGTTTAGTATTAAAAAACCAGGCTCCAGTAAAAGTGTCTGTATTAAATTTATAAATTAAAGAATTAATAAACCAGACGAGCCACAAAAATATTGGTAAGATATTTATTTTTAGCCATTGTTTGTATGATTTATTTTGCCAAATAACTAATAATAATTGTGAAGAGATTATAAATACAGCTGTTAAATGGGATAACAATAATAAAATATTTATAATAATGTAAATAATTCTATTTTTATTGGTATTTTGATTGTAGAAAAAAATTAGGAAAAAACAATAAATAGATATTAGAGTCAGTAATATGGTTAAAGAATATGTTCTATTTATCCCAGATTGAAATATTTGATAGGGTGTTGTAGCTAATAGAATAGATGCCAAGATTCCGACTTTTTGGTTAAATAATTTTTTGCCTAATAGAAAAGTTACAAATACACTAGCTGTACCAAAAATGGCACTAGGAATACGCGCCCAAAATTCATTGGCTGGAAATAGATAAAACCATACTTTTTCAAAGAATAAATGTAGTGGGGGATTAGTCTCCCATAACCAGTATTGCCAGCTTGTACCCCAAGATTTTTGGCTAAACATAAAACTGAACATTTCATCAAAGAAAAAAGGTCCACTTTTGAGGATCATGATTAAACGTAAACTGAAAGCTAGTAATATTATTAATATAATAGCCCAGTTTAGTTTGATTGTTTTTACTAAGTTCATTATATTGTTTAACCCAATTCTTTTTTTAATTCTTCAATAATTTTTCCGATATCTCCATCTAAAATTAAGTGGATAGTATTCCAATTTTTGGAAATACGATGATCGGTAATACGATCTTGAGGAAAGTTATAAGTTCTAATTTTTTCGCTACGCATTCCGCTACCAATTTGTGAGCGACGCTTTTCGTCTAGTTCTTTGGTTTGTTTTTCTTGTTCTAATTGAAATAATCTGGAACGTAAAACATTCATAGCTTTTAATTTATTAGAAACTTGAGATCGTTCATCTTGACATTGAACAACCGTGTCAGTTGGTATATGGGTTATACGTACAGCGGAATAGGTAGTATTAACACTTTGTCCACCAGCTCCACCAGAACAAAAAGTATCAATACGCAAATCTTTTTGTTCGATTTTAAATTCCGTTTCTTCTATTTCTGGTAATACCGCTACAGTAACAGTAGAAGTATGAATTCTACCAGATTTTTCTGTTTCTGGGACTCGTTGAACTCTATGTACTCCCATTTCATATTTCATATCTCCATAGACACCTGCGCCTTTGATGGAAAAAATAACTTCTTTAAATCCGCCGATACCAATTTGGTTAGAACTAATTATATTTACTTTCCATTTCTTGTTTTCAGCATATCGGCTATACATTCTAAATAAGCTATTAGCAAAAAGAGCTGATTCATCACCTCCAACTCCTGCTCTAATTTCTATAATAGCATTTTTTTTATCTAGTGGATCGTGTGGTTTGGTAAGCTCAGTCAGTTCATTATTTAATTGTATTTCTGTATTCTTTAGTTCTTCAATTTCTGATAGAGCTAATGCTTTCATTTCTTCATCATCTTGTCCAATCATAGTTTGTGCCTGTTTAATATTTTTTTCTATTTGTTCTAATCGTATAATTTTTTCTACCGTTTCTTTTAAGTCATTATATTCTTGAGATATTGTTTTTAATTTATTGGGATCACTAACAATCTCTTGATTTTGTAAATCCGATTCTAGATTTTGAAATTTAATTTTTAATTCTTGAAATTTTTTATTCATATATATATATATTATAAAACAAAAATCGCCTAACGTTAAGTCAAAGGCGATTAATATGAGTACACAGAGTTATTTTTTAGTTTCTTTTGTTTTTTTTGCGTCTGCTTTCTTTTTGGCGTTGGCAACTTTCTTTACTTTTTTACCTTTACGAGTTTCGGCAACTTTAATTTGCTTATCAGCGCGTTCTTTAAATTTCTCTACTCGTCTAGCAGTGTCAACAAATTTTTGTTTTCCAGTATAAAAAGGATGACATTTATTACATAGCTCTGTACGAATTTCTGGCATAGTACTACCAACAACAAAACTATTACCACAAGCACAAGTTACAGTACAATCGTCATTATATTTTGGATGAATCTTAGTCTTCATATAGTTAATTTAGAATATTTTATTACGCGCATATTTTAGCATTTAACTATAAATAAGTCAAGCATTGTCGGGTATGATGCCAGACTCTTGACAAAAACTAGCAGAATGCTGTATAATTTAGCCATTAATTCGTCCCGCAATGACGGGGTTTATCTCTCACCAATTTATATTAGTGCTGTCGCCAAATACCATTTCTACTGCAATTAATATAATTACGCTAAAATCCTTTTAAAATTTTTTAGATTAGCTAAGGCTAAACCGCAAAATTTATTCAAGAATTTTATCTGTTATTATATTAATTTAGTTACGAAAGCGTATTTGGTGACAGCACTATAACATTTTCCTCTCTCGGATCATTTCGAGGGCTGAATTGGGAGGATTAAGGAAAATACAATATGGTTAAATTACCCAGTTTACTGGAAATGCTTAAGGCAGGCGTTCACTTTGGGCACCAGACATCAAAATGGCATCCAAAAATGAAACAATATATTTTTGGTTCAAAAAATGGAGTACATGTCATTGATTTAGAACGCACCCAAGAAGAGTTGGACAAAACTCTTAAATATGTAAAATCTTTATCAGCTTCTGGTAAAGTTGTTTTGTTTGTAGGCACAAAACATCAAGCTCGTGATATTGTTAAGCAAGCGGCAGAAAGTTGTGGTATGCCTTATTTGGTAGAAAGATGGATTGGCGGTTTACTAACTAATTTTAGTGAAGTAAAAAAACGTCTTAGAAAATATCGAGAATTAAAGGATATGTTCGCTACTGGTGAAATTGAAAAATATTCTAAAAAAGAAAGAGTAATGTTAAAGAAAAAATTAGAGAACATGGATAAGTACCTAGTTGGTTTGGTTGATATGCAAGAAATGCCAGACATACTGTATATTGCTGACATGCGTATCGAAAAAACGGCAGCACTTGAAGCAGAAAAAATGGAAATACCAGTTGTAGCTGTAACCGATACTAATGTTAATCCAAAAAGAGTATCATATTTAATCCCTGCTAATGATGATGCTGTTAATTCAATTCGCATGATGGCTAATTTGGTAGCTGAATCTTTGAATGAGGGTAAATTAGAATGGGAAAAGAAACAAAGTGAAATCACAGTGATTAGAAACGATAAATCTGGTAAATCAGAGAGAAAAGCTTTAAAGATTAACGAGGAATAAAAAACAAAATTTTCAATTTTATAACTTTTAACTTTATAATTATATGATCTCTGCATCCGATGTATCTAAACTTCGTGCTCAAACTGGCGCTGGCATGATGGATTGTAAAAATGCCCTAGATGAAGCCAATGGAGATATTGAAAAGGCTTCTGAACTTCTAAGAAAAAAAGGTATTATTAAAGCTGGTAAAAGAGCTGATAAAATAGCAGCTGAAGGAACAGTAAATGTCAAAGTTGATGGCAATATTGCTGTTATCTTGGAAATTAACTCTGAAACTGATTTTGTAGCCAAGAATGATGATTTTGTTAAGGTAGTAACAGAATTAACTGATGCTGTGCTAAAAAATAAACCAGCTAGTTCTGAAGAAGCTTTAACACAAGATATTAATGGTAAAACAGTAGAAGAATATTTAGTTGAAGCGACAGCAAAAATTGGAGAAAAAATTGTTTTGCGTCGAGTGACTGTTTTGAGCAAAGATAATAACAGTGCTTTTGGCGCCTATATTCATATGGGTGGCAAAATTGGTGTGTTAACTTTAATAAATGGTACTACCGATGAAGATTTAGCTCGTGATATATCAATGCACGCTGCGGCCTCCAATCCAAAATATTTGAACTCAGATGAGGTACCAACCGAAGTGATAGACAAAGAAAAAGAAATTTATACTGAACAACTTAAAAAAGAAGGTAAGCCAGAAAATATTATTGAAAAAATCTTGAAAGGTAAAGTTGATAAATTTTATGGAGAAGTTTGTTTGGTAGAACAAATGTTTATTAAAGATGACAAGAAAAAAATTAAAGAAATTTTACCAGCTGGAGCAACTATCAAAGAATATATTCGCTTTGAATTAGGAGATGGAATTGAAAAGAAAGAATGTGATTTTGTGGCTGAAGTAGCTGAACAAATGGGGGAATAAGTGATAGTAAAATAATTCGTTTAGTTAAAGAATACACCAATTGGTGTATTCTTTTTTGTTATGGTATAATTATGTGTGGGAGATTTCCCAATTTTTATAATTCATTTATTTAAAAAATTAATTAATATATCTAGCGTATGAATAAATTAAAACACAGACTTAAAGTAATATCAGCCATAACAATGTTTGGTATTGCCTTAGGTCTTTTTTTGTATAATATTGATAGCGTAAGAGCATCTTTTAGTTCCGATAATGCCAGTCTCTTTATTGGGGACACCTTATCAGCATACACTTTTAGTGTAACCACTACTGCACCACTAGATAATCAAGATGTAATTAAATTTTCTTTTCCAAATATACTTGGAGTAAATAGTGGTAGTTATGATTTATCAGGTACGAATATAGTGGACTCAAGTGGAATGTCGTTATACAATTCTTTTACATCGGTAGGGTTGAATATGTTGGGGGACTCAGGCATGAACCCTTCTCTAGAAGGGGATGCTATTGCTAACTGGGATCCTTCTGTTGTAGGAGTTGGATCTAGTGTTACCACATCAACAGCTGAAAAAATGAATGGATTACAATCTGTTGTATTAACTAGCGTTGTATCTGGTTATGCATTCATAGCACCTGATTCTAATTTAGATACTGATATAGGTGATCCATATATGGTTAGCTTGCAAGCCAAAGGTGTGACTGGAACTGAAAAAATAAGATTCCTAATATCGAGTGGTGTAGAATGTGGTAGTGATGAAGAGTATTATAATTTTGTTAGCACAACTTGGGACTGCGTAGAAAGTGGACCTGCCTTATTCGCTGACGGGAGTGTATATAATTTCTCTCCCGCTGTTTCTAATACATTTGCTGGATATGGCATACCATTTACCGCCACATCGTCCATGGTAATTACGATAGCAACGACAGAAGGTGATGTAGTATTTGTTGATAATGTTCAAGTTGAAGCTGGTGGAATGGTAAATCCTTTTGACCTTGGTTTAACCACACCGGCTACAGAAGGCATTAGTTCTGAAGGCGTTGTGCTTTGGGGATATATAGAGAATTTATCAAACATGTTTGGTAATTCATCTTTTGAAGATGGCACAAATGATTGGAATATATTTGAAGCTGCTGGAGCTTATGCTGTTACTACCACAGAATTTCAGTTTGGAAATAATTCACTATATATGTCTATTCCAAGTGGCAATGGGCCTGAAATGATACAATATGCCTCAGATTTTACAGCAGATGTGACTAGTACATTGAGCTTTTATGCCAAAGGTGTTAATGGAAATGATAGGGTACGATTTAGAATGGTAGGAGATGATTGTGGGGGTGCTAATGATGCTTATGTGTATAATTTTGCTAGTACTACATGGGAATGTATTAATGGTCTGTCTATTCCATATTCAGCCACCTCAACATACTATAATGATGTTACCACTACTGCAGACTGGGCACGATATAGTACTAATTTTGTTCCTACGGCCGATACTGCAGAAATATCTTTCCTATTTACAGTTGGTGGCGATGGAATTTATGACGGAGAAGCTTTTTATATTGATGCCATACAAGCAGAGCCATCAGTGATAAGTTCGTACAATGACGGTGATTCATTCCCAAGTAGCACGCCTTTCTCACTAAACTTAGGAGGTATCTTCAATCCAGTAGTTGGTTATGGTCCAAATAGTAGTAATTTAACCATACGTATGGATGCCGGTACCCCAACTGGCGCAGGAAATCCAGCTGGCGATTTAGTGGATGGTGGAAAAATGTCTGCAATAGTAAATGTAGACCTTATTAGACAAGGTGGAGCGATGGTTTCAGATAGTAATTTTCAGTTTGCACCTTCTACATATGCCACAGGAACTTTAGCTAGCTACACTATATCATTTACTTCAACTAGTTCGCTACCAGCCGGTAGTAAAATTCATGTTAATTTTTCTGACCAAGGAGCTTTTGATTTAACAAATGCAGAAATAGTAAAAGCAAATGATATTAATGGAGGTGCTAATACTACTACAGTAAGTTCTGCAGCTAGTAGTACAGCATACACTTTGAATCGCATGGTTATTATAACTGCAGGAGATACTATTAATGCCGGAGAAGTTGTAACTGTGGTTATAGATAATGTTTTAAATCCAACTACGGCTGGTGTTTATCAGGATATGTATGTTTTTACTACAAATAACCAAGATGGACTGATCGATGGTGACTATTTTAATACCCAAGGAAATTTTTATTCTGAAAGTATGCCACCAAATAGTGATATACATATTGGTGGAACAAATACCGTAACTGTGAATGTTACCAAAGACAGTGGAACCTCTACAATCCCTCTATCAGGTGGAGATTTAACCCAAATTAAGTTAGATGGAGGTAATATGGATAAAGGGTATAGATTGGGTGATCAGTGGTTAAATGCTTCATCTTCGGTAACATACAGCAATATATTAGATGGTTCATATATGTTTGGTGCTATGCCTTTTGATCGTGGTAATACTTCATTTTTTAATAACTTCCTTCCTCCAGGGATGGCCAATGTTGATGTGTATAATGGAGATACCAAGACTATAAATTTAAATTTTGGTGTGCCTGATTCAGTAGTTACTATACCAGTTTCAGGTGGAGTTGAAAATGAGTTTGCTATGATTAGAGGTTATGATAGTGGCGGTAAATTTGAGACATTTGCTGAAGGAACATTTGATTCCAATGGTGAAGCTACATTTAATTTAAAAGTTAAAAGTGGCAATACTTGGAATTTTAGTTTGGAAAGTGGTCAGTTTGGTAATAAAGAAAACTTTGAAACAATTGGTGGTGCTAAAAAATGGCCACCAAATATTAAATCTGTGTATGTACCTGATTCTACCACAACTACAATGGCGACTTCAACTTATGTAGATGCCGATAGAACTTTAAACATCACACTGAAAAATAGTGGCAATGATTCAACTATATCTAGTAGTTATTGTGTTGGTGTAAGAAGAACTGGTGGTGGATTATTTATGCCTCCACAAGATGTAATTTGTAGTGCTAATAGTGGTAGTAATTATCAATTTAAGGTACCAGAAGGTGGAGTATCAATTGAAGTGATGAGCAATGGACATGGCAAACCAACATCATACGCAGTTGCGATCAATAGTTCTACTGTAAATAAAACAATTTATCTTTCTTCTCCTGATAATTATATTAATGTATTGGTTCAAGACAATGAGAGTGTTGCCGTTTCAAACGCTACTGTTTATGCTAATGGTAATAACGGTCACTCAAAAGGATTAACTAATTCAAGTGGTATTGCCACATTATATGTTTCACCGGGTACATACTCAGTAGGTGGCTTTGTTAATGGTGGTGGAAATCTAGAGCCAAATACTGGAGTTGTTGTTGCGGATGGTACTAATCCTACCAGCACATTGACAATAAATATGGGATCCTTAAAGACTATTACAGGTACGGTGACAGCTGGCGGTACAGGAGTTTCAGGTGTGAAAATAAGTGCTCGTAGAACAGATATTGATCGGGCTGGTAATATGACTGAAACAAATTCTGATGGAAGTTATACATTAAGAGTTCCTGCTGGAGTGTATTCGATTGGTGGATGGTCTCCAAATACCGGTGGATTACAAAATCAAAATGTTGACGTATCATCTTCAAATCAAAGTGGAATCGATTGGACATTGGGTGGACAAGGCACCTTGCGTATTTTGTTCCAAAATGCTTCTACTTTAGATCCACTTTATGCTGGTGCATTTAATGCAAGTACTGGTAGAGGTAACGGCACCAACGGATGGACAACTAGTGGCACATCTAAATACGCAGATATAACATTATCAGCTGGAGTATATAATTTGAGAGGTGGGTCACCACAGATTGGGGAGATTATAGGTGATGGTGAAACTGCTACCATTATCTCTGGGCAGACAACTTCAAAGACATACAACGCCCAATCGTCAGTTACTATGGTAACTTTGACTGGTAATGTTTCTAGTGGTGGCAGTGGAGTTGGTCAAGCTGGTGTTTGGGCTTCAAGAAAAGCGGGTCCAGGGTTTTACTCAACTCAGACTGATAGCAATGGGGATTATACTTTGAATTTACCAGATGCAAGAGATTATTTCGTAGGTGTTAAGGAATTAGGATATATTGCTAGTAGTGGTGATGAAGAAGTGGCTGTTTCTGGGAATACTACTCAAGATTTTACTTTAATTAGTGCCGCTTCTACTATTACTGGTACAGTATATAATCAGAGTAGTACAGCATTATCAAATGGGTTTGTAAGGGCTAGAAAGACAGTCAATGGTAATGAAGTGTGGACTGGTGTAGAAGTACAAGCGAACGGATCATATTCACTCACTGTTGATAGTGGAACATGGACATTATTCACTGATTCTCCATGTTATTATGCATCAACAGGAACAACAGCGGTAGCTGGTGATTCGGGTAAAAATATTACCCTTTCGGCAATTAGTGGATGTTCACTAAATACGCCTCAAGTTCATGGAGTAGCAGCTGCTAGTGGGGGACAAGTTACTAAAGGCGATTTAATATTAGATATTCCAGCCAATGCTCTTGGCACAACTCAGAGTACAGTAAGTGTTTCAGTTTCCGATACTGACTTAGTAGTTGCTTCAGAAAATGCAACTCCTATAAATAACGCTGTGAAAACAATTTCTGCAACTGATGGTGATGGTCAGGTGGTATCGTCACTAAATGGGAATGTTTCTATTTCAATCACATATGATGAGGATGATTTGCCAGTTGGTTTTGATGAGCAGGAATTACAACTTGGGTATTGGGATACATCCTCTAATCAGTGGGAATCGATTGCAGCGACAGTTGATGAAGAGAACAATAAATTATCTGCTCAATTATCGCATTTCACAGACATTGGACCAATTCTACCGGGTGTTCCGTCTGCTCCAGCTAATCTAAGTGTAAGCAATAGTACAGGTGAACAATTAGATCTAAGTTGGAATGCTTCTGCTTCTGCTGATTACTATATGATTTATGCCACAACTACTGAAACAGGTACATTTTATGCAGGTGATTTATTAGCAACTACAACAGCTGTTTCATATAGTCATAGTAGTTTAACAGAAGGCGATGTTTGGTATTACGAAGTAGCTGGATCTAATGAAAATGGAGAGGGTATAAATTCTGATACAACTAGTAGTACAGTAAGTGCTGCTGCAGAAGAGGAAGAAGAGGAAGTGGTAGTACCAGTTTCCAGTGGAGGTGGTTCTGCACCAGTATCGACCGTACCACCAGTTTTGGGTAGTACTCCGGTAGTAGTAATTGGTGGAAGTAGTGTTACATCACAAATAATTACACTTACATTAGATGCTACGAACGCTACATCTTATGCTATATCAGAAAATGAAAATTTCTCGGGAGCATCATGGTTAGATTATTCATCTAGTGTTAAATATACTTTGTCTAGTGGCAACGGAGAAAAGAAAATATATATTAAATTTAGATCTAGTGATGGTGGGACTACTGCTATAAAAACATTTACAACAATATTGTCTGGGGTAGAGACAAAAAAAGAGGAAGTAAAAGAGGAATTAAAAAAGGAAGAAACAAAATCTGAAGTTGAAACCAAGATAAAATATAAGTTTAGTGGACAATTAACAATTGGGTCACAAGGCACAGAAGTAACAGAACTGCAAAAGTTACTTAAGGAATTAGGATATTTCACATATCCATCTATTACAGGATACTTTGGACCAGTGACAAAAGAAGCGGTCGTGAAGTTTCAAAAAGCAAATGGAATAGAGCAAATTGGTTATGTTGAAACAAAAACAAGAGGAAAATTAAATTCAAATAGTAAAAATATTACTACAGTTGTGAAAGAATCTATAAAGACAACTCCATCTGGAATTACCTTTATTAAATACTTAACAATTGGTAATGATAATGATGATGTAAAGAAATTACAACTTAAACTGAAAGAGCTTGGACATTTCACTTATCCGACTGCAACTGGATATTATGGTAATATTACAAAGACTGCAGTAATGAGTTATCAAAAGGCCAAAGGATTAACTCAAAGTGGTGTATTAGATGAAAATACTAGAAATAGTTTGAATGGTACGACTACAATTACTGCTACACCAACTAAAACAGCTGAAAAAGCAAAATCTGGATTTAATTTTACCAAGTATTTATATCTTGGTGACAGTGGTGAAGAGGTAAAACAACTTCAACTTAAACTTAAAACACTTGGTTACTTTAACTTTGCTGGTGGAGCTACTGGTTACTTTGGAGATGTTACCAAACAAGCTGTAACTGCTTTTCAGAAAGCTAAAAACCTAAGTCCATTTCCAGGTTGGGTAGGGCCGGGGACGAGAGAAATGTTGAATAAATAAAAAATTTATAATATCAATTAATCGCTTTTGTATTTAAAGCGATTTTTTGTTTACTATTTTAGTTATTATTGATATAATAACAATAAGAAAATATTAATTAATATGCCAGAATTACCAGAAGTAGAAACAATTCGGAAAGGATTGGAACAAAAAATAAAAAATAAGAAAATAACAAGTGTGGAAGTTCGATGGAGTGGAGTGACTAAAGGACATACAACTAGTCTAAAGAGCGGTTTGATAAACAATAAGTTTATTTTAATTGATAGAATAGGCAAGTTGTTAATTTTTAATGTTAGTCATGATCAGTACTTATTAGTTCATTTAAAAATGACAGGACAATTAGTTTATCAGGATGGGGAAAATGTAGTAGCTGGAGGCCATAAGCTAGCTGATTCTGATCTTGATGTGCCAAACAAACATACTTCGGTTATCATCAAGTTTACTGATAAATCGGCTCTATACTTTAGTGATATGCGTAAATTTGGTTATGTTAAGTTAGTTTCTCGAGCAGAAAAAGACGTTATAGTAAATAAATTTGGGATAGAACCGCTAACAAGTAATTTTAATTTAAAATCATTTAAGAAAATTTTACAGAATAAAAAAACTACCATAAAAGCGATATTATTAAATCAAACACTTATAGCCGGGATTGGAAATATCTATGTAGATGAAATTTGTTTTGTATCGGGAGTATTACCAAATAGAAATGTAAATAGTTTGACCGCGGAAGAAATAAATAAAATTTGTAAAAATATAGAATTTATTTTAAAAAAAGCAATTAAGTATGGGGGAACAACTTTTCGTGACTATATCAATCATAATGGCGATAAAGGTAATTTTACTAGATTTTTGCAGGTGTATGGTCGTCAAGGTAAAAAGTGTAATAAATGTCAAGGCGGAATAATTAAAAAAATAAAAGTTGCCGGTCGAGGGACTCATTATTGCAGTGTATGTCAAAAATAATAAAAAAAGAACAATTAACAATTAGTAATTAATAAATTACTAGACAGGTTGTAGCTGTTAATTGTTTATTGTTATTTGCTAATTATATAAATATGTTTTCTAAAAAAACCAAAATAGTAATTGCATCGGAAAATAACAAAGCGGACGATGTTAATTTTTTATCTCAATTAGGTGGGACTAATTATGATTGGAATGAACACGAAGCAGAAGGCCAATTAGCCGTTGATGTAGCTCAAACTGATGAAGAATTAATTGTAGTTGCTACTTTATCTGGGACGAAACCAGATAAAATTGGCTTACATTTACATAATGATTTATTAACTATCAGAGGCGAAAGAAAACCGCCAATTCCTCGAGATGCAGAATATATTTATGAAGAAACTTACTGGGGTAAATTTTCTCGAACAATTATTTTGCCAACCGATGTTAAATATGAGTTTGCTAAGGCAGAATACAAAAATGGTGTATTAACTATTCACTTACCCAAACGAAGCGTGGATAGTAAAATACCAATTATGGTAATTGATGAGTAAAATATGTTTAAATACCTACGCCTAAATTTAAAAGTGTTAAAAATAATTGGCATAATTTTTTTGATTGTACTAACTGTTTTTTTAATTTTGGGTGGGATAGTTTTTTCTTATGAAAAAAGTTACAACGACCGGGTGTATAAAGGAGTGTATATCGGCAATTATCATTTGGGTGGAATGAAAAAAACAGAGATAATTAATTTTGTGGAAGCATTTAATAATCGTTTGGTTTCCGAAGGTATTAGATTTTATTATATTGATGAGAATAATAAGAAAAATATTTTTAAGATTGATACTTTTACCAAAGGTGAAGACAACTCTATTGAATTAGTTAAATTAAATAGTCAATCACTGGCACAACAGGCTATTCAAATTGGCAGAAGTAATAGCTGGTTTAATAATTTTTTTAATCCAGCGTTTATTTTATTTAAAAAAGAAAATATACAAGCCAAAGTTGATCTAAAAGATGAATTATTTACTTATTTAAAAAATGATTTAAAATCATATAGCAAAGAAGTAACTGATGCTAATATAAAAATTAAAACTTTGAACCCACTTACTTACGATATTATATCAGAACAGCAAGGAATGTATTTTGATTATAGTATAATTAAAAATGACCTAGTAAAAAACCTATCTATTCTAAAATTAGATGATTTACAAGTTAAAAGAAATTTTTTTGAGCCTACTATTAAAGTTGCGCAAGTAAAACAGATAGCTAACAGTTTATCGGTATTTTTGTCCTATGGTAATTTCGGATTAAATCATGTTGATAGTAAAACTAAACTAAAAAAAGATTGGATATTAAAACCATCTGATTATCAGAGTTGGATCAAAGTAATTAAAGACGATGAAGGTAATTTAATTTTTGCTTTAAACAAAAAAGAGGTAGAAACATATTTAAAAACTATTAAAGGAGACGTAGAACAAGAAGCAGTCAACGCTAAATTTGAGATAGCAACTGGTAAGGTACAAAAATTTCAAGCTAGTCAATCGGGCATAAAAATTGATACTGACAAAGTATTTTTGGATTTAGACAAGGCTTTTCGCGAAAGAAATTATCAAACAAAAGAATTAACCAAAACAGTGTCTTTGGCGGTGGAAATTGTTGAACCGGAAATAAAGATGGCCGACGCCAATAATTTAGGAATTAGTGATGTGTTAGGCGTGGGTATTTCTAGTTATAAGTACAGTCATGTTAATAGAATTAAGAATATAGCTAATGCGGTTAATAAATTAAATGGAGTAATAATTAAACCGGGTGAAATATTTTCTACCAATAAATATGCAGGACCATATACAGCCGAAAATGGATACTATCCTGAAGAAGTAATTATTGGTGATCAAATTAAGATAGAAATAGGTGGAGGGATGTGTCAAATTGGAACAACTATGTTTCGTTCAGCTATGAATTCTGCTATGCCTATAACACAACGAGTTAATCATTCCTTGGTAGTTAGATATTATGAAGATCCTGTAAATCATAATCCGGGAACTGATGCTACATTATATGATCCATATCTAGATTTAAAATTTGAAAATGATACTGGTAATTATATGCTATTACAAACTGAAATGATTGAAGCAACTTTGGATTTGAAATTTACCTTGTGGGGTAAAAGTGATGGTCGAAAGGGTAGTTATACTCATCCAGAAGTATTACAGTGGTATTATCCAGGGGCAACCATAGAGAGAAAAACAACCACTCTACAACCAGGACAGAAAAGTTGTCAAAATGCTTTTACTGGAGCCAAAGCAACATTCACTTATACCAGAATAACTTCGTCCAGCGAAAAGATAGATAGAGTATTTGATAGTTATTATCGTCCTTTGTCGCAAATTTGTATGGTGGGGGTTAGTTTAGGAGATTTTTGTAAGGATAATGTTGGTAGTACAGAATGTAAAGATTATAAAGAGAGTAGCGCAAGTACTACGCCTACTAGTGAATAAATAATATTTATCCCGATGTCGCTTCGCTCATCGGGATTATTAACCAGACGGGCTTTCCATTAACTGATGGATCGCCTCGTCGTTAATAAAAAAAGACCCTCTTTCTTATGGTGGAGAAAAGAGGGTCTTGTTGTTTTTGACCCCGAACGAGTCGGGGTTAATTTTAAACCGCACCCAAGAAGGTGTGCTAAAGAAACAGATGAGCCGTGGCCTATACGCCCTTCGGCACGCCTTCATGCTTGTCGCGGATGCGGGCTGGTGGACACTATATATTACTCAATGAAATTTCTCTCAAGGGGGTAATCAAGAATTTCGAAGATGTGAGTAGATATGAATAGTATCCATCAGTCCGAACCCGAAATGTTTAAATGTTTAGTTTTTTATTGAACAACTGATCAGTATAGCATACTTTAATCATTTTGTCAAGGGCAAGAGACTGGGTAAGTATAAATTTTGGCTAAAATAAGCAAAAAACCTGTTTTTTAGCAGGTTTAGATATTTGCTCTTACAAATTTACAAATTCTTTATGGAGTGGAGGGATCCCTTTTCTATAACTAAGGGATTCCTCCACTCGCGCGAGCTCAGTCGGAATGACAGACAAAGAACTCATTATTATTTTTTACAATCTTTCCACAACCCCAAGTTATTTTTCTTAGCTTCTTGTTGGATTAATTTGAACTGTGCGTATTTACTAATGTCGGGAGCAATAGACATAATAGTAGCGTAGCCATTTTTTAATAAGTATTCATTAACAAAAACATCATCTATATATACATAGCGTAGCAGTCTTTCATACTTATCTTTGTCAGAAACATCTTTGACTAATTTAACTTGTTTACCTTCAACTAATTTTTTATTAGCTTCACTGGCTTCTTTGCTATAACATTCTATTTCTGTTCCTTCTTTAACACTTTCGGGAGTATCAATACCAATATATCTAACTTTTCGGCCATCATTAAGCAAAATAGTATCACCATCAATCACTCGTTGGACGGTAGCATATTCCGCCTTTTGTTCTTGTTGGTTTGGTCGGTAAAAAAACCAGCCATATAGTACAGCCACTATCAAGGCAAAATAGACAATGTATTTTTCAAATTTAATTTTCATCTAGGTTAAAGCCAAAAAATTTAATTTATATAAGATTGTCGCCAAATATAAAAATTCGCTCATTTGTCATTCTGAATGGAATGAAGAATCTTTTATACTAGCCAAATTTATTCTTTGAAAGATCCCATTCGGCTTCGCTCAGGGCAGGCTCTTCGTTCCACTCAGGATGACATTTAGCGGCAGTGTCTATAAGTAAAATACCACAATAAAGAAGGGTTTTCAAGCTATTTGTATTATGCTATACTTATAAGTAATATGCTAGATATAAAGAAATTACAAGCCAAGATCCGTCAAAATAAAATTGATAAGGGATTTGATAAAACTACTATTGATAAAGAGTTTTGTTTATTGTCAGGTGAATTAGCTGAAGCCTATGATGCTTATAACAAAAAGCTTCCAGACTTAGGCGAAGAATTCGCCGATGTTTTTATTTATTTACTAGATTTATGTCGAAGTTTAGATATTGATATAGAAAAAGAAATAAATCAAAAAGTAGAGAAAAATAGCAAAAGAGAGTATACTAAAAACAATAAAGGTGTTTTTGTCAGAACCAAGGAGGCTCCATTAAATACTAATAACTAATATATATGGATATTAAAAAATATTTTAAGCAGGCTGTCAAAGAAGACGCATCCGATTTACATTTGGTAGGCGATGAACCTCCCATCTTGCGTTTAGAAGGGGAATTAAAACATATTGAGGAAAAGAAACTAAAAAATTCTGAGTTGAATACGGCAATAATGGCAATATTGAGCAAAGAACAAGCAGATAAGTTTAAAGAAAATTTGGAATTAGATTTTAGTTATCAATTAGATGATGCTCGTTTTCGTGTTAACTTACATTTTCAAGAAGAGAAAATTGGACTTAGTGCCCGTTTGATACCAACTGAAATTCCTAGTCCTAAGGATTTAGGATTTAATGAATCAATGATTAATTTAACTAATACTTTGGATGGGTTAATTTTGGTTACTGGTCCGACTGGTTGTGGTAAATCTACTACCATAGCTACCATGATTGAAGAAATTAATAAAAATAGAAATAGTCACATTATTACAGTTGAAGATCCAGTCGAGTTTTTATTTAAAGATAAAAAAAGTTTGATAGAACAAAGAGAAGTTGGTGTAGATACTAAATCATTCGCCAATGCTTTAAAACATGTTTTGCGTCAAGATCCCGATGTGATTTTGGTAGGGGAAATGAGAGATCCAGAAACAATCGCCACAGTTTTGACCGCTGCTGAAACTGGGCATTTAGTTTTTAGTACATTGCATACACCCAGTGCTGCTGAAGCAGTAGAAAGAATAGTTGATGTGTTTGATGGTGCTAAACAAAAACAAGTTTTAATTCAACTCTCTAGTGTATTAAGAGCAGTCGTTTCTCAACAATTAATACCATCAAAAGATGGGGGACGAGTAGCTGCTAGAGAAGTATTAATTAATAATGCTGCAATTTCTAATTTAATTCGTGAAAATCATATCAGTCAAATTAAATCAGCTATTCAGACTGGTGCTAAAGACGGAATGACTACTATGGAAAATTCTATTAAACAACTTATAAAAGATGGTTGGATAGATGAAGAAACCGGAGAAAAACGAATGGGGAGACTTAAGACGGTATAGTTTTTTGGTATGATTTAATTTTTTGTGGTATAATATTTTTATAAACAATTTAGGATATGGAATATTCAAAATATTTATACTTTTTTATATTAGCTGTTGTAGCTATATTTTTGTATTTGTATCAAAAGAAAAAGGGAACGGGATTTAAAATGGGCAGTAGTTCAACTACACCTTTTTTGGATATGTATACTTTCGATTTTACTCGGCAAGCACAAGAAGGAAAAATCGATCCAGTTATTGGTAGAGAGGATGAAGTTTTGAAACTGGCCCAAGTTCTTTCTAGAAGAAGTAAAAATAATGCTATTCTCTTGGGAGAGCCAGGAGTTGGCAAAACAGCTATAGTAGAGGGTCTAGCGAAAAGAATAATTGAAAATGACGTACCAAGCGTACTAAGTAATAAAAGATTACTATCACTGGAAGTGAGTTCATTAATGTCGGGAACAAAATACAGGGGTGAATTTGAAGAAAGAGCTAAAAAAATTGTTACTGAATTAGCTGCTGCCGGTAGGACTATTATTTTGTTTGTGGACGAGGTTCACGCGGTAGTTCAATCACATGGAACTGAGGGCGCTGTTAACTTTGCTGATATTTTAAAACCAGCATTAGCTAGAGGAGAATTACAAATGATTGGTGCAACTACATTTGCAGAGTATAAAAAATATATAAAACCAGAACCAAGTTTAGAAAGAAGATTCCAACCGATTGAAGTTAAAGAACCGACCGTTGAAGAAACAATTTTAATTTTGCAGGGAATTAAAGATAAATATAGAGAATACCACAAGGTGGAGTTTACTGATGCCGCCCTTGAGGTAGCAGCTAGTTTATCCAGTAAAAAAATTAGTGGTAGAAAATTACCTGACAAAGCTATTGATGCGATAGATGAAGCAGCGGCCATGGTAAGAGTAGCTCATATTCATGAGGCTGTTCCAGCAGTACTTTATCAAGCAGTTAAAAATAAAGATAATAGTATTCATGAATCATGGCAAAAACTTCAGAACTTAGATACAAAAATTCAGAAGGCAAAAAATAAAGAAAAATCTAAATTAGTAAAAGAGCGTGATGAATTAGAATTAGCATTGAGTAAAAAAGGATTAATAATAGTAGATTCAGATGATATCGAAAAAGTTATTAAAGATTGGTCAATTTAAAATATAATAATCCATCCTAGGTCGATTTATGATGGATTTAATCTATCTTAATTAATATTATATAATTTTATGGAAACTATAACTAAGGTTAAAAGTAAGGTCATTACTAGTACAAAACTAGCTATTGTTACTTTGGTAGCTCTAACAGCTGGGGGAGTAGCTTTTATGGCTGCACCGCCAATTTCTGATGATTTAGGAAATGTTACCGATGCAATCAATTCTCCAATATATTACGCTACCTGTGTGTTAAAACAACCTGTTAAAAATAATCCTAATTATAAGGCAGGCGATGATGGTTCATACTATTTAAAAACAAATTTAGGGAAAGTTTCAGGTATAGATGAAGCATTATTAAAATGTAGTAGATTAGTTTATGAACCATTAATGATTAAACATTGCGAATTATCACAATCAAAAGATTGGGTAGAGCCAATGCATTATTTTGTTAATCTATATAATGAAGACTTTGAATTAATAGAAGCCATTCCAGATGATAGCGGAATTGATCCTCATGATTGTTATTCTGAATATTATGAAGATGAGGATAGACCAAAAGAAGAGGAAGAGCCAGTCGTTAGCGAAAATGAATGGCCATTAAATTCCAGTACGCCATATTTAGGAAGTTGTATTATAAGAAATAAATATATTCCAGATTGGGGATTGCCAAATTATAACGATTTAAATATTGGAAACTCCAAAGTTACTTCGTCAGGCAATGGGATTGGTTATGTAATGGAAGGAATGGGTATGGTTCAAGGTGCAATTCATATAAATAAACTTTGTGACTTATATACATATAAACAATTAATGAACATATATTGTCAAAACGGTGGTACTGAACCCGTCACTCGTCAATTTGCTTTACATGACAAAACAGGTACACAAGTTCAATTCGGTTATGATAATAATTGGGGTGGACAATTTACTTGCATAAAAGCTTCTGTTGGCAAACTGACAGTTGTCAAAGATGCAGGTTTATTAGATAGCCAGGTGTTGGTTGGTAGTTCTGGTGTGAAAGTTGCTCAATATAAAATTACAGCTTCTGCTCATGAGGATATATCAATCCAAGAATTAAAAATGAATCTCGGCGGTCTTATTCTTTCAACTGATATATCCAATTTAACAGTAAAACAAGGGGCAACTGTATTGGGGCAATTTCCTGTGGTTTCTAAAGATAATAATAGATTATTTAACTTAAATCTAATAGTTAAAAAGAATCAGAGTATTACTATCAGTCTATATGCAGATATTAAAAATAGTGCTGGAGTCGGTTCTACTTTAAATTTTAAGATTCCCAAGTTTGGTATAACTGGTTTAGGTGTTAGTTCTAATATGACCGTAAAGGCTCCAAAGAATGTTGTAAAAGGACAAACAATAACGATAGCTAAGTTAGCAAGTGTGGGCAAACTTAATGTAATGATTGATGCAAATACACCAGCTTCAGCTAATTTGGCTATGGGTAGTACTGGAGTAGAATTAGCCAAGTTTGTATTTAAATCAGATAATGTTGAAGATATTAAAGTAACAGAATGGGCCTTAATTAATACATTTAGTTCATCTACCCACAGTTCATATAAAAATATAAAACTTTATGATGGGACAAAACAAATTGGTAACACTGTAAATCCTTCAAATATTAGCTACGATCAAGCAAAGGTATCTTTTTCCGGATTAAATTTAATAGTACCAAAAGGCTCTCAAAAGGTTATAACTGTAAAAGCTGATGTAAAAACATATAATGATGGAGCAACACCTGAATCCCAGTTACTATTTCTTTTAAGTCAAAAACTCGGCTATATTAATGCTGTTGGCGTTTCTTCTAACAGTCAAATTATGCCTATTATCGGTTCTATACCAGCTAGTAATAATATGACAATAGCTAAATTAGTTACATCTGCTAAAAAATATTACTTTGCGTGTATGACTAAGTGGATATTATCCTCGCCGACATCAACTATGCCAGCTTTTTCACCAAGTCCAGAAGTGACTTCTGAATATTATAAAATAAACGGTGGTTATAAGATGATAGGAGAAAAAGATGTTTTTTCAATTTCTGGTTGTAATGCTACAGGGATGGGTACTAGTTTAGAATATTGTAAAAAGGTTAATAATAGTATTGGCTATAATATGCCATACAAAGATTTTGCTCTATTGTATGATTCACCAAGTTCAACGCAACCAGTCAAGGTAATAGAATACGAACCATTTTTTCAAGCTTACTATTGTAAATAGAAAATTGTCATAATGATAAAAACCGTTCTAAATTTAGAGCGGTTTTTTAATTTGATTTTTAATCAAAAATATACTATAATGGCAGTTAAACAGTATGAATTTAAATGAAGTTTTTACAATTATAGACAAAGTTTCTAAAAATAATAAAACACCAATTTATGCAGTTGGTGGTTTTGTGCGTGATTTGATATTGAACGACACCCCCCTCGCCCCCCTCAAGGGGGGAACTATTCAGACTTATCTTACCTTATTTAAAGATATAGATTTCGTAGTAGAGGGGAGCGGGATTGAATTTGCTAAGAATTTGGATGAATATTTTAAAAAGTTAGCAATTAGGATGGATGAAGATAGCCCGGTTTTTGAGATGGATGGAATGGAAACAAAGGGCAGACTTGTTTTGTTTGAAGATTTTGATACGGCACGGTATTTGTTTTTGGATGAATCAGATAATATATTATTAGAATTAGAGTTTGCAGGTGCAAGATCAGAAAAATACGACCCTAAATCGCGTAAGCCAAAAGTTGAAGCGACTAGTTTGGAAGAGGATTTAAAGAGAAGAGATTTTACAGTTAATGCGATGGCGTTAAGTTCTGGGAATTTAATTAAAATGTCTAAGCCAGATTTTGATTGGCAGGAGAATATTGTAGATATTTTTGATAGTCAAACGGATTTGAGAAATAAAATATTAAAAACTCCACTAGATTCGGATGTTACTTTTATTGATGATCCGTTGCGGATGATGCGAGCAGTACGATTCGCGTCTCAGCTTGATTTTGCTATTGATAAAAAAGTTTTAGAATCAATTTATACTAATAGGGAACGTTTAAAAATTGTTTCAGCCGAGCGCATCCAAGAAGAGTTATTAAAAATTTTAGCTTGCAGACAGCCTTCGGTCGCTTTAAATTTGATGTTTCAAACCCATCTACTAGATTTAGTTTTGCCGGAAGTTTCTGCCTTGGATGGAGTAGAAGAAATTTATGGCCATCAACATAAAAATAATTTGGTGCATACATTTAAAGTAGTTGATAACGTAGCCGAGAGAAGTGACAAAACAATGTTGCGTTTAGCCGCCCTTTTACATGACATTGGTAAATCTAGTACCAAGAAATTTGTAAATAAGATTGGTTGGACATTTTATCAGCATGAACATGTGGGTAAAAAATTGGTTTATAAAATTGCTAAGCGACTACGTTTATCAAAAAAAGATACTGATTATTTGACCAAAATTGTTCGTTGGCATCAACAACCAATCAGTTTAATGGATGAAGGTATTACTGATTCTGCCGTACGTCGTTTGGTAGTTAATTTGGAAGATGATTTAGACGATCTATTAATTTTGGGTGCGAGCGATATAACTACTGGTAATCCGTATAAATTAAAAAAGAGACAGAACAATTATATTAAATTAAGAGAAAAAATTGAGATAGTGAATGCCAAAGATCAATTACGAGCTTTTCAATCACCAGTTAGAGGAGAAGAAATTATGAAGGAATGTGGTTTATTGCCAGGACCAACTGTTGGTAAAATTAAAAAAGCGATTGAAGATGCTATTTTGGATGGAGATATACCAAACGAATATGAGGCTTCCAAAGAATATTTTGAAAGTATAAAAGATAAATATTTAAAAGGGGTAGAGGATTGGGAAAAAGTGACGTAGAATGCGTCTGGCATTCCGAACCCTTCGCAGGGTGAGGAATCCCTTAGTAAACGTTTATAAATAACGGAGGGATTCCTCCACTCGCGCGAGCTCGGTCGGAATGACAACCCCCGTAAATAATTATTTTAATTAAACAATAATAATCAACGGTAATGACATAATAATAATTAAACTGTCATTGAATCAGTTAACTTGTACAGGGATGACAAATGTCTCTAAGACACTTTTCGAGACGACCAAAGTGTTATGATAAATATTTGACTGGTTCCAATCGCTATGGTATGATAAGTATGATAATTCATATTTAATATATTTATATATGTCTAAAAAAGAATCGATGTGTGATTTTGGTACTATCAGTGGAGTGGCCACCTTGGGTGAACGTGGTCAAATTGTAATTCCAAAAGAAATGCGTAGCCGACTAAAGCTTAAAAAGGGAACTAGTTTTTTAGTAATTGAACATTTTGGAAAAATAATTTTTGTTCCGCAAAAACAAGCCAAAAAGTTTATTGGCCATATTATGGAAGAATGGGGTAAAATAAATAAAAATAAAGAAGTTATTAATAAAAAATAATATTAGATAAATCTATGACATTCTATAAGAAAAAATCTTTTTATATCATTGTAGCTATCATTGTTTTAATTAGTGGTGGGGTTGCTTATGGACAATACAAAAAAGCTAATACCCCTATTCAATACGAGACAGTTAAAGTTAAAAAGGGTGATGTAGAAAGAACAGTTGATGCGACTGGAAAAGTACAATCTACTAATGACTTAGCCTTACGTTTTGAAATATCTGGAACAATTACAGCTGTAAATGTTAAAGAGGGTGATGCCGTCAAAAAAGGAAGAAATTTAGCAAATTTAAATTTAGCACAATTAAATGCTGCAGTGGCTCAAGCTAGTGCTAATTTAAATCAGCAATTAGCTGGATCAACTAATGAAGAATTAAATAGCTACAAAGCTGCGGTAGATAGTGCCAAAGCATCTTGGGACAAATCAAAAGCTGATACAAATAGTTCTATTGCTGTAGCCGAATCTGCTGTAGTTAATGCAAAAAATAATCTGAAATTTGCTGAGGGTGGAGTAAATAGTCAAATTGTGGCTAATGAATATAAAGATGCAGTAGCAGTATTACAAACATCAATTTCAATATTAAACAATGGCTTAACAGAAGCTGACAATGTTTTAGGTATTGATAATGTCTTAGCTAACGACGAATTTGAAAGCTATTTGTCTGCTAAAGATACTAGCAAATTAAACATTGCCAAAAATTATTATTTGACTGCCAAGCAAGAAAAAAGTTCCGCCTCTAATTTGGTACTATTATTAACTACCGCTAGTAGTCAAACTGATATCGACAGTGCGTTAGTTGAGACAGAATCAGCTTTAGCAAAATGCAAGCGTA
>FLOH01000661.1_pt1 | contig 66594 bp, 74 predicted proteins | sample 756751 | NCBI WGS metagenome assembly FLOH01 (sample SAMEA4026879, study PRJEB14308) | marine metagenome | biome: coastal water; material: water | depth 74 m
TACGCTTGCATCCCCAAACCCCGCCCTTTATTCCCACAACGCGAAAAGAGATTTCGGATCTCGGTTGGGATGCTCCGGATGTGATTCTGGTGACCGGGGATACTTACGTGGATTCTCCTCATATGGGGGTCGCGGTTGTGGGCCGGGTGCTGATGGATGAAGGCTTCCGGGTCGGTATCATTGCCCAGCCGGATGTGCAAGGTGGTGGGGATATCACAAGATTGGGTTCCCCGAAATTGTTCTGGGGCGTGACCGCCGGAGCCGTGGATTCCCTTGTTGCCAATTATACGGCTTCGGGGAAGCGTCGTAAGCGGGACGACCTGACGGCGGGGGGGGTAAACTCCCAACGTCCGGACCGGGCCGTCATTATCTACAGCAACCTCATTCGCCGGTATTTCAAGAACCATGCCTTTATTGTCTTAGGTGGGATTGAGGCGAGTTTGAGGCGCATATCCCATTATGATGCCTGGTCGAACAAGGTGAGACGGTCAATCCTGTTTGACGCCAAAGCCGATGTGCTGGTGTACGGCATGGGTGAGAGCAGCGTGGTGGCACTGGCTCAAAAACGTCGGGAGGATTTGCCCATAACAGGCATTCGCGGCATCTGTTACATCAGCAGGGATGTGCCCTCACCCGATTCTCAATTCCCGTCTCCGGACCTGGTACTTCCCCCACACAATGACGTGTCGAAAGACCAGGATCAATTCACAAGCATGTTCAAGGCATTTTATGAAAATGCAGACCCTGTCTCCGGCAGACGGCTTTATCAGAAACAGGATACACGCTACCTGGTGCAAAATTCTCCCGCTTTACCCCTTCCTCCAAATGCCCTCGATCGGATTTACGAACTCCCCTACGCCAGGGATATCCACCCCTTTTACGGGGAAAAAGGAAAGGTTCTGGCCCTGGATACCATCCGGTTTTCCCTGACCACCCACCGGGGGTGTTATGGAGAGTGTCGGTTTTGTGCCATTACGGTGCACCAGGGGCGGCACGTTTCGTCCCGTAGCGAGGGTTCAATTTTGCGTGAAGCGGTTAGGTTTTTGAAGCATCCCCGTTTTAAGGGGATTATTTCCAATGTGGGCGGGGCAACGTCCAATATGTACGGCATTGAGTGCCGGTTGAAGAAGAAACAAGGGGCGTGCAAGGACAGAGGATGTCTTTTCCCTGAACCGTGTAAACATCTGCCGGTCCATCACGGTCGACAGATGCATCTCCTAAAAGCCCTGTCTCAATTAGATGGTGTGCGAAAGGTTTTCGTGGGGTCGGGTATTCGGTATGATTTAATTCTCCATGACCGTAAGATGGGTAGACACTATCTGGGAGAGATTTTGAGGCATCATGTGTCAGGGCAGCTTAAAATTGCACCTGAACATGTTTCCGGTGCGGTTTTGAATCTCATGGGGAAACCGGGAGGGCAAGGCCTTGAGAATTTTGTCGGGCTCTTCAACGGATTGAAACGAAAAATCGGCGGAAACGTTTTTCTGACCTATTATCTCATGGCCGCCCACCCCGGATGCACCATAGACCACATGCAGGCCCTTCGAAAATTCGCCACGAAAACGTTACACCTCCTGCCCGAACAGGTGCAGATTTTTACGCCCACACCCGCCACATATTCAACCCTTATGTATTATACGAACCGGGATCCTTTTACGGGGCAAAAGATTTTTGTTGAAAAGAAACTGAAAGGAAAAGAGGCCCAGAAGCAGATCATTACCGGTCAGCGTCACCGGTAAGGAGGGCTTGGGAAAAGCTGTCGGTCAGGTTTGTGATAAGTATTTTTTCCTCGTTCCCACGTTCTGCGTGGGAACGAGATCGAAAACCAGCGAAGAAACATAATCTTACGGTGAAGGATTGAAATTCGAAATTGATATCTATGGGTTGCTTTCTGTAACCATGAGAGTTACAATGTAACCATGATAAAGAGTTTCCGTGATAATTGGCTGCGAGATTTTTTCTTGAACGACATTCAGTCCAAGAAAATACCGCCCGTGATCCGGTCCCGAGTATTCAGGAAGTTACAGTTGCTGGATGATGCAACGTGTGACGCTGATTTGGGAAGTCCACCCGGCAATCATTTTGAGAAATTATCAGGACCGCTACAGGGGAAATGCGCCATACGCGTGAATAATCAATGGCGTACAGTTTTTGTTTGGGATGATGAACGGGGTGAGGCGGATGGAGTTTATCTTGATAATCATACTTACAAATGAGGTGTAAAATGATTTTAACCAAGCGTCAACCTGTCAGTGTTGGTGAAATGATCATTGAGGAATTTATAGCGCCTTTGGGGATTACCCAGGGGAAACTGGCTTTTGCGATGGGCGTTAGTCGAAGGACTGTCAATGAACTTTGCACCGGTAAAAGATCCATCACTGTTGACACTGCATTAATGTTGGCAAAAGTATTTGGAAATACTCCTAATTTTTGGCTAAACCTACAGCAGCGAAACGATATATGGGCTGCATTGCATTCTCCGAAGCGAATGGCGAGAATTGAAAATGCTATGCCAATCCGTGAAGCGGTAGCTTAAGAGAGAGGGACGAGATCGAGTTCAGCCCCCATCGTTGTTTCGAAGGCTGGCTTAGGAACAAAACCTCAACGGAAGCGCCGGCTTCCCTACCCGGAGACACAAAAGATAGGAGATGACAATGAAGACTTCTCTACCAGACTCCTGAAAGATGGTAACCTTGACGTCATAAGCTGATTGATGAACAAAGAGGAAAATTCATATGGCTGATCGTAATCGAAAGGTAATTGGTTATTTTGCTTTTGCATCTCCTACTGAAGTTGTATGTACGGGAGATCACGGCGACGCATGTGTAATATCTGGATCTGTTCGAGCTATGAAAGCTTTCCTTAAAGAAATCGATCTGGATGATCAAAAAGGACATACCGTAAAAAAAAACGAGATTCGGAGAAATATTGAGAGGCCTTAATCTTGGTGCAGCATATGGGTTTGATGAGGAGTCATATAAAAAGTTTTATCCGCTCGCACGGAAAGAAGGATTACCCGTTAAAGAAGCTAAATTCAATGAAATGGAAGGTAAGGATTTTCGGTTTTTTACAGTCCAATTAAAGAGCTTATAACCACGCTACTGCATGGGACGTGCAAAAAACCGCGCGCCTATGAGCAGCCCGTTAACCGCGCGGCGTGAGTAGCATAAACGAAAGATGGTACATTATGGCCAACACTTATAGGGCTGTAACAAAGCAGGATGGCGAATGGTGGATTGGCTGGATTGAGGAGGTTCCTGGTGTGAACTGCCAAGAGCGTACTCGTGATGAACTGCTAAATAGTCTAAAGGTGACTCTGATGGAGGCCCTTGAGTTCAACAGGTTAAAGGCAGTTCAAGCAGCCGCACCCAACTATGTTGAGGAGCCGGTGACGGTATGAAGCGTGGGGAACTCATCAAACATCAAAATGATATGAAAAAAGCAACAATTATTTACGAAGAAACAAGGATACTGAAAGCGAAATATTTTCATCCAAAGTTTGATGATTATTTGGACTATATTTCCAAAACACGAATCAAAGATTCAGGTAAGAATCCAGTTGAAATGATATTGACATTTGACGGCATACCCCCTTTCGCTGCACAGATGCCACCGGAAAAGCATACTATAGAAGCTTCGGCGATACTGGATTTATGTGTAAAAGTGATTAAGTGGTCTAAGAGATACGGCTATGAATTGAAGGAAGTTCCGCACAATAAAATAAGGGAGAGCTGGTTGTATTTACGATGATAAATGGGATAATTCGGTAAGGAGAAATTCACTCATGACACAAACACTTTACGCAACATATGATGGACAAGTTCTCATGCCTGAAGGAAAAGTTGATTTATTACCAAATCAACGTTGTTTGATTCGGATCGAGGTATTGTCTAAGCAAGAACTTAAACGAAAGAAGAAGATCCTCCAAAGACTTTCGGCAAGAGCAATAGATTTGGGAATTTCTGATCTGGCTGCGCAGCATGACCATTACTTATATGGGACGGAAAAACGATGACAAAACCGATTTTTGTTGATACCAGCTATTTACTGGCGTTGTTAAATTCTCACGATGAATTCCATCAACATGCCTCAGCTATAGCCGATCAGATTGACGTTAAGCTCATCACCACTGAAGCAGTTCTAACTGAAATCGGCAATGCACTGGCCAAATCCCAATGGCGAGAATTGGCAGTTGATACTTTGAATGATCTTCGCGATGACGAAGATGTAGAAATTCTATCAATCAGTTCCGAGCTTTTTTCAAAAGCACTCAAATTTTATTCATCGCGTATGGACAAAGAATGGGGTCTTACGGATTGTATTTCCTTTGTCGTGATGAAAGACCGCAAATTGATTGATGCACTGACAACGGATCATCATTTCGAGCAAGCAGGATTCAAAGCTCTGTTATGCGATATGGGAAAATGAAGCGCTAACCAAGCCCTCCACCAGACGCCTGATAGTCCTGCGGTCCTGGCGGGGGCCGGTGCAGGCGCTGGTGAGCTTGTCGTTCGCAATAGCACAAAGCACAAAGGTATAGCGAATAAATAAGATTCGTTCAAAAAGAATAATTTGTATCAATAGGTTGACTGATGCTGCGTTGTCGATGAAAAAAGAAAGTTTACAAATTACCAGACTGATGCCGATTATAAAGATCTTTGAGTCGAAAGATTGAAATCCGATTAACCCCCTGAAAACGGGCCTATATCGCCCTTTTTAGGGGTAAAATGAGCATTATAGGACTGGATGAACCAAGGGCTGTTTTCTATATCTCCTTTTTTGGGGCCAAAAAGAGCGATATAGGGCCTGGAAACACCTGTTTTTTTTGGAGATATCCATTAGAAATCAAAAGGTTGGCTTGACCTCAGGCCACAGGCCACCTTGCTGGTGAGTAATGTTCTGGAAGACTTCACCGATGAGATTAGCGACCTGTTTCATGCACTCAAAAAAGAGAAAGCGTCTTTTGCGGACCTGGGGATTTATTTTGAGGAGAAGGCTTTCTATGACATCCTGAAGGCACTGGCCCACAAGTATGATTTTGAGTATCCCGAAGACAAGTTGCTGCATCTTGCCAAAGAGGTCAAAACGGTTGTCGACGACAAGGCCAGGTACACTGATTGGAGCCGGCGTGATGACATCAAAGCCGAATTAAAGGCTGATTTGATTATTCTCTTGGCAGAGAACGGCTATCCGCCGGTTGACCGGGATGAAGTGTATAAAGAGATTTTAGAGCAGGCCGAAAATTTTAAGAAGTACCAGAAAGATTTTTCAAACTGATGACCCCTTTGAAACCGAAAACGCGAAGGGAGTTCATGATCGCGGCAACAAGAAGGGGCCTGAACCTGGCCTTATTGAGTATGATACCCTTTTCAGGCTGTTCCCACGCAGAACCGCCACAGGAGAATTCTGCGGCGACAAACAATAATATGACCTTAGAACAGATTGCTCAGCAAAAACGCCACCACGGAAAGGACCGTTTCATCAATCCGTTCGCCCCTTCGGGTAAAAAAGGGTTTTCGGATTTTTTGAAATGGAAACTCTTTTCGGAAAACCATTTCAGGGAACAGTATGCGGATGAGCCCCTAAACCCCGTAAAGATAGATTGGGTGCCCATCGTTAATTACGAAGGCCTTTCCGTCACCTTCATCAACCATGCCTCCGTGCTCATAAGGGATGCGGGTGTGTCGATTCTGCTGGATCCGGTATTTTTCGGTCTGTTCCCCACGTTTAAAAATTTCACACCCATTGCTTTTGATATCGACACCATGCCGAAGCCCGACCATGTGTTGATTACCCACGGTCATTATGACCATCTGGATAAGGATACCCTGTCTGTTTTTGATCCAAACACCCATGTGATCACACCCCTGGGCTATGATTCGGTGTTTTCATCCATCGGCATGAAAAACCGTACCCAGTTGGACTGGTTTGATGCGTTTGATGACGGAAAGCGCCAGATCATTCTGCTGCCCTGCAACCACTGGACCATGCGCAACCCCATCATTGGGCCGAACCGCAACCTGTGGGGAAGCTATCTCATCAAGACCGCATCAGGCCCCACCATCTTCATCAGTGGGGATACCGCTTATTTTGAAGGGTTTAAGGAGATCGGTGAGCGGTACCATATCGATTTGGCCATTTTAAGTGTGGGGGCCTATGAACCGCGCTGGTTCATGAAACAAAGCCACATGAACCCGGCCGAAACGGTTCAGGCCGTGAAAGATTTAAAGGCGGAAAAGATGTTTATCGTTCACTGGGGGACTTTCCGGCTGGGAGATGAGCCGGTGCATGTGCCGCCGGAAGAAGTCAGGCGTGAGCTTCAAAAGGCAAACATGTCGGATAGGTTGCTTAATGTCAATCATGGTGATACGCTATATTTTTAAATCCCGAACCCTTCCGGAAGACACCGCCCAAAGGGTTGATATTATTCTGGAAGAGGACGCCATTTGTTAGAGCATATCCAAAGCTGGATGCAATTAACGTCGACGCAGATGGTGTTTTGCGCCGGGGTCGTTTTCGTTGCCGGTATGGTGCGTGGGTTTTCGGGGTTCGCCCTTTCCGCCCTCTTTATGGCAAGTGTGGCTCTGATCCTTCCACCCATAGAGCTGATCCCGATTTGCTATATTCTTGAAGCCGCCGCCAGTCTCATCATGTTTCGCGGCGGCCTTCGGGATGCGGATATGAAAATTGTCTGGGGACTCTCAATCGGTAATTTTATTGGTTTTCCCATGGGGTTGTACGCCACCAACGCGCTTCCGGTTGAGACCTCAAAGCTTGTTGTTCTGTGCATTATCCTCGGTCTGGCAACAGCGCAGTTGTTCCGAGCAACCCCCAAATTTTTGGCCCGCACATCCGGTCTGTATGCATCCGGTGTTACCGCCGGGGTGGTTACGGGTCTTGCGCACGTGGGTGGCATGGTGGTGGCCCTGTATGTAATCGCGCGCGAAGCACCGGCCAGGACCATGCGAGCATCTCTGGTGATGTTTCTGTTTATCGGCATGTTTACAACCTTAGTGTACCTGCTGGGTTTCGGTGTGATGAACAAGCTTGCCATCACCCGTGGCTTGATGCTTGCACCCTTCGTTACGGCCGGTGTTCTGGTCGGAAGCGCCATGTTTCGTCCTTCTCTTGAGGCGGTGTATAAAAAATTTTGCCTCGGTCTGCTGATTGTCCTGGCATCCACCGGGTTGTTGCGGTTGGTGATCTAACATCCGGCGCAACGGATTGGCAATTCTGTTGTGCTCCATTGCCGTCGGTGAGCCGGGCCGTCGTGTTGAATGGGGTAATGGTAAGGAGTTTTCTTTGTTACACATATTTATAGATGCCGATGCGTGTCCGGTCAAACAGGAGGTGTATCGCGTCGCAGGCCGATATGGTCTTGATGTCACATTGGTGGCCAACTCGTGGATGCGGATTCCCAATGAACCATGGATTGCGCTGGAAGTTGTAGGGGACGGATTGGACGCAGCCGATGATTGGATTGCTGAACACGTGCAACTTCTGGATATCGTGATTACCGCTGACGTTCCCCTTGCGAGCCGTTGCGTGAAGGCCGGCGCACGTGTAATGGGTCCAACGGGAAAGCTTTTTACGGAAGACAACATCGGTCAGGCCGTCGCGACCCGGGACCTGTTGACGGAACTTCGTTCCATGGGAGAGATCACGGGGGGACCACCACCGCTAAAAAAGCGCGACAAGTCAATTTTTCTTCAAAGGCTCGACGATGTGATCCAAACCATCTTTCGTGAGCATCAGAGCAATCTTTGATGTTTGAAGATTTAAAGAAGGTGCAAGGAGATGAATGAAAAAAAATACCCACCCATCTTTTATTTTTTTGGCAATCTTTCTTTCGGCAATTCTTTCGGGTTTTTCTTTTTCCGGAATCGCATTTTCGGATGGTTCGACAATCCTTGGAAACACCACCATCACCCCCGCCTTCGCACCCCCTTGCAGTTCAAACGGCACCTGCCGGGAACTGGATTCCTGTGCCGATGCCGACTTTGGAAGGTGCAGGGCTTTTAAAGCGGTTCCAGGATTGCGCAGGGAGCTGTCGGGTTCATTCGGGACGCTGGGTTTTCGTGCTCAGACCGTAAACGCCAAAAATGGAAAACCAGTTTCCCTGTGGCACGATGTGCCCCTGATCGTATCCGACAACGAAAAAGGTTTTGTGGTGAACGCTTTTTTTGAAGTTAGCCGTGGAACTTTTGCCAAGGTTGAACTGAACAAATGGGAACCCCACAACCCCATGTGGCAGGACCGCAAAAAGGTGAGAAACCAGAATTTTAAACGGCCCCGCTACTATGCCTGGTCTCCTGCGCCGGGAAATTATGGCGCATTGCCCCGTACCTGGGAAAATGTACTCGAAGAAGATCCCATCACCGGATTCCCGGGGGATACGGATCCTATCGATGTCATTGATGTGGGTTCCGCGGCATCTCCCTTGGGATTGGTGTATCAGGTAAAAGTAATCGGCGCCCTGGGTATGATTGATGGTACAGATCTTGAGACTGACTGGAAAATATTTGCCATTAACATAAAAGACCCTTCCGCGGCCCGGATCAATGACATATCCCAAGTGTCCGGGGAGATCAAAAATCGATGGGGGATCTTCTGGCGGTTTTATAAAACGGCAAAGGGCCTGAATGAAAATTTTTTTTACGATCCCGGATCTACCCGGAAAGTCAATGCCGATCCGGTCTGGCTGGGGGCAAAGGCGGCACGAAAAATTGTGCTGGACTCAGCCGCCGCTTATGAGAAGCTGGTTGGGGAATGCCTTAACCGGAAGGTCAAAAAACCCTATTGGATACCCGGATGTCCGCCATGAAATCGCGCATGCATGGTGTGATGGGTATCGCCCCAGGCACAATAATCCCGGCATTTCGACCCATCCGCCTTTCAAATTGAGGAGAACCAATTTACGGTGGGTTTTGTTGTTTTACTTGACACCAAACGAGAATTAATCCATAAATTTGCCGGGCTAAACTTTTTTGAATAGCTGGAAGTTGGCCTTCAACATCTCTTCCCCGGGTTGGGGCGAGAGAATGTCTGGTAAGGAACTGCTGTCACCATCCAAAAAAAGGGAGGAAATTCGAATGAACTTGAAAAGGTGTATGAGTCTCGCTCTGGGATTGCTTTTTATTATGGCTTCAGGACCCGTCCTGGCAAAGGATACTGTCGAGGTGGCCTTTATCGGTCCTCTTACCGGAGGCGTTTCCGCCATTGGCGTTGGGGGAAGGAACTCGGCTGACCTTGCGGTAAAACTGAGAAACGCGGATCCGAAGGCCAAATACCACTATGAGCTGGTGGTGCTGGATGACGAATGCAAGCCCAACTCGGGTGTGCAGGTGGCCACCAAGGCGGCTGCAAACAAAAAGATCATTGCTGCCGCAACCCATTATTGTTCCGTGGTAGCACTGGCATCCGTGGATGTTTACCACAAATTCGGTTTGCCCGTTGTGGTCTGGGGAGCGGTCCATCCGGGTATCACCTATGGAAATAACTACAAAGAGGTCCACCGGATCAACGGGACCATGATCAATCAAAATGATGTCGCCGCGAAATTCATCACAGGCCTGGGATATAAGACCTGGGTGACGCTCTATGACACTACGGACTACGGCAAGGGTATGAATGAGTACTTCTCCAAATACCTCACCCAGAACGGCGGAAAAATCCTGGGCAGTTTCGGTGTGACTTCCGATCAACAGGACTTTACCGCTGAACTCACCCAGGCCAAGAAGCTCAATCCCGACGTTATCTGGTTTGGCGGTTTGACACCGCTGGGTGTTCGTATTCGACTGCAGATGGAGAAGCTGGGGCTCACCAGCCAGTTTCAGAGCTGTTCAGGTATTATTTCCGATGCCTTTATCACGGGAACGGGTGGTCTTGCCGAAGGGACCATCGCTTTCAGGGAAGGTGAGCCTGTAGAGGATCTTCCGGGCGGCAAATGGTTCCTCGATGAATACGGCAAGGAGGGATATAAAGAGGCGCCGGACGCATTCGGCCCCTTTGCCTTTGCAGCCATGAACCTGATCCTGGATGTTATTGAAGAGGTCGGTCCCAACCGAAAGGCGGTGGTGAAGCGGATGGACAATATTAAGGGTTATGAAGCCATTGTAGGATCCGTGACCTTCGATGAACACGGCCAGAACACTTCGCCGGCCATTACCAAGTATGTGGTCCAGGACGGAAAGTGGGTGCCGTGGCAGAATTCCGAATACGCCACCGGAAAACGCAAACTGAAAAGACGCTAACCTAACCGGTGGAGCGGGTAAAACAACCCGCTCCACTTGCCGGTCTTATATCTGACACACGGACAAATCCCTGATGGACATTGGACTGATAGCCCAGCATACTGTAAACGGACTTATGCTGGGTCTTATTTATTCTTTGGTGGCGGTGGGGTTCACCCTCTTTTTCGGAGTGCTTGACGTCATCAAGTTTTCCCACGGAGATATGCTGACCTGGGGTGTTTTCACGGCGTTTTCCGCCTATCTCGGCTTGGCGCTGGTGGGTTTTTCCTCCCCCTGGTTCATTCTCATGATCGTGGCCCTGTTTGCCATGGCGGCCATCGGTTTTCTGGGAGCGGTCATTGCTAAAGTCTTGATCATTCCCTTGAAAGGGGCGCCACCGCTCAACACCCTCTTAATTACCCTCATGCTGGGGACCGTGCTCAGGGAGTCTATCCGCTTGTTTTATCCCGATGGCGCCAATCCCAAACACTTCCCGGCGCTTTTGCCTGACTGGAGCCATTCCTGGGGACAGTTCACATTACGCTTTGACAACGCAGTCATGTTCATTGCCGGCATTTTGATGATCATGCTGGTGCAAATCATTATCAAGCGCACCAAGCTGGGGATGGCCATCCGTGCCGTAAGTCAGGACGAAGAGACAGCCCGGATTATGGGGATCAATTTCAACATGGTGGTGTATGTCACCTTTGCCATCGGGAGTGGTCTGGCGGCCTTTGCCGGTGTTATCTATGGCCTGTATTACAATGAATTGAGTTTTAATATGGGATTGCTTCTGGGAGCCATCGGCTTTTCTGCTGCCGCCGTTGGTGGTTTCGGAAACATTTATGGCGCCATCGTAGGGGGATTTCTATTCGCCATGTTGCAGACCATCGGCGCTGCAGCATTGCCTTTTGCCAGTGCATACAAGGATGTTTTTGCTTTTGGTATGGTCATCATCCTGATCGCCATTAAACCCACCGGCCTTCTGGGCGAAAAAGAAACGGAAAGAGTCTAAGAGAAATGTCCGAGTTATCAAAGAAACGTTCTTCCCTTTTACCCTCTCTCCTCGCCGTGCTGGCGGGCGCCGTCTATATGGTGTTTTTCCTGGCGGGCGAGTCGCAGATGGTGATTTTCGGCCTCCTGCTGGGAGCGGGACTCGTCGTGACCGCGTTCAAGTATCTGCGGGTCCTGGATGTTGTGGGAGAGAGCGCCAAGGATAACCAACGGGCTTTTTCCTTTGCCGTGGTTATGGGGGTCCTGGCCGTAAGCCTTTATTTTTACGATGATCCTTTTGTCCTCTTTTTAGTGGGTACGGTCCTGGTCTATGTCCTCACCTGTTTGGGCCTGAACATCCAATTCGGATTTGTTGGGGTATTGAACTTTGCAGGCGCCAGCTTTTTCGGGGTCGGGTGTTATACGGCCGCCGTTTTGACCAAGAACACGGCCGTACCCCATCTGGCCGTCCTCTTTCTGGGTGGCTTGTTGGCGGCTCTCTTAGGGTTTCTCATTTTGATTCCGGTTTTAAAGACAAGGGGGCACTACGCCGCGCTTGTGACCATCGCCTTTGCCTTGCTGTTCAAGACGTTTCTGGAAGTGAATGATACCCTTGGCGGCCCCCAGGGGTTGAAGAGCACAGGGCTTACCCTGTTCGGCTGGGATTTTAACCAGGATATTGTGATCGGTTCCTTTGAGGGGTGCTTCTATCTGGGGTATATCGCTGTCATCCTGCTGCTGCTCGTTTTAGGCTTTATTCTGGCGCGCCGCATGGAGGATTCCTGGGTAGGGCTCAACATGGACGCCATCCGACTGGATGAAACGGTGAGCGCCTGTTTCGGGCAATCCATTCCACGATGGAAGATTACGGCCTTTACCATTGGAAATTTCTATTGCGGGGTGACGGGTGCTTTTTACGCCATGATGCTCGGGTACATTGCGCCGACCAATTTCACCTTTGGTGACTCGCTGATCCTTTTGTCCATTGTAATTCTGGGGGGACTGGGTTCCATGTGGGGGACAGTCGTCGCAACCGTCATTGTCATCCTGGTTCCCGAAAAGTTTCAGGTCCTCCAGGAATATCGCTTTCTATTGTTTTCCGCCCTGGTGATTGCCGTCTTGCTGTTTCGACCCCAGGGTCTGCTGCCGCGTCCCCTGCGCAGCTATATTACGCTGAAATCATCTCAAAATCGTTAGAACGTAAGGATTCGCATTGCAGAACGTATTGCTGAGTATCTCAAAACTCGGAAAAAATTTCGGCGGCGTAACGGCTCTGTCGGATCTGGACCTGGATGTGGCACGAAATCGGATTCTCGGCCTCATCGGGCCCAACGGAAGCGGTAAAACCACCTTTTTTAATGTGGTCACCGGTATCTATCCGACCACGTCCGGGAAGGTTGCCTTTGAGGGTGAAGACATCACCAACTTCTCTCCCCAGAAAGTTTACAGGGCGGGTGTCGCACGCACCTTTCAACGATCCCGTCTTCTTCTGCCGTTGAGCATCATGGACAACATCACCCTGGGCGACCACAGTCAGCTCAATAACGGCCTCTTTTTCAACCTTTTCAGAAGGCGGGCGCTGGCTGCCCAGTACCGGGAAATCAGGGACAAATCCCGGGATCTCATTACCATCTTCGATCCCGATTTGGCGGATAGACTCTTTGAACCCGTGGTCAACCTGCCCATGATTTCCCGTCGTCGCATCGAGATCTGCAGGGCACTGATCTCCAATCCAAAACTTTTGCTGTTGGATGAGCCGTCAGCGGGCATGACCCATGAGGAAACCTTCCGTCTGATTGATGATATCCTTCATATCAAGGATAAAATTGAGGATCTGACCGTCATCATTATTGAACACGAGATGTCGGTTATGGAGCGCATTACCGATTACTGTGCGGTGCTCAATTTTGGCAAGAAAATATGTGAGGGAACCTACCAGGAGATTGCCTCCGACAAGGAAGTTCAACAGGCCTATCTGGGGGTGGACTGATGGAAAGACAGGTTTCATCATTGAGTGTCCAGGGTATTTATACCGCCTATGACCGGGCCGATGTGCTGGAGAACCTTTCCCTGGAAGTGGTTGAGGGTACCATTACGTGTCTTTTGGGGAACAATGGCTCGGGAAAGACCACCGTCATCCGTTCCATCCTGGGGTTGACCCCTCCCAGAACCGGGCGCATTGTTTTCGAGGGTGCCGATATTACACATCTTCCCACCCACAAGATTATACGCCAGGGGCTTGCATCCATACCGGAAGGACGTAAGGTCTTTCCCGGTCTCACGGTGGAAGAAAATCTTCTGCTGGGGGGATATCAGGAAGATGATAAACAGGTTCTGCTTCGGCGCATGAGAAAAGTCTACCGGATCTTTCCCCTTCTCGAGAAGCGTTCCTCCCAGCTGGCCGGTACCATGAGCGGCGGTGAACAGGCCATGGTGTCCATCGGCCGCGGTTTGATGGGGGCGCCGAAATTATTGATTATTGATGAGCCTTCCCTGGGACTCTCCCCCCTGTTGGTGAAGGAGAACTTCCGCATCATTCAGGACATCAGGCAACAGAACGTTACGGTTTTTCTGGTGGAACAGAACGTGCGGCAAACCCTTACCATTTCAGATTACGGGTATGTGCTTTCCAAAGGCGGGGTGGTGGCTGAAGGTGATGCCCAATACCTGCGCGACAATAAAGAGGTCCAGGCGGCCTATTTCGGATAAAACATCAGAAAAGGTGAAAAAACATGACAAGCATTCCCGATCCCGTTGAACTGACCCAAACCCTTATCCGGATGGACACCATTAACCCTCCCGGTAACGAGGAGCCGGCTGCCAGATACCTCGGTGAGCTTCTGGCCGATGCCGGACTTCAGATCTCTTATCCCCGACTGGGTGAAAACAGCACGGGACTCATCGCCGTTGTGCCGGGAGCATCTTCGAAATTGCCGCTGGTGTTTACCGGGCATCTGGATACGGTTCCCGTGGGAGATGCCCCATGGGACAACCCTCCACGTAGTGCGGAGATCAAAAACGGACGTCTTATGGGACGCGGCTCAAGCGATATGAAGAGCGGTGTCGCGGCCATGGCCGTTGCAGCGCTTCACCTGGCCCAGGAACCGGAAGGGCAGGGCGGGGCTGTTTTTGTGTTCACCGCAGGGGAGGAAACGGGCTCCGAGGGCGCCTACCAGATGAAAGAAAGCGGGGTCCTGCCCAAGGAGGCCGGCGCCCTTGTGGTGGCGGAACCCACAAGCAATATCCCCCTTCTGGGCCATAAGGGAGCCTTCTGGCTGGAGTGCACGGCAAAAGGAAAATCAGCACACGGCTCCATGCCGGATCTGGGAGAAAATGCCATCTACAAGGCGGCCCGGGCCGCAGCCAGCCTTGAGAATTTCTTTTCTTCGGCCGAAAGTCATCCGCAATTGGGAAAACCCACCGTGAATGTGGGGACGTTTGTGGGTGGTTCAAAGATCAACATGGTGCCTGATTCCGCCCGCTTTCGGGTTGATCTGCGTAGCGTACCGGGTGTGCAACACGCCCGTCTTTTGGAAGAGATCTCCTCCCATCTGGGGCCGGATATCAGTATTCATACCCTCATCGACCTCCCCGGCATTTTGACCCCGGCCACCGACCCCTGGATAATCCAGGTTCTTGATATTATGGCGCGCATACAGGGAAGCAGGCCTGAGCCGGGATATGTTAATTTCTTCACCGATGCATCCGTGCTGACATGCGCCATGAACAACCCTCCCACCCTGATCTTGGGCCCCGGTGAACCGTCCCAGGCCCACCAGACCAATGAGTACTGCGAGGTGGAAAAGATCGGAAAGTCCGTTGAATTCTATCGGGCCATCGCCGAAAACTGGTTTGCTTCCTGAAAGGGATCGGCATTTCTGTGGAAATTCAGTAATGCGTTAGCTTTTTCCAACCCCATTCGGCAGTCTTCGGGGTAAGATTTCATAAATTTTATCCCGGCGGCCGACGCAGATGACGTATATGCTGACCTTTTTGTCTTCCACAAGGTAGGCCATTCTGTAGCCCATCGATTTCAGTTTTATTTTGTAGAGATTGGGATAGCCTTTGAGCTTTGCCGATTTGACACGGGGATTTTGAAGCCGTTTTTTCAGGTGCGCCTTAAATTGTTTTTGGACGTGTGGGTCGAGCTTTTGCCACTCTTTAAGGGCACTTCTGAAAAAAAACAGCTTATAGGTCATCTATGCCAACCTCAAGGACGTCGGCTTTCTCGTGTTTACGTTCTTCATAGATCCTGCCCAACTCAATGTCTTCGGCCATTTCCAACAGCCTTTCGTAGACCTCCGGCGGCACGATGTACGCTGCTGTTTTGTTTCGATTCAACAGGGCAAAGGCTTCTCCTTCTGCGGCATCGATGAGGGCCTGGGGGTTTTTCTTGAATTCAGTGATGCTGGCGGTCTTGCCCGCATGAATGGATTCTAACATTATCTTATTCTCCCAACATGTTTTCAACTGTATATATGATCATTTAATAGATCTCTAAAGAGTCCTTTGTCAAGGTCTTTAAAAAGATTTTGCTGGGATTTTTGAGGAAAGGTGAATATCAATACGCTGGAACAAAAGAGAACTTTTCAGATGCACTCTTGCCTTTCAGAGGTCCAATGGTATGCGCCACAGAATATTTGGGTGGCATAGAAACACAAAGGTGGATATGATGAATTTACTTCGGTGAAGATGTCCTTAGGGCGAAATGCAGATTTCCATAAACTACCCTATTCCAAGTTGTAAAAGATACGGAAGGCATCGGTCCAAAGCCGAGAGGATATACTTTTAAAATCGAAAGAGGCGTTATGACTTCACTAAACCCGGAACATGTGCAGGCGGTCATCAAAGCAATCAATCAGGGACCCTATTTCAGGCATTTATCAATGCCCGTTAAAGAGATGGGAATGGGATATTCAATTGTTGAACTCAAGGTGGGTGCGGAGCGTTATTCAACCGGCAATGTTCCAGAGGGTGATAAAATTATCTGATCTAAACGGCCGCCAATGGATGCCTAAAAGGAGAACATTATATGCGAAATATGATAAAGCGATTTTTCAGCCAGGTTTCAGAGAAAAACACCTCAGGCAAAAGGAATGTGCAGGATGTCCGCGTGGCCACTTGCGCCCTTTTTCTGGAGATGGCCCATATCGACGATACCTTTACGAAGGAAGAGACGGAAATCATCCTTTCAATTCTCAAAGAAAAATACCAGTTGTCTGACGAGCATGCCGACCATCTGCTCGAAGAAGCGGGCAAGGAATTGAAGGAGAGTATCGATCTCTGGCAGTTTGCCAAGCTGATCAATGACAACTATTCCGTGGAAGAGAAGATGGAAGTGATCAAAATTCTATGGGAAATCGTTTTCGTGGATGGGAAGATGGACCGCTATGAGAACTACCTCATGCACAAAGTGGCAACACTTCTGCGGCTTTCTAATGAAAAACTGATTGACGCAAAATTGGCGGTCCTCCACGGGTCTTCGGAGAGCTCCGATCATTGCAGGAAAAAGAATAATGTAGTGGCACCGGAAAAGGAGGAGAAGATGAGGACCAAAGTTGTTTTTCATCTGGACTGGGATGAAGAAAAAAGACTGATTATGGCGCTGAACAACATCACCAACCTGTTGAAGGAGGTCCCCACAGCGGAAGCGGCTATCTGCCTGGTGGCCAACGGGTCTGCGGTCAGGCTCTTTCACCGGGAGCATGCCGATGCCTACGGCTCGCGTGTGGAAGAACTTTTCGGTAAGGGTGTCCGTTTTCTCATGTGCAGCAATTCCCTCACAAACCTGAATATTGACCCCGGGGAGTTGCTGGGCGGCTGTGAAGTGATTAAGGCGGGTATCGTCGAACTGATTGCACTCCAGGGCGATGGATATGCCTACATCAAGCCTTGAGCTTTCTAAGGGCTTAGCATAAACCTTTCAAGCACCCAATAACTTTAATGGCTTATGCCACGGTCCGATTTTTTGAGATCGTCACCCTCCGGAGGCATGGACCGGGGGGATTTCATCAAACCAGGGTTTCTCCTTTTCAAGCTGGGCCGCCAACCGAAACAGGGTGGCCTCGTCCCCGAATGGCGCCATAAAATGCATGCCGCAAGGAAGTCCGTCGGAAGTCTGCCATAAGGGTACGGACATGGCCGGTTGACCCGTGAAATTGGCCAGCTGTGTGAAAGGTGTTCGAGAGAGATTTTCAAGCGCCAGTTTTTCCACGGCCCCGGACAGTTTGAGCAAACGCCCGAGTCTGAGGGCGTTAATCACTTTCAGAACGGCGCGTTCCGACGGTTTGGGGTTAAGCGCTCCGATCTTAATGGGCGGCTGAGCCAGGGTGGGGTTCAGGTACAGGTCGTATCCTTCGTAAAACCGGGCCATGGCGCGCGAAGCTTCTCCCCACATGCTTTTGGCCCGCACAAAGGAGAGGGCCGAGGTGGCGCGCCCCAAAAGCCCTAAAGCCCAGGTTGTTGTTTCCACATCCGAAGGTCGGGCATTTCTTTTGAGAATGGTTTTTAGCTGGTCGATATTATGAGCGACCTCGCCGTAATACATGGAGAAATAGCTTCGAGCCAGGGCCAGGCCATCAATATCCGGTGCCTTTTCTTCCACCAAATGCCCCATTTTTGCTAGCAGACGTGCGGTTTTCAGTGTGGCTTCCACTATCTCCCCGTTCACCGGCGTACCCAGGGGAGAGCGTGTGCTAAAGGCGATTTTCAATGTGCCGGGGTCGCGTTTAATTTCCTCCAAATAGGGTCTTTCAGGTGGTGCGATGATATAGGGAGCCCCCTTATCCCGGGCGCAGGTGGCATCCAGCATGGCGGCACTGTCCCTGACCGATCGCGTGATGACATGTTCCACGGTCGCCCCCTGCCAGAGCTCCCCGTGATCCGGACCGGTGGGTGTTCTGCCCCTGGAGGGTTTAAAACCAAACAGCCCGCAACAGGAAGCTGGAATACGGATAGAGCCGCCTCCATCCCCTCCGGATGCCAGGGGAACCATTCCCGATGCCACAGCAGCGGCCGTGCCGCCACTGGAACCGCCGGGGGTGTGGTTGAGGTTCCAGGGGTTTCGGGTGGGACCGAAAAGTTCCGGTTCGGTATAGCCGAGAAGACCAAACTCCGGTGTGTTGGTTTTCCCCAGTATGATAGTACCGGCTTGCTTGTATCGAAGCACCAGTTCGCTGTCATGAATGGGGATATAATTCCTGAGAGCTCTGCAACCGCTGGTGAGCGGAACACCGGCATAGGCGGCCAGTAGATCTTTCAGCAGGAAAGGAACTCCCCTGAACGGTCCGGATGAGGGGAGATTCCGAATCGATTTTTCGGATAGGTAGCCCATAGGGAAAATCACTGCATTCAACTGTGGATTCAATCGGTCGATCCGTTCTATTGCCGCCTGACATACCTCTGAAACGAGAACCTGCTTTTTCCGAATAAGTTCAGCAAGTCCGAGGCCATCGTACTGGTCATATTCCTTAAATCCGCCCATGATGCTCTCCTGGAATTTCTTAGGATCATTTTTCTAGTCCTGATGGGTATGGTTTTGCTTATTACTACATTCCATAGCTTGTTTCAATGAGCGATTGTAAAAGACTGTAGGTAGATATATAATAGGAATTGTCGTGCCCGCTGTGTGAAATTATAAAAAGTATTCAGGATTATTCTATGTCATTTGATCAACTGGGTCTTTGTGTGGAACTGCTTAAAGCCGTTAAAGCAAAGGGCTACACGACCCCCACCCCCATTCAGATCAAGGCCATTCCCGTTATTTTGAAGGGACGGGACATTCTTGCCCGCGCTCAGACCGGAACAGGAAAAACAGACGCATTTGCACTCCCTTTGGTTGAGGTTCTGAGCCTGAAAACTAGTAAAGGGCGACACCCCCGCGCACTGGTCCTGACCCCCACCCGGGAACTGGCACTTCAGGTGGGGGAGAGCATCAAGGCCTATGCAAGGCGGGTTTCCATGCGATGCACCGTGGTTTACGGCGGGGTTCGCATCAATCCGCAGATCGATCGGCTGCGGCGTGGCATCGATGTCCTTGTGGCCACACCCGGCCGTTTGCTGGATCTTGCCGGCCAGAGGCATCTGAATCTTTCCCGGATAGAATTCCTCGTTTTCGATGAGGCGGACAGGATGCTGGATCTGGGGTTCAGTGAAGAGATTTCCGAAGTTCTCGATCTCATTCCAACCGAACGGAAGACCATGCTGTTTTCCGCCACCTACACCCAGCAGATCCGGGATCTTGCCGGAAAAATGTTGCATGATCCGGAGTTTATCGAAGTGACGCCCGAGACCACAGCTGCAGAATCGGTCGTTCAGAAGGTTCACCTGGTGGATCGATCGAATAAACGAGCGCTTCTTATCCACTTGATCACCCGGAATCGTTGGACCCGAGTGCTGGTTTTTACCCGCACAAAACACGGGGCAAACAAGCTCACGGAGAAACTTGCTGCACAACGAATCAATGCGGTTGCGCTGCATGGCAACAAGAGTCAGTCTTTCCGAACACGTACTCTCGGAGAGTTCAAAAACGGTGAGATCCGCATCCTCGTGGCAACGGATGTGGCTGCAAGAGGCCTTGACATCACCAATCTGCCCTATGTGGTCAATTACGACATGCCGAGCATCCCCGAAGATTATGTTCACCGCATCGGTCGTACGGGCCGCGCCGGTGTCAGCGGCATTGCCGTTTCCCTGGTCAGCACCGATGAAAAGCCTTACCTGCTGGCTATTGAAAAACTGTTAAAGCAGAAGATTCCGGTGGAAAAGGTTCCAGGCTATACGGTGGATAACGACGTTCCGGATTTTGTTCTTTTGCGCCCCAACAACCCACAAAGCGAAAAAAAGGCAGACAAGGCCATAAAAGAGTTGGTTTTTAAAAGAAATACTTCAAAACAGCAAACAAAAACCCGCAAGACAAAAGCGATAGGTTCGGGCAAAAGTTCGGGACCGGAATCGAAACTCCGAGGCGGCTGGAGAAATAAAAAGGTGGAAAAAAAACGGTCCTCCCAATCTTCTAAACGAGGTAAGTTCAGGGGCGGAAGATAGGGGATTTAGGAGGTTATGAGCAGATGAAAGATTTTTCAGAAAAACAGCTTAACATCAAGGTCCCATTATTTCCCATTGATTATTTTCCGGTAGGCCGGTTCGAACTCCTTCCAGAGATGTAACCCGATCCGATTCTGGGTTTCCACAATCTCTCCCAATACCTTTTTGTTGATCAGAGGATTCATGAGCACCGCCCTCAGCACCACAATATCCTGGGGTCTGTAGCGGGTTGATTCCAATGTGGTTCTAGAAACAAACGTGGTATCATCCCGTCTGAGGGCCTTGTGAAGCTTGATGTTTAGACCGTTTACGAGAAAGTTGACTTTTTTGATTTTTTGTTCGGAGGCCTTTTTTTCCTCCCCTTTTTTTGATACAGCCGTTTTTTCCAGAGAAGCGATGTGAGATTTAAGGGGCTCCGGCAGAAAGCGGTAGGTCAGAATAAACAGGTCAGGATCGTTTAGCGCTTCGAAATTGCCGCAATGGTTGATCATTCGGAGCAGGTCTTCAGTTGCCTTTTTCGCCTGCTTCATGAGGATGCCATACCCCTCCCGTCCGATTATTTTCAGGGAAGCCCAGGGCTTCAAGGCTGCAAAAGGCCTTGAGCCTTCAACCGTAAAGCGGCCCATATCCACGGAATTCCGTCTGATAATATATTTTGAGGAATGCCTTATGGTATTCAGGTCCTTTTCGTTTCTAAAAAGGATAAGCCCCATGCTCATGGGGCAGTAAAGCAGTTTATGGGCATCAATGGACACCGAATCCGCCTTTGAAATACCTTTGAACAGGTCTCGGTAATCATCGGCCAGTAAGGCCGAACCACCCCAGCAGGCATCCACGTGGAAGTAAGCCCCTGTTTCACGGGCAATTTCCCCCAATGCCTCAAGGTCATCCACGTTTCCGGTCTCGGTTGTACCGGCGATTCCCACAATGGCGACGATTTTGGTTTTGTTTTCATTTCCGTTTTCTTCAAAAGAATCAATTTTTCGTCGAAGCTTGCTGATGTTGATCCTGTTTTTTTCATCAACGGGAATGGTGATGACGTTCTCTTCACCTAAACCCAGCAGATTGACGGCCTTTTTGATGGAATAATGCCCCCGTGTTGACACCATGACAACGCCCCTGTCATATCCATAATGTTGAAGCGCACGATACATACCCGCCATGCGGAAACCGGGGAAATCGGCCTCCGGGGGGAAAGCCTTTTCCCGTGCCACCAGAAGGGCCGTCACATTTGCCAGACTGCCGTCGGAGGTGACATTGCCTAGTGCGATGCGGTGATTCTGAATGTTTTTTTCATAAAATTTATCCGTGCAATTAAAAACCAGGCGGTGAAGCCAGGCCACCAGTTCCCTTTCAACGAAACTGGAAGCTTTCGCTGTTTCAATCTTGACTTGGTTTTGGTTCAGGGCTGCAATGATCATCTCCAGCAGAATCATAAAATAGGGAACTGCGCTGATCATATGCCCGATATAATAGGGATTCCCCACTTTGACCGAGTGGGCGATGATTTTGGTTTTGATTTCGGTCAAAACATCCTTGATAAGGCGGGGTTCATGGGGCAGGCTCTTCTGATTAAAAATTTTACTGAGTTCAGGCAAACTGATACTGCTGTGAATAGCCCCTTTCTCTTGAAAAAAATCATGAATCATTTCTAGAAGTTCATCTCCAAATTCAACGAATTTATCTGGAGAATCAGGCATGATAAAGAGTTTTCGAAGGTATTCCAGATTGGACTTTATTTTGGGCTGTTCATTCATGGGGAGCATCTTTCTCATGGGAAACGGAAGTTCATTTTGCCGGAATTGCCAGCATTCTCTCTACTGCCGCTTTGGCCCTGACTCTGATCTCTTCGGGAACACGCACCTCGGGCATCATGCTTTCAAGAGCAAGTTGAATCTGGGATAATCCGATTTTTTTCATATCAGCGCAGCTCATGCGGGGATCGGCCGGAATAAATGTTTTTAGAGGGTTTGCTTTTGAGAGGGGATGAAGGATGCCCACTTCCGTGCCGATAATAAATTCCTGATTGTTTGAATGTGCCGCATAAGCAAGGATACCTGAGGTACTTTTAATTTCATCGGCAATGGCAAGGATTTCCGGTGGGCATTCCGGATGGGCGAGAAAAGGTGCCTCCGGATGAGCCTCTTTCACTTTCAGCACCTGTTCCACTTTCAGGTTGTTATGGATGGGACAATATCCGTTCCAGTATCGGATGTCTCGTCCGATTCGGCTTATGGCGTACTGTGCCAGATTCCTGTCCGGGGTCATAAAAATTGGTTTTTCACGGGGCACGGAGTTGGCTACCGCAATCACATTGGCCGAGGTGCAACATATATCGCTTTCCGCCTTGACGTCAGCGCTGGTATTCACATAACTGATCACCATCGATTCCGGCATTTCTTTCTTTTTCTCTATCAAATCCTTTGCCGTAATCATATCCGCCATGGGACAACCCGCATCCGCAGCCGGAAGGAGAATCGTCTTATCCGGACAGAGAATCGAGGCGGTCTCCGCCATGAAATGAACACCACAAAATACAATCACATCCGCATCCGTTTGAGATGCCTTGATTGACAACTCTAAGGAATCACCGCATATATCTGCAATATCTTGTATTTCCGGAGGTTCATAGTTGTGCGCCAGAAGGATGGCATTTCTCTTCTTAAGCAGTTTTTTAATGGATGCCTTGATTTCTTCCGGATCTTCTATTTTTGACATGGTGCCATTCATGGCTATCTATTCTCCCAAAAAAACGGACATTAAGCCCCTAAAGCACCAATTCACAATAGGGCTGTAGCATTCTTCTTGAAATCATACCCTCTCTCAGAACAGCATGGGGTCGGGTGGTTACATCCAGAACCGTCGAAGGCTTTTGGCCCTCGGTTTTACCACCATCCAGTATTCGGTCCACACCTTTTCCAAGAGCCAACGCGACCCCATGGGACGTATTGCAGGGTGGTTTTCCTGAAATATTGGCACTGGTACCCGTGATTGCCGAGCCCGTGGCTTGCGCCAGAGCCGTGGCAACGGGATGGCTCGACAAGCGGATGCCGATTTTACCCGTTCCAGCCGTGAGCAACACCGAAACCTCTTTCCGGGCCTCCAAAACCAAGGTTAATCCCCCCGGCCAGAAAGCATCCATGAGCCGTTTGGCTGTTTCGGGAACATACGCTGCGTACCGTTTCAGATATTCAACGGAAGGAATCAGAAGCAAGACGGGTTCACCCGCCTCTCTTTTTTTCACTCGAAAAAGGTGTAAAATGGCCGTTTCATTGTCAGCATCCGCTGCCAGTCCGTAAAAAGACTCCGTTGGATAGGCCACTAGCCCACCTGATTTGAGGATCTCTGCCGCTTCCTCTGCTTGCATTTTCAGATGGTTTCCTGAAAGTTCCATTGAAAAACCGTAAACCGACAAACATCAACGGTTGCCATTTTCCCATGAATCAATTTTTTCCGATGCCGCACGGGTCAAGGCTTTTCGATAGCGGGCCACTTCATCAGCCACAAAAGGATACTTCAAAGCCAGGATCTGGGCCCCCAGGACTGCCGCGTTTTTTGCCCCCCCTTTCCCCAGGGCCACGGTGGCAACCGGGATACCTGCCGGCATTTGGACCGTGGACAACAGGGCGTCCATACCATTTAGGGGGGATGAGTCGATGGGGATGCCGATGACCGGCAAGGTCGTCTGGGCCGCGATGGCGCCTGCCAGGTGGGCAGCCCATCCGGCGCCCGCAATAATGACCTGAATACCACGTTCGGCGGCTGTTGCCGCGTACTGCCGGGTCGGCTCCGGTGTCCTGTGGGCAGACAGGATTTTTACCTCATGGGGGATTCCCATTTCCATCAATACGTCAACGCAACCCCTCATGACGTCGGCATCAGAAGCACTTCCCATAATCACACCGATCAAAGGTTTATCTGAATTCATATTTCACCTCAAAATTTTTATTTTCCGGCAGCCATTCCCAACAGCGGGTAAATAATCATTCCCGCCAGCCAGGCGATGTCTTCCGCTGAGAGAACCTGGGATACGGTTCGATCAAAAAGGATCGTTCCTTCCGGGGAAAATTCATCATCCCCTTTCCATAGGATTAAAGCCACCGGAATCAGGGGCAAGGCTTGAATGGCAACCGCCACATCTCCCTGGTCCAACGGTGTGGCCCCATATACCTCTTTTGCGAGTTTCACCAACAATTCCGGATTGCTTCCAAAACCCTGCACCATGGGATTCTTGGCCCGCCTCACGAAGGCATCCAGATAAAACTTCCCGTCCGGTATTTCCTGATAGGCAATCCATTCCCCGGATATTTTCACATCTTCAACCAGATTCAGATAGTGTAGGAGCAGAACCTGCTGTTGAATGGGAACTTCCCCTCGGTCAACATTATAGGAAAAAGCCAGCTCGGGCCAGGAAATATCAATTGTTTTTTCTAAAAAATCAATGGAAAGAACGGCGTTCCCATGGTCTCCCAGAGCATAGACCGCGCCGCTTCGCGCAGCGATCTGTTCAGGATCATTTCCCATCAGTTCATTTTTTCCAATCTCCACTGCTTTTATATAATCGTCAACTCTGGCCACTGCTTTCCCCGCTACGTAATAATTTTTATGAAACCAAATCGATCAGTTTTGTGTTATAAAAAAATATGATAAAGAATTACAAGTCAAATCCTGCGTTTTGCTGAATCGGTATCCTGATACAAGGACAAAAAGAATGTCTCGCCGGAAAAAGAAGGGTAAGAAGAATACTCTAAAAGGGCAAAAACGTCCCCCTGAAGAGGGGCTTTTCAACCCGGCACTTTCCAATTTGAAACAGTTGAAGAAAAGCGCGGATCAGGGCTCTGAAACTTCCGGGGAAAGTGCACACCCGGTAAAGAAGACCGGAAAGGATGTTATATCTGAAGATGAGCGCTTATTTTCTGAAGCCATGACCGGTGTTTCCCCCATATCCAGGGGAAACCGGACGATCATGAAAGCCCCTGACAAAGATTCGCTGAGGCCGGCCCATGCACCGAAAAATGAGGAACTGGAAGTCATGGCGCATCTTTCCGACCTTATCAGCGGCGCTGCTGAAATGGACATCACTTTCAGTGACGAATACGTTGAAGGTTGCGTAAATGGGCTTGATTCGAGGCTCATGCAGCAGCTGAAAGATGGTCTTTTCCCCATCCAGGATCATGTGGATTTGCACCGATTAACCCAGGAAGCCGCCGAGACACGTGTCAGGGATTTCCTGTTGAACAGCCAATGCCGTGGATTAAGGTGTGTGCTCATCGTTCATGGCAAGGGATTGAATTCGGAGAACCATATTCCCGTATTGAAAAAACGGATGCCCTTATGGTTAAGCCGGGGGCCTGTTAGGAAAATTATACTGGCTTTCTCCACCGCCAGACCATACGATGGCGGTACCGGAGCCATTTACGTATTGCTGAAACGTTCAAAAGGAGGGTTATAACAACGATGAAACTGGGAATTGCGGGACGTCCTCAGGCGGGAAAATCGACATTATTTGCTGCATTGACCGGCGCCAGGGGAGACGCCATCCCCGGGAATTCGCATAAAGACACAAGAATCGCCACCATTACGGTTTTAGATGAACGAATCGATTTTCTGGTGGAAATGTACCAACCGAAGAAAATCGCCTATGCTAAAATTGAATATTTGCTCCCTTCGCGGATCCCGGGTGTTTCCGATGCCAAATCCGAAGGAGAATTCTGGAACCAGATTCGGATATGTGATGGTATTTTGCATGTGGTACGAAATTTTGAGGACATGGGGGCAAGCCCTGCAGATAGTGAGGCGGATTTCAACCAGGTTGAAGATGAGATGATTCTTAGTGATTTAGGGGTGGTGGAAAAACGGTTGGAGCGGATTGCGCTGGACTTTAAAAGGGGTAAAAAGCAGGGGGAGCCGGAAATACCACTTTTGAACACATGCCGGGAGATGTTGGAAGAAGGTGAACCGCTCCGAACTAAGCCGGAAATCTCCGCCGATCCCCTTCTTAGAGGTTTTACATTTCTGTCCGCCAAACCCATGCTGGTACTCATCAACAATGGTGATGAAGACGAAAATCTCCCTGCATGGACCCTGGGACGTGAAAATTTGTCATTTGTCGTTGTGAGGGGCAAACTAGAGATGGATCTTGCGTCCATGACGATGGAAGAAGCGGAGGAATTCCTGGAAGCCTACAATATTCAGGAATCCGCCCTGGACAGGGTTATCACGCATTCATATGGGATGCTCAACCGAATCTCTTTTTTTACGGTGGGTGCAGACGAAGTTAAAGCCTGGCCCATTCCAGCCGGCATACCGGCCCTGGAAGCGGCGGGGGAAGTGCATTCCGATATCAGACAGGGGTTTATACGGGCGGAAGTGGTGGCTTATGATGACCTGAAGGCTGAAGGGTCCTTTCAAGCAGCCAAAAAAGCGGGGCTGGTGCGGCTGGAAGGAAAAGAATATATTGTCAAAGATGGCGATATTATCAACTATCGGTTTAATGTTTAGAGGGATCTTATGGACAAGATAAAGGTAGGTATCATCGGGGCAGGGGGGTACGGCGGCTGCGGGGCTGTCGAGCTCTTGAGTGCCCACCCCAACGTGGAAATCCGAGCACTCATGGATAAGCAGGATGTGGGGAAACCCATGAGCGATCTTTATCCCCATCTCACCGGATTCTGCGACATGGCGATCATGGATCCGGATGATTCCGACTGTCCGGACGATTTTGATGTGGTTTTCTTTTCAACGCCGGACGGCGTTGGTCAGCAGGGTGCTGACCGTTGGTTGAAGAAAGGTGTGAAAGTCATAGATTACAGCGGAGATTTTCGCTTTAACGACCCTGACGTTTATCAAGGATATGCCGAGAGGATCGGACGAAATAAACCGCATTCATCGCCGGAGCTCCTAACCCAATCGGTGTACGGTCTCGCAGAACTCCATCGTAAAGAGATTGCAAAATCCAACCTGGTGGGCAATCCCGGCTGTTTTGCGGTGAGTTGTATCCTCGGGTTATCCCCTTCCATGAAATCCAATCTCATTGATCCCGACACCATCATATGCGATGCAAAAACCGGTGTTTCCGGCGCCGGAAAGACGCCAAACGCCCTCTTTCACTATCCCGCGCGCTATGATGCCATGAATGCCTACCGAATATCCGGGCATCAGCATGTCTATGAGATTGAACGGGAGCTTGGCCTGGTGGCGGGTCAAGATGTTAGAATTACCTTCACGCCCCATGTGGTTCCCCTGTGCCGGGGCATACTAACCACCATTTACGCGCAACTGAGTGAGGGACAGACCATCGAAACAGTGAAAGCCGCCTATGGTTCTTTTTATGGTGATGAAACCTTCGTAAGGGTTTTCGGTCCTGAAAAAGCGCAGCTAAGTACCCATGTTCGTGGCAGTAACTTCTGCAATCTGTCCCTGAATGTCGATGAACGGACCGGCAAATTGATTGTGATAAGCATGATCGATAATCTGGTAAAAGGGCAGGCGGGGAGTGCGGTTCAAAACATGAACATCATGTTCGGCCTGAAAGAGACAGAAGGGCTTCTGCATCCTGGAATTTATCCCTAATTCGAACAAAAAAACGCCCCCTTTCGGGGGCGTAAATGGTTGCTTTTCGGTATTGGTTAGACGTTAAGGAAGTTTATTGATCCAATCTCCACCCTTGAACCATTTCTCCTGCAATTCTTTCAAATCTCCGCTCCCCGCCAGGGCACCCAGAAAATTCTCAAGCCAGTTGGCCAGCAAGGTGTCACTTTTTTGAATGGCAACGCCGATGGGCTCATAGGTATAGGGCGGTACAACCGAAATCAAATTATCGTCAGGGTACCGGATGACGGACAGAATACAGATGGGATAATCAGCGATCATGGCGTCCGCTTTGCCTTGACGCACCATGTCGATGGACTCAGCATAATCCTTACCCAGGAGCAGGGTGGCCTTTGGAAAGACGCCTTCCACGAATTGCTGGCTGGTGGACCCTCTAAGCGCCGTCAGTTTGGTTCCCGGGCTGTTCACTTCTTCGGGTTGTTTTGCGGAGGCGACCCACTTCTCCGTAGTCAAAAAGGTTTTACCTGAAATGAAATAGGGACCCACAAAAGCGACTTTCATATTTCGCTTACCGGTGATGGTCATGCTTGACATGACCATGTCCACTTTTCCCGCTTCAAGAGCCGGCAGAAGATCCGCAAAGGGCATGGTTTTAAAGGTTGCTTTCACGCCCATGGCGTCTGCCATCAATTTGGCCATATCGGGTTCAAGACCAATCACCTCACCGTCCCGGGTGGTCATGTTCATGGGCGGCATGCTGCCGGCGGTTCCCACCACCAATTGTCCGCTTTGGGAAATGCGATCAAGGGCGGATACCGGGTGGGAAGCTGCCGACCCCTGTCCCTTGGTGTGCTCGCATCCGGATACCAGTATGAGTGCCAACAATAATGCGATCAAGATTCCTGCTTTCTTCATGGTCTTTTCTCCTTACTTTTTTTGAATTTCGATGGTTGGTTTTTTAAAATAATACTTCAAAAACACTCCGCAATCAATACCCCATTTTTACTGCGATTGCAAAAAGAATCATTGTGCCCATTTTGTTTCTTCGAAAAAATTATGGCTCATTGCGGATTAGCGTGATTCTCGTATAATATTGGCTTAACGTCATTCCGGGCTTGACCCGGAATCCAGGTTTCCCGAACTATCTGGATTCCTGCTTTCGCAGGAATGAAGGTCTTTAAATTCATATGCTTCATAGCCCTTGTTTTCCTTTTGAGCGTGTTATCCTCTGATGAGGGGCCAAAGATTATGGTGATAAATTCCAATGCAGCGGTTGATAAATATAAAACCGCCCAGGATGAATTCACAAAATCCATTTCAACGCCTGTTTTGAAAATAGATCTGGGCAACCAAAAATTGAAATTGAAGGAGATTGAGGACCTGCTTTACGATGAATATCCCGACCTGGTCTACCGTATCGGCACCAAGGCCTATCTCCTTGCCAATAAATTTATCAGTGATCGAAAAATTGTCTTTTCCTCCATTCTCAACTGGCGGCGCCTGCCGCTGGCACAAAAGACCTATGGCATCTCTAACGAACTCAACCCGGAAATGCAGATCACGCTCTACCGCTATATATTTCCTGGGTTAAAAAAAATCGGCGTTTTGTACAGCAGGAAATACAACAAACATTGGTTCAATGAGGCTCAGACCGTAGCGAAAGAGATGGGCGTTGAACTGATCGGCAGATCTGTTTCCAAAAAAAGGGATGCCATTCCGGAACTCAAAGAACTCTTGAAGGAAATTGACGCCTTGTGGCTCATATCAGATCCGGTGATCATGGCCGATAAGGAAAGCCTTCTTGAAGTGTTTAAAGCGTGCGACAAAAGCAAAATTCCTATTTTATCCTACCACGATGCTTTTGCGGAATACGGCGCCATGATGATTATTTCGGTGGACCACGCCACCACGGGGCGTCAGGCGGCCGCCATGACCCGGGAGGTTTTGAGTCAAAATACGGTGCAGCAGAAGGTTCAGTTTCCGGCCGGGTCTCATGTCATCTTGAATCTAAAAAAGGCTGATGAATACGGTTTTGAATACGAGGATTCGGCGCTTGGCACTGTGAACTGGATCATTGAGTAGATTAAAATCACGCAGATGGGGGTAGGGGCATAATGAAAAGGGTGATGTCAGGTTTCTGGGGCACGGGGTTTGGCGCTATGCTGTTAGGATCGTTTCTTTTTATTCTTTTTCCTCAGGTTACTTTTCCAGAAGAACCGCCGGAAGGCGCCATCAATTCATCGGAAGAGAAGCTGGAAGATGAACTCAAATATCTCCAGGAAGAAACCTACGTCATCACCCCCTCCAAAATTTCTCAGCGAATCGAGAAGGCGCCAGGGTCCATTTATGTGGTCACGGACCGGAGGATTCGCGAAATGGGGGCCAGATATCTCAAAGATGTGATTGAAATTGTCCCGGGGTGGTTTACTCAGGAAAATCACTTGGGTACCGCCTATGTTTTTGCACGAGGGTCCTCCGGCAGCAATAACAGTAATCAAATTCTTATTATGGTAAACAGCCAGGCCTTAAACAATCTCATGAACGGAGGCGCTGAGCTTTATGAATTCGTTGATCTTGACAATGTAAAACGCATTGAGTTTGTAACAGGGCCGGGCTCGGCTCTCTATGGATCCGGTGCCATGGCCGGCATCATCAACATTAATACAAAAGGGAATTATATCCCGGCACCCTGTGGCCTGTGATCATCCCGACGCCTTCAGTTCAGGACTTCCCGAAAAAGGTATCGACCTGCAGATGCGCTATGATCTGGGCAGGGGATCTTATTTAAATTTGAATTATACCATGATTGATATTGACCTGACGCTTGGCGGTCAATCCGTCATGGCCTGGCGACAACCCAAAGATTGCGGTATGCATTTTGATTGAAAGTTGCCCACATCTCCTTTGCGACATAAATTCCGAAAACCATAACGGAATCCCATTTTCTTGACATTCACCCAGAGAATTGGGGTCACATTTCTTCGGGATTCAAGTAAGGATGGGTTATTGACAATACTTTTTCGCCATGGCATTATAAGGCAAAAATATAAGGAGAAAGATATGGCATCATCACAAAACAGTTCCATGGAAAAAGTAACCTTCAATATGCCCACTGAATTAAAAGAGCAGGTCATAGCGCTCAAAGAGGATTTGCGGATCTCACTTTCCGTAATCTATAATGAAGCCATAGTCAACTATCTAAAACAAAAAGAGATAGAGAGGTGGCGCCGGGGAGTCTCTATGGCATTAGAGGATAAAGAGTATATGGCGCTGTCAAAAGAGATGGGTAGTGACAATGGAGATTTGTATGAATATTAGGCAAAGTGAAGTCTGGCTTGTGAATTTTTTTCCAAAAATTGGTTCTGAAATATCAAAAGAGAGACCTGCGATTGTAGTAAGTCATGACGAAATAGGAAGGCTTCCACTCAAAATTATTGTTTCTGTAACAGATTGGAAACCCAACTATGCTCACTACCCTTGGATGGTAAGGGTTAAGGATAACCTAGAAAACGGATTATCTAAAATTTCTGCTATAGACTGTTTTCAGGTTAAAAATGTTGCAAACCAGCGCTTTGTTAAGAAGTTGGGTTCTATAAATGATGATATCCTGAAAATAGTACACAGCACGGTCGCTAAAACGCTAAATCCCGCCTACGTATTAAAATTATGAGGCTCACATCATCTGGAGCAGTTCTCAAAGACATGTTTGGACGTTATCTTTCTGAAGAAGTGACCAACACACTTCTGGAAAACCCGGATCTCGTGAACATCGGGGGTGAAAAGCGAAGCGTCACCATTATGATGTCCGATCTCCGCGGGTTTACATCTCTTGCCGAACGACTGGAACCTGAACAGGTGGTTCAGATTTTAAACACCTACTTCGAGATCATGGTGGAGGTCCTTCTGAAATATAACGGTACCATTAACGAAATCATCGGCGATGCGCTCCTGGTAATATTTGGCGCCCCCCAGAAAATGCCGGACAGAGCGGAACGGGCCATTGCCTGCGCCATTGAAATGCAGAATGCCATGGCAGAAGTCAACGCGGAAAACCGTTTGCAGGGGCTTCCTGAAATTGAAATGGGAATCGGTCTTAACGAAGACGAAGTGATTGTCGGCAACATCGGGTCCAGCAAACGTAGCAAATACGGGGTTGTGGGAAGCGGCGTGAATATGACAAGCCGCATTGAATCCTACTCCGTGGGGGGACAGATTCTGATCTCGGATTCGGTGCGAAAGCGGGCCGGGGAAATGTTGCGTATCGACCAACAACGGGAAGTGATCCCCAAAGGGGCTGAAATGCCAATTAAAATCTATGAAGTGGGCGGCATCGGCGCGCCCTATAATCTGGCTTTGGAGAAACAGCATACCCCCCTGGTGGCTTTAGAGCAAAACGTTCCATTGTGCTACACCACGCTGGATGGCAAAAATGTTGGAAAAGAGCAGCTCAAGGGTTTTGTCATTTCTCTTTCCAAGAATGATGCGAAGATCAAACTGAAGGAACCTCTTGAACTTCTGACAAACATCAAGATGAACCTGAAAGATGTGTCCGAAGAGTTGGCTTCCAGGGATTTCTATGGGAAGGTTATGGAATCTGCAGGCAATGATCCATGCTACTATATTGTTCGATTTACGTCCGCATCTCCCGAAATTGCCGCTTATTTTCAGGCCCTCCGACAATATGCGGGGAAAGTGCTTGAATGATATGGTAAAGAAAATGAGAACAGGTTTTTTTGATACGCTAAAATTAAGGGATCTTCCCACTGCAAACTGCGGTGTACTGAGAAAAGCCTCCAATACCAGACCCACCATCTGGATCGTTGAAGAAAAGGGAATCCGCGCAGTGGTCAAGGATTTCAGCGGAAACCGGTTTCTTTTCAGAAATACGGTGGGTCGTTTCTTGATCTGGCGGGAGGCAAAAGCCTATGGAAAACTCTCCGGTATCAAAGGGGTGCCTCGGTTTTACGGCGTCATGGGTGGCCTCGCCCTGGTGGTTGAGGAAATTCCGGGCAGAAGTCTCGAAAATCTTGAAAAAGAGATGCACCTTCCCCATACGTTTTTTGAATCCATGGAAACCCTGGTGAATGCCTTTCACCGGCGGGGATTGGCCCATTGCGATCTTAAACGGGCGCCCAACACCCTGATCGGTACCGATGGGATGCCCTATGTTGTCGATTGGGCCGCGTCCATTTCGAAGAAAGAACTTTGGTTCCCGCCTTTCAACCGGGTCTTTCGAAGATTCATGCTGGATGATGAATTGGCCATTGTGAAACTGGCTCTGAGACATTGTCCGGATAGGGTGAGTGCGGAAAAAAAGGCCCGTTACCATTATCGAAGCTGGGGTGAAAAATGCATCCGGGCCATTCGGGACAGGCTCAGAAAAATATTGCAGAAAGCGGTGTGAGCCATTGAAATTTCATATTTCCGGTGCGCCCTCCGACAGCGAAACCATGATTTTATTGGCCATTCCCCTGCCGATGGCCAGGCGGGCGTTTTGAAGTCCCAAAATAACCCTGCCGCCGCCGATATTGTTGATGATTTCAACCCGATCTCCAGGTCTCAATCCCATGGATGCCAGTCTGGTCTGCTTGTGTCTGCATCCGGTCATTTCTCGAACGATCACGGTCTCCCCGGGTTTGGCCATAATCAACGGCATCAAGGGTTTTCGTTTCGAGTAACAATCTGAGCAAAGGCCGTATATTTCCATCCGGTGTTGAAGCATATGAAAGCCATAACCCGCTGCCACTTCCACCTGAAGCCTTTCGATCTGTTCGTTGGCGAATTCAACAATTTTTCCGCACTTGGTGCATACCATATGATCGTGGTGCCTGCCCAAATGGCGGTGTTCATAACGGATGGGTTGCCCCTCAAAATGCTCCCGCTGCGCAAACCCCAACTCCACCATTCGATGCAGGCAGTGTTTGACAAAGCCCGATTCAAAATCATACCCTTCTTCCCGAAGGAGACGCAGCATCTCTTCCAGGGTGATGTGTTCTTCCGTGTTCAAAAAAACATCAATAACATTCAGCTTGTCTTGAATGCGATCGTTTCCATCAGCCTCTATCAGCGACTGAAAATTAGCTTTTTCAAAAAAGTCGTTGCTTTTCATGGTTCAGTTGTCGCGTACTTCCGCGCCTTTTAATTTTTCTTCAAAAAATCCCACAAAACCATTGACGGCGTTTGTCATGAACGTTCTCTCTCTTTTTTGGGTGTTTGCGTCCATGTTTTCAAATGCTGCAAGGTTAGGATCATCTTTCAGTAACCGCTCTACGCAATTCTGGATGATTTCTGTTTTCTGCCCCCCCGTCGTTACGGATTCACCGATCACGGACTCCCAGAAAACCAGTTGGTCCCTGAATTGCTTCAGCAACCGATGAGCGCTTTTTGCGCCCGCCACATGGGCATAGCGGATGGGTTGATCCTCCAGAGCCAGAAGACGGTCAACACTTTGTATGCACACGTCCAGGAAAAACCTGGGAGGCGTTGCCGGTCGCAGGTATTCCCGGTTCCCAACGATAAAATAATTTCCTGCGGCTTCCCCCGCATAAAGTCTTTTTTGATAGGTGAAACTCAGGTGGTGAAGGGCATGTCCAGGGGTTTCGATCACCGAAAGCCCATCAATTTGACATTCCGTATGGGACACCAGCCTGTCTTCAGCAATGGGACCCGGTGAACCATAAGTCCTCGCCAGATCTCCCAGCACTTCCAGGCTGCCTTTATATAACTTTGATGGATCCGCCAGATGGGGAATTCCTTTATTGTGGCAGATGACCTTGGCCTCCGGGTATCGGGCCAGAACCTCTGCCAGGGCCCCTCCGTGATCGATGTGGATATGCGTGAGCAATACATAATCCAACCGCTCAAGCCCCATTGCCGCCATTGAATCCACCAGGCGGGCGGCTGTATTGGCAGGACCCACATCCACCACCATATTCTGTTCGCCCTGACAGACCCAGGAGCCGAAAAACGGGTTAAAGCCCGGGATATCCTGTTTTATGGGTAAAAATGTCTCGCGCATATGAAGCTCCAATTTCAAATGATGGAACGGTTCACGGTTACCGGCCTACATTTCTCAGCTTTTAGAATCGTTAACCGATAAGAATATAGTGTCACGCATTGGCAGAGTCAAGGTATCGGCTTTCCAGATGCAGAAGTCTCATCTGCCTTTGCTTTCTGGTGTATTTTCAAAACTATTACGGCCTCATTTTTCTAATATGATAAATATCTTCTTAACAAAATCTTGAAGCTGTGGTAATTCTACAACATCCATGAGAGTTTTCTTGCTGAATTTCAAGCAGGTATCAGAGGATATCATCATTGAAAAATGCATTCCCCATACTCATTGCTGAAGACAACCCCGTTTCTCGAAAACTGATGGAGATGACGTTGCGCCAGGCGGGCTATGAGGTGGTATCCGCTGAAAACGGCCTGGAAGCTTTGAAGGTTTTTAAAGAACAATTTTTCCCAATCATTCTGACGGATTGGGGAATGCCCGAGATGAACGGTCTTGAATTGTGCCGGGCCATCAGGGAAAGCCCTACCGAAGGCTATGTGTTTATTTTCCTGATTACCGCCCGGGATTCCAAGAAAGATATCATCGCTGGTCTGGAAGCGGGCGCGGACGATTATTTGACAAAGCCTTTTGATCGTTTTGAACTGATTGCCCGGTTAAAAACGGCCCTCCGTGTTCTGGAACTGGAAAAATCGTTAAAAGACGCATATGAAAAAATCAGGATCCTCTCCATTACCGATAAACTCACAGGCTGTTACAATCGGACTTATATGGATGAATATCTTGCCAAGGAAATCATCCGCGCCAAACGTTATTATCGGCCCGTTTCACTGGTGATGGCGGATATTGATCATTTCAAACGCGTCAATGATACTTACGGTCACCAGGCGGGAGATCTGGTCCTTAAGGATTTTGCCGCATCCATCAGAAAGGGGTTAAGAAAGGATGTTGACTGGATAGCCCGCTACGGTGGGGAAGAGTTTTTAGTGGTTTTGCCCGAAACAGATTATGAATGCGCCATGTCATCTGCGGAAAGACTCCGCAGGATCATTTTTGAAAGTATCTCCTCATACAATGGGATAGAAATACGGATCACCGCCAGTTTTGGTGTGGTGGGCTTTGTTCCTTCCGCAAACAATCAGAAAATGCCCTATGAAATGATCATCGATCGAGCGGATAAAGCCCTTTATCGGGCCAAGGACGCCGGGCGAAACAGGGTCATGGGAGAAAGTCTTACAGGTTGAATATTTGCCGTGATCAACAACAAACGTTCAAGCTCCAAATTCATGCGGGCCGTGGTTTTTGACGACCGACTGCGGTTTTCACAAAATGTTCCTATCCCTGGAATTCCAATAGACTGGGCGCGAATCCGGGTACAATTTGCAGGAATATGTGGCACGGATGTGGAAATTTTGAAGGGATATCAGCACTTCAAGGGGGTCCTTGGGCATGAATTCGTGGGGTTTGTGGATCAATGCGGGTCTCCGGAATGGATTGGCCGTCGGGTTGCGGGTGAAATTAACGTTTCATGCGGCAGTTGTGAATGGTGTAAAAGAGGGCTCAGATCACATTGTGCCCATAGGCAAGTGCTGGGCATTCACGGTTTGAATGGCTGCATGGCGGATTACTGCATTCTGCCGATCTCCAATCTGGTAAGGGTTCCATCTTCCCTGTCAAAAGAACAGGCCGTCTTGATTGAACCACTCTCCGCTGCCTGCCGGATACTGGACCAGATCCAATTGGCTGAACATGAACGCGTGATCGTTTTGGGCGATGGACCATTGGGGATACTTTGCGCCTGGGTACTCAGTACCGTTGTTTCCCATGTCACGCTGGTGGGACATCATCCCCATAAAACGGACACGGCAAGGTGGCGTAACATTAAAGTGGTTCATGGCGTTTCGGAATCCTTGTACGGCGCCGATGTTGTGGTGGAAGCCACCGGTTCCGGCAATGGCCTCCCCAAGGCTATGGCTTTGTGCCGACCCCGGGGAACCATCGTGCTTAAGTCAACGGTTTCTACGGCTGAAACCATGAACCTGTCACCGCTGGTGGTGAGTGAACAGACCCTCGTGGGTTCCCGATGCGGCAACTTTGAAGCCGCACTTAATTTGTTGAATTGCCACCCTGACATGCCTTTACGGCGCCTCATAACGGCTGTTTATCCCATTGAACATGCGAAAGAGGCCTTTGATCTGGCCTCAGGTTCTGATGCTTTAAAAGTCGCTCTCAGCTTGGATTGACACCTTGACACTTGTTGTTCCGAAGCATACGTTAACCGTGCTTGTGGGATCACTTGACAAAATCCGGGTACTGGGGATTTAACATCATATGGGTTAACGGTTTGATCAAGGAGATTGCCGATGTTTACCGGATTGGCCGAAGGGTTGGGCAGGATAAAAAACATACGTCGCATGCAGGATCATATGCAGGTCTCTGTTTCTCCGTTATTTGAAATGAGCGACTGTAGACTGGGTGACAGTATTTCGGTCAGCGGTGCGTGTCTAACCGTGTCCCAAATGGAAGGGGATACGGTTTACATGGATGTTTCAGGTGAAACGCTTAAAAGAACCACCCTGGGCTCATTGAAACAGGGCGACCTCGTCAATCTTGAGCGGGCCTTGCGTCTTTCGGATCGTCTTGGCGGACATATGGTGCTGGGGCATGTGGATGGTATCGGGAAGATCCTTAAAAAGGAGGCAAGAAACAATTCCTGGGCTTTAAAAATCGAGATCCATGAAGCCCTGTCGCGTTATATCATTGAAAAAGGTTCCATTGCGGTTGATGGCATCAGTTTAACCATTAATGCTTGTGGAAAAACGATTTTTGAGGTAAATATCATCCCCCACACGGGAACGCAAACAACCTTATTGAAAAAAAATGTTGGCGATCCGGTCAACGTGGAAACAGATCTAATTGGAAAATATGTGGAGAAGCTGCTCATCAGTCAGCCACCTGCGCCTGAAGGAGGCAAGTCTTCGGGAATCTCCCTTGAGACCCTTTTAAAATATGGATTTGGCCCTTCTAAAATATAGGATTGATAAAATGGACATCAGTACAATTGAAGAAGCGATTGAAGATTTGAAGCAGGGAAAAATGATTATCCTCGTGGACGACGAGGATCGAGAAAATGAAGGGGATCTGACCATTGCGGCTGAAAAGATCACACCGGAAGCCATTAATTTTATGTCCCGATACGGCCGCGGTCTGATTTGCCTGGCGCTGGATCCTCCTATTGTAGAAAAACTGGGTCTCAAACAGATGGTTCAGGACAACCGTTCACCTTATAAGACAGCCTTTACGGTTTCCATCGCCGCTGCGAAAGGGATGCATTCGAGAATGGGGGCCGCTGACCGGGCGCACACCATTATGACTGCTGTCGCCGATGATGCCGTTCCGGAAGATTTGATTCAACCGGGATTTGTCTTCCCGTTGCGTGCCAGAAGGGGAGGGGTCCTTTTCAGAACAGGGCAGACAGAGGGGTCTGTAGATCTGGCACGTCTCGCAGGGTTTAAGCCGGCCGCCGTGATTTGCGGCATCATGAAGGATGATGGTACCATGGCCAGGCTTCCGGACCTCAAGGAGTTTGCCCGGGAACACCACATCAAGATCGCCTCGGTGGCGGATGTTATTTCCTACCGGATGCGGACGGAATCTTTTGTCCAACGGGGGGCTGAAACGACCCTGCGCACACCCCACGGAGACTTCCGTGCCATTGCGTTTGTCAATGACATTGACGATTATGAGCACATGGCCCTGGTAAAAGGGGATATTACCCCGGATATGGACATCCTGGTTCGTGTTCATTCGGGATGCCTGACGGGAGATGTCTTCGGTTCCTATCGCTGTGATTGCGGCGAACAGTTGAAAAGGGCCATGAGTATGGTTCAGGAAGAGGGCCGAGGCGTTATTCTTTACCTTCAACAGGAGGGGCGGGGAATCGGTTTGGCCAATAAACTGAAAGCCTATGCCCTTCAAGACAAGGGATTCGATACGGTTGAAGCCAACGAGGAACTTGGTTTCGCAGCGGATTTGCGGGACTATGGCGTCGGCGCACAGATCCTTGTGTCCCTGGGCGTCCAAAAAATGAAATTGATTACCAATAACCCCCAAAAAATTGTCGGTCTTGAGGGTTACGGACTGAAGGTGGCAGGCAGGGTTCCCATCGAGTGTATCCCAAAACCGGAAAACATCCGATACCTGTCAACCAAATGTCAGAAGCTGGGACATCTTTTAGATAAGGTGGGCATCGCGTCGTAGGGGCAGACCTGTGTGTCTGCCCGTTATGTAGGGGTAGACCAGATTGTCTACCCAAAAAAATGTGTGTCTACCCAAAAAAAAGGAGGACCTTATGGTCAACGTTATAGAAGGTCAACTGATCGCAAAAGGAATGCGGTTTGCAATTATCGCGAGTCGTTTTAACGAATTCATTTCGAGTAAATTAATGGAAGGGGCCATTGATGCGTTGGTCCGACACGATGCTGCTAAGGAAGACATTACGGTACTCTGGGTGCCCGGTGCCTTTGAAATGCCCGTGGTGGCCAAGAAACTTGCCGTGAGCGGCAATTATGATGCCATCATCTGTGTGGGCGCCGTTATCAGGGGTGCCACCTCCCATTTCGACTATGTGGCCAGTGAGGTATCAAAAGGAATTGCCAGTGTATCCCTGGATACGGGCGTTCCCATATCCTTTGGTGTTCTGACCACCGACAATATTGAACAAGCCATCGAACGTGCCGGTTCCAAAGCGGGAAACAAGGGGTTTGAATCGGCAATGGCAGCGGTTGAAATGGTCAGTCTGTTCAAAGAACTTTCGTGATGGTGTAGGTCACAGACATAAGAGTCTTTGAAGAAAATCTGACCGTTCATGTCTGACGGCATAGGAAACCATGAAACATTTTACCGGGGAACGCAGAAGGGCCCGTGAACTGGCGGTTCAAGTCCTTTTTCATTTGGGATACAGCGATGATGATCCGCTGGAGGCATTTCGTCTCGTCAGTGAAAATTTTGAAATGGCGGAATCCGTGACGGATTTTTCCAAAGTTCTGGTGCTGGGTGTCTGCGACAAAAAAACGAATCTGGACAGGGTCATCAGCGGTTCATCCAAACACTGGCGACTGGAAAGAATGGCCCGGTTGGACCGGATCATTCTCAGGTTGGCAACCTATGAGATGATGTTTTTGAAGGACATTCCCCCCAAAGTCTCTCTTGATGAAGCCGTTGAAATCGGCAAACGATTCGGTGGCGAAGATTCCAGCCGGTATATTAATGGCGTCTTGGATAATATCTTTAACAGTTTGAACGGTGAAACAGGTGACATGGACCCATATGAAACAGAACATAATTCTGATGATACGAAAGAACCTGAAAGCATAGGAAAAGGCAACATGAAATACAATCCTCTGGAACTGGAACCCAGGTGGCAGACCCATTGGGAAAAACAAGGCATTTTTAAAGCGAAAGAAGACCCTAAAAGAGAAAAATATTATCTTCTGGAGATGTTCCCCTATCCATCCGGAAAAATTCATATCGGTCATGTGAGAAATTACACCATCGGTGATGTGGTGGCCAGATACAAGAAGATGTGCGGAAAAAATGTGCTTCATCCCATGGGGTGGGACGCATTCGGTATGCCGGCGGAAAACGCCGCCATTGAAAACAATACCCATCCGGCCCGATGGACCTATGAAAATATCGACGCCATGAAAACCCAATTGAAACGAATGGGGTTCAGCTACGATTGGGATCGCGAACTGGCCACCTGCGACCCCGAGTATTATCGATGGGAACAATTGGTTTTTATCGAAATGTATGAAAAGGGGCTTGCTTATCGCAAAAAAACCCATGTGAACTGGTGTGAAAAATGCCAGACGGTTCTGGCCAACGAGCAGGTTGAAGACGGTTGCTGTTGGCGGCACCCTGAACTTGAAGTCAGCATCAAGGAAATGAACAGCTGGTTCCTCAAAATTACCGATTATGCCGATGACATGCTTGAATACTGCGAAAAGCTTCCCGGCTGGCCTGACAGGGTCATGAGTATGCAGAAGAACTGGATCGGGAAAAGCCATGGTGCTGCCATACGGTTCCCAATGGTGGGTCGGGAAGATGCCATTGAAGTCTTCACCACCCGTCAGGACACTCTCTATGGCGCTACATTCATGTGTTTGGCGCCCGAACACCCAATGGTGACGGGGCTTGTTCAGGGATTGCCACAGGAAAAAGTGGTCCTTGACTTTGTGGATCGAACGCTCAAAATGGACAGCATTACGCGAACCGCTGATTTCACCGCCAAGGAAGGCGTTTTTACCGGAAGACACTGTCTGAATCCAGTGACCTGTGAGGAAATCCCCATATTCGTAGCCAATTTTGTCCTTTTTGACTACGGCACCGGCGCCATAATGGCGGTTCCCACCCATGATCAGCGGGATTTCGAGTTCGCCAAAAAATATGATTTGAAGCTTCGGGTGGTTATTAAGCCCGAGGATTCCGACCTGGATGAAATAACCATGACGGAAGCCTATGTGGACCGGGGCATCCTGGTAAACTCGGGTCCGTTTGACGGCCAACGCAATCTGGAAGCCCTGGATAGCATCGCCGATTACCTTGAAGAAAAGGGTATCGGTCATAAAACCGTGAATTATCGGATCAGGGACTGGGGAATTTCACGGCAACGTTACTGGGGAGCGCCAATCCCCATGATCCATTGTGATGACTGCGGTATCGTTCCGGTAAAGAAAGCAGACCTGCCCGTGGTTCTGCCGCTGGATCTGGAATTGCGGCCCAATGGGGGATCTCCTCTGCCGTTCGAGCCATCATTCACCGAAACCACCTGCCCGAAATGCAATGGTCAGGCCAGGCGTGAAACGGACACCATGGACACCTTTGTGGAATCATCATGGTATTTCAACCGATACGCTTGTCCCGACTACAACGAAGGCCCACTGGATGCGGAACGGGTGGATTACTGGTTGCCCGTGGACCAGTATATCGGCGGTATTGAACATGCCATTTTACACCTGTTATATTCCAGGTTTTACACGCGGGTCCTCAAGGATCTGGGACACATCAAGATCAAAGAACCGTTCACCAATCTTTTGACTCAGGGCATGGTCTGCAAGGCTACCCAGCAGTGTCCTGAACATGGTTATCTCTACCCGAATGAAGTTGTTGAAGGCCTGTGTTCCCGGTGCCATGCAGAAGTGACTGACGGGAACATTGTAAAAATGTCCAAATCCAAGAAAAACGTGGTGGATCCCCAGGAGTTGATTGATCGTTACGGCGCGGATACGGTTCGAATGTTCTGCTTGTTTGCATCTCCACCGGACAAGGATCTGGAATGGAGCGAAAAAGGCGTTGACGGTTCCTACAGATTCCTTCAAAGGGTATGGCGGCTTGTGGTCGATCACCTGGAGGAATTAAAAAAAGTAAAAGCCTATAATGGAAAAACCGATCTCGCGGAGCCGATAAAATCCGTCCATCGTAAAACCCATGAAACCATCAAAAAAGTTACGAGCGACGTGGAAAACCGGTTTCATTTTAACACGGCCATTTCAGCGGTTATGGAATTGGTCAATGAAACCAATCATTTCTTAAATGGGGACGGGAAGAAGGATGCCCTTTGCTGGTCGGTTATCCGAAAGTCCATTGAAACCACTGTCATTTTACTCTCCCCGGTGGTACCCCATATCACCGATGAACTCTGGCAGATGATGGGCCATAAAGGATTTTTGTTAAATGTTGTGTGGCCCGGCTACAGTGAAGATGCGCTCAAAACTGAGAAAAAGCTGATCATTTTACAGGTAAATGGCAAGGTGAGAAGCCGAATTGAGGTGGCTGCTTCAAGCAGTGAGAAGGAAATCGAGGCGCTCGCCCTGGCAGATGAAAAAGTTCAGCGCCATGTAAAAGGAAAGGCCGTTAGGCGCGTCATCGTCGTTCAGAAGAAGCTGGTGAATGTGGTGATTTGATAACGGCCGTTGACGGTTTACGGTTGCCGGTTCACGGTCGAAAAAGCACTTTATGTGAACCGATAACCGCAATTTCGATTTGGCCAAAAAACAGTTGGGTTATTTTGGTATGAAAATCATCTCCGACACACTGAATACCGCTCTGATTCTGATGGTGTTTTTCTGCCTGATCATGACATCCGGTTGCGGTTATTCTCTTCAAGCCACCGGGCAACCCATGCGAATCAGTATCCCCAGCATGGCCATCCCGCTCATGGAGAGTCCTTCTTCCGACATCGGTTTTGAAGGGGATTTTACCAAAATGATTCGTCGGGAATTTGTAAGCCATTCCCAGGTGCCGCTGGTTTCAAAGGGAAAGGCCGCTGCTGTCTTAATCGGAAAAGTCACCAATATTAAGACTGAACCGCTGAGTTATCGGGTAACGGATAATACATTTGATGTTACGAGTTCGCGCTGGCTGAAGATCAAGCTCCAGGCAAAACTCGTGGATACAAAGACCGGAAAGATCATATGGAACGATCCGAACATGGAAGAAAAGGCATCTTTTTCCGTGGATTCGGATCCCCTGAAAACCCAGTACAACCAGAGGCGGGCCACCAAAAAAATAGCACAGTTGCTGGCTGAAAGGATCTATCTGAAAACCATGGAAAGATTCTGATGCCTGTTGAAATAGCGCCTGAAACTGTTTTAAAGCATCTCCAAAGGGGCAGTCTGGACCCGGTTTACCTGTTCCATGGCCCTGATGATTTTCTCCTGGAAAAAATCCTGAAACAAATCCGTGAGACATTTATTCCTGAAGCTGCCAGGGATTTCAACCTATCCATTTTTGACGGGGACAGCAGAGTTAATCCCGGCGATATTTTTGATGCCGTCCGGTCACTGCCATTTTTGTCCTCAAACCGTCTCATCATCGTTCGGAGAGCAGACCACATCCCCGCCTCTGATCTGGAGGTCTTGATCCCTTATCTGGAAAAGCCGGTGGATACGACCTGCCTGATTCTTGTTGCACTGAAGCCTGATTTCAGATTGAAGTTTTTCAAATGTATCAAAAAACTCGGCCATGCCGTGAATTTCAGGGAATTGAACGATCGCCAGGTGATACCCTGGATAAAGACCGAAGCCCGTGAGATAGGTTTAAATATCCAAATGGAAGCCTGCCGTCATCTTCAGGAGATTGTCGGTAACCGTTCGAGAACACTTCATACGGAACTTGAAAAATTGTATCTTCGTCACGGCAGCAAAGAAATCAGCGTTAGTGAAATAAAAGAGCTGAGTGTTTACAGTCGGATGTATACAATTTTTGAACTGATGGATGAAATTTCTCAGCGTCGAAAAGCACAATCGCTGTCCATTCTGAACCGCTATCTGGAAGAAGAAGGGAAGGACGCAGCCTTTGGTATCATCGGCATGTTGACCCGGCAGATTCGCATTATTTTTCAGGCCAAGGTCTTTACATCAGAACGTGTCCCGAAACCGGAAATGGCGAAGAAATTGGGTGTGCCCGGATTTCTGGTGAGCAAAGTTCTAGACCAGGCGCGACGCTGGCAGGAAGACGACCTGGAAAAAGCGCTGGTGCTGCTTTACCAGGCAGACGGGCGCCTGAAATTGGGATCGCAGGCGCGCCTGGTGCTTGAAAATTTCGTATTGTCTATTTAGGATTCGCTTCCGGACAACTTATTGACCTGAAGTGTCAGTCTGGAGACTTTTCTTGCAGCTTGATTCTTGTGGATAACACCCTTTGAGACGGATTTCTGAATGATGGAAACAGCCTTACCAAGCGTCTCTCTTGCTTGAGTGGGCGCGTTTTCAGTAATGGCTATTCGGACTTCTTTGACAGCCTTTTTGACCCTGGTTTTGTATCCTTTGTTTTGAATCCTCTGAATCTCATTTTGTTTTGCCCTTTTGAGGGCAGATTTATGGTTCGCCAAGCTGAGCCTCCTTGAAGTGGTACAATATTTTTGATGTTCGCTTTTCTTCTGGCAACAAACTGTTTGAATCAAACAAGTAATGATAGCAACATTATTTTTTATGTCAAGGTTCTTTTGCCCTTTTAAACACATTGTATAAGCCTGATAGAAAAAACATCAGTAGTGCTGCCGGCGTCATTGCATTTTTTACGCTTCTGAGCCGAATCCTGGGGCTTGTTCGTGATATGGTGATGGCCACTTTATTCGGTTCGGGTATGGCGGCGGACGCCTTTTTTGTGGCCCTCCGTATTCCGAATCTGTTGCGACGTCTTTTTGCGGAAGGATCCCTGACCATCGCTTTCATCCCTGTTTTTACTGAGTACTTAACACTAAAAAGCAGAGAGGATGCGTTTGAACTGGCCCGGATTGTGTTCACGATACTATCCCTGATTCTAGTGGTCATCACGGTATTGGGAGTCCTTTTTGCCCCTTTTATCGTAAAGATTCAGGCCTTTGGTTTCGGAAGTTCGGGTATCAAATATGATCTGACGGTGCTTCTTACCCGATTAACTTTCCCATACATCTTTTTTATCGGCATTGTGGCGTTTTTCATGGGGGTACTCAATTCCCTGCGCCATTTTGCAGCACCTGCTGCAGCACCCATTTTACTCAACGTGGGTATTATCGGTGCGGCTTGTTTTATTTCTCCCCACTGCGATGAACCCATTGTGGGGGTGGCCATGGGGGTTATTCTGGGGGGTGTTTTGCAAGTGGCGTTGCAGATCCCTTGGGTATATGGCGCGGGGTTGAGACTTTTTCCAAAATGGCAGCCGCTTCACCCGGCGGTCAAGCGCATCGGGTACCTGATGCTGCCCGCAGTGTTCGGTTCGGCGGTATACCAATTCAACCAGTTTGTGGGAACCCTTCTGGCGTCTTTTTTGAAAGAAGGCAGCGTCTCATGGCTTTATTACGCAGACCGGCTGGTTCAATTTCCCCTGGGCATTTTTGCCATTGCCATTGCCACGGCCGCCCTGCCATCCATGTCTGCCGATGCCGCCCGGAAAGATCATACGCAGTTTCAGAAAACACTGGATCACGGTCTGTGTCTTGTCTTTTTCATTGCGCTACCGGCAATGGCAGGATTGCTCATACTGGGAAAACCCATTGTTGAGCTGCTTTTTGAAAGAGGCGCGTTTAACGCTGAATCTTCCGCCATGACAACCGATGCACTTTTTTGCTACGCCTTGGGTCTCTGGGCCTTTTCCGGCATGCGGGTGCTGATTGCCGCATTCTATGCCCTTCAGGACACCAAAACACCGGTGAAGGTTGCCATTATTTCGCTGGGTGTCAATGTGATTGCAAGCCTTGTGCTGATGGGTCCCTTGAAACATGCGGGGCTTGCCCTGGCGTTGTCCCTTGCTTCTGCGGTTCAATTCGGACTGCTGGCTTTTTTTCTTCGGAAAAAGGGGTTGTTTATCCACGCTGCGCCGATTTTGAAATCCATTTCAAAATCAGCAGCCGCCACCCTGGTGATGGGTTCACTTGTTTTCTGTTGCCGCACCCAGTGGTTTCACCCAACCGCCACCCAACCCCTTTCAGAAAAAATACTGAGCCTTTCAACCCTTGTTTTTATGGGAATTGTTGTGTATTTTCTCACAGCCCGTGTGCTGAGGTGCTGGGAAATAAAAGCGGTTTTGGCCATGCTTGGCGCCAAACGCACCAGATAATACAGGTATTTCATATGGATAAGTTTAAAATAGCCAACATCATTCCCCAACAGGTCAATCTGAATCAAATTGATGATTCTCCGGGACCCTGTTGTATGAGCTATGGGTTTGACACAACACCGCTGGTGGATTCCATCAGCAGAATCGGTCTGGTCAATTTGCCGATTCTGATCAAAAAAGGGGAGGGGGGGGGCGAAGTTCAATTTACGGTGGTTGCCGGCTATCGAAGGATAGAAGCCTTGAAGGCGCTGCATGTGGAACGGTTGCCATGCCGGATATTGCCATCCGAAACGTCGTCGCTTGAATGCCTGCTGATCAACCTTTATGATAATCTGACGGTCAGGGAATTTAACCCTGTAGAAACGGGCATTGCCCTGGCCCATTTAACGGAACTGCTTCCCGCAAAAGAAGTGGTTAAATCCTTCATGCCCCTGTTTAATTTACCATCACACCTAGAGACCCTGCATCTTTTTGCACGGATTGAAAAGGATTTTGAGCACCAGGCCAAAGGGTTGCTTGCCACAGGCAACTTGTCAATGAAGGCGGCAAAGCTTTTGCTGGAAATGGATTCAGCTGCGCGAAAGAAATTCTGCCGCTATTTTTCCCTCATCAAGTTCAGCAGGAACCAGCAGGCTCAATTTATCGATCTCGTCAGTGATTTATCGCATATTGAAAATAATGCCATCTCAGGAGTATTGGATGACCACGAATTGACGGAAATTCGCGATGACAAGCACATGAACAATCCGCAAAAAGCGAGATCGCTCATCAATCTTCTGCGCACCAGGCGGGTGCCCCGTCTGGCGAAGGCTGAAAAGGGCTTCAGACACATGGTGGAAAAGTTGAAACTTCCCATGGGTCACCACATAACATCGCCGCCTTTTTTTGAAGGCCCACATTACAAACTCGAAATTTCATTTAGAGATGGAAAGGACTTGATGGAAAAACTCTTGATTCTGGTAAAAAAAGAAGGGCTTATCAATTTTGAGGATCCCTGGAACAAGGGTATTTAATGGCAAATTTTCATATCAAAAGAACCATTGTCGAGATCGGTTCGGAAATAAACCCCATGGGCAGAAAAATCATAGAACGGGTTCCCCGTGAACCTTTCGGAAAATCTGATGATGCAACAGCGCGGGGCAACATGGGAAAAGATACGCTGCATCTCCTTTCCTATAAAGGTGATTTTCTGAAACCCTGTCCGGGTACAAAAGAATATATCTGTTGTGGATATCAAATCCTCAATGTTGCGACCAATTGCCCCCTCGACTGTAGCTACTGTATTCTTCAGTCCTATTTTCTGAACCAGCCCCATTTGAGAATTCACGTCAACCTGGAAGAAAACCTTTCTCGGATTCTGGAGATCATCGATCGGGACCCGGAGCAGATCGTCCGTGTGGGAACCGGAGAATTCGCGGACAGCCTTGCGCTGGATCCCCTGACCCGCTGGACCGACATATTAATGCAACCTTTCTCAATAAGAAAAAATACTGTTTTGGAATTCAAAACCAAAACCATCCAAATAGAGGGTTTGCTTTCCTCCCCATTCAGGGATCGCATCATTGTATCCTGGTCTCTCAACAGCCCGCTGATTTCAGCAACGGAAGAAAAGGGGGCCGCAACGCTTAAACAAAGGCTTGAAGCGGCCAGGCAATGTCAGGACGAAGGATTTGTGGTGAGTTTTCATTTTGATCCACTGATCCCCCATAAAGGGTGGCGGGAAGGATATCTGAAGACCATTGACCTCATGGACCAATATCTGAAACCAAATGGCATTATCTGGATCAGTATGGGGTCTCTCAGGTTCATGCCGGATCTGAAACCCATCATCAGAAAGCGACATCCCGGGACCTCAATTCTGGATGGAGAGTTTATCACGGGTCTCGACGGAAAGATCCGCTATTTTAAACCCATCCGCATTGAACTCTATCATTTCATGCGACAACATCTGGAGAAATGGCATTCCGATCTGGGACTCTATCTGTGCATGGAATCGGATGAAGTGTGGCGGAAAAGCATGGGTTGGTCTCCTCTAAACTCAAAGGGGTTGAAAGGGTTTCTTGATGAGCGGGTCGTCAAGATTTTTAGGTAGAAATCTACCCGAGTATATGATAAAAAGTAGGGCTTAACAAAAGACTGGCTAAAATCAAGGTAAAACGGGGTATAAAAGTATGGCATTAAGGGAAAAAGTAGAGGATGCGCTACAAAAAGTCAGGCCTTCCCTCCAAGCGGATGGAGGGGATGTGCAACTGGTGGATGTGGATGCAAATGGTGTGGTAAAGGTTAAATTGACGGGGGCCTGTGCAGGTTGCCCCATGAGTCAAATGACCCTCAAAATGGGCATTGAAAAGGTCCTGAAGCAAAACATCCCAGAAGTAACTTCAGTTGAGTCCGCGTAGTTAAATATCTATAGTGAAAAATTAACATTTAACAAGGAGATACCATGGAGATTAAAAAAATTGGCGTGATCGGAGCAGGCGCCATGGGCAATGGCATTGCACAGATGGCCGCTCAAATCGGTTGCGAGGTTGTTCTACGAGACATCAAAGAGGAATATGTGGCGCGGGGCATGAAAAACATCGACCGCTTTCTTTCAAAAAGTGTTGAAAAGGGTAAACTCGACGCAGCACAGAAAGACGTTATCCTGGGCAGGATCAAGGGCACAACGGAAATGAGTGACCTGAAAGACGTTGATTTTGTCATTGAAGCCGTCATCGAAAACCTGGATCTGAAAAAGAGCGTGTTCAAGGAACTGGATGAACTCTGTGCACCCCATGTTATCCTGGCTTCCAATACTTCATCCATGTCACTGACTGAAATCGCAGCGGCCACCAAAAGACCTGAGAAAGTCTGTGGTATGCATTTTTTTAACCCCGTTCCCATTATGAAGCTGGTGGAAATCATCCGGGGCTATTCAACCAACGATGAAACCGTAGACGTTACCACGGAGCTTGCCAAGAAAATGGGTAAAATTACCATTGAAGTTAAGAAGGATTCTCCCGGTTTTGTGGTGAACCGGATCATGATTCCCCATATGCTGGAAGCCATCAAGATCGTGGAAGAAGGCATTGCCAGCATTGAGGACGTGGATATTGCTGTAAAAGGCGGGCTCAATTATCCCATGGGTCCTTTTGAACTGATGGACCTCACAGGGATTGACATCTGTTATTTCGTCAGTGAATATTTTTATAAAGAACTCAACAAGGAATCTAAATGGGTTTCGCCGAACCTTCTCAAGACCATGATCCGCGCCAATAAACTGGGCCGGAAAACAGGTGGCGGATGGTATGATTACGGAAAATAATGCTATCGACTAAGCGGCTTTTTCACGCCGCTTAGTCAGAATGTTACAACACAAAAAGGGCGGTCCATCTCGGACTGCCCTTTTTTTCGGTAGGGGTAATAAGGGGAACGCTACTTGTTTTTATGCCGCATCTTTTTTCGAAGTTTTCGGTATTTGTGCTTGGTGATTTTTTTCCTTCGTTTCTTAACAACGCTACTCATTCGATCCTTCCTCCCTGTAGTTATATAACTCTTCTACTAAATTCAATCCCAAGTTGTCAACCGCTAATTTACGAAAGGGCAGCAAACAAACAAGGAGACGTGAAAAAACCCACGTCGATCTTTAAGTTTACATAATATATATTATCAGACGTTGTCAAACGGGGTCTACGTGACGTCCGTTTGTTGTTCATATTTCCCCGTCGCGGCTTTTTCAGCCTTTCTACGGGCTTTTTCTTCGTACAATTTGCTGTCCGCTTCGCCAACCAGTGCTTTAGAATTCACGCCCTGTTTAAAGACAGCAAAACCGCTGCTGGCTGAAATATTGCAATCTTCCAGAATTCCTGATTTGATACGATTGGACATCATTTTTGCTACGAGCTTATCTGCTTCAATTAACATGACGGCAAATTCATCTCCACCATAGCGATATCCGGAATCCACATTTTGCCGCATTTTTCTGTTGATAACGGCGCCCACCTTTTGCAGCAGATCATCTCCCGCCTGGTGACCTAACGTATCATTAAAGTGTTTGAAATCATCGAGATCCAGAAGGATCAACGCGAGGTCGTGATTTTGCCGCTCTGCCCGAACAATTTCCTCGTTGAGGCGATCATAAAAATGCCGCTGGTTGTAAAGACCGGTCAAAGAATCCGTGATGGAAAGCCGATTGAGTTCCTGCCGAATGTTTCTTTCAATGATGCCCCGTTTGAATTTAGCTTCAATTTCTTGAATGCCGAACGGTTTGTTCACAAAATCCGTGGCGCCGGCATTGATGGTTTCCACATATTTATATTCTTTGCTGTACCCGGTCATGGCGATGGCACATACCTTCGGATACTCTCTTTTGACAGTTCTGATCAACTCAAGCCCGTCAATCCCGGGCATTCGAATATCCGTCAGCAAAAAGCTGTATGAATTTTTCTTGAATTTTTCAAGGGCTTCATCACCGCTTGCGGCAGTATCCACTTTGAACCCCAAGTGTTGCAACATGGCTGAGATGGGTTCCCTGACGATGTCTTCATCGTCCACCACCAGAACATGTTCGCTTGCATATGAAATGTCATTATTATTCATGGACATATTCAGTACCTAAAATCCGATTAGTTCGCCCTTAAGCGAATTAAGGTAAGACTCCTGTATGACAACTTCAACCAGGTTTCCCACCAAATGGCCATCCCCATCAAAATTAACAACTTTATTGGAACTGGTTCTCCCTGTAAGTTGTCCTCCCTTTTTGCTGGTTCCTTCCACCAGCACTGTCAGCCGCCGACCTTCAAGATGTCTGTTTTTTGTAAGGGTGATACAGTTCTGGAGGTCCTGAAGGCGCTGCAGTCGCGATACTTTGACGCCTTTGCTGACTTTTTCCGGCATCTTTGCCGCGGGTGTCCCTTCGCGGTCGGAGTATTTAAAGGAAAAAAGGGAATCAAATTCAACATGCTGTATTAAATCAAGGGTGAGCAGGAAATCTTCCTCAGTTTCGCCCGGAAATCCTACCATAACATCACTAGTAATGGCAATATCCGCGTTAGACGTTCTCAATTTCGCGATAATTTCCAGGTATTCCTCTCGCGTATACCCGCGCCGCATCAATTTTAAAATGCGGTTGCTTCCCGCTTGAAACGGCAAGTGAATATGGCCTGCCAACTTGTCCATTTCCTCGAAACACCCCATAAGATCATCGGAAAGATCTTTTGGATGGGAGGTTGTAAAGCGGAGTCTGAGTAGATGGTCAAGATGATCCATGGCATGCAGTAAAGATGAGAAATTCCAGGTATGTTGATCACCCCATGCATATGAATTGACGTTCTGGCCGAGCAGGGTTATTTCTCGTATCCCCTCGGATAGAAGGTGTTCGGCTTCCTCAAGGATATCCCCGGGTGGGCGGAAGTATTCACGCCCCCTGACGTACGGAACAATGCAATAGCTACAGAAGTTATTGCATCCTTCCATGATGGAAATAAAGCCTGAAGTCTGATTCTGGAAATATCCCGAACAATTTATCGGGGACGGCGGCGCACCCTTCAACCCCGTGGCCACAATCTTTTGACGGCTGTCATAGATTTCGCCTACAATTTCAATGATTCGACCCAGCTCCCTCGGACCCATGACAAAATCCAGCAGCGGGAATCTTTTCATCATTTCCTTTCCCTTCATCTGGGCCAGGCACCCGATCATGCCGACAATCAGTTCCGGATTCCTTTCTTTGAGATCAGCCATGCGACCTAGGAAACTACAGGCTTTCTGTTCCGGTTTGGCCCGAACGGCACAGGTATTGATCAATATGACATCCGCCAGACGGACTTCATTTTCCGGGGAAAACCCGTTTTGGATCAGGGACTGTGCCAGAAAATCAGAATCATATTCATTCATCTGACAACCCATGGTTTTGATATGAAAACGCTTACTCAATCATATACCTCATTTCGGGGTTTGAAATGTTTAACCCTTCATCATTTCTTAAGGCATCCATCAATTCAAGCACCAGGGTCTCACAACCCGGTGCCATGGATACTTCGATCAGCGCCAGATGCGGATCGATGGTGGAAACAAGGGCCATCCCATCATAGGATTCAAGGGTAAATCTCAGAAAGTGGATTTCCCTTCGGTCCACCTTGAATGTCATTTTTTTGCTGTTCAAGCGATTGCATCCTGAACCATCAGGAAGGCTCCGTATGCTTGTTGTAGGTGACGCCTCCCCACATGAGTTTTGTTCGGAGAATGCGGAAATGATCCTGATCAGGGGGCATGAAAAGATTAATTTTTTCCTTTGATTTGAAAATATTGACCTTGTCGCCGTGAGACAGGTCAAATCCCACCTGACCATCAAAGGTGAGGACAACGGTCCCTTCGCTTTCCCGACCCATCTCTATGCCGACGACGGCGGTATCCGGTATGATGATCGGCCGATTGGTGAGGGTGAAGGGACAAATGGGGGTCAATACAAATGTTTCAATGGTGGGATACAGGATGGGACCTCCCGCCGAGAGATTGTAACCGGTGGACCCTGTGGGGGTGGAGATAATCAGTCCATCGGCTCTGAATGTGGTCACAAAAACATCATTGATGGCCACATTGAGATCTATGATTCTGGCAAGGGTGCTTTTGTTGATGACCACATCATTTAAGACTTGAAAGCGGATGACCTCTTTCTTATCCCTCAACACAGTTGTTTCAAGCATCATCCGGCTTTCCACTTGAAGACCGCCATTGACCATGGTCTCAACCACCGGATACAGCCGCTCTAATGGGATACAGGTCAGAAACCCGAGTCCCCCCAGGTTAACCCCCAGGATCGGGGCGCCATATCTTCCCACCTGGCGAGCCGCCCCCAGCAAAGTGCCGTCTCCACCCAGAACCACGACCCAGTTCACATCCTTCGGAATGAAAAGATTTTTCCGGGAAATGCCATCCTCCACCCTCTCAGCGGTCATTTCCTGGGAAAATACCGTTATACCGCGGTCCTCAAACCAAGTCTCCAGTTTCAGGGCCTCGGTTCCGGCCGGTTCGTGATGATGTTTGTAGATAATACCAACAGATCTTGATGACATAAATTTTACGCTGTCTTCTTATTGATCACAACCCATTGGTCGGTCAAATTCGAGGTGGTATCCACCAGTAGATGAACCACCTTCAACGCCGGGTGCCGTTGTTTTAAATCGTCCAGATCAACCGGTTCAAATTTGTTCACATTATTGGTATAGGCCTGTTCCGTCAGCGCATTGGATTCATAGTTTTCCTTGGTTCGCTTTGAAATGCGGTCCAGTGACACCGCTTTGGGGCATTGGGTCTGCTGAATCACCAGGGTTTTTCCATGATCCGCGGCGACTTTTGCGGCACGCCGCCTAAGGGACTGGGTTACAAATGTGGCATCCAGGATGATCCCCTCCCCTTTTCCGGCCGCCTCATCCGCCATCCTGAACATTTCGTCATAGACGAGCGTTCGTTTTTTCATGCTGGAAGCCACTTTTTCATCAAAGATGTCCTCATTTTTGAGCACTTCACGCCGAATAAGATCGGATCTCAATATCCGATACCCTTTCAGGTCAGCAATGACTTCCGTTGTTTCCGTCTTGTAAGAGGCGGGAAGGCCGCATGCGATCAGGACAGTGTTAGGTTCCAATTCTTTTTTCATGAAATCGATAAACGCTTCCTTCATCATATGGCTCCAGATTATTTTTTAAGGAATTAACAATGGTTTTAATATCAATCGATTAGGCATGTAGTTTAAATATATTCATGAGCCAGGTTAAAATAGGACTTTGCGCGTTTTACAGCTTCCGCTTTTTCCGCATCCCCGATGGTGGGATCGTCAATTTGAAACCCGTTCACTTTGCCGCGAACAAATGCTCTGTACACTTTGTAAAACGTGAGCAAATGATCCACGTCGTCTTCTTTTGAAAGATCCTTGTAATGATTCCAGAGAATTTGGGCTTCATTCGCTCCCCCGTGGTATTCCAGGTCCATCAATAAAAAGGCAATATCCGCGATGGCATCACTGTACCTAAAACGTTCGTTAAATTCGATACAATCAATAATGGGTAATCCCGGCATAAGGCAAACATGCTCCATGTGGAGGTCACCGTGGCAATCCCTGATTCGATCTTTGGCAATTCTTTTGAAAAACAGATCACCATGGGATTGATAAAAGCCATCCGTATATGCCTGTATGTCCTGAAACTGTTGTTTTGAAATGGTTAGACCGCAATGATTTTGAACCTGCTGGAAATTTTCATCCGTATTGATTTTAAATTTTTCGGGTTCCGCATATTTTGAAATCTCCGGACTGGTCCTGGCAGTAAAATGAAATTCCGAAAGGACCTTTGCAATTTCTGTCAGGTCTTCAGTCGTAATTTTCCCCGCTTCAAAAAGTGACTTCATCAAGCGATCATCCGGAATCCGCTTCATTTTTACCGCGTATTCAACGGGTTCACCCCCCTGCCCTTTCAGAGTATAGTTTCCATTCACCCGGGTTATGGGTAGGACATCCACATATAGATCTCTGGCCAGTCTCCGGTTGAGTGCCACTTCCTGGTGACAATAGTGCTTTCGCTTTTCAAGGGTTGAAAAATCCAAAAACCCGAAGTTTACCGGCTTCTTAACCTTGTAGACAAATGAATCCGCCACAAACACGACGGAAATATGGGTTTGAACCACATCCACTTTAGCGGTTTTTTCAGGGAGGGCATCCGGATTTTTCAGGTCTTCAATGATTTGTTTCATTATTTTGTTGGTCCTTTCCCTTTCTCAGGTTTGTAGCATTCTTATATTAAATGGGAGAAACAGGTCAAGGGCAAAAAAAAGATCCGCACCTTGGGAATGGGATTTGCTACGAATGGAAGCAAGGTTAATAACAATCAGGTATTAATTTTTGTGGCGGAAATTTGAAAGCATGGGGATAATTTTGTGACATCCCCATGCCGGGAGAAGAAACGAATTAGACCTTTTAAGTCTCGCGGATCATTTCGATTTTGTAATGATGGTAATAAGCGAAGACTTTTTTGACATATGCCCTGGTTGCTTTTATGGGAGGGATTCCCCCATGCCGCTTTACCTTGCTGGACCCGGCATTATAGGCTGCCAGTGCAAATTTGATGTTATCGTCAAAAGTATCTAGTAATTGCCTTAAATACTTGACACCGCCATTAATGTTATGGGCCGGATTGAAAGCGTTCTTAACGCCTAGGGCACGAGCAGTTCTCGGCATGAGTTGCATCAGCCCCTTTGCTCCTTGTTTTGAGATAGCCTTCGGATTATATGCAGACTCCATCATAATGACGGCCTTAATCAGAGCCGTATCCACTTTGTAGCGGTCAGCAGCCCTGGTGATGATGGGGTCGAAGCGATCAGATTTGGTTTTTCGAACCGGGGTGATGGAAATGCCGGCACTGGCCAGGGTTATGGGCTGAGAAATTTCTAGGGTTTTAGAGCGGGATGTTTCCTCCGGGTCTGCCCCGGGTGCGGATTGAACATTGAACAAGAAAAACAGACTAAAAATAAAAAACGGATAAATCACCCTGAAATATGGGTGATGGGCATCAAGGCCTGAAAAAGGCCATGATATTGAGCTTTCCTCCATGTTGAACCTCCTGTGTTGGAGAAGATTTAGGCGTTCTTTTCTCATGACTAAACCAAATGCTTAAAGCAAAATACATGCCAGGCTTGTAGTTTCACAAACCTTTTCATGGCAAACTCATGGAAAATCGAAAATCGCGTAAGTGTGAATATAGGCAATGTTATGGTTTTTTCAATGTTTTATTGAAAAATATTTAATTTTTCGGATTGTTAATTTGAATTTCAGAAACGCCATTTGTTGAAAATTTGGGAATATTTCAACTTTGATCGTGTGCAAAAATCCTTCCAATGGGTGGTCTTTTTACCACACCCATCATGCTCGATTATGAAATACAAAATGGCGCAAATGTCCTGCATCCTATCTTTTTTGAATTATGTAAGTACTTTGACATGTTGACTTTCGAATGAACCTGTCATAAACCAGAAAAGAAAAACTGCCGGAGGGATAGCATGCTGGATGAAATAAAGGAAACAGTCGGGTTTCTGGCTTCGCTGATGAAAAAAACACCGGAGATCGGCATGATCACGGGAACGGGTCTGGGGACCCTTACTGAAAAAATTTCCGTCGATTTTCGAGTGCCATATGAAGAGATCCCCAATTTCCCGATCTCAACGGTCGAGGGACATCAGGGAAACCTGGTGGGTGGCACAATCGCGGGGAAATATGTACTGGCCCTTGAAGGCCGGTTCCATCTTTATGAAGGGTATTCCCCCGGGGAAGTGACATTTCCCGTCAGGGTCATGGCCATGCTGGGCGCAAAATATCTGTTCATGTCGAGTGCCACGGGCGGCTTGAATCCACAATTTGAAGCGGGGGACCTCATGGTTGTGACCGACCATATCAATTTGAAAGGCGTTAATCCGCTGGTCGGGCCGAACCTGGATGATTTCGGCCCCCGGTTCCCCGATATGTCCCGTGTCTATGACCCCGATCTGGTACGTCTGGCCCGAAAAACGGCGCTTGAACAAAAGATTACCCTGCGTCAGGGTGTCTATGTGGGCGTACTGGGACCTTCCCTTGAGACACCTGCGGAAACGCGATTCTTAAAAATGATCGGCGCGGATGCGGTGGGCATGTCTACGGTTTCCCAGGCCATTGTTGGCATCCATTGCGGCATGAAGATCCTGGCCATCGTCGTCATTACCAATATGAACCTCCCGGACTGCATGGAGGAGACTTCCCTGGATGCCGTTATCGCCACTGCCGCTAAAGCAGGGCCATCCCTTTCAAACCTGTGGGAAAGGATCATTGGTAATCTCCAGGTTTAATAGATAAACGGAAGTAAATGAAAGGACCTGTAATTCTATGGAAAAAGCAGCCATTATCCGTCTGAGTTTTTTTCTGGGTATTTTTCTGGTGATGGCCTTATGGGAGATGATTGCGCCCAAACGAAAAAGAACCACCTCTAAAGCGGTCCGCTGGACTTGGAATATGGGCCTTACGGTATTAAACCCCCTTGTTGTGCGTCTTCTTTTTCCGGTCCTGGCGGTGACGGTCGCCATTAAGGCCAGGGAACAGGGTTGGGGTTTCCTGAACCTTTATGATATGCCTTACGAGATAACATTTATCCTGTCCATCATTTTGCTGGATATGGTGGTTTATCTTCAGCATCTCATGTTCCATGCGGTCCCCCTGCTGTGGCGATTTCATATGGTACACCATGCGGATCTGGACTACGATGTGACCACGGGGTTGCGGTTTCATCCCATTGAAATCGTGATCTCCATGCTCATCAAGATGTCCGCGGTGGCGGTATTGGGGCCGCCGGTGGGCGCGGTGGTGGCTTTTGAAGTGATCTTAAACGGTATGGCCATGTTTAATCACGGCAATGTGGGATTGCCGTCCGGTTTGGACCGAATCCTCAGGCTCCTGGTGGTCACCCCGGACATGCATCGGGTGCATCACTCCATATACCCCAGGGAAACCAACAGTAACTTCGGGTTCAACCTCTCCTGGTGGGATCGAATTTTCGGTACATATGTGGCTCAACCCAAAGACGGCCATCTGGAAATGATCATCGGTTTACGGCAGTTCAGGAATGCCGCCGAAGTCACCCTGCCCCGATTGCTGATCATGCCGTTTACGGGCAAGCAGGGGAAATACGCCCTCGGCCGGCGGGGAACCTGAGGATAACCACTTTCTATTTCGTTTCCAACAGCATCTCATAAGCCGCCTTTATTTCCACAAAGCGGTCGCCCTCCCCTCCCCTGTCGGGATGGGTCTTTTTTGCCAGACGCCGGTAACAGCGGGTCAGTTTCTGCCGATCCATTTTCTTAAAATCATCAAGGGAAATCTCCAAACATTGACAGGCGGCATCAAAGGAAACGGATGGATTGGAATGGGGTTTGGCCTTACGATGAAACCGATGCTTCCACATGAAATCATTAACGGTTTGGTTCCAAAAAGTTCCCGGGACAAAGTCGTTGTCAAAATAGAGGATCAGATACTTGATCAGATAGGGATGAAGTGATTGGTGATCGTGGGGCGCAACACCATTAAAAAACCGTTCATCCCGGTTGAGCCGGCAGATATCTTCCATGAAAAAATCATCCATCCTTTCCGGATCGAGGGCTGACGGGTGGTTTCGCGTCAGCAGATGTTGAAAGTGGTGTTGAAGGTGAAAGGCCGTATAGACGTAAGCGCGTCGTTCATGGGGCCGCAGAACCAATTCCATTTGTTCCATCATGGCCTCGATTTCATCCCGGCTTTTTCCCGAAAGAACCTGAAGGAATCTAAAGGGGCGACGATCCAGATCTCCCATTTGGACACGGCCGAAACGGAGGTAATGAAACCTGCGCTTATCAAAAGAATGGAGTTTCTTTTGTTGTTCCAGCACTTCCTGGGCTGTAAGTGCCTTCCAGGGTTTAGAGGATTCCTTCGGCCGTTCGAACCGTTCCACAACCCTTCGGATATGGGGATCCAGAAAAGGCATGAGAAGCGATTCCAGTTCATCTTCGGAGAAGCATTCAGCCATCTCTTGAATCCTTTCCAAAAACGATTCCTTCACATGAAAACTGTTCCCTCCCGGATATTCGATGTAATCCCCGGGATTGGATCCCAGATCCATCAGGGGTCGGTGTTTCCAGCATCCTTCGTCATGGCAGGATTCCGAAAGGATGTAGTGGTATCCATCCCGTGCATAGACTCTTTTAAGATACAATGGGGTTGCTCCTTAACCTCAGTGGTTAATTATTTTCTAAATAGATTTTACTTGACATCCTTCCGTTTCAAATATTATCCCTGACATATGGCTGTTTTATCCATACAAATCTGGGAATGATTCACCGGAGGTTTTCACATGGCGCATCCCATCAAAACCGGCCGATTCCGCTCCCCAAAGACCTCTCTTTTCGGTGGAGCGAAAATCTACAAAAACAGCTCGGCGTTTAAAAAAAATGGCAAGGCGATTCAGATAAGCCTATCCAGAGGGCTTTGAACCACGGTGATGTCCTTTTCCATAACATGGGTATAGATTTCGGTGGTTTTTACATCCGCATGTCCCATGAGTTCCTGAAACACCCGAATATTCACCCCGTTTTCCAACAGGTGTGTGGCAAAACAATGTCTAAATGTAAGACAACTCACGGGTTTGGTCAATCCCGCCTTGCCGACGGCGGCCTTCACCGCCTTTTGAAGTCCGGATTCCAACACATGGTGGCGTCTTGTTTTGTGGCCTAGGGTCGGACCAAGCTAACATGTTGTAATGATAATAAATAGCTTGAAAATAACCCCTGAAATCGGGCCTATATCACCCTTTTTTGGGGTGAAATGGGCAATATAGGCCTTTATGATGCAAAGAAGACTTTTCTATATCCCACTTTTTGGGGTCAAAAAGAGCGATATAGGGGCTGAAAACATCTCTTTTTTGGGAGATATTAATTAAATATCAGTAGGTTGGCTTAGGCGACCCCAGGCCACCAGGCCACATTTCCGCGAAAGCTGGAATCCGGACGCTTCAGAAATCCTGGATTCCGGGTCAAGCCCGGAATGACGATAAGCCCTTTTCACATAAGAATCACAATAATCCACGATTAGCCAGATTATGCTCTACACGATAACCACCATCCCTACTGAAAATGGACCTTTTCATGGGTTTGCCATTCTAGAATTCCGGGGACATGATACTTAATTCCAACCAGAAAATGCACCGGATAGACCGGTGATTTTCATGTTCGCCGTGCATGAGAAAGAAACTGTACCACTCATTGTGTGTTTTGTGGGAGACGTCGGCTGTTTGTTTCTGCTGCTATCACCGACAGCAAGAAAAGGGCTACCTCAATATTTTCGACAATTCAAGTCACTTTCGCGACAAATAAAGTGGATACGCGACAACTAAAGCCTTTTTTTGTCGCTATAATGCGTTTTACGACATATAAATATTGGCATGCCAAAGAAAATCCCAATCGAAGAGTTTGAAGCGGTTGTCACGGTTGTGGCAGCGCACCCCGGCGGGGTCAAAATCGACGCCATTCGCAAAAGTCTCGGTATCAGCCTCCCAGACCGGATGCTCCAACGCCGGCTCAGGCGACTGGCCGATGAGGGAAGGATTGTTACCAAAGGAACGGGGAAGGGTAAACGATACTTCCCAAAAAGAAGCCCGAAACCCGCGGCCGGAGAAAAAAACCGTTCCACCCCCGCTACGGGTGGGATCAGACTTTCAGCGAATGGAGAGGCGATCAAGCAGTCGGTCTTACGCTCTGTTTCAGAGCGTACACCTGTTGGCTATCAGCCCGAATTTCTGGCGTTCTATGAGCCAAACACAACGACATATATTTCGGACGAACTTCAGCGCGAGCTAACAGAAATGGGACAGGTTGGGCAGGCTGACCTGCCGCCTGGAACCTACCTACGTCAGGTTATGGATCGCCTGCTCATTGATTTATCTTGGAACTCGAGCCGTCTGGAGGGGAACACCTACTCTCTGCTTGACACACAACGGCTATTCGAGCAGGGAGATAGCGCTGAAGGGAAAACGGCGGAGGAAACCCAGATGATCCTTAATCACAAGTCAGCCATAGAGATGCTCGTGGAAAACGCCGAGGGGATCGGGTTCAACCGCTACACGATTTGTAATCTCCACGCCCTACTTTCAGAAAACCTTCTACCCGACCCTGCTGCCGGAGGACATGTGCGCACCCGTCTTATTGGCATAAGCGGAACCGTCTATGAACCGCTGGAAGTCCCTCAGCAGATCGAGCAGTATCTTGGTCAAATTCTCCAAAAGGCCGAAGCTATCCGTAATCCATTCGAGCAGGCCTTTTTCGTGATGGTGCACATCCCATATCTCCAGCCTTTTGAAGACGTGAACAAGCGGGTCTCCCGCCTGGCTGCCAACATCCCCCTCATTCGTCACAACCTCTGCCCGCTGTCCTTTGTTGATGTGCCTCAGGATGACTACGTGCAAGGTACTCTTGGTGTTTATGAACTGAATCGCGTCGAATACCTGCGGGATGTTTTCGCTTGGGCTTATCGACGGTCTTGCACGAGATATTCCGCGATCCGCCAGTCCTTGGGCGAACCAGACCTATTCCGCCTACGATATCGACAACAGATCGGCCAGTTTGTTCGTGGTGTAGTTCAAGACGGGATGGATAAGCGCGCTGCGGCGAAATGGATAGCGATGCAGGTGATCCAGGATATTCCCCAAAACGATCAGCCTAGGTTCGTAGAAGTCGTCGAAACGGAAATCAGCAATCTACATGAGGGCAACATAGCACGTTACCGTTTGCGACCATCCGAGTTTAATGTGTGGAAGCGAGACTGGAAGTAACCCCGGGAATTTCGTCTGATACGATAGATATAAATGATCAGCGAACAAGGTAAATCCAGCGTACGACGAATTCCGGGGACAGCATACTTATTTCTTTATTTGGAGGTAATACAGATGGGGTGAAACGATTCCAAATACCGAAAAATATTTGGTTTTTCTTTCAAGTATTGCCCCTTTTGGGTCCTATAAGGCTTTTTTTTGCTCCCACAGTAGGCATTATTTAGATCAGGTGGTGAAGTCGCGAACCAAATGCTCCACCAGACACCTGAAAGTCCTGCGGTCCTAGCGGGGGCCGGAGGAGGTGCTGGTGAGCTTAACGTTGGCATTCAGAGAAACAAAACATGGCGAAAAAATCAAAAGCAGAATTTGTCAAATGGTTCGGACCGTTACTCGATGCACTCCGTGATCTCGGTGGTTCGGGCCGTCCTCGGGAAGTGTCCGCTCGTATTGCCAATAATCTAAATCTACCCGATGAGAAATGGGGGACGTGAGAAATGGGGGACGTCCATCACTAAGTAAACAACTAGACATTATGTTGATATACTGATAATAGAGCCCATGCCAAGATTAGCCCGACTAGATGCCCCCGGTGTTCTGCACCACGTTATCATCCGTGGAATAGAACGCCGAAAAATATTTAAGGACAATAAGGACAAGGACAATTTCCTTGACCGCCTGGGAACCCTGTTACCTGAAACAAGAATAACCTGCTATGCATGGGCACTTCTATCCAATCATGCACATTTTTTATTACGAACCGGGGATACACCTCTATCAACATTAATGCGGCGATTACTTACGGGGTATGCGATAAGCTTCAACCGCAGGCACAAACGACACGGTCAGCTTTTTCAAAATCGCTATAAATCCATTATTTGCCAAGAGGATGCCTATCTCAAAGAGCTGGTACGATATATCCATTTAAACCCATTGAGGGAAAAAATCGTCTCTGATATACCCGAACTCAACAGTTATTTCTACTGTGGTCACAGTGTGTTAATGGGCAAGAAGAAACGGCCATGGCAGGATATGGGATACGTATTGTCTTTCTTTGGCAAATCGCTTCGTGAAGCCCGAAAACGCTACCTTCAATATGTTGAATCGGGGATTGAACAGGGAAGGCGACCGGAGCTTGTAGGCGGAGGATTGATACGGAGCCTCGGCGGATGGCGGGCCGTAAAGAATACTCGTTTTAACGGCCAGGATAGAATGAAGGGTGATCATCGAATATTGGGGGATACTGCCTTTGTGACGGAGGTGCTTGCAGAGGCAGAAGAGAAATTTGAACGTTTCTATGAGCTAAAAAGCAAAGGATATAATCTTGATACAATAGGGCAGAAGGTTTGTGCGCTTTTTGGCATAGAACCGGATGAAATGTCTTCAAAGAGCCGCCAAAAAACAAGGGCGGAAGCGAGGGGCTTGTATTGTTACTGGGCGGTTGTGGAGCTGGGATATCCATTGGCAGATTTGGCGAGACTTCTTGGTATGACAGGTCAAGGGGTGGGGTATGCTGTGCGAAGGGGTGAGCGAATCGCTAAAGAAAACAATTATAGCCTCATAGATTGAGTTAATTACTTAGTGATGGATGTCCCCCACTCCAATATAAGCAGGGAGGTATAGAACAATGTGCCATCTGGTATTCAAATTGCTTTTGGCTTGACAAGAAACTTCATACTGTAACAGCATCCCCCTTACCGTATACTCCTCACTCCTTCAGATAGCCGCCCGAGAGGGCTTGGCCTTTGTCCTGATCCTTGGCTTGTCGAAGATGCCGCCATGCGGTGCCCCGCCCGTCGGAGAGTAGCGCAGATCCCGCTATCGTGCCCCAGTTAAATTCGTTGTTTCCTTTATTTAGCCGGGTTCATAACCCTACTTATCCCCTCAACGTCTGAGCAGAAACCAGGCACAGAAAAAAATAACATAAACTATACCCTGAACCATCGGAATAACTCTGCCAATTGCAAAAAGATCATAATGAATCAGTGCCAGCTCCACTGTAAGTTTAATAGTTGGCTACGTCCCCATTCCCCCCCTGTCTAACCAAACCCCATCGTAGTTCTCATTCAACTTATCCTCCTTTCTACATTGAAATACTCTAATATCCAAATCCAAATCCGTCAATAATTCTTGTCGCAAGCCTTATGCAGTGTGGAGGTGTCGAAACGATTGAAAATAGTTTGCTTGACTTGGGCCTTTTTATACGTGTACAATACGTGCATAGTTGAAGGAGAGATGAATTATGCAAAAAAAACTTACTGTGACCATAGACGAAGAGGTTTATGAGGGCCTGCGGGAAGTTATAGGTCCGGGAAAAATAAGCCGTTTTATCGAGGATTTAGTTCGACCTCATGTGACTGAAAGAAATATCTATGCCGCATATAAAGAGATGGCCGCTGATAAAGTCAGAGAATCTGAAGCGCTGGAGTGGGCTGAAGTCAGCTTTGGAGATGTGAATGATGAAGAGAGGTGAGGTGTGGTGGATTAATTTTGACCCATCCGTTGGAGGCGAAATCCGCAAGAGAAGACCTGCCGTTATTATAAGTAATAACGCTGCAAACCAGTTCCTTAATAGGGTTCAAGTAGTTCCGTTGACAACCAGTGTCGGGAAACTTTATCCGAGCGAGACATATATTACTCTTCAAGGAAAGAAGGCTAAAGCCATGGCTGATCAACTCACAACTGTGAGCAAAAAGAGGATCATTAACCAGGCTGGAAGCCTATCTCAAACTGAATTGGAGGGCATAAAACGAGCTATTATGCTTCAACTTGATCTCTGAATTTTGGGAAGAACGTTCACTCGTAGATTGTTGGGAAGATCTGGTGGAATCCGATGGAAAAACGAATGAATAAACTGGGAGAAATAGCTCGGGCCTTTGATTTGGAAATCATTTATGCCTTTGGAAGTCATGCAGAGGATGCTCTGAAATGGCTGAAAGACGAAAAATTTGCGCTTTCAGTTTCATCTCCGTCGGACCTGGATATAGGGGTAAAGCCTGCGTCAAAAAGAAAATTATCTGTAAGAGAAAAGGTTCAGCTCTCTATGGCCCTTGAAGATCTTTTTTCCGTAAACAGGGTGGATCTTGTAAGCCTTCCGGAGACAGATCCTTTTTTGGCTGCCAATATTATTCGGGGAGAGAGAATCTTTTCGAAAGACACATACCTGGCCGATGAATATGACCTTTACATCCTCCGCCGTGCAGGGGATCTGATCCCACTGGAAAGAGAAAGGATTGCTCTGATCATGGGGGAAAACACATGAGTCCGAATAAAATTTCAAAAAGGATCGTGGCGGATCGTTTGGACTGGTTAGAAAAGATGGTGAAAGAAATTAATAATCTGCCCTTGAAGGATTACGCATCATTTATTGCCGACAGGAGGAATGTGTGGGCAGCAGAATCGTGCTTAAGACGAGCCCTTGAGGCCCTCATGGATTTGGGGCGACATATCGCGGCAAAGAGTTTTGGAAGGGGCATAACGGAATATAAGGAGATAGCCTCTGTTTTAAAGGAGGGAGGTGTTTTTCACGACGAATCGTATCTTCGGTTCAGGACCCTCGCCGGGTACAGGAACAGAATGGTTCACTTTTACCATGAAATATCGGACCATGAACTTTTTGAGATCTGTACCTCCCAACTCTCAGATATTCCCGAAATAGCAGCGGTCATAAAGGATTGGATCTATTGCCACCCGGAAATAATGGATGAAACGCTATAAGCTGAAACCAGGGAATCAGAAATCGGCAATTTGATTCCCTGTCACCAGCAGTAGTGTAAATTGGGGTCAGAGTAAAATTAAACATTGCGCTAATATCAAGGATAGCCTAAACTGCTTATTGGTTAACAAGAGATACAACAATTGAAAAAAGGCAATGGCGCGACTCCCAAGAATTTCACCAGTAGGTGTACCGGTTCACATAATACAGCGAGGCAACAACCGTCAGGTTTGCTTTGTTTCAAATGAAGATCACGGAGCCTATGCCAACTGGCTTAAAGAGTATTCAGAAAAGTACAAGGTGGATATTCATGCCTGGGTGATGATGACCAATCACGTGTATCTATTGTGTACACCTCGACAGGAGGAGGCAGTTAGCCGTATGATGCAGGCATTGGGGCGTCGTTATGTACGATATTTCAATTTTGAATATCAGCGAAGCGGGACGCTGTGGGAAGGCCGTTACAAATCTTGTCTGGTTCAGGAAGAACGTTATTTGCTGGAAGTCTACAGATATATAGAACTTAATCCGGTTAGAGCAGAGATGGTGACTGATCCCGGCGAATATCGTTGGTCCAGCTACCAAATTAATGCACTTGGTAAAGTTTCCAATTTGTGTACGCCACACCCGGAATATCTTGAGTTAGGCTTAGAGCCTTTAGAGCGCCGAAAAAATTATCGTGCGCTATTTGTCCATCGTGTAGATGGAGAATTGTTAGAAGAAATAAGAGCAAACACGAACAAGGGTTTGGCGGTTGGGCATGATCGATTTAAAGATGAAATAGAGCTGCTAACCGGCAGACGAGTAAAAGAAAAGAAAAGGGGGCGACCTTTGGGGTGGCGAAAAGAAAAGAAATAATTTTACTCTGACCCCAATTGTTCGGTCACCGTCAGACCTGGATATCGCCATAAAGCCCGCCACCAATAAAAAGTTGTCTGTAAAAGAAAAGGTCCACCTGGCAATAGCACTGGAAGATCTGTTCTGCGTATCCGGAGTCGACCTTGTGAATCTTCCAGAGGCAGACCCTTTTCTGGCGGCCAATATTATTCGAGGCGAGAGATTATTCTCAAAAGATACCTATCTTGCGGACGAATACGATCTTTA